>OLWR01000033.1_pt1 | contig 91152 bp, 77 predicted proteins | sample 1673531 | NCBI WGS metagenome assembly OLWR01 (sample SAMEA103958114, study PRJEB25191) | human gut metagenome | reverse complement strand
GCGGCGAGGGCAACTTCGTCAAGTGCATCTCCTGGTACGACAACGAGTGGGGCTATTCCAACCGCGTGAAGGATCTTGTTAAAATTCTTCTTCCGGAGGAATAAGAATTTTAATCAAGATCGCCGACGCTGCGGTTCCGACAGGCACCTGGCCTTGCCCCTTGTTTGGGGCACGGCGCGGCACGAAGGCCGCTTGGCCCCAAGGCGGGGCAATTCCAGGCACCTGTCGAAACCTCGCTGACTTCCTTGGGCGAACCAGTGAGGCAAAATAATTAGTATTTTGAGAATCCCGGTTCCCTTAATGAGCCGGGTTTTCTCTTTGGGAAAGGAACGACATGGCGGATATCAAGACTATTGACAACGAGAATTTCGCGGGCAAGAAGGTGCTCGTGCGCGTCGACTTCAACGCGCCGGTGGACGCCGACGGCAACGTGACCGACGATACGCGCATCCGCGCGGCGCTGCCCACCATCAACAAGCTCGTCGGCGACGGCGCCCGAGTGATCCTCACGAGCCACCGCGGCCGACCGGCGGGGGAGGGCTTCGAGGAGTCCTTCAGCTTGGGCCCCATCGCGCGCCGTTTGCAGGAGTTGCTCGGCCGCGACATCGTGCTCTCGCGCGAGCTTATCGGACCTGCGGCTCAGGAAGCCGTCGACGCGCTGGAAGACGGTGACGTGCTGCTGCTGGAGAACATCCGCTTCGACAAGCGCGAGAAGAAGAACGACCCCGAGTTCGCCCGTGCCTTGGCAGACCTCGCCGATGCCTACGCGAACGACGCCTTCGGCACGGCTCATCGCGCCCATGCCTCCACGGCCGGTGTTGCGGCTTATCTGCCCTCCTATGCCGGCTATCTCATGGAGCGCGAGGTGGCCACGCTCACGGGCATGCTCTACGAGCCGCGCCGCCCCTTCGTCGCCATTCTCGGCGGCTCGAAGGTCTCCGACAAGATCAAGGTCATCGACGCGCTGCTGGAGAAGGCCGACACCCTCATCATCGGCGGCGGCATGTGCTTCACGTTCCTGGCGGCCCAGGGCAAATCCGTGGGTACCTCGCTCATGGAGGCCGATTGGGTCGAGCGCGCCGGCGACATGATGAAGAAGGCCGCCGACCGCGGCGTGTCGCTACTGCTTCCCGTGGACGTCGTGTGCGCCGATGCCTTCGCGAACGACGCCAACCTCGCCACCGTCTCGGTGGACGAGATTCCCGACGACATGATGGGCCTCGATATCGGCCCGGAGACGGCCGAGCTGTACGCCGAGGCCATCGGCATGGCCAAGAGCGTCTTCTGGAACGGCCCCATGGGCGTCTTCGAGATGCCCTCCTTCGAGGCCGGCACCCGGGCGGTGGCCGAGGCCGTGGCCGCCAACGAGGAGGCTGACACCATCATCGGCGGCGGCGACTCGGTGGCCGCGGTGAACCAGTTCGACCTGGCTGACAAGATGACCTTCATCTCCACGGGCGGCGGTGCCTCCATGGAGCTCGTCCAGGGCGAGGCGCTCCCCGGCGTCGAGGCCCTTCGCTAGAAAGGAAGCAATATGCCCCGCAAGAACCTCATTGCCGGCAACTGGAAGATGAACAACACCATCCCCGAGGCCGTGGTGCTCGCTCAGGAGATCTCCAACCGCATGGAGCGCGACTGGCTCGAGCTGGTGGACGTGGCCGTCTGCCCGCCGTTTGTGGATCTCAAGCCTGTGAAGAGCGTCTTCGAGTTCGACCGCGTGGATATCGCCGTGGGCGCCCAGAACGTCTACTGGGAGCCCAAGGGCGCGTTTACCGGCGAGATTTCCATCGCCATGATCAAGAACATCGGCTGCGCCTTCTGCATCGTCGGCCATTCCGAGCGCCGCAATCTGTTCGGCGAGACCAACGAGGAAGTGAATTTGAAGGCCCGCGCGCTCATCGAGGCCGACATCACCCCCATCATCTGCGTGGGCGAGTCGCTGTCCGTGCGCGACGGGGGCACCTACCTCGATTTCGTCACGGCCCAGGTGCGCGCGGCCTATGCCGTCATGGACGCGGCCGACGCCGCCCGTACCGTTGTGGCCTACGAGCCGGTGTGGGCCATCGGCACGGGTCGCACGGCCACGCCCGAGCAGGCCGAGGAGGTCTGCGCCGCCATCCGCGCCACCGTGTCGGACATGTTCGGCGCTGAGGTGGCCGAGAGCCTGCGCGTGCTCTACGGCGGCTCGATGAACGAGGGGAACGCGGCGCTGCTCCTCGCCGAACCCGACATCGATGGCGGCCTTATCGGCGGTGCGGCGCTCAAGGCCGATTCGTTTATCCAGATCGTGAAAGAAGCCTGCTAAATGGAACGACCTGTTGTGGCGCCGGCCCGCGAAGAGCTGCGCCTTCCCGCCTGTCTCATCATCATGGACGGCTTCGGCCTGGCCGAGCCGGGCCCCGGCAACGCCATCTCGCTGGCCGCAACACCGGTGCTCGACCGCCTGTTCGCCGAGGCGCCCACCACGCGCCTGGCGGCCTCCGGCGAGGCCGTGGGCCTGCCCGAGGGGCAGATGGGCAACTCGGAGGTAGGGCATTTGAACATCGGTGCGGGGCGCGTGGTGTTCCAGGAGCTCACGCGCATCAACCGCGCCTGCCGCGACGGATCGATCGCCGTAAATCCGGAGATCGTCGCGGCCTTCGAGACGGCCAAGAAGCAGGGAGCCGCGCTGCATCTCATGGGACTGCTCTCCGACGGCGGCGTGCACTCCTCCAACGAGCACCTCTACGCGCTCGTGGACGCCGCCGTGGCGGCCGGGGTGCCGCGCATCATGGTGCACTGCTTCATGGACGGCCGCGACGTGCCGCCCGCCAGTGGGGCCGGTTATATGGCCGAGCTCGTAGATCATCTGGAGCGGGCCGCATCGAAGGCCCCGGACGGCGCGCCCTGCGAGATTTCCATCGCCTCCGTGGAGGGCCGCTACTACGCCATGGATCGCGATAATCGCTGGGAACGCGTGGAGCGAGCCTACGATGCCGTCGTCTGCGCCGAGCCCTTCCGCGACCTGGCTGCCGTGGCTGCCATGGAGGCCTCCTACGGAAGCGAGGTGACCGACGAGTTCGTCGAGCCGGTGGCCCTGGATGCCCGCGGTATGCGCGACGGGGATGCCGTCATCTTCTTCAACTTTCGCCCCGACCGCGCCCGCGAGATCACCCGCGCCATCACCGATCCGGCCTTCGCCGGCTTTGAACGCAAGAAGTGGCCGAGCGTGCATTTCGTGTGCCTTACGGAGTACGACCCAGACATTCCGGCGGCTGTGGCATTCCCCAAGGAGTTCCCGGAAAACGTGCTGGCCGATGTGCTGGCTGACGCGGGGCTTACCCAGTACCACATCGCCGAGACGGAGAAGTACGCCCATGTCACCTTCTTCTTGAATGGCGGTCGCGAGGCCGAGAAGGCGGGGGAGAGCCGATGCCTCATCGCGAGCCCCAAGGTGGCCACCTACGATCTGCAGCCGGAGATGAGCGAGCCCGAAGTGGCCGACACCCTGGCAGCGGCCATTGACGCCGATGAGGCCGATGTGTACATCGTGAACTTTGCCAATTGCGACATGGTGGGGCATACCGGCGTCGTGGACGCGGCCCGCGCGGCTGTAGAGGCGGTGGATGCCGGCGTGGGGCGCGTGCTCGCCGCCATCGAGCGCAAGGGCGGCGTGGCGCTGGTCACGGCCGACCACGGCAACGCCGACAAGATGATCGCCGAGGACGGCGGCGCGTTTACCGCGCACACCACCAACCCGGTGCCGCTCGTGCTCGTGGACGCGAGCGGGTCGGACCTCGCCCTTTCCGGCGCAGAAGGGTGCCTGGCCGACATCGCGCCCACGCTGCTGGCGATGATCGGCCTGCCGCAGCCGTCCGAGATGACCGGCGAGAGCCTTCTGGCTTGAAATCGTTTCGATGCCGCCGCGTGACCCTTGAAGGCGCCGGCGGCATCGGCTATACTAGTCAACTTGCGTACGCAAAACACTGGAAACGTAAAGGAAGCGTGACACGTTGAATCCCCTGGTAATCGTCTTCTTGGTTCTGCTGGTTCTGTCCGGCGTCGGCCTTATCATCTTCATTCTCATGCATTCGGGCAAGGGCACGGGCATCTCGGACATGATCGCGAGCTCCATGTATTCTACCCAGACGGGCACGAGCATCATCGAGAAGAACCTCGACCGCATCACCATCGGCTGCGCTATCGTGTTCCTGCTCTCGCTGGTGGTTCTCATGATCATTTACCCCCACGGAACCATTACCCAGTAATTGGAAATTTCTTCTTGCATCGCGCGGGAGTTCTGTTAGAATAATCGTCGCTGCAAATAGCATGTCGGAGTGGTGGAACGGCAGACACGCTAGCTTGAGGTGCTAGTGCCCATATACCGGGTGTGCGGGTTCAAATCCCGCCTCCGACACCATCGATCACAAAAGGGCCCGTAGGGCCCTTTTTTGATGCCGATGCTGCGAATCCGATAGGCACCTGATCTGACCCCTTGTTTTGGGCTCGGCGCGGCACGAAGGCCGCTTGGCCCAAAGGCGGGGCCATATCAGGCACCTGTCGGCCCCTCGCTGACTTCCTTGGGCGTTCGGGGGAGTCGCACTTGGTCCAATTAAGGAGTGAATGATGGAGACAGGCAAAGAGAAAACAGCTCATGGGCGGCAGGTGGAGAGGGTTCTTTGGATCGTTCTCGTCTTGAACCTGGTGGTGGCCGCCTCCAAGTACTTCTACGGTCTGGCGTCGGGATCGGCCTCCATGCAGGCCGATGGCATCCACTCGGTATTCGACTCGCTGGGCAACGTCATCGGGCTTGTCGGCATCAGCTTGGCGGCGCGTCCTGCCGACGCGGGGCACCCTTACGGCCATTCCAAGTTCGAGACCTACGGTTCGCTCGCCATCGGCGTGCTGCTCCTCTTCGCTGCCTTCGAAGTAGGCTCCTCGGCTGTGGAGAAGCTGGTCGCCGGCACCTACACGGCTCAGGTGACGCCCGTGTCCTTCATCGTCATGGTGGGAACCCTCGTGGTGAACCTGTTCGTGACCTTGTACGAGCGCCGCGCGGGCAAGCGGCTCAAGAGCGAGATCCTCGCGGCGGATGCGGCCCACACGCTCTCCGACGCTTTCGTCTCCATCGGCGTCATCGTCGGCCTCGGCTTCGTCGTGGCTGGGTTCCCCATGGCCGACCCCATTATGGCGCTGCTCGTGACCGTGGCCATCCTCGCCTCCGCAGTGGGCGTGTTCCGCACGGGGCTGCGCACCCTTTCCGACCACGCGCGCATTCCCGCCGCCGACATCGCCCGTGCGGCGGAGAAGGTGGATGGCGTGCGGTCGATCCATGCCGTGCGCACCCGGGGCACCGAGGCTGAGGTCTACTGCGATCTGCACGTGCTCGTCGATCCGCAGATGACGGTGCTTGCCGCCCATGACCTGGGAGATAAGGTGGAAGGTGTCGTGGCCGCGGCCTTCCCTCAAATCAAGGAAGTGCTCGTGCATATCGAGCCGGATACGGCCGCCGAGCGCGCCGAGGGCTAGCGCAAAAAAGCCGCCGTCCGATTTCGCGGGCGGCGGCTTTCGGTAATCTGCGGGGACGGCCAGGGCGTCTTTCCTAGGCCTGGGCGGTGAATCGGATGCCGACGTAGAAGGCGGTGTTCGGCAGGCCCGAAATGTCGTAGACCTCGTCCAGCTCGATGACCGACACGCGCCAGTTGTAGGTGCCGTTGTCCGTGGACACGACGCCGGCCTGGTAGGTGTTGCCCGAGTCGTCCACGCCGCTGTCGGTGACCTCGGCATTTTCCAGCCCCTCCACCTGCATGGCCCCCTGGACGGCCTTCTCAATGGTGCCCGAGGCGAAATCGGCGTAGCGCAGGCGCATGTCGTCGCCCGCCTTGCGCGAGACGGTGAGCGTCCAGGCTCCCTTCAAAAGCTTCACGGCGTCGCCGGCCGACAGCTTGTCGATGCCCTGCACGTACATGAGCCCCGCTTCTTCCAGGGAGACGTCGGCGGGCAGCTTGATGACCTCGAAGCCGCCGTCGGGGTCGGTGCCCACGGGGGTGCGCTCGTATAAAGTGTAGCCGGCATCGGTAAGCGCGGTCATGATTTCCTCGTCGGAAAGCGGCATGAGCGACGAGAGCAAAGGGAAGTCGTAGGAGACCTCGCGGGCCAGATTCTCCTGCAGCGTTTGCTGCTGGCGGATGGGCTCGTTCATGATCTGGTCGAAGTAGCGACCTAAAAAGAGGCAGCCGATGACGGCGGCCACGACCATCGCGGCCAGCATGATGGCCCTCACGCGAGGGGGCGTCTCCAACGGCCGGGAGAGCTCGGCGCCGTCGTAGTAGCGCACGTCCCCGATCTGCACGGTGCTCTTCGGCTCGCGGGCCAGCGGGTGGAAGCCTGCACGGCGGGTGGGAGGCACCTCGGCTTCGCCCGATCGGGCATGGCTGGCCTTGCGGCGGCGCGCCTCCTCGGCGCGGCTTACAGCGGCTTCGGTTGAATCTACGGAATCGCGCAGGTTCTCGTCTTGGGTCATGAATGGCGCTCCTGTACGTTACGGTGTTGCTGCCGATTATACCATTGCTTCCCCGTTGGCTCTCTGCTAGGATAAACGGACTCCATGGGGGAGTAGCTGGCGCCTTCGGGCGCGGCTCGTCAACATCGTGGCCACGGTTGCGCGCATGGGCGGCAACGGCGGACCTGGCGAGCCTCAATTAGCGAGACTCATGGTGCAGGATTGACCGCGAAGGTCTGTTCTGCACCATGAGTCTTTTTTTGTGGGTCGGATGGGCCGGCCCGCGCGGACCGAGGAGGAAGACGTGGATCTTTCGATTTTTCTGACGCCGGAGGCTTGGATCAGCCTCCTCACGCTCATTTTCCTAGAGATAGTTTTGGGCGTGGACAACCTGGTGTTCATCTCCATCACCACCAACCGCCTTCCACCGGAGAAGCAGCATATCGGCCGCAAGCTGGGCCTGGCCGGCGCCCTCGTTATGCGCATTCTGTTCCTTTGCTTCGCGTCCTACCTGGTGCATATGACCGCGTCGCTGTTCACGGTGAACCTCGGCGCCTACAGCCACGGCTTCTCGGTGCGCGACATCGTCATGCTCGTCGGCGGCGGCTACCTCATCTACAAGGGCATCCGCGAGCTGACCGACGTGCTCGCCCTCACCGAGATCAAGGCCGAGACCTCCGAGGAGCACAAGGCGCGCCATCTCATCGGGCTGCCCCAGGCCGTGGGCACCATCATGGTGATGGATCTCGTGTTCTCCATCGACTCGGTCATTACCGCCGTGGGCTTGGCCGAGCATCTCATCGTCATGATCCTGGCTGTGATGATCGCCGTGTTCATCATGATGATCTTCATCGATCCCATCTCGAACTTCATCAACAGTCATCCGGAGATGAAGATCCTGGCACTGGTGTTCATCTGCGCCATCGGCGTTCTGCTCGTGCTCGACTCCGCCGGCATCCACACCTCCATCGAGGTGCTCGACATGCACATGGAGAAGCTCATGGTCTACTTCGCGATGATCTTCGCCGTGGTCTTGGAGTTCATCCAGATGGCCTTCAATTCCCGCCTGAACGCGTGGAAGAAGCAGCTGGCCGACGAGGCCATCGACGCGGCGGTGCGCGAGGCCGAGGGCGGCGAGGAGCCGGCGAAGGTGGGCGAGCAGGCCCGCGCCCGCGTGGATGCCGCCATCGAGAACGCCGAACGGATCGACTAGCGGTGCGGGCGTCGGAGGGCGTTTTCGGTGCTCCTGGCGTCCTTGGCGGCCGTTTGCGGACGAGTCTTGAATTTCTTGAAATTAGGGCTTGCATCGCCTGGCTGCTTCCCTTATAGTATCTCCTCGCGATGCGGACATGGCTCAGCTGGTAGAGCATCACCTTGCCAAGGTGAGGGTCGCGGGTTCGAATCCCGTTGTCCGCTCCATGATTTCACGAATCGGGAGCCTGCGGGCTCTCGATTTTCTGTATGAGGGCTTTTGTCAAGCAGCGTGCCTGCAGAGCGCAGTGCCAGCGTGGCTTTTTATCCCGAACGATAGGTGCTACGACATTTTGCCCCCTTTGGCTACAACCAGCCTGACAGAACTCAGTGTCCAGCTGCGGGTTTTTGCCCGATTTCGAATTGCAACCTGTAGCCCAAGGGGCTGTTTTGTCTAAAGCGGGAAAAGGAACTGGCAAAAGAGAGCCTCAGGCTGCGGGTGGCTTGTTCGATGGTACGACCACGCGGAGAGATCGTCCATCCTCAATTGTTGATCGCGTGCACAAAATGAGCGTCACCCTATGGTAGTATGGCGATACGGAAAAGATTCGGCCGTGAGAGGCGGTTGCCCATGGAGACGAGCAAGGTAAAATGCCGCGAGTGCAAGGCTCGCGCCACCCAATACGAGGGGGCGTTGCCGACCCGGGGCGTTGCGAAGGTCCTCGTGGCCGGGTTCGCCATCTACATTCTCGGTCTGTGGGTGCTCGTGGCTCTGGCGGGTTTCACGACCGGCGATGCTGCCGAGGTGGGCATGATGGATATGCTCATCGTGCTGGCCGTCGTCGTCACCCTTGCCACGGCCGGGGTGGTGTGGTGGATGTTCCGCCCGAAGGCCGGCAAGGTCGTTATCTGCGAGAAGTGCGGCGCCCGCTATGCGGTGGTGCAGCCTCCCAAGTACACCAACGGTTGGAACTACGACAAGATTGCCCCGGCATCGGGCCGCGAGCTTCCCGAAGGGGAGCCTGCATCCGATGAGGGAAGCCAGGCTCCTGCCCCCGCATCCGCGCCATCTGCCGCCAATTCCAAAGAATCCTGAAAAACCCTTTGACAGGGAACGGCGATCTGTTAAACTACTAACTCGCTGCTGAACGAAAGCGAGGCGGCAACCCCGAATGCGCGATTAGCTCAGGGGGAGAGCACCACCTTGACACGGTGGGGGTCACAAGTTCAAATCTTGTATCGCGCACCATGAAACACCAGGTCAGAGGCTTGAAAGCTTCTGACCTTTTTCTTTTCCCGAGTCCAAATGGAAGCAAAATGGACTCAAAATCCGCCCCCGTGACTTCATTACCAGTCCATCGCCTCCACCGCCTCGTGCTTCTGGGCCATGTCCACATGGGTGTAAATGTCCATGGTCGTGGAGTACTTCGCGTGGCCCGCGAGCACTTGGAGAACCTTCGGGTCGGTCTTCTTGCGGGCCATGGCCGTGAGGTAGCTGTGCCTCATATCGTGCAGCGTCATGCCCTGGCAGCCGTAGCCGTCCCTGTGACACTCCCACCACCGGGTGACGGAATGGGGCCGCATCCTCTCGCCCAGCTCGTTGCACATGAGCGGCGTGTCGTCTCCGAGGACGGGCCACGGGCTGCCCGTCTCCTTCCGCGTCTCCGCGAACATCTCCTCTATGGCGGCAATGCGCTCCCTCAAGTCCGCCTTGAGGCTCGCGGGCATGGGGAGCGCCCTCTTGGACGCGGCGGTCTTCGTGTCCTTCTGCCGCCCCAGGCTATCGGTGCCGTGCACCACGTGTATCTCTCCGGCCTCGAAGTCTATGTCCCGCACGTCTAGGCCCACGATTTCGCCGCGCCTCATGCCCGACCCGACCGCCGCCCGAAGCGCGAACTCCATGGGCTTCCTCGGATCGAGGGAATCGACGAGCGCCCTGATGCCCTCGACGGGAGGGGGGTGCGCTGCTCCGTGTCTATGGCCGGCGGCTCGGCGTACTCGCACGGGTTGGAGTCGGCGTCGCCCCCCTTCACCGCATCCCGGAACATCCTGTGGAGCGTCACGGATATGTCGCGCACGTAGGTTCCGGACAAGGGCCTGCCTGAAGGGCTCTCGCCGTTTCTGAGGGCCTTGTACATCGCATCCAGGTGCGCCCAGGCCGAATTTCCTCGATCCGGGCCTTAGAGAGGTGCATATTGGCGCACACGATGTGGCACCTGTTCTTCTGCAACGTGTCGTAGGCGACCTTCGCCGCCCGCTCGGCCAGCCACGCCTCCGCGTAGGCGGGGAAGAGCATCCCCCTCTCGCGCCTAACCTCGCCGCGCTCGATGGCGGCCACGAACTCGTCCTTGGCGTCCTGCGCCTCGGAGTACGTCCCGTGGAACACCCTCGTCTTGACATAGCCCTCGTCGCCCTCGAACTCGCCATCGATCTCCGCGCGAAGCTGCCACTTGCGGCACTTGCCGCGCGACTTGCCGCGCTCCATCTTGTACACGGAGCCTTTGCCGCGAACCTTTACCTTGGCCATGGTACAATTCACCTTGCCTTCCTATTCGTAGGATGGTATTTCTTCTGCGAGCCCCGCCAGTCCGCCAAGATCAAAGCGGGGCTCCTTCTCTTAATACTGCTCGCCCACTGCCGGAACAGTGCCGGAGCACTGCCGTTGCACTGTCGAGACAGTGTTTTGTTGCGAAAAGGTTCACTATCCTTCAACCGCAACATCTTGTGTTTCATCCTTCATTTATGGAAGGTTTTCTGCAAAATTCGAAATCAACGTTCAATATCTTGTGCCTTTACTTTTGCAGCGCTGCAAACTTATAATCGAGATAGCTCATCTACCGACTCGTAAGTGTAGAAGGAGTATCTGGTTGCGTCCCTCTCGGGGCGCTTCCTGCTTCTCTGGACACTTTGTCAAATTCCTTCCTCAGTTTCTCAAGCCTGTGTTCCTGATCGACGTAAAACGCTGTTATCAGGAGGCAGTATTTCTCCCTCCTCTCTAGCACGACGAGATACTGCTCGTCCTCAAGGAGCATCTTCACCCGGCTGTGCCCCTTGTAAGGAGTCGACCATACGAGCATTCCTTCGCACTCCGTGCATTCGGGGCGATTGCAGCCGCAATTCTCGATGAACGCTCGCGCCCATCTAATGCGCTCGCACCGGTTCATGTCGGGTTGCCTCTCCCCGTCCTTTCCGTAGTCGCAGCACGTTATGTGCCAGAACGCCTCTTCGCGACCGTGCTCCATTGGATGTCTTCGCGTGTTGACGGGAAGTCCCTCGAAGGTGGGTTTCGTCAGCAGGAAGTCGCGCTCGAATATCTCGTACAGATGATCCTCGTAAGCCTCCCATTGCGCAAGGTCATCGCATGGGAGAAGATCAGGCAGCCAGCACCAGTCCTCAACCACGGTCTACCTCCAATCATGCTCCCACACCAGCAGGTTCAGCTTGTCCTCGCTCGACAGCGTGGTGTTCGTGAGATTTATCTGCGAGCGAGTGATGGTCCTGTTCACCAATTCGACCTTCGTCGAGTTCATCTGAGGGGTGATATAGGGGTTGTTGTGGCGGTAGCAGATGGCTCCTGTCAGGATATCAACGAGTTGCATGATCTGCACCTCGTCGGAACGGATTGGCTGGACGCGCCTCACTATCTCATGGCTGAAGTCGTGGGCGTTCGCGGCGCACACATCCTCGAGCCGACGGGCGTTCTCGCTCGAATGAGTGTCCTTGATGTCTATGTAGACGTAGTACCTCGCATCTCGGCGGAATATCGCCTTCAGAAGCACGAAGTACATCTTGTAATACCACTCATCGTGAGTCTGACCGTAGCGCGCGTGATCGAGCTTCTTCTTGTCCGGTATGACCACGCCACGGAAATGAAGATCGTCGTCGTCGAAGAAGTAGTCGAGAAAATCGACGTACAGAGATCGGTTTCCCGGGGCGGCCTTCGTCCACTTCACCTCGGCCTCTGGCTTTATGCGATGCTTCTTCTTGATCTCGATCAATCTTTGGTTGATCTCCCGCGTTTTCTGTTTCGGGCACCATATGGCCCCAAGTGCCATGGCATTGGATGAGCTGTGCTCCAAATGACAGCTCTCGTCGCAGTAGACGTTGAATTCAGATCCTGAGAAAATCCTGTTAAAATTTTGCGCTGAAATGTAGTTCGAACTGTGCTCCATTACTGGGTCCTCCTACTCCATCTCCCTCGGGGCCTGATACCAGGTGATCACGCCCGGGATCTCTAGGCTGTGCTCGCTGTCCCGCCTTATGATGATGTCCTCGTGGTCGGGGTTGTGGCTCTCCGGCGAGAGGATCATGGTGTTGGCCGTCATGCGCAGCCGGCGCACGATGTAGTCGCAGCCGTCCACCGACGCCATCACGATCGAGTTGTCGCGCGGCTGCTTCTTCCGCGACACTACCAGGTCGCTGCCGACGGAGAGCACCTTGTCCATGCAATCGCCTTCGCTGGACACCACGAAGCAGTCGGGATCCTCGTCCACGAGAAACTGCGGGATGCTCACCATGGTGGCCTCGTCGCACACGTCCGGCTGGGCGAGAACCCCCGCGTGCACCTTCCCCAGGCGCGGCGCTAGGCCCATGGCCATGCCTACGGCGGGACGGGCGTTAGATATTCCTGGAAAGTCTCCATACTCTTTTGCCGCTAGGCCGTAATTCTCGGAGAGAATATCGTCCTCGCTCAGATTGAAGTAATCGCATATGTTGCGCACGGCATCTTTGCGGGGGGTGGAGCCCTTGCGCCAGCCAGTAACCGCTCCGGGTGTCACGTCTGCTATTCGTGCCAGATGGTCTTGATTAATGTCGTATTTGACCAGTAATGCATCAATGTTTTCAGGGATACCCATATCGCCTCCTTCAATGAAACTCAATTTCTATGAGCATTTTACTACCAATTAAAAAAATCTCAATTATTTTTTTAGTTTTACTAAAGTTTGTGATAAATTGTGCTGACGAAAGGAAGCAAAAGATGCGACCTTATAGTTTAACGCTCGCAACAGTCCGTGACGCTTCGGGTATGAAGCTCGAAAAATCAAAGATACCTCAGGCGTGAAGGCTATTGCCACGTATGTTTCTTGTGAGGGCAAGCTGAGAGTTTTCTAGTTGTTGGAGATTGAAGCATCTACAATGCCATCGCTGAGCACGCGCGCATGCTGCTACGCGACACCGTGCATGAATTTAACCAATATGATTTAGAAAGATATAGCTCCGCTGGAAGGTGAATAAATGGGTCTGCAGGAAGTCAAAGATGGCAAGACCTTGCGCGAGGTGGTTGAGGTGGTATCGAAGGGATCAATATGCGGCCGACCGCAAATCCAGTTAAGTCGTTAGGTTGCAGGAACGTAATGTTTTAAAGCTGCGGTGGACGTACTGCGCACCGATTGCTGACCGCATGGTCAGACCTTGTATCGAGTGCTGTGAGTCTATAGGTGGGTTATCCTGGTTTTTGTCTTTGTCTCAGGTAGCTGGAAGGCAACGCTCCTGTAATGACTAGCAATGAATGGCATTCCTGATCAGAGATTAAGGTTGCCATATGAACCAACCGGAGAAAGCGAAGGCGACGTGGCAATTCACTGAGGCATGCAACAACTTATGACTACTTTCATAGAAATACAGCAGGAGTTTGGGAGATGCTGTCGGGCTAACGATGGCATGTCCTGTATATTTACTCGAACTTTAAATGATGGCACAAGAAAGATGATTGCTAATCGGCTCAACCAATATGCGGCACAGCTTGATTGGAATAGAGTTATCGGTCTCGTCGACGTATCAAAGAGGCACGATGCGACTGCGGGCATTCTAGTGTGCGACACAAAAGCTTATTTCTACGGCGGTCGCAATAAACCTCAGAAGGTCTGGTACGACGAGGTTAGTAGAATCGCGATATTGAGAACTGAGGAAGGATTCGACTACGGGGTAAAATTTGAGCTCGATAGCAACGCCGATTATTTGTGGAAATGCGACGTCGTAGACTGCGAGGCCATCACAAAGCTCATCAAAAGTATCAAGAGGATCAACCGTGCCGCGGCAGAGGAATACAGCCGAGTCAATCTGGAGTACGAGAACGAAGCTGCTGGAATAGAAGTAGGCGGCCTGACCGTCGGGAGCAGGGGCGTCGTCAATAAGGTGTACGACGAAGAGAGGTTCCATGCTCGGCAAGGCCACGGATTCGCCGCGGAAAGAGCAAACAATCTAGAGGACCGCCTGCATGGCAAGAAAGCTACCATCGAGGGCGATAACAACGTCAAGAACGGCCCTGATAGGGCGATCCACCAGCCGGACGGGGCAAAGGTTCTAATCCAATCGAAGTACTGCGCGACCGGAAGAACGAGCATAAACGGCTGCTTCGAGAACGGCGGCAGCGGCGAGTTCCGCTACTTCGACAGCAACGGAAAGCCCATGGTCATCGAGGTGGCCTCCGACACCATCGAAGATGCGCGCAAGGCGATGGCCGGCAAAATCGAAAACGGGCAGGTCAAAGGAGTCACGGATCCTGAGAAGGCCAAGGAGATAGTGCAGCCGGGACACTTCACCTACCAGCAAGCGAAGAACATCGCCAAAGCCGGGAACCTGGACTCCATCATCTATGACGCGAAGTCCGGAGCCGTCATCTCCCTCTCGGCCTTCGGGGTAAGCGCCTCCATAACCTTGGCCATTAGCATATGGAATGGCGAGGAGCCGACCGTTGCATTGAAGAACGCTGCATTCAGCGGAATCAAGATAGGCGGTACGACGCTGGTCACGACCGTCCTGGCAAGCCAGATCGCTAAGTCCAGCATCAGCGGCGCGATGACCCCCAGCTTTCAGGCGTTGGCGAAGACCCTGAGCCCCAAGGCCTACGCAGCGCTGGCGAACGCCTTCAGGAGCGGAACCACGCTTACGGGAGGGGCTGCGATCAACAGCGCCGCCAAATTGCTGAAGGGCAACGCTATCACGGCTGTGGTGACCACCGCGGTGCTGACGTCGTTCGACGTCAAGGACATAGTGCTCGGCAGGATCTCCGGGGCGCAGCTGGCGGTCAACTTCGCCAAGACGACCACAACGGTTGTCGGGGGCACGGCGGGATGGCTCGGCGGATCGACCGTGGGCACGATGGTGCTTCCCGGCGTCGGCACGGTCGTGGGCGGTCTTGTGGGTTCTCTGGTTGCTGGCGGTGGGCTTGGCGTGCTAATCGACAAGGCTACCGGCAAGTTCTTCGACTCAGATACCGACAAGATGATCAGGTTGATACAGGCAGCCTTCCGGGACGTAAGCGAGGAGTACCTCCTGAGCCAAGACGAGGCCGAGAAGATATCGGACAAGCTTGTGGCTAAGATTAACGAGAAGGCATTGAAGAAGATGCATTCAAGCAAGGACAGGTACTGGCATGCGAGAGGTATCATCGAGCCACTTGCGAACGAGCAGGTAAAAATACGCCCGCGCATCGCGGCGCCCAGCGAGGATTTAATGGAGGAAAGCATCGATTCCGTGGTCATGGACATCGCTTTGGAGTTGGGAGGTAGTGGTTTAGATGAGTGACGAGAAAGAAGTAGCACAAAAGCTCGAGGAGGCCTTGAGGCGCTACGGGGCTGACTACGGGTTCGTCGTTACCGACAAGTCCGTGAGGAAGCTGATTGACGGCAGTGCTTATGCAACCGTTGAGGTGAAGGACTGTACGCCGAAGAAGCTTGCCGAGGCATTCATGGAAGTCGGCAAGGTCATTGAACAGTCGGATGATGGGATGGAATGCGTGGCAGTAGTTGGTGCTGGTGTGGCCAACATGAACATCGCGTTGGTTGTGACAAAAATGGGCAAAGACAAGGTCGAGTTTGCGGCTACTGCAAATGAAGGACTAATTAAGCAAAATACTGCAAAACACGCGATTGATCGAGTCGAGAAACGCCTTTTATTGGTTAGTCCTCGCGAAGTGCGAGTTGCAGCTATTTCTAATTGGTGAGCATCTGCTACGTTTGAGTTTGAGTTTCGAGCAATATGAGCTGAAGTTTTCGCAGATGGCATGTTATGCCGCTCTGATTTTGTAACGCCGCCCTTACGTGGAAAAGTTGTGGAAGCGAAATAACCTCACCTGGGGTATCATTGTTCTCAATGTTCCCCTACCGAGGAGTTGGTCTTTCCATGAGCACAGAATCAATGACCACGACAGGGGCCGCCGTGCCCCAGGCCGCAGCGGACGGGGTGACCAACCCCAAGGGCATCGGCTTGTTTCGAATGGTCACCACGGTCATCACGCTCATCGTCGGCGCGGGCGTGTTCTCGCTGTCGGGCGATGCGGCGGCCGGCGGCGCGAGCGGCTGGGCGATACTGACCGCCTGGGGCATTTCCGCCATCGGCGTGTTCTGCCTCGTTATGACGTTCTTCGCGCTTTCCCGGGTTAAGCCCGACCTCAAGGGCGGCATCTACACCTACGCCGCCACGGGATTCGGCGACTTCCTCGGCTTCAACAGTGCCTGGGGCTACTGGATCTCGGCCCTTCTGTGCACGGTCAGCTTCTCGGCGCTTCTGTTCGGCGCGCTGTCGTACTTCTTCCCGATCTTCGGTAACGGCACGAACCTCTACGCCGTCATCGGAGCCTCCTGCATCATCTGGTTCTACGCCTTCCTTGTGAGCCGCGGCATCAGCGAGGTGACCCTCATCAACGCGGTCATCACCATCTCGAAGTTCGTGCCCCTGCTCATCGGCATCATCGCCATCATCTTCATCGGCGCCTTCAAGCCCGACATCTTCATCGCGAACCTCACCACTGGAGCCGACCCGTCGCTGGCCTTCGTCGACCAGGTACAGACGGCCATGATGGTGACCATCTGGGTGTTCATCGGCATCGAGGGTGCGGTGGCCATCTCCGGCCGCGCCAAGAAGGCGAAGGACGTGGGCAAGGCCACCATCATCGCGTTCATCTGCGTGCTGACGCTGTACCTGACGGTGTCCATCCTCTCCATGGGCGTCATGCCGCTCTCCGAGCTGGCCAACCTCGAGAATCCGGCTCTGGCCTACGTGATGCAGGCCGCCGTGGGCGATTGGGGCGCCGTGCTGATCAACTTTGCCGTGTCGCTCTCGCTCATCGGCGCCATGCTCGGCTATACGGTGCTCGCCAGCGAGTCACCCTTCGAGGCCGCCGAGGAGGGCGTGTTCATTAGGGCTTTCGCCAAGACCAACGACAAGGGCGCGCCAGTGGTCACCCTCGTCGTGACGAACATCATCATCGAGCTGTTCCTCATCACCTGGCTGTTCACCGATTCCACCTACCAGTTCTTCTATACGCTGTCCGCCGGTATGATCCTTCTGCCGTACCTGCTTTCGGCCGCCTACTTCGCGAAGGTGGCCTTCAAAGAGCCCGACGCGTTCAAGGGGCGTCTTAACGGCCCCATCCTGATGTGGCGCATCCTGGGCTGCGTGGGCGTCGTCTACAGCCTGTTTCTGTCCTGGGCCGCGGGCGTGCTCGGCGTCATCCTCATGTGCCTGCTGTACGTGCCCGGCATCCTCATGTACATCTGGGGCAAGAGGGAACGCGGCGAGAAGTACTTCCAGAGCACGCTGGACAAGGTGGTGCTTGTCATCATCGTCGCGGCGGCCTGTTTGTCCATTTTCCTGTTGGTGACGACGCCCGGCCTCGTGTAGCGGCGCTTCAACTGAGACGAGAAAGCGGCCCTGGAGCAATTCCGGGGCCGCTTTTTGCGTGGAAGGAATGGGTGGGAATTCACGGGCGAAAGGCGAGGAGGGGCAACGAATCTTTGGCCGTCAGGGCTGGTCCCCGTCGTGCGCGGCCCTAGTCGAGGTCGAGCGGCGTGGCGCTCTCCTCGCCGTAGAGGGCCAGGCACTCCTCGCTCACGACGAAGCGGGCCGCCTCGGGCAGCATGCGCACGGTGAACGGGGTCATGGTGCCGGTGACCTCGCCGTCGTACTGCACCGCCAGCGGCGGATCGGCGACGACGGTGCACTCCCGACAGCGGAACACCTCCATGGCGTCGGGGCGGCTCGGGAACTCGCCGGCACGGTCGAGCATGCAGCTCAAGATCGCGGGGATAAGCCCCACGGCGTCGTGGGTGTTCATGACCACGATGTCGAACATGCCGTCGCGCGGCAGGTTCTCGTGGACGAGCGAGATGTCGAACTGCAGCTTCGAGAAGTTGATGGCGAGCACCCCCACGCCCTGGGTCTCGACGGTCTTCCCGTCGATGGTGAGCGTGATGCGGGAGAACTGCGGCGCGAAGTTGGCGAAGGCCGCCGTGAAGTAGGCCATGGGGCCCAGAAGGCGCTTGGAGGGCTCCGCGCCCTCCATGATGGCGGCGTCGTAGCCGGCTCCCGCGATCATGGAGAATCCGAAGCGCTCGCCGTTGGAGAGCTCGATCTCCCCGATGTCGAAATCCATGAGGCGCTGCTCGCGCATGAGATGGGCGAGCGCGTGGGGCTCGGCCGGCGAGGCGAGATTCATGGCGAGCAGATTCGCGGTGCCGGCGGGGAAGGGGAGCAGCGGGATGCCGGTCTCGGCCAAAAGATAGGCTGCCGAGGCCACCGTGCCGTCGCCGCCGGCGGCCACCACGGCGTCGAAGTCCTCGGCGTCGCGCAGAAAGTCGGCGAGGTCGGTGTCGCCGTCGGTGCAGCGCACGCAAATCTCGTCGCCGTCGGAGGCGAAGGCGCGCATGAAATCGTAAATGGCCCCGTCGCGGAAGCCGGAGGCCAGGTTGTTCACGATGAGGAGTTTCACATAATTCCTTTCCCTTGCTATTATGGGATGGTACTACAACCTCATCCCATACAGACAAGGACCGTCGTGGAATACATTGCAAGCCAAGAAAACCTGGAGGCCTTCGTGCGGCGCGCCGCTTCCTCGTCGGTCTTGGCCATCGATACCGAGTTTCTGCGCGAGAAGACCTATTACGCGAACCTCTGTCTCATCCAGTTGGCCACGGATACGGTAGTGGCCGTCGTGGATCCCTTCGCCATCGAGGATTTGAAGGTGCTCGCCCCGCTGCTCTCCGACCCCTCCATCGTGAAGCTCTTCCACGCCGGCGGCCAGGATCTGGAGATCCTCTACCGCGAGCTGGGCGTGCTGCCCGCGCCCCTGTTCGACACCCAGGTGGCGGCCACGCTTCTGGGGCACACCCAGCAGATCGGCTACGGGCCTTTGGTGCACAGCCTGTGCGGCGTGAACCTGAAGAAGAGCGACTCGTTCACCGACTGGTCGCGTCGGCCGCTTTCCGCCTCTCAGCTGGAATATGCTGCCGACGACGTGATCTATCTGCCGAAGATGTACCGCATCATGGTGGAGAAGTTGGAATCGAAGGGGCGCCTGCACTGGCTCGACAACGACTTCGCCGCCATGAGCGATCCGGCGAACTACGAGAGCGACCCGTCCGAGCGCTACAAGCGCCTCAAGCGCGTGGGGCAGCTTACGCGCCGGCAGCTCTCGGCGGCTCGGGAGGTGGCGTGCTGGCGCGAGGTGACGGCTCAGGAGCGCGATATGCCGCGCAAGTGGGTGCTCACCGACGAGCAGATCGTCGAGGCCTGCCGTCGCGAGTCCCGCACCATCGACGACCTGTTCCTGATCCGCGGCGTGCGCGAGAAGCTGAACACTCGGGACGCCCGGGCTGTGGCCACCGTGCTCGTCCGGGGTCTCGATGCCGCGCCCGATACGTGGCCCGAGCTGGACAAGTCGCCGAAGAGCGAGCGCAACGTCGATGCCGAGCTCGATCTCATGGAGGCGCTCGTGCGGCTGCGCGCCAAGGAGAACGACATCGCCATGCAGACGCTGGCCTCCCGGTCGGAGCTCGCCCGCGTCGCCCGGGGCTACACCGCCGACGTCGATGTGCTGCGCGGCTGGCGCCGCGCTATGGTGGGCGACGAGCTGCTGGAGCTTCTCGCCGGCCGGCTCGCCCTATCGCTCGGCCCCGAAGGACTCGTGGTGACGCCGCGTTCCTGAGGCGGTTACGTATCTTTCACGCTTTCGGCGCCTCCCGGGCGACCGGGGCGCTCCCATGCCTATAATTGACTGCCAAAAATGCAAGGCATACGCAAGGAGAACCCTATGATTTCCAGCAGTTACCTTATGCTCATCGTCGCGACGCTCGTCATCGGCATGGGCGCTCAATGGTACGTGAACCACAAGCTGAAGACCTACTCCCATGTGGCGAACTCCACGGGGCTGACCGGCGCCGAGGCGGCGCGCCAGATGCTTTCCTATTACGGCATCTCGAATGTGCAGGTCTTCCGCGGGGGCCCGGGTCAGGACTACTTCGATCCGCGCAGCAACTCGGTGACGCTCTCGCCCGAGGCCTTCGATGGGCGCACCATCACCGCCACGGCGACGGCCTGCCACGAGGTGGGCCATGCCTGCCAGTACGCCCAGGACTACACGCCCATGAAGATCCGCGGGGCCATCGTGCCGGCGGTGAACCTGGCCTCGAACGCCTGGATCTTTCTGCTCATGGCCGGCATCGTCTTAAACATCGCCGGGCTTACCACGGCGGCCATCATCATGTACGCCGTGGTGGTGCTCTTCCAGCTGGTCACGCTGCCCGTCGAGTTCAACGCCTCCCAGCGCGCCATGGCCTACATGGGCCAGATTGGCCTGCCCGCCCAGGAGCGCAAGGGCGCCTTCGACGTGCTGCGCGCCTGCGCCTTCACCTATCTGGCCGCGGCCCTCACCTCCATCCTGCAGCTTCTGTGGCTGCTCGGCCAGCGCCAGGAGTAAACGGAGCCTGCTGTGGCGGTGGAAGAGCGCGAGACGACAACGGAAGAGGAGGCCGCCCCGGCCCTGTCGGTGTCGGCGGCCATGGGCCTGGCCAAGAATGCCCTGGAAGAGGTCGTGGTGCGCCTGGTGGGCGAGGTCTCCGAGGTGAACGACAAGCCCGGCTACAAGGCCGTGTACTTCACCGTGAAGGACGAGAAGGCCTCGCTTCCGTGCATGATGTGGATGAACCGCTACCAGGCCTCGGGTGTGGCGCTTTCCGTCGGCGCTTTGGTGGAGCTCACGGGGCGTTTCTCCCTGTACGCGGCCAAGGGGCGCATGAACTTCGACGTGTTCTCGGTGTCGTTGGCCGGCGAAGGGCAGCTGCGGCTGCAGGTGGCCAACTTGGCGCGGGAGCTCGAGGCCATGGGGCTGATGGATCCGGCCCGCAAGCGTCCTTTGCCCGCCTATCCCGAGACCATAGGGCTCGTCACCTCGCCGCGCGGCGCGGCCGTCCACGATGTGCTGCGAACCCTGCGCAGGCGCTATCCTCTGGCCCGCATCCTGTTCGCCGGCGTTCCCGTGGAGGGCCCCGGGGCGGCCGACGGGCTCGTGGACGGTCTGGCCAAGGTGGTCTTTGCCGGCGCTGAGGTGGTGCTCCTCGTGCGCGGCGGCGGTTCCTTCGAGGATCTCATGCCCTTCAACGATCGTCGGCTGGCGCGCACCATTGCCGCCTGTCCCGTGCCCGTGGTGACGGGCATCGGGCATGAGCCGGACACCTCCATCGCCGACATGGTGGCCGACGTGCGGGCCTCGACCCCAACGGCGGCCGCCGAGGCCGTGGCGCCGGCCCAGAGCGAGCTCGCCGCTCGCATCCAGGGGCTCGGCGCCGCCATGGGCCATGCCGAGGGGCGCCGGCTGGACGGGCTGTCGCTTGCAGTGGAGCGCCTGGCGTCCCTGCCGTTGTTCCGCGAGCCGACGCGCCTGTTCGACGCCGAGGCGCTGGCCTTAGACGATCTGTCCGATCGGCTCGGCCGGGCGCTGCCGGCGGCGCTTACCGAGGATCGCCATCGACTGGGCCTCATCGGCGAGGCTTTGGGACGCATGCTGCCCGGGCTGCTCTCGGCGCCCCGCGCGGCAGTGGGCGCGTCCGCGGGTCGGCTCGGCTATTTGGGCGAGCACTTCGGCGAGCGTCCGCGACAGCGTCTCGAGGGGGCTCGCGGCCGACTTGAGCGCGCCGGCGCGGCGATGACCGACCCCTATCGCGCGTCGGTGGCCGTGAGCGCGGCGCGCCTGCACGATCTGTCGCCTCTGGCCATCATCGGCCGCGGCTACGCCATGGCGAAGGGGGAGGACGGACGAGTAGTGAGCTCGGTGGACGCCGTGGCGCGGGGGGATCGCCTCGTGGTGGCCCTCTCCGACGGCGAGCTGGACTGCACGGTGAACGACGTCCGCCGCATCCACAGCGCTGTTGAGGTCTGGGACTGACGATACGCGCAGCGACGAGTGATACACGCAACGATGAGAAAGGAAGCGCCATGAGCGATGCCGCGAACCTTGACGAGAAGAAGCCGGTGGAAGAGCTGACCTTCCGCGAGGCTTTAAGCGAGCTTGAGTCCATCGTCTCCGTGCTGGAGAGCAACACGTTGGAGCTGGAGGAGTCCCTCGCCGCCTACGAGCGCGGCGTCGTGCTCTTAGGTTCGCTGCAGAAGCGCTTGGGCGCCGCCGAGCAGCAGGTGGAGGTGCTCATGGGCGAGCTGGTCGCCGCCCCCGACGACGAGACCCAGGACACGACCCTCTCCTAGAACGGTGACGCCACAGATTCCGTAGGAGCCGACCTTGGTCTGCAAGTAGATTCCGTAGGGGCTGACCTTGGTCAGCCCTTCTCAAGTGAGGTTAACCTGCTTGACGAGGGGCGACCAAGGTCGCCCCCTACGGAAATCTTCCCGACTACGGTCGACACTACGGGGCAGGCCATGGAAAAGGGTGACGGGGTGTCAATCGGTGAGCGGCGCTCCGCTTGCCGATAAGGACGCGAGCAGGTGCGACGCGCCCTTATCGCACTTCTAAAATAGGGGAAACTATTGATTAGGAGGTAAGTCATTGAACGTCCTCGTCCTCAACGCCGGTTCTTCCTCTCTGAAGTACCAGCTCATCAATGTTGAAACCCATGAAGTGCTCGCCAAGGGCATCTGCGAGCGTGTCGGTTCCGCCGAGGCCTTCCACAAGCACGGCATCGACGAGAATGAGGTGGTCATCGACACGCCCATGCCCGATCACAACGCCGCCATGGCCCTCGTGTTGGAGGCGCTGACGAGCGGCCCCACCAAGGCCATCGACTCTTTGGACGACATCGACGCCGTGGGGCACCGCGTAGTGCAGGGCGGCAAGTACTTCGATCGCTCCGTGCTCATCGATGACGATGTCGTCGCCAAGATCGACGAACTGGCAGAGCTCGCTCCTCTGCACAACAAGGCCGCGCTCATGGGCATCGAGGCCTGCCGCGAGCAGATGCCCGGCAAGCCCATGGTGGCCGTCTTCGACACCTCGTTCTTCCAGACCATTCCGCCGAAGGCCTACATGTACCCGTTGCCCTACGAGCTGTACGAGAAGCACGCCATCCGCAAGTACGGCGCCCACGGCACCTCGCATCGCTACATTGCCGAGCGCGCGGCCGCCTTCATGGACGAGCCCTTGGAGGATCTGAAGCTCATCACCTGCCATCTGGGCAACGGCTGCTCCATCTCCGCCATCGACCACGGCGTGGCCGTTGACACCTCCATGGGTCTCACGCCTCTCGATGGCCTTATGATGGGCACCCGCTGCGGCGCCATCGACCCGGCCATCGTCCCCTTCATCATGGAGAAGGAGAACCTCACGGCGGCCGAGGTGAACGACCTCATGAACAAGAAGAGCGGGCTTTTGGGCATCTCTGGCATCTCCAACGACCTGCGCAGCGTGCGCCAGGCCTCCGAGGAGGGCGACGAGCGCGCCCAGCTCGCCTACGACATGTACTCGAACTCCGCGAAGAAATACATCGGCCAGTACATCGCCGTCATGGGCGGCGTCGATGCCATCGTGCTCACGGCCGGCGTGGGCGAGAACTGCGACAAGATGCGCCGCATGATCTTCGCGGGTCTGCAGCCGCTCGGCATCAAGATCGACTTGGAGAAGAACCGAGCCGGTCTGCGCGGCGAGCGCGAGATCTCCACGGACGATTCCGAGGTGCGCATCGTCATCATCCCCACCGATGAGGAGTACATGATCGCCCGCGACACCTATCAGCTGGTGAAGGAGGGTACGCTCGAGATCACGGAGCTGGTCTAGGCACCTGAGGCTCAGATATAAGCTAGCCCCGGATTGACGGTTGTTCTATCAACATCGTCGATCCGGGGCTTCTTTTCTTCCAAATTAGGCCGTTTTGGGAAAATGTCAGCCCCGAATCGACGGTTCTGATGAAACAACCGTCGATTCGGGGCTAGAAAACGAAATCGAGGCCCGCTTTGAGCCTCGATTTCGTGGGGAGGGGTGCGGGGCGCTTGATGGTGCCCCTATCGCATCAGGCGAGCTACTTCACCTGGGCGAGTGCGTTGTTCACGGCGTCCTTCAGGGCCGTGGAGGAAACGGTAGCGCCGGCAACGGCGTCGACCTCGGTGGACTGGGCCTCGATGATCCGGGCCGGCAGGGCCTCGAGAGCCAAGCTGCCCACACCGGCGGTCTCCTGCTGCTGCACGATGTCGATGGCGGCGATCTTGTCGCCCTCCATCTTCACCTTCACGGCAAGCTCGTTGCCCATGCACAGGGTGGAGGTGCCGAGATACTCGTTCTCGCCGAGCTTTGCGGAAGCGGCCGGATCGGGATCGACCTCGTGGCTGCCGCTGCCCTGGGTATAGACGATCTCGGAGGCCACGCCCATGGGGAGCAACGGCAGCGGATCCTTCTCGGCCGCCGCGCCCACGCCGGCCAGCTGGCCGAAGATGAGGCACTCGGCCATGTTGCCGCCGCCGTTGTACTGGTACGGGGTCATGCCGCCGAACTCGCCGGCGGAGTAGAGGTGCGGAATGGGCTCGCCGTCGGTGCCCACGACTTCGGCGCGGGCGTTGCGGCGGGCGCCGCCCTGGGTGTTCAGGAAGGCCTGGATCATCTCGATGGCGTAGAAGGGGCCCTCGCCGAAGGCGCGCATGGTCTCGGCGGCGCGGAAGAAGGCCGGGTCGTAGCCATCGTTGGCCATCTTATTGAAGTCGGTCACGGTCTGCTCCAGCTTGCCGGCCGGGATGCCGAGCGCGGCCTCAAGCTCCGCGATGGTGGCGGCGGAGACGACCTGATCCTCAAAGCCGGCCGGGATGCCGTGGTACTCGGCAATGGCCTCGTTCTGGGCGGCGTCCCACACCATGTAGGTGTTGCGCGGGCGCTTCACGTTCACCCAGTCGCCGTTGCTCGGCACGTGTCCGTGGCGGTTGTACACGTCCTCGCGCAGGTAACGCTCGCCGCCGTTGCCCACGACGATGACGCTGCCGGAGAGGTTGCGCAGGTCGTTGAACGTCTTGGCGTGCTGATCCTCGTTCACCACGAAGGAGATGCCGCCGAGCGCGAAGCAGTTGCCCTCATAGGCCTCCATGTGCCACAGATCGGCGCCGACGCCCATGGCCATCTTCACGCCGTCGCCGGTGTTGAACAGGGTGCCGGCCGGCGTGCTCTTGGTGAGACCCAGGAAGTCCTCGACCATCTGCTTGTTGTTCTCGAAGCCGCCCATGGTCATGACGACGCCGTTCTTGGCGCGGATGTTCACCGTGTCGCCGGCCTTGTCGATCTCCACGCCGATGACGGCGCGGCTGACCGGATCCTGGAAGAGCTTCGTGGCCGGGGACATGTACCACACGTCGATGTTGTCGCTCATGGACATGACCTTGTTGCGGTAGGTCTTCCACAGAGCGGAGTTGCACACGTTGTCGCTCACGGTCAGCACGTGCAGGGCATCGCCACCCTCGAGCTCGGGATACTCGGGGACGAACATGGCGATCATCGGCTGGGCGGAGGAGTCCTCCTTCCAATCGAGGAAGTTCTCCTCGGGGACGCCGAAGAAGTCGCGCAGCATGGTCTTCGTCTGGGTGAGGCCCTCGGCGTAGGCGTCCATGAGCTCGTCGTCGACGGCGAAATCGCCGGCCATGGCCTTGTTGTAGGCGAGCATGGCCTCCTTGTCGTCGGAGTTCAGGATGATCTGGCCGCAGAAGCGCGTGTTGCCGCCCTCCATGCCCTGAGGGGCCTTATCGATGAGCAACACCTTCGCGCCGGCGTCGGCGGCGTAGCAGGCGGACACGGCACCGGCACCGCCGAAGCCGATGACGACGACGTCGTACTCGCCGTCCCAAGCGATGGTGTCGGCGAAGGTGGTTCCCCCGTTGCCCGTGTTGGCCATGGCCTTATCGGCCGGGGTCTGCGGCGCGCAGCCGGCAAGGCCGAGGCCGGCGACGGCGGCCATGCCGACACCAGCGCTGGTGATGAACTGTCGGCGGGTGTATTTTCCCATTTTCCACTCCCTTGTGGTCGGTGTCTTCGCGCCGGGTTGATGTCTGGCGAAGACGTCGCGTGACGCATTCGCTCCGGCGCTCCGGGGATCGCGGTGTCCCCGATCACACTGGTCACTTTAGCGTCGGCGCTGAGGTTAGCGTGAGAGATAACCTGTAGGTTAGCGGTGGTGGAACTTGCTAACCCACCTTGCTAACCCACCTTTCTGGAAATGAGGAAAGGTTGCCATTTTTGCTGCTGGCGCTCATCTGCTATTTGTGGTTTCATGGGGGATAGCAAAAAAGAGGAGGGGTAAGCGATGAAACGTCTGTGGAATACGATCGCGGGGCTGCGCCTCGGGTTCGAGGAGCATTTCAGGGGCGCTGGATCCATTAGCTTGTTCGTGGGCCTGGCCTGCAACTTGGCCTTCGTGGGTCAGGTGTACTTCTGGCCGTCTATGTGGCACACTACGGCGTTTATGTTCTCCTATACTGATGCCTCCTATGTCGCCGAGCTCCTCTGCGCGCTTATGCTTGGTTGGAGGTTGCGACGGGGGGGGGACGGCTCGTCGTGGGCAGTCGATTGCTTTGGGTTCTGGCCCTGCTCGTGCAGGCGACCTTGGTGCTGTACTGCGCGCTGTTCGGGGCGGGCATCCACGTGCCCGAGCCTGTCAACTGGGTTTGCGGCGCTATCTTCGGCGTCTATCTGCCCGTGGCCATGACCTCGTGGTTCGCCGTGCATATCGATCGGCGCTCCTTTTCGGTGATTTGGAATATCGTGCTGGCGGGCGTGTTCGCCTCCTTCGTCATCTGGGTGTTCTCGGGCCTGGAGGCGGTGAAGCTGTGCGTGTGCATGGGAGTGCTCATGTTCGTGGGGACGTTCGTGCTCTCTCGCAAGCTGCGCTCGGAGCAGGCCAAGGAGGAAGACGACGCGGCTGTGCCCGCGGCTGTGCCCGCGGCCGTGCCGGCGGATGCCTTCCGCTACCCGGCCTCGGCGACGTTTCTGTTCAGCTTCTCCTTCATCACGGCCATCGCCTTTGCCGGTATCGGGGGCGACAGCGCTTCTTATGCTTCGGGGGATTTCTTCGCTCCGATGCTGCTCATCTGCGCCGTGGTGCTCTTGGCAAATGCGGCGGTCCTCCCGCTGACGACCATCGCTGTGCCCGCTATCATCGTGGCCGTCATAGCCGCCTCCTATCTTCACCTCGAGCCTGCGCTTTCCTTTGATCTGGCGGCGCTTGGCATGTTCCTTTTCCTCGCCTATGCCGTCGTGCTCCTGTGCGCCAGCGCGCAGGGGACTCGGCGGCACACTCTTGCGGCCTTCACGGGCCTTATGGTGGCCTTCGCCGCCGGATGCCTCGTCGGCCGCCTGGGCATGGCGCTCTGCTTCGCGCTCGTCGAGCAATTCGCGTCGAACATCATGGTTCTGCTGTCTATTCTGGCTGCCAACGCCGCCATGATCATCCTCGTGAGACGGGGCGTCACGCCGATTCGTTCGGCGGAGCTTTTCGAGGGCGAGCAGGCGACGGGAGATCTCGATGCGGCCCGTCGCGCCAAAGTGGATCGCGTGGCCGCCGCCTGCGGTTTGGGCGAGCGCGAGAAGGAGGTGCTCACGCTGCTCTTAGAGGGGTGCTCGGCCAGCGAGGTGGCCTCTGCCATGGTCGTGGCCAACGGCACGGCGAAGTCGCACATCCGCCACGTCTACAAGAAGCTCGGCGTCCACAGCCGCGACGAACTCTTCGAGAAACTCGGCATCGAGAGAGAAGAGAAAAAAGGGTAGAGAGGAGAAATCCGCCCAATCCCAGAAGAGCAGGGCGCGAGGTGGCCGAGGGGGTGCCGCGCGCAGTTCATTGAAGTGCATAGAAAAATGAGACGACCCGCGTCGAGCCCTGCACTTCAATGTTGTCTGAGCACGACACCCCCTCGGCCACCTCGCGCCCGGAGGGATGGAAAGGCAAGAAGGAGCGCTATTTCCCCTGCGCCTGCACGGCGGTGATGGCCACCACGCCCACGATGTCGTCGGCCGAGCAGCCGCGCGACAGGTCGTTCACCGGGGCGGCGATACCCTGCAGGATGGGGCCGAGCGCCTCGGCCTTCGCCAAGCGCTGCACCAGCTTGTAGCCGATGTTGCCCGCATCGATGTCCGGGAACACGAGTACGTTGGCGCGACCCGCGACAGGAGAGGCCGGCGCCTTCGCCGCGCCGATCTCGGGAACGATGGCGGCGTCCAGCTGCAGCTCGCCGTCTACCGCGAGTTCGGGCACGAGCTCCTTCACCTTGGCCGTCGCGCGCACCACCTTGTCGGAATCGTCGTTTTTGGCCGAGCCGTAGGAGGAATGCGACAGCATGGCGATGACCGGCTCGGCATCGGCGAACAGCGACCGCCACGCCGCCTCGGCGTTGATGGCGATCTGGGCCAGGCGATCGGCGTCGGGCTGCACTTCCAGGCCGCAGTCGGAGAAGATGAAGGTGCCGTGGTGGCCCAAGTCGCAGTCGGGCACGTTCATGACGAAGAACGAGCTCACCATCTGCGCGCCAGGAGCGGTCTTCAGGATCTGCAGGGCCGGGCGCAGCACGTCGCCGGTGGAGTGGCAGGCGCCCGAGACGAGGCCGTCCGCTTCGCCCATCTTCACCATCATCATGCCGAAGTACAGCTCGTTGTCCATAAGCTCGAGGGCTTGCTCGAGCGTCATGCCCTTCGCCGCGCGCAGCTCGGCCAGCTTCTCGGCATAGGGCTCGCGCAGCTCGGAGGTGCGGAAGTCGACGATGCGGGCGCCCTCCAAGTTGCAGCCGGCAGCGGTGATGTCGTCGGCGTCGCCCAAGACGATGAGGTCGGCGATGCCCTCGGCGAGAATCGCCTCGGCGGCCTTGAGGGTGCGGATGTCGTTGCCCTCGGGAAGCACGATGGTCTTCTTGTCGGCCTTCGCGCGGGCGATCATGGAATCGAGGAACTGGCTCACGGGAACGTCCTTTCTCACGGGTATCCTGCCCTCATGATAGAGCACGGGCCGTCGCCCCGCACGGCGCGACCGTGCGGCAGGTTCATTTATTCGGTTTGTATGGGGTTTGGAGGCCATCGGATGCGGGCTGGGTACAATATCCTCCGAACGACGCCGCCCGAGCGCCGGCGCCCCATTCGCATCAACGAGTACGAGGGAGAGAACCCGTTATGGCCGTTAATTACGCCGATTTCCGCGATATCGCCATCGAAGACTACGACGCCGTCGTTGTCGGCTCCGGTTTTGCCGGGGCTGTCAGTGCCCGGCAGCTTGCCGAAGAGGGCGGTCTTCGCGTGCTCGTCATCGAGAAGCGCGCGCACATCGCCGGCAACATGTACGACGAGTACGACGAGGCCGGGGTGCTCGTGCACCGCTACGGGCCGCACATCTTCCATACCAACGACCAGCGCGCCTACGACTATCTTGCCCGCTTCACCGAGTGGTCGAGCTACCAGCACCGGGTGCTTGCCGATTGGTATGGCACCTACATGCCCGTGCCCTTCAACAAGAACTCCATGGAAATTGCCTTCGGCGACGAGAAGGCGGCCCGGCTCATCGAGAAGCTCGTCGACACCTTCGGCGACGAGCGCAAGGTCACCATCAACGAGCTGCGCGCCCAGGAGGATCCGGAGCTTCAGGAGGTGGCGGACTTCGTCTACCAGAACGTGTTCCTCTACTATACCCAGAAGCAATGGGGCCTCACTCCCGAGGAAGTGGATCCCTCGGTGACCGCGCGCGTGCCCGTGTTCATCTCCCGGGACAACCGCTACTTCCAGGACGCCTTCCAGGGGATGCCGATCGATGGCTACACGCGCCTGTTCGAGAACCTGCTCGGCCACGAGAAGATCACCGTCTGCCTGGGCACCGAGGCGGAAAGCGTCTTCGATCTCGTCTTCGCCGGCCGCGAGGAAGACGCCCCCTTGGAGGCCATTCATATCAAGGGCGCGTCCTTCGAGGGACCCATCGTCTACACCGGCCCCCTCGACGAGCTGTTCTTGGGACGCTTCGGGCGCTTGCCCTACCGCTCCCTCGATTTTGTCTACGAGACCTTCGACGAGACCTACCATTTGCCCTGCGGCACCGTGAACTACACGGTGACCGAGGACTACACCCGCATCACCGAATTCAAGTGGCTCACGGAGCAGACCGGCGACAAGACCACCATCATGCGCGAGCACTCCCGGGCCTACGAGGATCCGGCGACCCAGATTCCCTACTACGCCATCATCAACGATGACAACGACGCGCTCTACGCGCGCTACCGCCGCCTGACCGACGCGCTGCCGAACTTCCATCCGCTGGGGCGTCTGGCCGAGTACCGCTATTTCAACATGGACAAGGTGGTCGCCGACGCCCTGGCCGCATCCGAGAAGATCCTGACGGAGACGGCCGACGCCTAGGACGCCGCGCGAGGTGGAACGCCCGCGCACCGAGACCCCGACGAAGGAGGCGCTTTTGAAGACCATCACGTTCGCCGTGCCCTGCTACAACTCGACAGCCTATATGGATCATTGCGTGGAGACGCTGCTCGCCTGCGGCGAGGACATCGAGATCCTGCTCGTGGACGACGGGTCGACCAAGGACGACACGGCGGCCATTTGCGACCGCTGGCAGAACGAGCACCCCGACATTGTCCGCGCCATCCATCAGCCCAACAAGGGCCACGGCGGCGCGGTGAACACGGGGCTCGCGAACGCGAGCGGCTTCTACTTCAAGGTGGTCGACTCCGACGACTGGCTGGATCCCGCGGCGATGTTTCCGCTCATGGTGTATCTGCGCAGCCAGCTGGATGCGCCGGTGCCCTGCGACATGGTGGTGGCCAACTACGTCTACGACAAGGTGGACGAGGGGGAGCAGAAGGTCATGGGCTACGGCAACGTGCTGCCCGAGGGCTACGAGTTCGGCTGGGACGAGGTGGGAACCTTCCTGCCGAGTCAGTATTTGCTCATGCACTCGGTGTACTATCGCACCGAGATGCTGCGCAAAATGCACCTTGAGCTGCCCGAGCACACCTTCTACGTGGACAACATCTTCGTCTACGAGCCCTTGGTCTACGTGCGCACCATGCGCTACTTCAACGTGGACGCCTACCATTACTTCATCGGCCGCGAGGACCAGTCGGTCAACGAGAAGGTCATGATGGGCCGCATGGACCAGCAGCTGCGCGTCACACGGCAGATGATTGACAACGTGGACCCGCAGGCCGTGCGCAACCGCCATCTGCGCCACTACCTGCGCAACTACCTCTCCATGATGATGTGCATCTGCTCGGTGTTTCTGCGCATGCGCGGAGGCGAGACCGACGAGCAGGATCTGAAGGACATATGGGCCTATTTGAAGGAGCAAAACCCGTCGCTGTACCGCCGGGTCCGCTCCAACGCGCTGAATCTGGCCACGAATCTGCCCACGGAGGCCGGCGAGAAGATCGGACTCAAGGGCTACCAGATCGCCCAGAAAATCTTCAAGTTTAATTAACGTCGTGTGTTCGCGGTATAGAGCTCCAGAAGGCCGCGGAGGGCGAGGGTCTGGTCGACGGTGACGGCGTGCGCCATGAGCGCGGCGATGGTCTCGGCGTCTTGGCCCACGAGGATGACGGGGGTCGTGTAGCCGCAATCGGCCCAGATCATATCGATGAGGCCGTCGATGCGGGCCACCTCCCCCATGACGATGCCCGCCTGCATGGCCTCGACGGTGGTGCGGCCGAGCAGCGACTTGGGGGCTCGAAGCTCCACGGCGGCCAGCTGGGCGGCCCCGCGGGCCAGCGCCTGGGCGCCGAGTTTCATGCCCGGGGCGATGATGCCGCCGCGGAAGGCTCCCGTCTCGTCCAAAAGCTCGAAGGTGGTGGAGGTACCCAGATCGATGACGAGGGCCGGCGCGCCGTAGGTGCTCTTGGCGCCCACCATCTCGGCGACGCGGTCGGCGCCCACGGCCACAGGATCGGAGAAGTTCATCTTGAGGCCCGTCTTCAGGCCCGGGCCCACGGTGAGCGGGCGCGCGTCCGTGAGACGCCGCGCCGCGTCGGCCCATACGCCGGTGAGGGCCGGGATGACCGAGGCGATGATGGCCCCGTCCGCCAAAGGCGCGCTCTCGGGAAGGTCGATGGCGCCGGGTGCGCCTTCCTCGATGGGCGCCAGGCCGCGGGCGAGGGCGTCGAAGAAGCCGAGGACGCAGGCCACGGCGCCGTCGGCCGTCTCGTCGGGATCGGTGGGGACGGCCCACTGGGAGACGAGCCGCCCGTCAAGCGCCAGCCCGATTCTCGTCCTCGTGTTCCGTATGTCGATCGCCAAAACCAGCGCCATGCTCGCTCCTTCTGTCGCGTTTACTGACGTCTATTGTAAGGGAAGCTACTTGTAGTCCTCGACGTTTTTCGAGGAGGAGCCGGTGGTGTTGCCGGATTGGCGCAGCTCGAAGCCGAAGCGCACCGTGCCATCGCCGAAGCGCTCCTGCAAAGCGTCGGTGGCGGCGAGAAGGCTGCGGCGCTTCTTCTCGTCGCGGATGAGCGCTGCGCCTTGGGTCGCGTCTGCACGGTCGTCGCCTCCGAGGGCGGCCGCGTCGAAGAGCGTTTCCTGCACCGGCGCGCCGTCCTCCTCGAAATGGGTCACGGCCACGCCGAGCAGGCGCACCTTCATGCCCGGGGCCCACAGCTCCTGTGCCAGGCGGTGCGCCACGGGGGCGAACGCGATGTCGTCGTCGGTGGGAGCGGGAAGCGCGCACTGGGCCGAGCGGGTCGTGCGGTTGTCGTAACGCACCTTCACGGCCACGGTGCGACCTTTGAGCCCCTTTCGGCGCAGACGCCTTCCCACCTTCGCCGAAATAGTGGAAAGCGCCGCCTCGATGTCCTCGCGCGTCTCCAAATCGCGCGCATAGGTCACCTCGTTGGAGACCGACTTCACCTCGTCGTCCTCGGCCACTTCCGACCGATCTCGTCCCAGGGCCCTATCGCGCATCATCTCGCCGTTCTTCCCGAAGATCTTTCGCAGCAGGGCACCGTCGGCCCGGCCCATATCTCCCAAGGTGCGCACGCCGTGGGCAAGAAGCGTCTTCTCGGCGGCGGCGCCCACGCCGGAGAGCGTGCGCACGGGGAGCTTCTCCAGAAACGCCGCCTCGGTGCCGGGAAAGACCACGGTGAGCCCTCGGGGCTTGTCGCGGTCCGAGGCGATTTTCGCCACAGATTTGGAGGTGCCCACGCCGATGGAGCAGGTGACGCCGAGGGCGGCCACGCGCTCCTGGATGCGCTGGGCCACGAGAACCGGGTGCTCGGTGTTCACGGCGGTGGGGGTGACGTCCATGAAGGCCTCGTCGATGGAGACCTGCTGCACGTGGGGCGTCTCGTCCCTCAGGATGGCCATGATGGCGGCGGAAACCTTGCGGTAGCGGTGGAAGTTCCCGTGGGTCCAGATGGCATCAGGGCACAGCTCTCGCGCCAGCGACGAGGCCATGGCGCTGCGCACCCCGAAGGCGCGGGCCTCGTAGGAGCAGGTGGAGACGACTCCGTGGGCGTCCGCGTCGCCGCCGACGATGACGGGCTTGCCCCGCCAGGCCGGGTGATCCAGCTGCTCGACGGAGGCGAAGAAGGCGTCCAGGTCCACCAGCAGGATGGCCGGCCCTTCCCACGGTGGCAGACAAGCGCCGTTATCGCTCACTGGCCAGGAAGAACAGGGCCATGGTGCCGGGGCCCGAATGGGCACCGATGACCGGATCCACGTAGTTGATGAGAATGTCGGTGACGCCGAAGCGCTCGCGCACGAGGTCGGCCACGTACTCGGCGTCCTCGATGCAGTCGCCGTGGGTGATGAACACCGTCTGGTCGGCCACCGGCGCCGTGGCCGTCTGCTCCATGTGGTCGACGAGCGCCTTCAGCGATTTCTTGCGCCCGCGCACTTTCTCGAGCGGAATGAGGTGCCCCTCGTCGTCTACGTGCATGACCGGCTTGATGTTCAGAAGGGTGCCTGCCCAGGCGCTCGTGCGCGAGACGCGACCGCCGCGGAACAGGAACATGAGGTCATCCACCGTGAACCAGTGGGCCAGATGCAGCTTGTTGGCCTCCAGCCAGTCGCAAACCTCCTGGATGCCCTTGCCCTCTTCGCGCATTTTGGCGGCATACCAAACGAGCAGCCCCTCGCCAAGGGAGGCGGCCAGGGTGTCCACCGAAAGCACCGTGCGATCGGGGTAGGCGTCGGCCAGTTCCGCCAGCAAAAGGTCGATGGCCTGGTAGGTGCCGGAAAGCCCGCTGGAGAACCCGATGTAGAGCACGTCTTCGCCCGAGGCGAGAAGTCCTTCCAGAAGTTCGCGGGAATCCTTCAGGTTCGGCAGCGAGGTGGTGATGACCTTGCCCTCGCGCATCATGGTATAGAACTGCTTAAGGTCGGTTTTGTGCCCCTTGAGGTAGCTGTGGTGCTCCTCGCCGTCCACCATGAACGTTAAGGGGAGGATATGCAGGTCGAACTGGTCGATGACCTCCTCGGTGAGGTTGGAGGAGGAATCGGTGACGATAGCGAAGGCCATGGAGGGCTCCTTATCGGTAGGGGGCGGCGCGCGGCGCCCGAGTTGCGTTGGGGACATTCTAGCGCAAATTGGGTTCGTTGCACCGGCTGCGGCCAATGAAGCCTTTCCTGAGAAAAAGTTGTAACCATTGCCCCTGTTGCGCCCCCTTGCCGTATACTTTGCAAGATGCGCTCACAGACGCCTGGCGCCCCACCGGCGCGCAGGCCGTGACATAGAGGACGATTTCGAAGTGGAAGAGGGAAGCGCCGTGTCAAACAGCTACAAGGACACCATGAACCTGCCCGAGACCGATTTCCCCATGCGCGGGAACCTGCCGGCCCGCGAGCCGGAGCGGCTCGCCACATGGCAAGAGATGGACATCTACCGCCGCGTGCTGGAGAAGAACGCCGACGGCAAGCCCTTCGTGCTGCACGACGGGCCGCCCTACGCCAACGGCCCCATCCACATCGGTCACGCCTTCAACAAGATCCTGAAGGACTTCGTCGTCAAAAGCCATGCCCAGCGCGGGTACTTCACTCCCTACATCCCCGGATGGGACTGCCATGGCCAGCCCATCGAGCACATGGTTGAGGTGACGCTCGGGCCAGAGAAGATGGCCGAGATCTCCCAGGTGGAGCTGCGCCAACGCTGCCGCGAGTGGGCCGAGAAGTACGTCGACATCCAGCGCAACGGTTTCAAGCGCCTCGGCGTGAACGCCGACTGGGAACACCCCTACCTCACGTTCATTCCGAACTACGAGGCCGGCAACGTGGAGATCTTCAAGGATCTGTACCTGAAAGGCTCGGTCTACCGCGGCCGCAAGCCCATCCACTGGTGCACCCACTGCCATACGGCGCTCGCCGAAGCGGAGATCGAGTACTCCGACGAGGTGTCGCCTTCCATCTACGTGAAGTTCAAGCTGGACGCCATGCCCGGCGTGTTCGAGGCCTCCGGAGCCGAGGGCGACGCCTACCTGCTCATTTGGACGACCACCCCCTGGACGCTGCCGGCGAACACGGCGGTGTCGCTGGCGCCGGACGCCGACTACGTCATGGTCACGGTGGGCGGTGACAACCTCATCATGGCCAAGGAGCTGGTGGAAACCGTGGCCGAGGTGGCCGGCTGGGAGGACTATGATTTTGTGCGCGGCGCCGACGGCGAGCCGGTGGCGCTGACGGGCAAGCAGCTGTTCGGCCTCACCTACACCGCGCCCGTCCGCCGCGACATCAAAGGCACGGTCATCTACGGCGACCACGTCACCTTGGACACCGGCACCGGCGCCGTGCACACGGCCCCCGGCCACGGCCAGGACGACTACCTCGTGGCGCTGGAGTTCGACATCCCCATGCTCATGCCCGTGGACGACAACGGCGTGTTCACCGGCGAGGCGGGCCAGTTCGCCGGCCTTTCCACCGACGAGGCCAACCCGGTCATCATCGACTGGCTGCGCGAGCAGGGGACGCTGGTGGCCGAGAAGAAGATCAACCACTCCTACCCGCACTGCTGGCGCTGCCACGAGCCGGTCATCTTCCGCGCCACGGACCAGTGGTTCGTCTCCATGGACAAGAACGCCCTGCGCGAGGACGCCCTGCGCGCCATCAACTCGGAAGTGGAGTGGATTCCCGCTTGGGCCAAGAACCGCATCGGTGCCATGGTGGCCGACCGTCCCGACTGGTGCATCTCGCGCCAGCGCAGCTGGGGCGTGCCGATTCCCGTGTTCAAGTGCGCCAAGTGCGGCAACACCGTGGCCACGGCCGAAACCTTCGATGCGGTCATCGAGCTGTTCAACACCAAGGGCGCCGATGCCTGGTTCACCGAGGCTCCGAGCGAGTATCTGCCCCGCGGCACCAAGTGCGAGGTGTGCGGGGGCACCGAGCTCATCCCCGAAAAGGACATCCTGGACGTGTGGTGGGAGTCCGGCGTCTCGCACACGAGCGTCTGCCGCCATCGCGCCGAGACCGACGGCCTCACCTTCCCGGCCGACATGTACCTGGAGGGCTCCGACCAGCACCGCGGCTGGTTCCAGTCGTCGCTGCTCACCTCCATCGGCGCCTACGGCGTGCCTCCCTACAAGTCGGTCATGCACTGCGGCTTCACCGTGGACGAAGAGGGCCGCAAGATGTCGAAGTCGCTCGGCAACGGCATCGATCCGGAGGAGATGTGCAACAAGTTCGGCGCCGACGTGCTGCGCCTTTGGGTGTCGTCCTGCGACTACTCCCAGGACGTGTCCATCTCGGAGAACATCTTGAAGCAGGTCTCGGACGCCTACCGCCGTTTCCGCAACACCTTCCGCTTCCTGCTCGGCAACTTGAACGATTTCACGCCGGATGACTTCGTGGAGGACTGGGACGCGCTCGAGCCGCTCGACCAGTGGGCCCTCGTGCGCCTCTCGCAGCTGCTCGCCGATGTGGAGGCGTCTTATGAGTCTTACCGCTTCAACAGCGTCTACCGGGCCCTATACGATTACGTGAACGACATCTCCGCCGTGTACATGGACGTTACCAAGGATCGCCTGTACGCCGAGGCGCCGGCCTCGCCGCGCCGCCGGGCCGTGCAGACCGTGCTCATGAACATCCTGGAGGTGCTCGTGCGGGTCATGGCCCCCATCCTGTCGTTCACCACCGACGAGGTGTGGGAGTGCTACCCGCCGGCCTTCCGCGCCATCGAGGGCCGCGAGGCCTCGGTGCAGCTGGCCGGTTGGCCGTGCGCGCGCGACTTCGTGCCTTCTCTGCCTGCCGATGCGGGCGCGCAAGTGGCGACCATGGAGGAGATGATGGCCGTCCGCGAGGTGGTCACCAAGGCGCTGGAGGAGGCGCGAAACGAGAAGATCATCGGCAAGAGCCAGGAGGCGTCGCTTACCGTGACGGCCCCGGCGGCGCTGGTGGCCACGGCCGGCTCCTTCGACCCGGCGGTCTTCGAGGAGCTGTTCATTGTGGCCAAGGTGCAGTTCGTGGAAGGCGACGGCGACGAGATCACGGCGGCGGTCACGGTGGCCGAGGGCGAGAAGTGCCCGCGCTGCTGGAACATTCGCGAGCTGGGCGGCAACCCGAACCATCCGGATGTGTGCGAGCGCTGCGGGGACGCGCTGGACGCCATTCAGGGCGGGGCCGAGTAAGTGGCCGCCCCCGAGACGTTAACCATAGAGAAAGAGCAAGGGGAGGCCTCTGCCGTGGAGGAGAGGCTTCCCAGCCGGCGCAAGCGCAACGCCGCCATCTTCGTTCCTCTTGCCGCGCTGTGGCTTGTCCTCGATATCGCCACGAAAGCTTACTTCAACGGCTTCTCCGTGGGCCAGGTAGTGGCTGGTCCCTTTCTTGGTCTGGTGCAGTTCCGCCTGGTGCACAACACCGGTGCCGCCTGGGGTATGTTCGATGAATCGACCTTCGCCCTCGGGGTGATGTCGGTGCTCGTCTGCGTTGCGCTCACGGTGTATTTGTTCACGGCCGGCAAGCGCGCCGGCGTTATGGAGACGGTGGGGATCGCGCTGATTGTGGCCGGCGGCTTGGGTAACGCGCTCGACCGCTTCACGTTGGGCTACGTGGTCGATTTCATCGACACGGTGTTTATCAGTTTCCCTACGTTCAACGTTGCCGACATCGGGGTTACCTGCGGGTTCGTGCTGTTCTTCGCGGGGATGCTCTGGTCCATGAGGAGGGATGCGCCCGCGAAGGAGGTCGCATCGGAGGAGAAGTAGCCTGTTCGGGGGATGACCCTCTGGCAGGACGTCGATAGAATGGATGCCATGTCACGCTCGCTTTGCCATATCGCCACCACCGAGGACGCAGGAAACCGCCTGGATGCCCTGTGCGCCGCCCGGGGGCTCTACGCTTCCCGCTCGGCCGCCGCGCGCGCCATCGAGGAGGGCCGCGTTTTCGTGAACGGCGCCACGGTTTCCAAAAAGCATGCCGTGGCGGCGGGGGACACCATCGTCTACGAGGTGGACGACGAGCCGGAGTCCGTGGTGGTCTACGGCGAGCCTATCGATCTGGATGTCCGCTTCGAGGACGAGGACATGCTCGTGCTCTCGAAGCAGATCGGGCTCGTCTGCCACCCTTCCGTCGATCACGCCCATGGCACGTTGGTCAATGCCCTTATCTGGCACTGCGGCGAGGAGAACCTGTGCAACGTGCAGGGGGAGGAGGCCGACCGGCTCGGCATCGTGCACCGGCTCGACCGCGACACGAGCGGGCTCATGCTGGCGGCCAAGACCGACGAGGCCGGATGCGAGCTCATGGCGCAAATTCAGGATCGGGCGGTCGACCGCCACTACATCGCGCTCGTGCACGGCATCATGGCCCATGACACCGGCATGATCGACGCGCCCATCGCACGTTCGGCCGACGAGCGCTGCCGCATGGCTGTGCGCGATACGCCGAGCGCCCGGGAGGCCATCACCACCTTCCGCGTGCTCGAGCGCTTTGAAGCTGGCCCCAAGGACGACGGCTACAGCCTCATCGAGTGCAAGCTGTTCACCGGGCGCACTCACCAGATCCGCGTGCACATGCAGTACACGCGCCATCCTATCGTGGGCGACCCGGTCTACAACGCCCACGGCCCCCGCGATGCCCGGGCCCAGCTGGGGCTGCGCCGACAGTTCCTGCACTCCTACAGCATCGCCTTCGAGCACCCGACGACCGGCGAGCCCATGGCCTTCGCCGACAACCTGCCGCAGGATCTGCAGGAGGCGCTTGACGCGCTAGCCGAGCGCTCGCTGGGCAAGACCGACGCGGGGCGCGAGGTGGCCGAGCTCATGGCCGCCTCTCCCGTCCCTTCCGTGGAAGGAGAGGTACCCGATGAGTAAGAAGAAGGCCGCCGCGCCGCGCAAGGTGGGCGTCATCATTGCCAACACGGGCACCCCGGAGGCGCCAACGCGCAAGGCCGTGAAGAAGTACCTGTCTCAGTTCCTCATGGATCCGCGCATCTGCCCCATGCCGCGCCCGGTGTGGTGGACGCTTCTGCACACGAGCATCTTGCGCAAGCGCTCGCGCGCCTCGGCGGAGAAGTACGAGAAGATCTGGACGGAGGAGGGCTCGCCGCTCATCGCCATCACCGCCTCACTGGAGCGCGGGCTGAACGAGCACTACGCCGAACAGGGGCTGCCCGTGGTCGTGCGCGCCGGCATGAGCTACGGAAAGCCCTCCCTCAAGCAGGCCGTGAGAGAGCTGAAGGAGGAGGGTTGCACCGAGCTTGTCGTTCTGCCCATGTACCCTCAGTCGGCGTTTTCCACCACCGGCTCGGTGAGCGACGGCGTGGCCAAGGCGGTGCGCCGCGCGAGGTTCAAGGGCGACGTGCGCCTTATCGACGGTTACGGCGAGGACGCCACCTACGTCCGGGCCGTGGCCGCCTCCATCCGCAACGCGGGCTTTTCCGAAGAGTCGGGAGATCGCCTTCTGTTCTCGTTCCACTCCATTCCGCTGAAGGACATCGAGGCGGGGGATACCTACGAGCTGCAGACCGGGGCCACGAGTTTGGCCGTGGCCGGCGAGCTCGGGCTCGATCGCCGTGCCTGGACCATCAGCTACCAGAGCCGCTTCGACAAGGGCCGCACCTGGCTTTCGCCCTTCACGCGACCGACGCTAGAGCGCCTGGCCCAGGCCGCCGAGCCGGGCAGCCGCCTGTTCATGGTGTGCCCCAACTTCTCCGTGGACTGCCTGGAAACGCTCTACGACGTGCCCTACGAGCTGGAGCCCCTCTACCGGGCGGTGCTCGCGGGCCAGAAGGTGAACGCGGACGAGGAGCCGGGGGCCTTGGAGGATACGGGCAAGGCCGCCTCCCATTGCGATGACGCCCATGCCGACTTGGCCGCCGCCCGCCGGCGCCGCCGAGCCGTCGAGGATTTCCACCGCGGTGCCCACCGCCAGCGCTCCGACGAGGAGGCCTTCGTCTACGTCCCCTGCCTGAACCGCTCCAAGGCCCACTTGAAGGTCCTTACTGCCGTGCTCGCCCCCTACGTGGGCGACACCGAATAGGGCGCCTCCCTTCTGGAAAAGAAACGCCGGAAGCGTTGAGCTTCCGGCGCAGGAGGGGGCTTCTCAGGTTGCGGTTTGCTAGATATCGGCGATGACGGCCTCTGCCATGAGATACCCGTAGTTCATGGCCGCATCGAAGCCCATGGCGTAGGGGCGGCCGTCCTTCTCCTCGATGGAGCCGCATACGTCGCCGGCGGCGTACAGGCCCGCGATCGACTCTCCGGCTTCGGTGAGCACCCGACCGGCCGTGTCGATGGCAAGGCCGCCCGTGGTGAGGTAGAAGGTGGGAAGGCAGCTGATGACCCAGATGCCGCTATAGGTGTCGATGTAGGGGAGATTCTTACGCCCGAACTCGTCCTCCTCGCCGGCGAGGGCGTGGGCGTTGTGGGTCTCGATGGTGGAGGCCAGCTCGGGCAGGCCAAGCGCTTCGGCTGCCTCTTCGACCGAGTCGTAATGGACCATGTCGCCGCGATGCTCCAGGCATTTATAGGTGTCCATGGCGTACAGCTCGTTCTTGTTGGTGGTGATGCGCCCCGACTCGTCGGTGATGTAGAAGAAGGCGCCTCCGTTGGCCGCATCGCGCAGACCGCGGCCGAGCATACCGTGGTTGTCGGACATCATGTTCCCGAACTGGGCGCCCGAGGCGTTCACGATGATGCCCGGCGTCGTCTGATAAAGGAACGCGATCTCGAAGTTAGAGCCTGCCTGGCTCGTCGTCGAGAGGAAGGCGCCGAGCTCGCGCCCCATGCACTCGATGGCGCCCCCGGCCTTCTGCCCCATGAGGATACCCTCGCCCGTGGATCCGGGCGCGCAGTTGAACTTGTAATCGGCGTATTCGGGGTAGTACTCGGCGATCATATCCGGGTTGGCTGCGAATCCGCCCGTGGTGAGGCAAACGGCTTTCGCGCCCACGGTCCAACTTGAGCCGTCGCGGCCCTGGGCCAAAAGACCAGTCACTCGGCCGTCGGCTTCCTGGACGAGTTCGGTGACCTCGGTGGCGTAGATGATCTGGCCGCCGAGCGCCCCCACTCGGTCGACAAGGAAGTCCTTGGCATAGCCGCAGCCACCCATGTAGCATCCGGGGGCGAGGTAGGGGGTCACGCCGTAGGCCGGGTTCACTCCGAGACTGTAGAAGCCCACGCCCATGCCGTGCAGCCAGTCTACCAGCTTGCCAGAATTGTCGTACATGGCGGTCTGATAGGGCATTGCGCCGTTGAAACGGTCGTTTTCGGGCACGAGGTACTTGCTCATGACAGCCAGCATACCCGCTTTGTTGAACATGGGGTTCTCATCGTGTCGTCCCAGCGCATAGTTCGATTGCAGCTGCGATTCCGCCGCCGCGACGCCCGAGTAGGTCATCGGCATCGAGCCGCCGGCAATGTCCTGTTTCTCGAAGAGCACGACCGACTTGCCGGCCTCCAGAAGACGGACGGCGGCGATGAGTCCCGCGGTGCCCGCACCGGCCAGTGCGACATCGACCTCGAGGTTTTGAGGGGCGCCCCCGGTCGGCGCAGTTGTCCCCAAACTGAAGGAGGAAACGCTGCCGCCGGCGTTCGTGATCGCATCTGCGACGGCGTTTCTGACGGCGATAGAGGTGGTTGTCGCTCCTGTCACTGTGTCGACGTCTAGATTCTTCGTCTCGAGGATTCGTGAGGCCATTATAGGCGCTGCGGTTGTGCCGATGCCGATGGTGTCATCGCAGCGCAGGACGCGAACTGAGGCGAGGTCGCCGCCTGCGACGACGACCTCGACTATCAGGTCGTCGTCGTGGCCCATGGCTGTTCCGATCCATTTCCCGTCGGTGAAGCTCTCTGGGATACCGGGGATGGAGCCGGTATCTGCCAAAGGGGAGGAGTCGGGTGATTGATTTTGCGGACTCGAGCATCCAGCAAGTCCCCCTACGGCGGCAATACTGCCCAAAGCCAGAGTCCCCTTGATAAAGTCCCTACGGTTGAATTCCATGATTGAGTTCCCTCCTTCTGGGATGGTTGACGCCGCAACGTTGTGTCGGTGCGGTCTAGGCAGCGCTGAGTATGGAGGGTTTTCAAGTGCGCCGCGACCCCGATAATCGGTGCATTTCCTTCATGAACGGCACGGAAGACCATGACCGAAAATCGGTTAACTTTTTTCAAAATGACTGTTCAGGGTCTTGGAATCGATGGTCTAGAGAAAAAACAGGCATCAAGGCTAAGGAGGGTCTGCCCCGAGCAGTAAAATAGAGCAGATTGCGAAAGGAGGGTGCGGATGGCCGATGGGCTGACAAAAATGGCATTGGGTATCTTTGGCTTCGGCTTTTGCAAGGCATCGCTTGGCGCTGCCTATATGACGGCGATGGGATCGGTGTTCTCCACTGTCGGCTTTGTCTCTGAGCTCAACTTCATGGTGCCTATGCTCGTCTCTTCCCTTCTTACGGCCTCTGCTCTCGTTTTGATGGTGCGCTCTCGTCGTCTCTTATCGGGCGCCCTGCGCCAGTATCCCGCCGTTATATCTCTCTCGTCCGGGTTTCTTCTCAGCGCCGGCGATTTGCTTTCTAGGTCCCCCGATGGCTTTGCTGCCGCTCTCTGTGGTGCGCTGTGTGGCTACTCGTCGACCATCCTCAATGCTGTTTGGCTCGACGTCTTCGCCGCCGAGGAAGATACTGCTTCATCGACGGTGCAAATTGTCGGTGCCCTTGTCGTCCAATGCATAGCAAGCCCTCTCCTTGTGGCCTTCGGGCGCTTTTGGTCCTGTACGCTGCCCATTTTATCGGTGGGCCTCTCGTCGTGGTTGTTGTCCCGCAAGAAGCGCACCATGAGTTTTCCCGAACATCGGACGTCTATGCCTGCTGTTCCGCCGGAACGACGCGACCTTACCTTGGCCTACCTTTGCGTTTTCGCGCTCGTCGGGGTCGTTGGCATCCTGCATACCGCCGTGCTTGGCTCCCAATCGGAACATTTGGTTGGCGACGTGGATATGTGGATACCCCTCGCGGCTGCAACTCTGGTCACGCTGCTTTTGGCGCTCATCGCTCTTAGGAGCCCGCATCCGGCGTCGGTCTACAATGCCTGCTTGCCTCTGCTTCTCTTGATTTTGTCGCTTCTGCCATTTCTCGGCGATGGCCTTGGAGGTCTGGTGGGCCTCGTCATGATTGCCTGTTACGATGCTTGCAGCATGGTGTTTTTGCTATACATCGTTGACAGCGCGCGACGTCTTGACCTTTCGACCTACATCCTCTCGGCTGCCTACTTGGGAGGTTCGGCGCTTTCGCTTCTGACGGGTTTAGGCGTCGGCAGCATTCTCCGGTCGCTGAGCGTCGATTACGGGCTTTCGTTGCTCACTTTGCTTGCCTTTGCCGCCATTTACCCATTGGCCGGGGTGCTGGTGTTCGGTATCAGCAAAGCGCGCAGGCAGCTGGGGCCGCGTACGAGCGATTCGGAGGAAGATAGCGTGACCGACTGCACGCATCCGGCTGATACGCCGATGCCTGATGAGGTTTCGGAGGGAGAGGCGAACGCGAGCGATTCGAACTCGATCGACAATGCGTTCGAAGGAGGGGTTGAAGGCATCGCTGCTGCGAGCGGACTCACGCGGCGCGAGAGGGAGATTCTGGGCTATCTGGCCCGTGGACGTTCTGCTCGCTACATCGCGGAAGACCTCGTCTTGTCGGAAAACACCGTTTGGGCCCATATCAAGCGCATCTACTCCAAGACGGGCGTTCACACAAAGCAGGAGCTTATGAGTATTGTCGAGAAAATGGCCGAAGGAAAAGAGTAAGAGAACGCCTCTCCAATTAGCGGGCATGAAGAAAGGCTCCCGAAAGAGAGCCTTTCTAGCTGGAATGCCGCAGCCGCAGGGAGGGGAGGCCGCAGCGGAGTAAGCGGTTTCGCGCGCGGGCGCTTAGGCCTCGGCGAGCTCGTGGCCGAGCAGATAACCGAAGGTGATACAGCGGCCGTGGGAGTTGCCGGCGACGTTGATGGGGTAGTCCACCGCGGTGATGTCGCCCATGATGTTGCCGAGCACGTAGAGGCCCTCGATGACCTCGCCGTTCTCATCGAGGCACTGGAAGTCGTTGTTGCACTTCAGGCCACCGCAGACGGCGAGCAGCGCCGGACCGACCTTCAGGGCGTAGAAGGGGCCTTGCTTCACAGGCGTGAGGAACACGGGCTTCTTGTAGTAGTCGGTGTCCTCGCACATGAAGCGCTCGCCGTTGTCGTTTACAAAGAGGAACGGGCCGTGGAGTCAGCAGAAGGCCTGAGGATGCGCGCGCAGGAAACGGTCGGCCGAAATTACGATCTCGCGCGGTTGCATCGCGAGTTTGTGCGTTCCGCATACCCTTAGGACAAAGGTCGGTTATTGTCCCGGTGGGAGTGCTAAAATCCTCCTTACGCTTGAATAGACCCAGGAGGTATCGATGCTCTCAGAGCGCATGCTCACCACCGTCGTCCGCGCCATGACCGACAAGACCCTGACGCTGCACCCCGTGCCCGAAGGCGCGCTTCCCGACCCCGAGGAGGGGCGCCCCTACACCCTCTACGTGCACGTTCCCTTCTGCGAGCGGCTGTGCCCCTACTGCTCCTTCAACCGCTTTCCCTACCGGGAGCAGCGCGCTCACGACTACTTCCAGGCCCTGCGCCAGGAGATGCGGATGCTCGCCGATCAGGGCTACGACTTCGAGAGCGTGTATGTGGGCGGCGGCACGCCGACGGTGGACATCGACGAGCTGTGCGAGACCATTGATTTGGCCCGCGACCTCTTCCACGTGAAGGAGGTCAACTCGGAGACGAACCCGAACCATCTCATCCCGGAGTATCTGGATAAGCTCAAGGGCCGCATCCAGCGCCTGTCGGTGGGCGTGCAGTCCTTCGACGACGGGCTTCTGCGTCAGATGGACCGCTACGAGAAGTACGGGAGCGGGGAAGAGATCTTCGAGCGCATCGGCCAGGCGGCCCCGTACTTCGAGTCGCTGAACGTGGACATGATCTTCAACTTCCCCACGCAGACCGAGGACATTCTCATTTCCGACTGCGAGAAGATCGCGCTGTGCGGCTGCCATCAGACGACGTTCTCGCCGCTGTACCAGTCCCATGCCACCACGCGCAAAATGGAGCAAGTGCTGGGAAAGATGGACTATGACAAGGAGCGGCGCTTCTATCATATCTTGGACGAGATTCTGGCCGGGGGAGAGAACCCCTTCTTCGAGCGGCGCACGTTGTGGACGTTCAACCGTCTCGACGAGAATCACGAGCGCAAACAGCATTTGGAAGTGGACGAGTACGCCGTGTCCTATGAGGAGTGCGTGGGCATAGGCTCCGGCTCCATCACGCATCTGGGTGACAACCTGTTCGTGAACACGTTTAATCTGGAAGAGTACGGCGAGCTGGTGCGCGCCGGCGCGACGCCGCTGCTCGGCAAGACCGATCTGCCACGCCGTGACCTCATGCGCTACAAGTTTTTGCTGCAGCTGTACAGCCTGCGCTTCGACAAGCACGAATTCGAGCGCGATTTCGGCGTGTCCGTGGAGCGCGGGCTGCCCGTTGAGATGGCCTTCATGCGGGCCAATGGCGCGTTTGCCACCGACAACGCCGACGAGCTGACCCTCACCCCGGCCGGCCGCTACCTCACCGTGGTGCTGTACCGCCAGTACCTCGCCGGTCTGAACAACCTGCGCGAGCAGGCCCGCGCCAAGCTCCCCGGCGACGAGCGCGACCTCCTGTTCGGCGACGGCACGGAGAAGTAGCGCAGCGCACGGCGGAGGGCACTTTTAACGAAGGTGGACAAAATGACGTCGAGTGAGTTCTCTGGAGTTCGGATGTGCGCCGTATGGCGGCTTGTTGCTTTCATTTTATGCGCAAGACGTTAAGATGTTGCTCAGTTTGGGTCGCGAAAGACCTCTTCTCAGCTCACTGGACGCAATTTTGTCCATTTCTGGCGTAAATACTCTCCAAGGGGCACACATCATTCGCCGCCGCACAGGGCGATGAGCTCCTTGCGGGAGTGCACGCCGCACTTCACGTAGATGTGCTGGATGTGGGCCTTCAGCGTGCCGGAGGCGATGAACAGCTCCCGCTCGATCTGCTGGTTGGTCTTGCCGCTCGCGATGAGGCGGCAGATCTCGTCTTCCCGGGGGCTCAAGTGGCACGATGCGGACACGGCGTCGCAGCGCTCGGCGATGCGCTCGGCCCGCAGGCTCTCCTTGGCGAGATTATCGGTCTCCAGAAGCCGGATGCCCCAGCGGCTGGCCAGGTCCTTCTCCGACAGCAGCATGAGCGTGCTCGCCAGCACCAGCATGACCACGGCCACGGTGATGGCGATGTTCTGGGTCGTCGGAGCGAGGCCCAAGGCGCCTAAGAGCTCGGCCACGTTGCCGCCCCACAGCGTGAACAGCGAGTTCACGCGTACAACGCCCGTGAGTGCGATGATGGCGATGCCCATGCGCTTGGACAGGTCGTAGAACAGAAGGGCGATGAGCAGCGACATGAGGGACATGCCCATGGAGATGAGGTAGCCCGCCGCCGTGGTGCCGAGGATGCCCTCGGCGGGAATGAGCAGGAGCCCGCATACCATGAGCAGAAGCGGCGAGCGGAACAGGGCGCTCACCGAGAAGCGGTCCGAGAAGAAGTACACGACAATGAAGAACGCGCCCATGACAATGGCGGTCGACAGCGACGAGTGCACCCCGGCGCCGGCGGGCAGCTGGGCTGAGCGCAGCCCGTAGGCGAAGGCGTAGATGCACAGCACTGCGAGCGGCTTTACGGGGAACGAGAACTTGGGGTAGGCCCGCGGCGTCGTCTCCCGCTCGGGCAGCGCTCGGAACGCGAGGGCGAGGCTGCCCACGGCGACAAGCGGCAGGAGCACGAGCACGACGGCGAAGCGATCGCCTGAAAGTCCCTGGCAGAGGTAGACGAGCGGCACGGCGATGAAGCGGGAGGCGGGCGAGCAGGGTGGCGGCGATGCCGAAGCCCGCGTACAAGTAGTCGAACAGGACATGGGGATCGAAGGGGACGGCCAGCCCCGCCCACGGCGCCGCGAAGGTGAGCGTCATCCACGTCCGGGCGCAGCCCAAGGCGAACAGATAGGGGATCATCTGCTCCAGATTGTCGAGGCGGCGCTTCTCGCGCAGTGCGGGTGTCTTTTCCATGGGGCCATTATAGCGGGTTGCGTTCATTGCGCCCCGGTTCGTCGGGAAACAGGGCCTTCCCCCATGCGCCACCGCCCCGCCGGCAGGGAGGGAGGCCGGCGGGGCGACAGGTGGGGGAGGGTTATCAGAGCTACAGGGCTGCCACGTAGCGTCCGGTGACGTAGCCGGAGGTGATGGCGCGCCCGATGGAGAGGCCCTCGACGTCCATGGGATAATCCACGCCGCCATAGAACTGGCCCGAGGCGTTGCCTACGGCGAACAGGCCCTCGATAGGCGCACCCTCGGCGCCGAGGCACTGCTGGTTCTCGTTCACCGTGAGTCCGCCGAGTACGGCCGGCACGGAGTTCGCGCCGCGGGGCACCGCGAAGAACGGCCCCTGCTCGATGGGAACCAGATAGTCGGCGCGCTTGCCGAACTTCCCATCGGCCCCGGTCGCGCACAGCTCGTTGTAGGCCTCGATGGATGCGACGATGGTCTGCTCGTCGATGGGGTCGATGTGCCACTCCTCGGCTTCCATGTAGGCGTTGATGTTGGCCGCCAACTCGGCGAAGGTCTCGCCCTTGACGAACTGATCCTCCGAGGGAATCTTCATGTTGCCCACGCCGAACTTCACCTCGTTGGGATGGGCTGCGGCCCACTGCTCGCCAATCTCGACCCAGTTCGCCGGCATGATGGTGAAGAACTTCGCCGCCATGGGGTTCTGGAAATCGTACTCCTCGAGGTACCCGCGCATGAGGTTGTTCAGGTAGGCGAAGGACAGAACTTCATTCATGAAGCGCTCTCCGTGGATGTCCAGGTTCAGGAAGGGCAGCTCCAGACGGGTCAGCGCACCGCCGCCGTGAACCATCTTCGAGTGGTTCACCGGCGTCATCTGCGCCCCGGCCCAGATGCCGGCCATCATGCCCATGCCGTCGCGGAAGGGGCTCATGGTCTTGAAGCCTCGCAGGTCGGGACAGTAGTAATCGCGCATTTCCTGGTTGCCGGAGCAGTCGCCGGAGGCGAGGATGACGCCTTTGGCGGCCTTGAAGAGCACGTTGCCCTCCTCGGTCTCGCAGATCACGCCGGCCACGCGCTCCCCCTCCTTGTACAGCTGCACGGTCGGGGAGTTGAAGAAGAACTCCACGCCCTCGGCGGCTACCGCATCGCAGACGGCCAGGGCCGCGTCGTTGTGGGCGCCTTCCAAGTGGTTGTAGGTGTTCGCGTGCAAGTAGTAGGTGTAGCCGTTGTACTCGCGCTCGGAATCGTAGGGCTTCGACTCGGCGCCGCCCTCGGCCGCCGTGTCCGCCCACCAGGTAACGGCCTCGTAGGAGTTGCGGGCCCACGCTTCCAGCAGCTTGCGGTTCGAGCGGTAGGCATTTTTCTCCATGAGGAAGGCGACGCAGGCCTGGATGCCGGCCTCGTCGGTCTTGGTGGTGTCCACCGAGGCGCCCATGTTGCCCGTCGTCTGGGCGGTTCCGATGTTCTGAACGCAGGCCACCTTGGCGCCGGCGGCTACGGCGGAATGGGCCGCGGACAGGCCCGACTCGCCGGCACCTACGACAACGACGTCGTACTCGCGGGTGTCTGCGAAGTCGGTAATGGGCTCGGGAGCTTGCAGGAAGGCGGGCAGCCCGGCATCGGCAGAGCCGGTATCCGCGAGCGTGGCCGTCTCCGCGGCGGTTTTCGGGGCGCAGCCCGCAAGGGCGCTCGCTCCCACGACTCCGGCGGCGGCCAGTCCGGTGAACTTGAATAAATCGCGACGGGTGACTTCCATGATGACCCTCCTGAACGACGGGCGGCTTCTTCGAACCGCGCTCCCTTCGCGCTCGGCTGGTGGAACCGTCCTCTTCGGCTCTGTCCGATTGCCGAGCGCTGCTGACGGGTTGCATCATGGCCCGGTTCGCAAAACCGCGCATCGGGCCGATCGACGAAATTGGGTTAAATGCCTAACCCAAGGCATAACCCAGAGCGTGACCTGGGAAGATGGGTCGTCCTGAACGGTGACATAGCGAATCAAATAACTCGCAAGATTTTGGAAATAGTTGGAAGTTTCGAGCAGAGTGATGTTGCGAGATCGGAAGTAGTTGGGAGTTTCGGGTGTGTTTCGAAGCAAATTGCCTGCAATGGGTCGATTTGCTGCTCGAAATTCCCGACTATTTCTCTCGTGATGTCCGAAACCCTTAACTAATTCCTTCGCATTGCTCGAAACTCTGATCTAATTCCTGACTGACTTGCCCGTTAGCTCTAAATACGCGCTCGTAGTAAAAGAGCCGGCATTATGCCGGCTCTCTAAGTTCTGGTCGGGTTGACAGGATTTGAACCTGCGGCCCCTTGACCCCCAGTCAAGTGCGCTACCAAACTGCGCCACAACCCGTTGGTGCTTTTGAGCTCTCGCTCAAACAGCTTTGCTATGATAACCCGACCGCAACGCCTTTGCAAGAGGAAATTTTCCGAATGGTTCTTCGCCTCTCTTTTGTTCGACAAAGCCACCGGTGATAATCCCAGCATCCCGAGAGTGTGCATATTAGTGCGTACGGAAAAGCTTCGATGCCAGTTTAGCGACAAGCCCGAATTAAGTATCCGTTCTTAAGGTTATAGGACTCCTGATCCCCGCCGCATTAAGCTTCCGAGGCGGGGAAGCGCCGATACTCTCATAGGAAGACTCGATAACTCGGGTTTTGCTGTCGTGGTAGGCTATGCCAAAACGAGCAGTATCCGGCGACAGAGCCGGGAAAATGCAACGAGGAGGTTCCCATGGAAGTTATCGTCGCACCCGAGCCGATGGATTACGAGATTCGCGGGATGTACCGGTTCGCCACGTTGCGGGAGGACTCGGGTCTTGCCGAGGCCGTGCGCGGGCGCTGGCCCGAGAACCCGCGGCTGCTCATGATCGCGGCCGAGCCGGATAACGACACCTATACCGAGAACCTCGCCATGGATCTGGCCACGGCGCTGGTGAAGGCCGATCTTCCGGTGGGGGAGCTGCGCGTGCTCCAGCGCGAGACGGCCGACGTTGCGGCCCAGCTTATCGCCGGTGCCGATGTCATCGTGCTCGCCGACGGGGAAGGGGACGATGCCGATGCGCAGCGCGAGGCGTTCTTCGCCGAGTTGGGCGTGCCGGCCCTGCTCGTCGACCTCAAAGAAGGCGCCGTGGTCATCGCGCTTTGCGAGGCGGCGCGCGACGCCATCGGCTAGCTGAGGCGCCCTTGACGATTTTGTGCCGCTTTGGCATTGGCCGGGTAACTGCCGCCCGGATGCGTCATCATGGCCCCTTCGTTCATCGACAATAGATGCGTAAACACCCGCATCGACGCCATGAGAAGGGAGGCGCCCGTGAACAGAGACGCGCTGGTCGTCGGTTTGGCGCTGTTCGCCATGTTCTTCGGCGCCGGCAATCTCATCTTCCCGCCGTACCTCGGCATGGAGTCGGGCACGCTCTGGCCGCTCGGCCTGGCATGCTTCGTGTTCTTCGACGTGGTGGTCTCCTGCGTGGGCGTCTTCGCCATCAACAACGCGGGGGGCTCCATCCTCTCAATCCAAAATGCCCTGGGCAAGAAGGCCGGCCTGGCGCTGAACACCGCCGCCATTCTGTGCGTGGGCATGCTCATCGCCCCGCCGCGCTGCGCCGCCACCACCTTCGAGATGGCCATCGCGCCCTGGTTCGGCGATGCTATCGGGCTCTTGCCGTTCTCCGTCGCGTTCTTCGCCGTGGTGCTCTTGCTGACGCTTAAGCCCACGCGCATCATCGATGTGGTGGGCAAGGTGCTCACGCCGCTTCTCGTGGCCGGCATCGTGGTCATGGTCATCGCCGGCATCGTGAACCCGCTGGGACCTGTGGGCTCTCCCGAGACGGACACCGTCGTCGCCGACGGCGTGCTCGCGGGCTATCAGACTATGGACATCCTCGCGGTCGTCGGGTTCTCCATCCTCGTGCAGGAATCGGTGCGGGCGGCCGGCTACGGCGAGAAGCGCGATCAGATGCGCGTTACGGCCCGGGCGAGCCTCGTGGCCTGCGTGCTGCTCGCCGTCATCTACGGCGGTCTCACCTACTTGGGCGCCACGTCCGCCAGCGTCGTGCCGCACACGGTCAGCCAGGCCGAGCTCATCACCATGATCGTGTGGAAGCTCATGGGGGAGGCCGGCGTGGCGGTGCTGGGCGTCGTCGTGGGCCTGGCCTGCCTCACCACGGCCATCGGGCTGTGCGGCGCCACGGCCGATTACGTCGAGCGCGTCACCATGCGCCGGGTGAGCTATCGGGCGGCCCTTATCATTGTGGTCGTGGCGGCATTGCTCATCTGCAATCTCGGACTTACGAACATCATCGCCCTGGCGAGCCCGATTCTCTCGGTGGTCTGCCCGCCGTTCATGACGACGGTGGTGCTCTTGCTGTTTCGCAAGCACCAGCGGGGCACCTGGGTGTTCAAGGGCGCGGCGCTCGCCGCCGTGGCAGCGAGCCTCCTCCTCACGGTGCACGATCTCACCGGGGCCTTCGCTTTCGTCGAGGCGGCGCCTTTGTACGCTTACGGTTTCGCGTGGCTCTTGCCGTCGCTGGTCGGCGGCGCGGCCGGCGCCCTTCTGGGCCGACGGTTCGATTCGGCCGCGAGCGGATGAGTTCTCGCAAAAATTGATCAAATGCATAATTACGATGACCCTTTTACCGAGTATTGCTCATGAGTCGGGGGAAGGAGGCGCGATTACCTGCGCCTCCTTTGCTATGGTAGGGGGCAAGATCCGAGGGATCTCGCCTAACCGCAGAAAATATGAGGCTGCGGAAAGGCCGATATATTAGGTTAGGAGGATCCTGAATGGAGTTCAGTTTCGGACTGATGGGCTTCCTTATCGTGTTCCCCCTCATTGTGGCCGCCGCGCTCTTGTTCGTGCGGCAGGAGGGGCCGCGCCGCGTCATCGTCTGCGTGTCGGGCGTTGCCATCGCGCTGGCGTCGGTCGTTCTCGTGGTCGTGAACCTGGGGGCGAGCTGCACGCTCTTCGCGTTTGAGAGCATGGCCATCGACTTTATCTGCACGGGCATCTCCGTGGCCATCGCGGCGGTCATCGTGTGGTTCGCCGTGCGCTACAAGAACCTGTGGGCCGCCGTGCTCGCGGGCGTGCAGGTAGTCGGCACGCTCATCCTGGAGTTCATGTTCTCCCACGGCATCGAGGTGCCCTACGGCCTGTACTTCGACTCGCTCTCGCTTCTGATGACCTTCATCGTCGGCGTGGTGGGAAGCGGTATCTGCATCTACGCTCTGGGTTACATGGAGGATTTCCAGGCCCACGAGCCTGAAGGGGCGCCGGATCGCCGCCCGATGTTCTTCGCGCTGATGTTCGTGTTCCTCTCCGCCATGTACGTCATCGTGTTCTCCAACAATATGGAGTGGATGTTCACCGGCTGGGAAGTGACAACGCTCTGCTCGTTCCTCCTCATCGGCTACACCCGCACCGAGGAGGCCATTGCGAACGCCTTCCGCCAGATCATCATGAACCTGGCCGGCGGCATTGGCTTTCTGGTGGCGCTGTGGTGCTGCGCGCTCACGGTGGGAACTTTCTCGTTCTACGAGTTCCTCGTCATCGGCCAGAACAACCCGGCCCTGACCACCTTGGCCGTCACCGCGCTGGCCTTCGCGGGCATCACCAAGGCGGCGCAGATGCCGTTCCAGACCTGGCTTCTGGGCGCCATGGTGGCCCCCACGCCCACCTCGGCGCTGTTGCACTCCTCCACCATGGTGAAGGCCGGCGTCTTTCTGCTGGTGAAGCTGGCGCCCGTGCTCCACGTGTCGCCGGCGCCGGCGGTCATGGTCATGCTCGTGGGCGGCATCACCTTCGCGCTGTGCTCGTTCATGGCCATCTCGCAGTCCAACGCCAAGCGCGTGCTGGCCTATTCCACCATCGCCAACTTGGGCCTCATCACGGCCTGCGCCGGCGTGGGCACCGCCGAGGCGGTGTGGGCCGCGTGCTTCCTCATCCTGTTCCATGCCATCGCGAAGTCGCTCCTGTTCCTGTGCGTCGGCACCGCCGAGCACCACATCGGCAGCCGCGACATCGAGTCCATGGACCTTCTGTTCGACCGCATGCCGCGCCTGGCCCGCTTCATGATGCTCGGCATCATGTGCATGTTCATCGCGCCCTTCGGCATGCTGCTCGCCAAGTGGGCCACGCTCGTGTCCTTCGTGGACACCCGCCAGGTCGCCCTCATCATCATCCTGGCCTTCGGCAGCGCCGCCACGTTCATGTTCTGGGCCAAGTGGCTCGGCAAGCTCTCCGGCATCGCCGGCGAGCCGGAGAACGTGGAGATCACGGTGAAGCCGACAGAATGGGCGGCGCTGCTTCTTATGGCCTGCCTGCTCGTGCTGGCCTGCGTGTTCCTGCCGCTCATCTCCGGCACCCTCGTCGAGCCCTACGTGGCCAGCGTCTACGGCATGCTCGGCCAGGACATCGCCACGGACAACCTGTGGCTCGCCTCCATCTGCACCGTTATCGTGGTGGCCGTGCTGTTCGCCGGCCTTGGAACCAAGCAGAAATCGCGTCGGGCGAACGTCTATCTGGCCGGCATCAGCCGCGACAACGACTCCCGCGCCTTCCAGAACTCGCTGTCGGGCACCACTGAGGCCACGACGCGCAACTGGTACATGGAATCCGTGTTCGGCGAGGCCCGCATCGCGCCGGTCGGCGTGGCGTTCAACACGCTCATCATGGCCGCCGCGTTCGTCGTCGCCATCATCGCGGGCCCGATGGGCTTTTAGGAAGGGTGTGATCTCATGACTTTGCTTACGACACTCATCGGCACCCTCCTGTTCGCCGTGGCAGGCCCCGTCATCGGGTGCCTCCTGGCCGGTCTCGACCGCATCATCTCGGCCCGCATGCAGGGCCGCGTGGGGCCGCCGCTTCTGCAGCCCTACTACGACGTGCGCAAGCTCTTCGAGAAGGAGCGCGTCTCCGTCAACTCCGTGGAAGGCGTCTACGTGGCCTGCGCGCTGCTGTTCGCGCTCATCGCCGGCGGCATCTTCTACTCCGGCGGCAACCTGCTTCTGTGCGTGTTCGTCATCACGCTGTCGAGCCTGTTCTTCATCATGGCCGCCTACTCCACGCGCAGCCCCTACGCCGAGGTGGGCGCGGCTCGCGAGACGCTGCAGGTGATGAGCTACGAGCCCATGGTGCTGCTCATGGCCGTGGCCTTCTTCCAGGCCGCAGGCTCCTTCGACGTGGCCGAGGTGTTCCAGCTCAACCACCCGATCATCTGCACCATTTGGCTCGTGTTCTTGGGCGTCCTCTTCATCCTCACCATCAAGCTGCGCAAGTCGCCCTTCGACCTGTCCATGTCGCATCACGCCCACCAGGAGATCGTGCGCGGCATGACCACCGAGATGAGCGGGCCTACGCTCGGCATGGTGGAGATCATGCACTGGTGCGAGAACGTGCTCTTCCTCGGCTGGATCGGCATGTTCTTCCTGTGGGCGAACCCCGCCTCCGTTCTGGTCGCCATCGTCATCGTGCTTCTGGTGTACTTCCTGGAGATCTGGATCGACAACAACTTCGCGCGTGTGAAGTGGCAGTTCATGTTCAAGTCGGCGTGGCTCGTGGCCCTTATCGCCGGCGGCGTGAACGTCGCGTTCCTCGCGTTTCTGTAAGGAGGTAGGCACATGGCATTCGCATCGAAATCGCCCTGGGTCATCCACTACGACGGCTCCAGCTGCAACGGCTGCGACATCGAGGTCTTAGCGACGCTGTGCCCCGGCTTCGACGGCGAGCGGTTCGGCGTGGTGAACACGGGCAATCCCAAGCACGCCGACATCTTCCTCGTCACCGGCAGCGTGAACGAGCAGAACATCGGCGTCGTCCGCGAGATCTACGACCAGATGCTCGAGCCCAAGGTGGTCGTGGCCTGCGGCATCTGCGCCTGCACCGGCGGGGTCTTCCACGACTGCTACAACGTCATCGGCGGCGTGGACAAGGCCATCCCCGTCGATGTGTACGCCCCGGGCTGCGCCGTGCGCCCGGAGCAGATCATCGACGCCGTGGTGGCCGGCGTGGCGAAGCTCGACGAGAAGTCGGCGGCCCTGGCCGCTGCCAAGAAGGGAGCGTGAGAAATGACGACCTTTGAGCAGACCTTCGAGGAGCTGCCGCTGGCCGGCGTGCACGACTTGGCGGCCGCGCGCCATGCCGAGGGCTGGCGCTACGTGCAGATTCTCGCCGTCAACACCGAGGAGGGCATCGATCTCGTCTACTCCTACATGAAGGACGGGCATCTCGCCAACTTCAACGTGAGCGGCGTGAAGCAGACGGACGTGGTGCCCTCCATCACCGATCTGTACCTGGAGGCCTTCGTCTGCGAGAACGAGATCCACGACCTGTTCGACGTGGCCATCAGCGACATTGCCATCGACTTCGGCGGCATGTTCTACCAGCTGGCGGAGAAGGCCCCCATGACCGTGGTGAGCCCCGAGCAGCTGGCGGCGCGCGAGAAGGCGAAGAAGATCGCCGCGGCCAAGGCCGCCAAGGAGGCGAAGGCGGCCGCGCCGGCCGAGGCGCCAACCGGCCCCACCGAGAAGGAGATCCAGGCGAAGATCGCCGGGCTCGACCCTGAGAAGGCCGCGAAAGTGAGGGCGGCCATGGAGGCCAAGGCCAAGAAGGCCGCGGCTGCCGCCCCGGCGCCCGCTGGCCCCACGGAAGAGGAGATCGAGGCCAAGATAGCGGGTCTGGATCCGGAGAAGGTCGCGAAGGTGCGCGCCGCTATGGAAGCGAAGGCCCGAAAGGCCGCGGAAGGGAAGGGGGAGTAGCATGAGCAAGGCAACCGTCATTCCCTTCGGGCCCCAGCATCCGGTGCTCCCGGAGCCTTTGCACCTCGATCTGGTGGTGCAGGACGAGACCGTCGTGGACGTGCTCCCGCAGATCGGGTTCGTGCACCGCGGCCTGGAGAAGCTCGTGGAAACCCGCGACTACAACCAGTTCATCTACATTGCCGAGCGCATCTGCGGCATCTGCGCCATGGGACACTCCCTCGGCTATGCCGAGACCGTCGAGTCACTCATGGGCGTGGAGGTGCCCAAGCGCGCCGAGTATTTGCGCGTCATCTGGCACGAGCTGTCCCGTATCCACTCGCATCTTTTGTGGCTGGGCCTTGCCGCCGACGCCTTCGGCTTCGAGTCGATGTTCATGCACTGCTGGCGTTTGCGCGAGCGCGTGCTCGACCTGTTCGAGAAGACCACCGGGGGACGGGTCATCCTGTCCGTGGTGAAGGTGGGCGGCGTGGTGCGCGACATCGACGCGAGCCAGATGGCCGAGATCGTCTCGGTGCTCGACGGTATCAAGGGCGAGTACACGCAGATCATGAACACGCTGCTCACGGACACCTCGGTGAAGAACCGCACCGTGGGCGTGGGCCACATCACTACCGAGGACGCGGCGGCGCTTTCCATGGTGGGGCCTTTCGCCCGCGCTTCCAACCTGCCCTACGACGTGCGCTCCTTCGGGCGCGGCGCCTACGGCGATCTGGCGGACTTCACTCCCATCACGGCCACCGAGGGCGACTGCTACGCCCGCGTGAAGGTGCGCTGTCTGGAGGTGCTCCAGTCCATCGAGATCATCAAGGAGCTGGCCGCGAAGATCCCCGCCGGCGACATCGAGGTGGCGGTGAAGGGCGCGCCCGCCGACGGCGCCCAGGCGTCCAACGTGCTCGAGCAGCCCCGCGGCGAGTGCTACTACTACGCGCGCGGCAACGGCTCGAAGAACCTGGAGCGCATGCGCATGCGCACGCCCACCTCGCAGAACCTCGCCGGTATGACCGTGGCCCTGAAAGGGTGCGACTTGGCCGACGTCAACATGATCATCCTGACCATCGACCCCTGCATCAGCTGCACGGAAAGGTAGGCGGATATGGGAAGCTTCAAACTGGGCGGCATGACCTTCGGCTCTCTGTTCAAGAAGCCCGAGACCGTGCTGTACCCCTTCGAGCAGAAACCGGCCCCGGCGGGGCTCAAAGGGCATATCGAAAACGATGCGAGTGCGTGCATTCTGTGCGGCATCTGCGCCAAGAGCTGCCCGGCCGACGCCATCGCGGTGGAGAAGAAGGAGCGCACCTGGGCCATCGATCCGTTCCGCTGCGTGCAGTGCGGCACCTGCGTGCGCGTCTGTCCCAAGCACTGCCTGACCATGGATCCCGCCTACACGCCCATCGCCACCGCGAAATCCTGCCGCGTGGTGCACGTCCCCGACCCAAAGGCGGCGGTGACGGAATCGTAAGCTTAACCGCTCGTTAAGTTTCGTGGTGAGTCTGAGAAGGGCTTGCCGCTCTGCTAAAATATGCCGTTATCGGCACGTGCGCCGGACCCTCGTCGAGGGTCCGGTTTTTGTAGGGAAGGAGCAGGACGTCTCATGGCCGAAGGGCAGCGAGATGGGGAAGGGATCCCCGAGCAGGTGACAAGCGAGATCTTCACGGCGGCCAACGTCGTCTCCTTCGTGCGCCTGTGCCTCGTGCCCGTGTACCTGTGGCTGCTGCTCTCCGGCTTCAACCTGGCCGCCACCCTCGTCTTCGCTGCGGCTGCCGCCAGCGACTTCATCGACGGACAGCTGGCCCGGCGCACCCATACGGTATCGAAGTTGGGGCAGATCCTCGATCCGGCGGTGGATCGCATCCTCATGATCACCGGCGTCCTCGGCGTGTTCCTCGTCGGCCGCATTCCCCTGTGGGTGATCGTCGTCGTGGTGCTGCGCGACGCCTACCTGCTCATCGGGGGCGCGTGGCTTCTGTCGCGCTACCGCATCCGCGTGCCCGTCGTCTATCCGGGCAAGTTCGCCACGACGTTTCTGTTTATCGGCTTTGCCGGGCTTCTCTTGAACGCGCCGCTCATCCCCGGTTTGGGCTGGTGCGACATCTCCTGGTTGCCCGGGTTCAACGGCGAGGCCGTCTCCTGGGGCATCTGGTTCATCTACGCGGGGCTCATCCTGTCTCTTGGCGTCACTATCTACTACACCGTGGCGGCGGCGCGCGCCCTGGCCGCCGAGCTGAGACACCGCAAGGAGGCCGCTTCGGAAAGTTCGAGCGCCCATGGCGACGCGTAGGCCCTCCGACGAGCGTCCGAGCAGCGAGGAGCGCCGTGCGCGGGCGCGGGCCGAGCGGCGCATCGTCATGCCTTCGAACCGCGTTTCTCGTCCGAAGGGCACCGTTCGATCGTCCTCTTCCGCAACAGCACAGTCTTCCTCTGCTCGACCCTCCTCATCCGCACCTCGTTCGTCGGCGCGGGCCGCAACAAGACCGAAGAGCTCTTCGAAGGCAGTAACCCCGCACAGCGGTGGCGCGGCCGCCGGTGCCACGGCGAAGCGCGCTGTCGTCGCGCCGACAGTGCGCCGTGCCGCATCTCCGTCGAATCGTTCTCGCGCCACGGTTTCGCAGGCCAAGGCTCCGCGCAACTTCGGCGCCCCGCGAGGCGCGAGTGCGGGCCGTGCCGGAATTGCGAGCCGTCCCGCCGCCAAGCGCCGTTCCCTCGGGCCCCGCATTGCCCTGGCGGCAGTGCTGGCGCTTTTAGCGCTCGTCGGCGGCGCCTGGGCCATCGACGGCGCGGTCAACGGGTCCCGCATTTACGATGGCGTGTCGGTGGGCGCGGTGGATGTCTCCGGCATGACCGAGGAGGAGGCCCGTCGCGCCGTGAGCTCCTTCTACGAGCCTCGCGTTGCCGATGGCCGGGCGCTTATCTTCGCCAGCGAGGAGGCCCGCGACACCCTTGATGTGGAAAGCGAGCTTGCCGAACAGGACGCCCAGGCCGAGCAGCTCTCTTTAGAGGAGGCCCGGGCCAACAAGCAGGTGTGGGTCGCCGAGAGCGGCACGCTGGGCGCGAGGCTTTCCGTGAGCGAGCTGGTCTCCCGCGCCTTCGCCGTGGGCCGAGACGGCGGTCTTGCGGAGCGTATGGAGGCGGCGCGCAACGGCGTTTCCGTTGACGTCGCTCTTTCCTTCGACGAGGAGGCCTTAGAGGCGCTGTGCTCCTCCATCGATGAATCTGCCGGCGAGCCGCGCCTCGATTACGGCATCGCCATCGAGGCGGGCGCGGTGTCGGTCACGGAGGGCCACGGCGGCAAGGCCGTCGACCGCGCCTCGGTGGCCCGTCAGCTCTCCGAGGGCTTTCTCGGCGAGGCGCCCGGCAAGGTCGTCATCGTGGCGACGCCCGATGAGGCGGACGTGCGCATCGGCGCCGATGAGGCCGCTCGGGTCGCCGACGAGGTCCAGGCGGCCCTCGATCGGGGCTGCACCTTCTCCTTCGAGCAGACCGAGTGGCCGCTGGGGGCGGTGGATCTGGGCGCGTGGGTGCGCACCCGGGTGGAAGAGCGGGAGGAGGGCTTCGCCCTGGTTCCCTACCTTGACGAGACCGAGGCGGCCTCGGGGCTGCTCGGGCTCATTCGCGACGCGGGCTACACCTCGGCGGCCACGGTGTCGTTCGACGTTGATGGCGGCGAGGTGTGGGTCAGCGCCCGCGAGGGCTCGCGCTATCCCCATACCGCCGATGCGGCAGCGCAGGCCCAAAGCGCCCTGTTCGGCAGTGAGGCGGCCGGCTCCGACACCCCTTCCATCGCCATCCAATGGGGCGAGGCTCCGTCCCGGACTACCTTCGACGAAGCGCTCGAGATGGGCCTTATCGCTCCGATCTCCTCGTTCACGACCGAGTACAACGACAGCCCCGCCACGGCCAATCGACGTCACAACATCCATACGGCGGCCGACTTGCTGAACAATTCCATCGCCCGGGCCGACGGAGGGGAGTGGTCGTTCAACGACACGGTGGGCGAGGCGAACGAGGAGGCGGGCTTCCAGGCGGCGCACGCCATCATCAACGGCGAGTACGACGACGCCATCGGCGGCGGTATCTGCCAGGTGGCCACCACGGTGTTCAATGCGGTCTACGAGGCGGGCTATCCCGTGACCGAGCGGCGCAACCACTCGCTCTACATCTCCAGCTACCCCACGGGCCGCGACGCTGCCATCGCGTACCCCGACCTCGACCTTACATGGGTCAATGACGGCACTTCGGATGTTTTGATGCGCTCGCGCTACACCGATTCCAGCCTAACCGTTACACTGTACGGTATCGATCCGGGCTACGTGGTCTCCACGCAGACCGGCGACTGGGAGACCGGAGAGCCCTTCAAGAAGCGCACCAAAGTCGACGAGAGCGAGCCTGAAGGCACGCGCTATGTCAAGACTGCCGGGGCCGACGGGCGCAGCGTGACTGTGCACCGCACCGTCCGCGACCGCGCGGGCAACGTGCTTCACGAGGAGGATTTCACCTCCAACTACGCTCCCATCGACGAGGTGACCGTCGTGGGGCCGAATACGCCGACACGCGAGAGAGAAGATGCCGATAAGGAAGCTACGGACAAGGAGGAAGCCAGTGTACTTTCAACCGGAGATTGAGACGATGCCCCGCGAGGAGCTGCGCGAACTGCAGCTCGAGCGCATGCGGGAGTCGTTGCGCAACGCCTACGAGAACGTGCCGCTGTACCGCGAGCGCTTCGATGCGGCGGGCGTGACCCCCGACGACCTTGAGAGCCTCGAGGACATCGCCAAGTTCCCCTTCGTGGTGAAGCAGGACATGCGCGACAACTACCCCTTCGGCATGTTCGCCCGCGAGAACGCCGATGTGGCCCGCATCCACGCCTCCTCGGGCACTACGGGCCAGGCGACGGTGGTGGGGCATACCGCCAACGACCTCGCGAACTGGGGCGACTGCTTCGCCCGCGGCATCGCCATGGTGGGCGGCGACGAGAATTCCACCATCCAGGTGTCCTACGGCTACGGCCTGTTCACAGGTGGTCTGGGGGCGCATGCCGGCGGCGAGGCCATGGGCTGCACCGTCATCCCCACCTCGTCGGGCAACACCAAGCGCCAGGTGCAGATGCTCAGGGACTGCAAGACCGACATCCTGGCCTGCACTCCCTCCTACGCCCTGCTTATCGCCGATACGGCCATTGAGATGGGCTACGACCCGGCCACCGAGTTCCAAATCTCCGGCGGCATCTTCGGCGCCGAGCCCTGCTCGGAGAACATGCGTCAGGAAATCGCCGACAAGCTGGGCATTCAGTACTGCGATGTGTACGGCCTCTCCGAGATCATGGGCCCCGGCGTGGCCATGGAATGCGCCGAGCGCGGCGGTCTGCACATCGCCGAGGACCAGTTCTACTGCGAGATCATCGATCCCGAGACGCTGGAGGTCCTCCCCGACGGCGAAGTGGGCGAGCTCGTCATCACGACGCTGACCCGCGAGTGCTCGCCGATGATCCGCTACCGCACCCGCGACGTCACCACCATCAACGCCGAGCCGTGCGCGTGCGGGCGCACCCATCGCAAGATCGGGCGTCTTCTGGGCCGCACCGACGACATGCTTATCATCCGCGGCGTGAACGTGTTCCCGTCCCAGATCGAGCAGGTCATCACCGAGTTCCCGGAGATCGCCACCCAGTACCAGATCATCCTCACCATGAACGGCCCGCTCGACCATGTGGAGCTGCAGGTGGAAACCGAGCCCGACTTCCCGATCGACGAGGTGCGCCGCCTGGAGGACCTGCGCAACCGTCTGGCCGCCGCCCTCAAGAGCAACCTGCAGGTGGCCGTCGACATCAAGTTCGTGGAGCCCAAGACCATCGCGCGCTCCGAGGGCAAGGCCAAGCGCGTCATCGACCTGAGAGGGGAGAACCAGTAATGATTTCGCAGCTCACCGTTTTTCTCGCCAATGAGAAGGGGCGCCTCGCCGCGGCTTGCCGCACGTTGGCCGATGCCGACATCAACATGAAGGCCCTGTTCATCGCCGACACCGCCGATTTCGGCATCGTCCGCATCTTCTGCGACACACCGAAACGCGCGGTGGAGGTGCTGGGGCAGGCGGGCTTCCGCGCCTCGCTCACGCCGGTCATCGCCGTGTCCGTCGAGGATGCTCCCGGCACTTTGGCCGATCTTCTCGGATTCTGCCAAGGGGCCTCGATGAACATCGAGTACGGCTACTGCTTCTGCACCGCCGACGGCAAGGCCGTCGACGTGCTGAAGATCGAGGGCGACGGTGCCGAGGCGGTTCTCGCCGAGGCGGGCTTCGCCGTTCTGGCTCCGGAAGAGGTTTACTGCGTTGACCCTGCTTAGCCCCATCGAAAACGGCAGTGCGCACCAAGGAGGCGCCCGTCTGTCAAGGCGGGCGCTCGGCTTCGCTTTGGCTCTGCTGCTGGCGCTGCCTTTGGGCGCGCCGGCACGGGCCTTCGCCGACGTGCGCGGCACCGACGAGATCCTGGGTGCCTCCGTCGAGGCGCGCGGGCTGCCGGCGGTTGCCTGTCCGAATGTCACGGCGTCCTTCGCGCTGGTCATGGACGACGAGGGCACGGTGCTCTTCTCGCGGGGCGCCCTCGAGCGGTCGCACATCGCCTCCATCACCAAGATCATGACCGCCATCGTCGCGCTGGACTCCGGCGTGCCCCTGGACAGCACGGTGACGGTGAGCCAGGAGGCCGCATCGGTGGGCGAGTCGTCGGCGAGTCTGTGGGCGGGCGACACGCTCACCCTTGAGGCGGCGCTCGCGGGACTCATGATCCCCTCGGGCAACGACGCTGCCATCGCCATCGCCGAGACGTTGGGCGAGGGGATGAAGACCGACGATTCGCAGACCGCCAACGAGGCCTTCGTGGCGGCCATGAACGCCAAGGCCGCCGAGCTCGGGATGACCGAGACGCTGTTCTCCAACCCCCATGGGCTCGACATCGGCGCCTATGACAACGAGATGTACAGCTGCGCCCGCGATGTCGCCCTCATGAGCGCCTACGCCATGGGAAACGAGACGTTCCGCTCCATCGTGTCGAAGGAGTCCGCCCAGATCACCGTCACGCGCGCCGACGGCAAGCCCCAGGTCATCGACCTTCAGTCCACCGATCGTCTGCTCGGCACCTACGAGGGCGCCTGCGGCATCAAGACCGGCTACACCGAGGCGGCGGGCAATTCCTTCGCTGGCGCGTGCGACCGCGGCGACGGCCTTTTGTACGCCATCGTGCTGGGCTCGCCCTCCGAGGACGCGCGCTTCCAGGACACCGAGACGCTGTTCGACTGGGTCTACGACAACCGCGTGAGCTATGCGCTGGCCCACAGCCCCGAGACCGTGGCCTTTGCAGCTGACGGCGGCGCCGAGGTGCCGCTCATCGCCCGCGTGTCCCAGAGCGCCTGGCCGGACCGCACCGTGGCGGCCACCTTCGCCGATCCCTCGGCCGCCGTCGAGGTGTTCGCGCCCGAGGGCAATGTGAGCCAGGAGATCGTCGCCGAGGAGCTGACCGGTTCGGTGGCCGCGGGGGATGTCGTGGGCGTCGCCAACTTCTACCAGGGCAACGAGCTTGTCGCCACCCAGGACCTCATCGCCTGCGAGGATTCGCCGGCCCCCGGTTTTCTCGAGGGCATCGGCATTTGGTGGAACCGGCTGTGGGGCAACGACGCCCCGGCACCGACCGAGGTCGTCAACGAGACGCCCCTCATCTACAGCAAGTCATCCTCTCGCGAGGATCATCAGTCCGTTGCGGCCATCGCCGCAGGCGTCTCAGACGACGCTCCCGCCGACGGTGCCCGAAGCGGCGCGGGCGCGGGTGCCGCAGACGCCACCAACGAGTAAGGAGGTGGGCCATGAGCGAGCGCTGCCCCGTTTGTTCCCACGAGATTTCACCGAACGACACCGTGTGTCCCACCTGCGGATTCAAGCTGCTCGGCGCCACGCAGGCCATGCAGCCGCTCGTCATGAGCGAGACGCCGGCCGCAACCGTTGAGGAGAGCGCCCCGGCCCGTGCGACGCTCAACGTCGTGCGGGGGCCGCAAGTGGGCATCAGCTTCGTGCTCACCGGCGAGCCCGTCACCATCGGCCGCAGTCCCCAGTGCACGATCTTCCTGAACGACATGACCGTCTCGCGCATGCACGCCACCATCGAGCAGGAGAACGGCTGCTACGTCATCCGCGACGCCAACTCGTTCAACGGCGTGTGGGTGAACAACGATTCCGTGGAGGCCCGTGCGCTGCGTCCGGGTGACTTCATTCAGATCGGCACCTTCTGCATGCAGTACGAGGAGAATTAGGGCCGCGGGCGCGACGGCGGCCGCCGAAGGGAGAGGAAGAGACGTATGGAGCTGATGAGCGGCAACGAGGCCATCGCCCAGGGCGCCTGGGAGGCGGGCTGCACCATCGGCGTGGCCTACCCGGGCACGCCGTCGACGGAGACGCTGGAGGCCTTCGCCAAGAAGGAGGGCGTCTACGCCGAGTGGTGCGTGAACGAGAAGGTGGCCGTGGAAGTGGGCATCGGGGCCTCGGCCGCCGGCGCGCGGGTGCTCGCCACCATGAAGCATGTGGGCGTGAACGTGGCGGCCGACCCGCTGTTCACGGCCGCCTACACCGGCGTGGGCGGCGGCATGGTCATCTTGGCCGCCGACGACCCGGGCATGTACTCCTCCCAGAACGAGCAGGACTCGCACTACTACGCCCAGGCCGCCGCCATCCCGTGCCTCGATCCGGCCGATTCCGCCGAGGCCTTGCGCTTCACCCGCGAGGCCTACGATATCTCCGAGCGCTTCGACGTCCCGGTGATCATCCGCTCCAGCGTGCGCATCTCCCATACGAAGACGCCCGTCGAGGCGGGGGAGCGCGCCGAGGCGCCGGCAAGGCCCTATGAGAAGAATCCGGCGAAGTGGGTCATGATGCCCGCTTTCGCCAAGCCGCGCCGCCTCGTGCAGCTGGATCGCATCGATAAGCTGCGCCAGTGGGTGGAAACCTGCCCCTACAACGAGGTGATAGAGGGGAAGGGTACTGTGGGCGTCGTCTGCGCCGGCGCGGCCTACCAGCACGTGGCCGAGGCGCTCCCGGACGCGAGCATCTTCAAGCTCGGGGTCACCTGGCCCCTTCCCGCGGCCGCCCTGCGCGATTTCGCCGATTCCGTCGAAGCCGTGTACGTCGTGGAGGAGGGCTCGGAGTACCTCAAAGACGCCGTGCGGGCCTGCGGGGTGCCGGCGAGCGATACGCCGTGCCCTCTGCCGCGGGCCGGCGAGCTGTCGCCGGGGCTCGTGCGCGCGGCCTTCGGCCTTGAGCAGCCGCCCCATGCGCCGGCTGCGACCGATCTGCCGGGACGCCCCCCGGCGCTGTGCCCGGGATGCCCCCATCGCCTCGTGTTCAAGGAGCTCTCGAGGATGCGGGCCATCGTGACCGGCGACATCGGCTGCTATACCTTGGGCGCCCTGCCGCCGCTCTCGGCCATGGACACCACGGTGGACATGGGAGCCTCGGTCTCCATGGCTCACGGCTTCGAGCTGGCGCTGGCCGGCACGGAGCATCGTCCCATCGTCGCCGTCATCGGGGACTCCACGTTCGCCCATTCGGGCTTGAGCTCGCTCATCTCCACGGTGTACAACCGCGGCGCCGGCACGGTGTGCGTGCTCGACAACCGCACCACCGCCATGACGGGGCGCCAGGGCAACCCCTTCAACGGCGTGACCCTGCAGAACCGGCCCAGCCGCGAGTTGAACATAGAGGCCGTGGTGGCTGCCCTCGGCGTCGAGGATGTGCGCGTGGTCGATCCCAACGACGCCGCCGCCGTGCGACGGGCCCTCAAGGAGGCCACGGGCAGCGACGACATTTCGGTCATCGTGTTTCGCTCGCCCTGCGTGCTGCTCGAGCGCCACGTAGAGCCGCCGCTGTTCGTGAGCGGCTCCTGCACGGCCTGCGGCGCCTGTGTGACCCTGGGCTGTCCGGCCCTCGGCCGCGACGAGACGGGACGGGCGCTCATCGATCCCGCGCTGTGCATCGGCTGCGGCCACTGCACCCAGTACTGCCGCTTCGACGCCATCGTCCAGGAATAGGAGGTCGTTCATGGAGAACGCAACGAAGACCGTGCTTCTGTGCGGTGTGGGCGGCCAGGGAACCATCCTCGCCGCCGATCTGCTCGCCTTCAGCTGCATGAAGGCGAATCTTCAGGTGAAGGTGTCGGAGATCCACGGCATGGCCCAGCGCGGCGGCGCCGTCACCACGGTGGTGCGCGTGGGCGAGGACGTGAAATCCATGGTATCGGACGCGGGATGCGCCGATGTCGTCGTCGCCTTCGAAACCACCGAGGCCCTCCGCAATCTGCCCCAGCTCAAGGAGGGCGGCTCGCTCATCGTCAACGATGTGGCCATCCGGCCCCTGCCGGTGCTCACCGGTGCCGCCTCGATGCCCGAGAACGCTCGGGAGCGCCTGCGCGAGGCCGGGGCGCTGCTCATCGACGCCGACGCCATCGCGCGGGCGGCCGGCAATGCCAAATGCGCCAACGTGGTGCTCGTGGGGGCCTTGGCCGCACGCCTCGATATTCCCGTCGAGGTGTGGGAGGAGACCGTGGCCGAGCGCGTGCCGCGGAAGACCGTCGAGGCGAACCTCGCCGCCCTGCGCGCGGGCCGAGCCGTCATCGAGAACGAGGAGGGAGAATAGCATGGCCGTTTCCCAGATCAGCGTATTCGCCAACAGCCGCCCGGGGCACATGAACCGGGTGCTCGACCTCTTCGAGGGCGCCGGCGTCTCCGTGCGCGGCTTCTCCGCCGCCGACACGGGGGAGTACGGCATCCTCCGCTTCATCGTCGATAGGCCCGAGGCGGCCATGGAGGCGCTTAAGGATGCCGGCTGCGCTTGCGTCGTATCCCCGGTCATCTGCCTGAAGCTCGTCGATACGCCCGGCGAGCTCTCGCGGGTCATGGGCGTGCTCGCCAAATGCGGCATCAACGTGGTCTACAGCTATTCCATGATCTCCACCTACATCGTGCTCTCCACAAGCGAGCCGGAGCGCGCCCAGGCGCTTCTGGCCGACGAGCCGGTGGAGCTCATTTCCCAAGAGGACATCGCGCGCATCGTCGCCGAGCGCGCTGCGAAGGAGGCGTAAGGGCGCATGAGCGAGGCAATGGATTCCATCGACGTGACAAAGAAGGGCGCGGCGCTGGCCGCCGCCGAGGCGGGACGGTTCGACGCCCTGCCCATTTACAAACCGGAGATCGAGTGCGCCTCCCGCGAGGAGATTCGCGCCCTGCAGCTGGAGAAGCTGAAGGAGACCGTGGCCTACGCCTACGAGCGCGTGCCCTACTACCGCCAGAAGCTGGACGAGATGGGCGTGGCGCCGAGCGACATCCAGACACTCGAGGACGTGCGCAAGCTCCCCTTCACCGATAAGGCCGTGCTGCGCGAGACCTTCCCCTTCGGCCTGTTCGCGGTGCCGCTGGACGACATCCGCGAGCTGCACTCCTCGTCGGGTACCACGGGAAAGCCGGTGGTGGTGGGCTACACCGACGACGACATGGACATGTGGAGCGAGTGCATCGCCCGCCTCGTGCAGATGGCAGGCGTCGTGCCCGGGGACATCGCCCAGATGGCCTTCGGCTACGGCATGTTCACCGGCGGCTTCGGCCTGCACTACGGGCTGCAGCGTCTGGGCTGCGCCATGATTCCCGCCGGCTCGGGCAACACCGAGCGCCATATCCAGATGATTGAGGACTACGGCACCACCGTGCTCGTGGCCACGCCTTCCTACGCCATGCACATCTGCGAGGTGGGGGAGAAGATGGGCTACGATTGGGAGAAGTCGCCTTTGCGCGTGGGCCTTTTCGGCGGCGAGCCCTGCCCGCCGGGCCTGAAAGCCGAGATCGAGCGGCGCATGCACATCGTCTGCACCGACAACTACGGCCTCACCGAGGTTATGGGGCCGGGGGTGTCCGGCGAGTGTCTGGCCGAGCGCTACCAGCAGCATATCGCCGAGGATCACTTCCTGTGGGAGGTCATCGATCCGGAAACCGGCGAGCCGGTGGGCGAGGGCGAGATGGGGGAGCTCGTGCTCACGCCCCTTTGCAAGCAGGGCATTCCGGTGCTGCGCTACCGCACCCACGACTTGACCGCCGTGCACACCGAGCCCTGCGCCTGCGGCCGTACGCTGGCCCGCATGGACAAGGTGCGCTCCCGCTCCGACGACATGCTCATCATCCGCGGCACCAACGTGTTCCCCTCGCAGATCGAGGACGTGCTCACGGGCATCGAGGAGGTCACGCCCCATTACCATATCATCGTGGAGACCCGCGGCGGCATGGACGCGCTCATCGTGGAGACCGAGCTGCGCCCCGAGGCCTTCCGCGACTCCTTCGAGGCCATGGACGCCCTGCGCGCCCGTATCGCCGAGAAGCTCAAGGGCACGCTGCTCGTGGCGCCGGAGGTGCGCCTGGTGGAACCCGGCGGCATCGAGCGCGCCATCGGCAAGGCCAAGCACGTCGACGACCGGCGCGAGAAGTAGCCCGGTTTTAAGACTGCGCCGGAAAGGTTTCATTGGCTATGACGGAAAGCGGAGCGACAGAGGCGACACCCGTTGTCGGCCGCTTCGCGCCGTCGCCGACCGGGCGCATGCACGCGGGCAACATCTACGCAGCGCTCATCGCATGGCTCGTGGCGAAGTCCCAGGGCGGGCACATGGTACTGCGTATCGAGGATCTCGACCGCGAGCGCTCGAAGAGCGTCTACATCGACCAGATCCAGCGTGATTTCGAGACCCTGGGACTCTTCTGGGACGAGGGGCCGTACTTCCAGCATGATCGCGACGAGGCCTATGCCGAGGCATTCGGGCGCCTTGAAGCCCGGGGGCTTTTGTACCCGTGCTTCTGCACGCGGGCCGACCTTCACGCCGCCTCGGCGCCCCACCGGGGCGAGAAGCTCGTCTATGCCGGCACCTGCCGCCATCTGTCGGACGCGGAGGTGGAGGCGCGCTGGGCAGCGGGACGCATGCCGGGCTGGAGAGTTGCCGTGGACAGCCGCACGATCGCCTTCGAAGACCTCGTTCAGGGAACCTACGCGCAAAAGCTCGACCGCGACTGCGGCGACTTCCTCATACGCCGCTCCGACGGCGCGTTCGCCTATCAGCTGGCAGTGGTGGTGGACGATGCCGCCCAGGGCGTCAATTCAGTCGTGCGCGGCGTCGATCTGCTTTGCTCCACGCCGCAGCAGCGCTACCTCCAGGATCTTCTCGGGCTGCCGCACCCCGCCTATGCGCACGTTCCGCTGCTCGTAGCCGAGCAGAACCGGCGCCTCTCGAAACGCGATCGGGACGCGGCCTTAGACGAGCTGCTGGCCCGGTTCGGAAGTCCGCGAGCCGTCATCGGACATATCGCGGCGGTGGCGGGGCTTGTTCCCGAAGAGGCGCCGGCGACGCCGGAAGAGCTGCTGAAGGACTTCTCGCTGGAGCGTTTTCGCGACGGACTGCCCGATCTCGTGCAGATTCCCTGGCGCTCCTAAAGCAGGAGGGAGGCGGCGTAGAATGCGCCCAGAGCCACGTTCACGCTGCAGATCTGGCCCATGGCGCCGATACGCGTGGGCGCCGCGAGCGGATTTTTCCACAGGCCCATCATGAGGGGGTAGCAGCCGAGCGCCAAGAAGGGGAGCACGACGATGCCCCGGGGGAACCAGATGGCGACGATGGCGAGGATGGCGAGAACCCAAACGACCATGAGGGCATGGTAGAGGGCGCGCGCCCTTTCGCGGCCCAGCAGCACCGGCAGCGTGCGGCGGGAGGCCTCGATGTCCTTTTCGATATCGCAGGTGTTGTTCGTCATCATGATGAGGCCCACGCCGATGATCGTGGGCGTGGCCCAAAGGAGCGCCATGAACGTGAACGTGCCCGAGAGTACCTGGTAGCTTGCCAGCGGAATAAGACCGCCCATAACGATGCCGCTCACCGCCTCGCCGACGGGAAGGTAGGAGAGAGGCGTCTTGCCTCCGGAGTACATCACGACGATGACGGCTCCGATAAGCGCGATGACGAGGGGGACAGGACCCGCTTTCCAAATAACGTACAGGCCGAGCAGGAAGGCCACGGTCAGAAAGCCGATGGCCAGCCCGAGGGCCGAGCGCGGATTGACGTCGTTGTAGACGAGCACCGAGTCTGAGGCCTCCACGTTGTCCTCGGCTGTATCGGTTCCCTTGATGAAGTCGAAGTAGTCGTTGAAGGTGTTCACGGACGCCTGCATGAGGATGCAGATGAGGAGCAGAAGCCACGCCATGCCCACGTCCAGCGACCCGGTGTTGGCCAAGGCGCAGGCGGCGGCCACGAGCACGGGCATGATGGCCGCCGGCCAGGTATGGGGCGCGGCCAGTTGAAGAGCGAGGCGAGGGGAGAGGGGAGTCGTCGCTCCCCCGCTGTTCGTTTTTGTATGGGAACCCATGTTCGATTTCTCTTTTCGTCGCGAGAAGCATTGTCGATTACCTGGCATTATAGAAGAAGGGCGCCCCAATGGAGCGCCCTTCAAAGGGTTTGCGCGTTGACGGCGCGTTTAGTTGGTCATCAGCGCGGCCGCGATGTCGCCCGAGGTGGACGAGGCCGGCTCCCAGGTTCCGTCGACCTTGGTGTAGGTGATGGTGATGGGCTGGGTGGCCGCCAGCTCGACGCCGTCGAGGGAGCCGATGACGATCTCGCCGATCTTCTGGTTGATCTCGTCGTTGGAGAGAGCGGCAAGAGCATCGGGATCGGCGGTGACCTCGTCCACGGCCGTCTGCAGCGCCTGCAGGTAGCCGGTATAGCTCTTGCAAGTAAGGGTGATCTGGGCCGTGGCGCTGTCGCCGTCGACATTGATCGAGTCGATCGCGTAATCGAAGCCGCTCAGGTAGGACTTCATGAACTCGACGCCGTCGATGCCGTAGACCGAAAGCTGGCTCATGTCGATGGACTCGGAGAACTCGTTGACGAACGCGTCGTCGATGTTTTTGATGCTGTCCAGTTCGGACGCGAGCGATGCGCGGATGGCGTCTTCATCGCTCGTGCCGCCCGAGCAACCGGCCAACCCGACCATTCCAATGGAAAGCGTCAAAAGAGCAGCGAGAACCACTAGAAAACCCTGTATAGTTGATCGTGATTTCGATTTTACATAATCCATATTATCAGCCTTTCTTGTCAATCTTTTCAGAAGCCCTCCAACTTGAAACATTTTACCGTATATGGAAGGTGTTTAGCCCCAGGCATTGCCGCTGCCGCCGGATGGCTGCGCGGTGATGGTGGCGCCCTCGCCGAGGATCGAGGTGAAGTCTCCCGTTTGCATGGCCTCCATGAGCACGGGCATCATGAGCGCGATGCCGACGATGTTGACGATGAGCGCAATGGCGCTGATGGCGAGACCCCAGATAAGCGTCTGGCGTACCGTGGCGGCATAGACCTTCTGGCGACCATCGACATCGTCTATCACGTGCTTGATCTTAACGAAGCCGACAATGGCGCAGACGAGGCCCACCGTGCTCAGCATCACGCCGCCGATGATGAAGGAGACTGGACCTGCAATGGCGGCTACCGTCGAGAGCGTGCGGGCGGATTTCAGGTCGGCGTCGATGAGCGCCCGTCTCTGATCCTGCGAGGGCTCCGTCGACGGCTCGGGTCGCTGGGGATTTTCGGGAGTCGTCTCCGGAGCTCCCAGCTGCTGGGGCTCGGGCGTTTCTTCGGGTTTCGAATCGCGGTGATCGGTCATAAAGGACACTCTTTCTAGGAAAGGCCGCTGCTTCCGAAGCCCTGCGCTCCGCGCGAGCTCTCGGGAAGCTCATAAGTGTTATGTAAAGTAATGGTGGGGGTAGCGATGATCACGAGTTGGGCGATGCGCTCGCCCTTTTCGTAATTGAACACCTCCGTTGGATCGAGATTGATGAGCGGCACCTTGATCTCCCCCCGGTAGCCGCTGTCTATGAGGCCCGGGGCGTTCACGATGGAGATGCCCTGTCGTGCCGCCAGGCCGCTTCGGGGAATGATGAGCCCCGCATAGCCCTCGGGAATGGCCAAGGCGATACCGCAGGGCACGAGTGCCCGCTCGAAGGGCAAAAGCGTGCCGCCCTCGGCGGCGCGCAAATCGAGACCCGCATCGCCCGGACGGGCGTAGGCGGGCGCTTCCAGGGTCTCGTCGAGCTGCTTGAAAAGAACGTCCATGGATCAGCCCAGCTCTTTCAGGGCCTCGGAGAACTCCTCCACATTCTGGAAATCCTTGTAGACGCTGGCGAAGCGAATATAGGCAACGTCATCCAGAGTGGCCAGACGGGCCAGTACCAAATCGCCCAAATCGCGCGATTTGATCTCGTTGCGCTGACTCGATCGCAATTCCGCCTCGATGCTCGTGATGAGTCCGTCGATCTTCTCGGGCGTGATGGGACGTTTCGCGCAGGCGATGAGCAATCCTCGCATGAGCTTCTCGCGGTTGAAGACCTCCGATGAACCGTCGGCCTTGATGACGAGAATGGGATTTTCGGCGAGCCGCTCGTAGGTGGTGAATCGCGTGCCGCACTGCAGGCATTCGCGACGGCGCCGGATAGAGGCGCCGTCGTCGGCCGATCGCGAGTCGACGACTTTCGATTCCTGGTAGCCACAGGAAGGACAGCGCATAGGTTCTCCTTCTCACTTTGATAAGTTGATTGCTTATCATACCCTATCAGACCTAGCGCGCTCCCCTCTTCAAAACATTGCTACCTTCGCGACACCCGCCCTCGACGCTCTAGGCGAAGAAGATGAGGAATGACGCGATGGTGCTGAGCGTGAAGGCTATGGAAAATTCGATGCGTGCCATTTTTTACTCCTGACCTCTTGCGTAGAACCTTTGTTCGCAGTTATAATAGAGCGAACAAAGGTTCACGTCAAGAGATTTTTCAAACAAATGTACGCTTTTATGAAAGGATGCGCTATGACCCAGAAAGTGACCAAGCGGCAACAGGCGGTTCTCGACTGCATCGAAGCGTGCATTCGCGAGAAGGGCTACGGTCCTACGGTGCGCGAGGTGTGCCAGAGTTTGGGGCTCTCCTCCCCTTCCACCGTCCATGTCCATTTGAAGGCACTTGAAGACAAGGGCTTCATCAAGCGCGACCCCCTTAAATCCCGCTCCATCGCGCTTACCTATCCCATCGAGGAGGTTCCCTCCCCTGTCACGGCCTTCGCGGCCGCCTACAGCAAGCTCGTCAATGTGCCCTTGGTGGGCAACGTGGCTGCCGGCTCCCCTATTCTCGCCGAGGAGAACATCACCGACACCATCACGCTGCCCACCGATATCGTCGGCGATGCCCCCTCCTTCATGCTCTCGGTGCGCGGCGAGTCCATGATCGAGGCCGGCATCAACGATGGCGACTACGTGGTTGTGAAGGAGCAGCCGGTGGCCAACAACGGCGATATCGTCGTGGCCATCATCGACGACGGCGCCACCGTCAAGCGCTTCTTCCGCGAGGCCGACCATATCCGCCTGCAACCGGAGAACTCGACGATGGATCCCATCATCACCACGGACTGCTCCATTGCCGGCAAGGTGGTGGCCGTGTTTCGGCGCCTGTAGCGCCTTCGCTGCGCCGATAGGCCGCGAGTCCTCCCCTTTCGGTCAATCAAGAGCGCCCCTGCTCCGGATGCGAGGATCCGGAGCAGGGGCGCTCTTTCGTTTCTGGAGCGGTGGTTTCCTCAAGCGTCGTCGTCCGAGACAAGGTAAGGGGAGAACGCGCTGACGAAGGCAGGGGCCGCGAGCAGCTGCAGGCGCGTGCCCGTGGCCTCGTGGCTCTCGGAGATGATGTGGCAGCGCTCGTGGGCCAGCGATACCAAATCCCCCCGTTGGTACGGCACGAGCACGTCCAGCTTGGCGTCGGCGGACGAGGCGGCCTGGGCGATGGCGCCCACGAGTTCCTCTATGCCCTCTCCAGAGCGGGCGGACACGAACCGGGCGCTCGGATAACGCCTTTTAAGGCCAGCCAGCGTCTCGGCGTCCAGCAGATCGTATTTGTTGAAAGTGGCGATCGTGGGAATGCTCTGGGCCCCTATCTGGTCGAGCACCTCGCACACGGCCTCGATCTGCCCCTCGAACTCCGGCGAGGAGGCGTCGATCACGTGCAGGATGAGGTCGGCTCCGGTGATTTCGTCGAGCGTCGACTTGAAGGCCTCGACCAGGGTGGTGGGCAGCTTCTGGATGAAGCCGACGGTGTCGGTGACGGTGACCTCGCGGCCCTCGGGCAGTTCGAACTTGCGGGTGGTGGAGTCCAGCGTGGCGAAGAGCTTGTCGTAGCTGAGCACGTCGGCTCCGGTGAGCCGGTTGATGAGCGAGCTTTTCCCGGCATTGGTATAACCGGCCAGTGCCACTTTGAACATGCCGCTGCCGTACCGGCTCTCACGCTGCAACGAGCGCACGTCGGACAGACGCTCAAGCTCGCGGCGAATGCTCGTGATGCGCTTGCGCACCATGCGGCGGTCCACCTCCAGCTGGCTTTCGCCCTCACCGAAGCGGGATCCCACGCCGCCTCCCATGCGGTTCGAAGCGAGGTGGGCCCACATGCCGCGCAGGCGCGGGTACAAGTACTGGTTCTGGGCGAGACGCACCTGCAGACGCCCCTCCTTGGAGGTGGCGTGCAGGGCGAAGATGTCCAGAATGAGGGCCGTACGGTCGATGACCTTCACGGACTTGTCCATGACCTTCTCCAGATTGGCCTGCTGAGAAGGTGTCAGCTCATCGTCGAAGATGACGAGGTCGGCCTCGTGCGACCGTGCCAGCTCGGCGATTTCGTCGGCCTTGCCCGTGCCGACGAAGGTGCGCGGGTTGGGCGCGTCCAAGCGCTGGGTCGTCGTGGCCACCACATCGGCTCCGGCCGTATCGGCCAGACGTTCCAGCTCGGCCAGGGAAGATTCCAAGGGCCACGGCAGCCCCGGGCGCTCGACGCCCACGAGAACGGCGCGCTCGCGGCGCTCCTCGGCCTTGGTGGCCGGACCCTTTTGGATGACGGATTCGTATTCGGTCATAGGATGCTCCTTTGCTTCAAGTAACGACGGATCCCATGAGGGGAAGGCGGTGCAAGTGGTCGTTACAGGCGCATGAGCATCACTCCTTAATCGTGGCGCGGCGTTGCGCCGGTGAAACGGGGGCTATCATAGCACAACAGCAGTGCCGGAGAAGCTCACGGCAGCACAATGGTTCCCGAGAAGCTCTCCGTTGCCGGTCCCGTCATGGATATCGTGCCATCCTCGTTCCAGCAGATGCGCAGTAGGCCGCCGCTCAACATAAGATCGTTCTCCCTGCCGGCCCGACCGGTGAGGCAGGCGGCCGTGTTGGTGGCGCAGGCGCCGGTGCCACAGGCCAAGGTCTCGCCGCAGCCCCTCTCCCATACGCGCATGGCGATGCCCTCATCGGTGACGGAGGCGAACTCGACGTTGGTTTTCTCGGGAAATACGGGATGCGTCTCGAAGAAGGGGCCGGGAAGATCGATGCGCAGGGTCGAGAGGGATTTCTCAGCACCAGCGGGGAACAGCTCGTCGGGCAATGCCGCCCAATCGTCCACGAGGCAGACGGCGTGGGGGTTTCCCATGGAGACGCACACGAATTCGAAGGTTCCCCACGGCGAATCGAGGCGCAGATGCCCCACATAGGGCGCACCATCGGTCGCGCGGGAGTCCGGCGCGGCATCGACGGGCACGAGCACGGGATCCAAGATGGGCGCGCCCATGTTCACGGTCGCCTCGGTCATCTTCCCCTCCGCATCCACGGAAAAGGCGATAGGGCGCGGGCCGGCCAGGGTGTCGGCCACAAGGCTGCCCGAGGCAACGTCCGCCAGCTCGCGATCGACGAGGTACTTGGCGAAGCAGCGCACGCCGTTGCCGCACATTTGGGCCAAGGTGCCGTCGGCGTTGATGTAGTGCATGTAGCCGTCTCCCTCTTCCGAGAGAGCCGGCCGCACGAGGATGACGCCGTCGGCGCCGATGCCGAAGTGGCGGTCGCACAGATACGACACCTGCTCGTCGGTCAGATCAAGAGCGCAGTCGCGATCGTCGATGAAGACGAAATCGTTCCCGAGACCGTGCAATTTGGCGAAGGACAACTCCATGGGACGCTCCTTTTAGGCGGCAATTGAGGGGGCGGAAGCTCTCCTCGACGACCCGGAAGGGCCGCTTCAACCATGGTAGGCGTCCAATGTTTCCAACTGGGAAAGAATCTCGGCGGCCACGGCTTCGGCATCGCCGACATCGGCGTTCACCCAGCGGATGCGCTTATCGCGGCGGAACCACGTACGCTGGCGCTTGCCGTAGCGGCGCGTGGCCGTCTTGATGGCCTGCACGGCCTCCTCTAGCGTGATGTTCCCATCCAGCGCCTCGACGATCTCCTTGTATCCGATGGCCTGGGGCGCCGTGACGCCGTCGCGGAATCCGGCGGCCAGCAGGCCCCGCACCTCGTCGACGAGCCCTGCGGCCACCATGGCATCGACCCGGGCGTCGATGCGCTCGTTCAGGATAGACGGCTCCACGGCCAGCCCGAATTGCACGGCTGGAACGAAGGGCGCCACGGTGGCGAGCCGCTGTTTCTGCTCGGCGTAGCTGGCACCCTCCTCCAAAAGCTCGAAGGCACGCACGACGCGCCGCACGTTGTTGGGGTGGATGACGGCGGCGCTTGCGGGATCGCGCGCCTCCAGCGCCTCCCACAGGGCCTGGTTGCCGTGTTCCTCCGCATAGGCGGTCCAGCGTTCGCGGACGGGGTTTTCCACCTGGTCGCCCTTGGGGAAGGCGAAGTCGTCGATGGCCGCCTGCACGTACTGGCCGGTGCCGCCGCAGAGCACCGCTCTCTTGCCGCGGGCGTCAATATCGCGAATGCAGTGCCGGGCGAACGCCTGGAACAGGGCCGCCGAGTAGGGCTCGCCGGGATCAACGAGATCGAAGCCGTGATGGGGCACGCGGCGCTCAGATGCGGGAAGCTTGCCCGTGCCGATGTCCATGCCCCGGTAGATCTGCATGGAATCGGCGCTCACCACTTCCCCGCCGAGGCGCTCGGCGACGATCTGGGCCGCGTCGGTCTTGCCCGAGGCCGTGGGCCCCACGATGGCGATGACGGGTGCGGAAAGCTCAAGCATGGACGATCGTGCCCGAGAGATACCAGGTGCGGGCTTCCTCGATGGTCACGGGCACGATGCGCCCCACCAAAGACGTCGCGTCCGCACCAGCGGGCACCGGCGCGTGAACGGTCTGGTTCTTCGGGCTCTTGCCGGCCAAGATGGAATCGTCGCGCTTGGACGTGCCCTCGACCAGCACGGGCACCGTGGCGCCGAGCTCTGCCTGGTTCGCCTCGAAGGCCTTGCGTTGGACGAGATCCACGAGCCGGTCGAAGCGCTCCTGGATGACCTCGCGGGGCGTGTCGTCGTCCATCTCCGCAGCAGGGGTCCCCTCGCGCTTGGAGTAAATGAACGTGAACACCTGGCTGTAGCCGACTTCCTCCACGAGGCGATAGGTGTCCATGAAGTTCTCTTCGGTCTCGCCGGGAAATCCCACGATGATGTCCGTGGACAGGGCGATGTCGGGACGGGCGCGGCGAAGCTTCTCGATAAGGCCGAGGTAGTGCTCGCGGGTGTAGCGGCGGTTCATGGCCGAGAGGATGCGGTTCGAGCCCGACTGCACGGGAAGGTGCAGCGCCGGCATGAGCGAGGGCAGCGTGGCGAACAGCCCGATGACCTCGTCGGTGAGATCCTTCGGGTGACTCGTCGCGAAGCGGAGCCGCTCGATGCCCGCGGCGTCCACGGCCCGAAGGACATCCGCGAACCGCGGCTCGCCGTAGAGGTCGCGCCCGTAGGAGTTCACGTTCTGCCCCAGCAGCGTGATCTCCTTGACGCCCGCTTCCGCATAGGAGCGCGCCTCGGCGGCGATGTCGTCCAGGGGCCGCGACTTCTCGCGCCCGCGGACGTAGGGCACGATGCAGTAGGAGCAGAAATTGTTGCATCCCACGGTGATGGGCAGCCACGCCGCCCAGTCGTGCTCGCGCACCGTGGGCAGGGCGGAGGAGAACTCCGCTCCCCCCTCAATCACTTCGGCGGCGCGGCCGTGCTGCTCGATGGCGCGTCGGAGAAGCCCCGGCAAAGAGCCCAGATTGTGAGTGCCGAAAACCACATCGAGATGGGGAAGCGCCGCAAGCAGCTTGTCGCCGTCGCGCTGGCCGATGCAGCCGCCTACGGCGATGTAGCGCTTGTCAAGGGGCGTGCCGTCGCGCAAGGGGATGTTCTTCATGGAGGCGACCTGCCCGTAGAGCCTCGTGTCGGCAGCCTCGCGGACGCAGCACGTCATGAACACGACGATATCCGCCTCCTCGATGGTTTCGACGGGCAGCGAGCCCAGGCCCTCCAGCATGCCGGCGACCCGCTCGGAATCGTGCTTGTTCATCTGGCAGCCGAAGGTGTGGATGCAGAAACGAGTTCCCTCGAAGACGTTGCTCATAGCAAAACCCTCTAATGAACCGCGGCCGCATCGACGATGGGGGCGATCGCGGCGGCGCCCCGCGGCTCGACGGCGAAGCGGATGGCCGTGCGGTACTCGCCGTCGATGACGATGTCCGCGAAGGAGGGGATGCAGCAGATCTCGATGCCCACCGGCGAGAGGAACCCGCGGGAGATGGCCACGGCTTTCACAGCCTGGTTCACCGCACCGGCCCCCACGGCTTGAATCTCCACCGACGCCCCGTCTTTGATCATGCCGGCGATGGCGCCGGCAACGGAGGCGGGAGACGATTTGGAGGATACTTTGAGGCACCCGATGGAGGGCTTGGTTTCAGTGGTAGACACAGCTGGTCCTTGTCGTTTGTGGTGCGGTTCTTCTCTGGATGTGGTTCGTTTAGCGGGCGCCCGTGGCGCCTTCAGCCCGAATATTCTACCTGTTGCACCCGAGTGGCGCAACCGCGCGCGCTTCCTTAGAGCGACGTGCGGATGGGAACGGTGATGCGGATGGCTTCCTGGCCCACGATGACCTCCGCCTCGCCCACCGCTTCCAGATAATACGTTTCCGCCACGGGCTCCATGAGCCGGCCGATGCCGCGCTTCAGCGTATCGATGTCCTCGGGAGCCAGACGCAGGGAGCGGGCGTTCTTAGAATTTCGCCGGCGCTCGGATGGGCGATGGGCCTGCCGCGGGAACGATTCGGCGGCCAAACGCTCGGTTAAGGGGTCGAGCACAACGATGGCCCCGTCGAGAATGCGTCGGGCCGAGCGCTCGGAGAGCGGCAGCCCCAGGGCCTCGCAGCGGTCCGCGAGGTCATCGGGGCCGGCGGCCAGGGCGAGGCGCTTGACGAGGGGGATTCCCGTGCCGTCGCCCCCGAAGGCGCGCACGGCCGGGGAGAGCGAGGCGAGACCCAGTTGGTACAGCGTCGCTGCCACCTCCACCGGGGTGCCGAGGTACACGGAGAGGTCGCCGCGGTGCTCCAAGGCGAATTCCGCGGCCGTGCGCACGATGTTCTTGGGGCCGCGCATCGCCCACGAACCGGAAGGCTCCTGCTCGAAACGGGGAAACGTCGACTGATCCGCCTTCTCGGCGAGGCTTTCGGTGTCGGTGGCGACCGTGAGGCTGGTGCCGAGCCCCGGCTCCGATTGCAGCACCCGGGCTTCTTCGGCGTTCACGGAGATAGAGTAAAGGGCCATGCCGCGCCCGTGCATGCCCCACTTGTCCATATGCGCGCTATCGAGCTTCGAAGTGACGCGCGGTTCGAAGATGCGCTCGTGCTGGGCAGCGGGAATGCCCTGTCCGTCGTCGAGGACGGTGAGCAGACGTTCGTTGCCGGTCTTCTGAGTGGCGAGGAAGATGCGGCTGGCGCCGGCATCGCGGGCGTTGCGCAGAAGCTCGATGACAACGTCCTCGCTCGAGCGGATGTCCTGGGCGGCCTGGCGTCGTTCGGCCTCGGAGGACCGGAGGCGGACGAAGCCGTCTCCGAGGTCATCCTCGACCCGGAGACGGCTCTCGCCGCACACATCGTCTATGAAATCGCTGAGGGTATCGCCTTCCATGGCCTACTTGGCGTAGTCGACCGCACGGCTCTCGCGGATGACGACGACTTTCACCTGGCCCGGATACTGCATCTCGTTCTCGATCTGCTGGGCGATGTCGTGGGCCAAAACGACGGATTCGGCCTCGTCCACCACTTCCGGCTCTACCATGACGCGAACCTCGCGGCCTGCCTGGATGGCGTAGGTGCGCTCGACGCCCTTGTGCGAGTTCGCGATCTCCTCGAGCTTCTCGAGGCGCTTCACGTAGGCGTCCAGCGTCTCCTTGCGGGCACCGGGACGGGCAGCGGAGACGGCGTCGGCGGCCTGAATGAGCACATCGACGACGGAGTTGGCCTCCACATCGTTGTGATGGGCCTCGATAGCGTGGACGATCTCGGGGCGCTCGCCGAAGCGACGGGCCAGATCGGCGCCGATGACGGCGTGGCTGCCCTCGACCTCGTGGTCGACGGCCTTGCCGAGGTCGTGCAAAAGGCCGGCCCGCTTGACGGGAATGGGGTCGAGCCCGAGCTCGGAGGCCATGACCGAGGCCAGATAGGCCACTTCGAGCGAATGGTTCAGCACGTTCTGGCCGAACGAGGTGCGATAGCGCAAACGTCCCAGGGTGTTGACGAGCTCCGGGTGGAGATCGTGGATGCCCGCATCGAACGTGGCCTGCTCGCCGGCCTCGTGCACCCGCTGGTTCACCAGCTTGACGGCCTTGTCGTACATCTCCTCGATGCGCGCGGGGTGGATGCGCCCGTCGGCGATGAGGTTCTCCATGGTGACGCGGCCGATCTCGCGGCGCACCGGGTCGAAGCAGGAGATGGTGACGCACTCCGGCGTGTCGTCGATGATGAGGTTCGTGCCGGTCAGCTGCTCGAAAGAGCGGATGTTGCGGCCCTCGCGGCCGATGATGCGGCCCTTCAGATCGTCGGAGGGGATATGGATGGTGGACACCGTGCTCTCGGCGGAGTGGTCGGCGGCCACGCGCTGGATGGCGAGGCTCAAGATCTCGCGGGCCTTCTTGTCCGCCTCGGCCTTGGTACGCGTCTCGGCATCGCGAATGATGACGGCCGATTCGCGGGTGACCTCGTCGTGGATAGTCTCCAGCAGCTCCTCTTTGGCCTCCTGGGGGCTCATGCCCGCAGCGCGCTCGAGGGCCTGGTTGATCTCGATCTGGGCCTCCTCGCGATGGCGCTCGATGGCATTCTCGGCCTCTTCGACATCGCGCTCGCGGCGCTCGACCTGTCCCTGCAAAGACGAGAGCTGGTGCTCGCGGGCATCCAGCGACTCGACGCGGCGATCGAGGGATTCCTCGCGCTGGGCGATGCGGTTCTCGGCGGAGCGCACCTCGCGCATGCGCTCCTTGTTCTCCTTCTCCATCTCCTGCTTGTAGCGAAGGGCCTCGTCCTTGGCTTCCACGGCGGCTTCACGTCGGAGCGTCTCGGCTTGCTTCTTGGCATCCTCGACCAGGCTTGCGGCCTCGCGGGCAGCGTTCTTGGATGAGGAGCTGGCAATGAGTCGGTTGACGATGAAACCGAGGACCAGGCCGATGACGATAGCGACGATCAAAAGCACGATCGTGATGGGATCCATGGCTGTTTCCTCCTTTCATCTGGGCTTTCATACCCATTTCATGTCATAAAAAATGCCCGTGGCCGGGCATGAGCATAACTGCGCGAAGATACGAGGAATATGAAATTCTCTATCTTGAATGCCCGGGAGGGCACGTATGCTCTAAAGCCACGGTTCACAGTATAGCGTAAGGCCGCGGCTTTAGACAGACTCTAGTGGGTTTGTGTCATGAATGGCCCATCGAACTGCACATCAGGCTGCGCTCTTGCTCCTCGGACCACGTGCGAGAGGCGGTAGCGGCGATGTCGGTGGAAAATCCTTGGGATACGAGGCGGCGGAAGGCGGCCTCCCGGGCGCGCTTGGCTTTAGGCGGCCGACGCCGCAGGGCGGCCAGGGCGCGGCCCACTTCAAAGTCCCTCCCCTTCCGCTCGTGCTCGACCCAGGAATCGAGGGTGGCTGGATCGATGCCGAGCTCCTCGATCTCCCGTTCGGCATCGCGAAGCCCCCGCCCGGCCGCAAGCTTCATGCGGACGAGGGCGTCGGCGTAGCGTCGATCGTCCACCGCCCGTACGCGCAGGGCGCGCTGAAGGGCCTCCTCCACCACTGCCGCAGGAAAGTCGTCCTTCAGCAGGCGCTCGCGCAGGTAGGCCGTGGAGCGCTCGCGAACCGCGGCCCATCGGAGGATCTTCTGGTACGCGTCTCGGGCCGTCTTTCCCTCCTCGTCGCTCAGAGCGCTCTCCCGCTCTTCCCCGCGAGAGGAACGTACGAGACCCTGCGCGCAAGATGTCCCTGCATCCCTGCCGCAGACGGCGTCGTCCTCGGCAGGGCACGGCCAAGCGGCGACTTGCGCGCACGGCTCCTCTGAGGAAGGGGCGGCTTCCAAGGCGGCGATATCCGCCCTGAGCGCTGCGAGTATGTCGGCCTTGGACGTCACGATGGGCTATTTCTTCTTGCCGCTCTTGGGCGCCGGCGTGAACGACTCGTTTTCGGCCGGGCGCTCGATGACGGGGATCTCGTAGGCCTCGCGGACCTTGTTCTCGAGTTCCTCCCGCAGATCGGGATTCTCCTTGAGCGTCTGCTTGGCTGCCTCGCGGCCCTGGCCCAGGCGCTCCTCGCCGTAGGTGTACCAGGCGCCGGACTTCTTGGCTACGCCGCATTCCACGGCCATATCGACGATGCAGCCTTCCCGAGAGATGCCCTCGCCGTACATGAGATCGAACTCCGCCTGGCGGAAAGGAGGAGCCACCTTGTTCTTGACCACCTTCGCCCTCACGCGATTGCCGACCACATCGCCGTTCTGCTTGATGGAGTCGATACGGCGAATGTCGATGCGAACCGAGGAGAAGAACTTCAGGGCGCGTCCGCCGGTGGTCGTCTCCGGGTTGCCGAACATGACGCCGATCTTCTCGCGCAGCTGGTTGATGAAGATGCAGGTGGTGTTCGATTTCGACAGCGACCCGGCCAGCTTGCGCAGGGCCTGGGACATGAGCCGAGCCTGAAGGCCCACGGTGGTATCCCCCATCTCGCCCTCGATTTCGGCACGGGGGACGAGCGCCGCCACAGAGTCGACGATGACGCAGTCGATAGCGCCCGAGCGCACGAGCATATCGCAGATTTCCAGCGCCTGCTCGCCGGTGTCGGGCTGGGAGATGAGCACCTCGTCGATATCGACCCCGATGCGCGCGGCGTAAACGGGATCGAGGGCGTGCTCGGCATCGATGAAGGCGACGATGCCGCCCAGCGCCTGGGCCTCCGCGAGAATCTGCAAGGCGAGCGTTGTCTTGCCGCTTGACTCCGGACCGTAGATTTCGATGATGCGGCCGCGGGGCACGCCTCCGATGCCGAGCGCGGCATCGAGCGGCAGGGCGCCCGTGGGGATGACCCCGATGTTGAGATCGGCGCCTCCCTCGCCGAGGGTCATGATAGAGCCCTTGCCGAACTTGGACTCGATTTGATCGGTGGTGAGTTTGAGCATCTTTTCTTTATCTTCGTTCATGACCTCTCCTTGTCTGGGCCAGGCGAACAAATGGCCTGTTTTCATCATTATACGAACAAACGTATGCACGTCAAGAGGTGATTCTCAAAAACCAGTTCCCTCTGTGCGCGAAAACAGCATAACGGTACGCGACCGCAGCAATGACGCGGGAATGTCTCATTTGAGTCCTCGCGCCGACCGTACCGCTGTCGCACTCTCGTCGCAGAGCGCCCGTGCGCTCTCGCCAAAACCGCGGCGCTGTCAGAAGCTCGCGAGCGCCTCTTCCATCGTGCGCAGGGCGATCAGCACCGTCTGCAGGCGCACGGCCTCGCGGCCGCCTTCGAAATGATGGCATGCTGCATGGGTCTTTTTGGCCGTGGCGCAGCCGATCCACACCGTGCCCACCGGCTTGCCGGGCTCGGCGCCCGTCGGTCCGGCGATGCCCGTGACCGCCACCGAGACATCGCTGCCCAGCTCGCGCAGGGCGCCACGGGCCATCTGCAGGGCCACCAACTCGTCGACGGCCCCCTGTCGCGCGAGCACGTCCTCGGAAACGCCGAGAAGTTCGGCCTTCACCTCGTTCACGTAGCTCACGATGCCGCCGCGCACCGAGGCCGACGACCCAGGCACGGAAGTGAGCATGGCCGCGATGAGGCCGCCGGTGAGGCTCTCGGCCGTGGCCACCGTGGCCCCTGCTGCCGTCGCCTTCTCGACGACGATGCGCGCCTGCTCGTCGATGGCCTTCTGCAGCGCCGCGATCTCGGTGGGTGCCGCAGAAGGGGCGGCCGCCTTTGCGGTTTTGGCCCCCGCGCTCCCCTTCAACAGATGGCGTGCCTTGACGAGATAGTCGAGCATGGACATGATCGTCAGGATGAGCGCGATGACCATGACAGTCCAGGACAGCACGAACATGGGGTTGGTGAAGGCGCCGGCCGCCGTGGTGAACGTGAGCGAGTCCTTGAGAAGGAACAGCACGATGGCGATGATCTGGAACACCGTCTTGGCCTTGCCGTACCAGCTGGCGGCGATGACCGTGCCCTTGCTGGCCGCCACCATGCGGATGCCCGAGACGATGAACTCGCGGGCAAGGATGATGAGCACGGGCCAACCGGGCAGCACGGCCAGCTCCACTAAGGCGATGAGCGCCGCCGTGACGAGGATCTTGTCGGCCAGAGGATCCATGAACTTCCCGAAGTCGGTCACTTCCCCGCGGCTGCGGGCGAGATATCCATCGATCCAATCGGTGCAGGAGATGAGGATGAAGATACCGGCGGCGATGACGCACTTCGCCTCCATGGTGATGCCCGGCAGGCCCACCCATTCGGGCCAGGGGCTCAGGATCGCCAGCACGAAGACCGGCACCAGGCAGATGCGGATGAGCGTGACGATGTTCGCCGGCGTCCAGAGCTTGTCCGGAGCCGTGGGCTGGATGGTGGTCATGGCCTACTCGCCTTCCATTTCGTAAAGCAGGGTATCCGCGATGGTGCAGGAAACGAACGCGCCGATCTCGCCGCGGGACACGTAGGTGACGCCGTCCACCTCGGGCGCCTGGCATTGGGCGCGACCGAAGCGCTGGCCGTCCTCCTCGGTTCCCTCGACGAGCACGATCGCCCCCTTCCCGATGCGCTCGGCGATGCGGGGCCCGCAGGCGGCATCGGCGGCGTCGCGCAGCACCTGGGCCCGCTCGGCCTTCTCGTCCTCGTCGATCTGGTTCGGCAGGTCGAAGGCGGCGGTGCCCTCCTCGCGGGAGTAGGGGAAGACGCCGACGTAATGGAACAGCCCCTCGGAGACGAAATCGAGGAGCTCCTCGAACTGCTCGTCGGTCTCGCCGGGAAATCCCGCGATGAGCGTTGTGCGCAAGGTGATGTCGGGCACCGCGGCCTCGATGCGCTCGATGAGGGCGCGAAACGCCGCGGCATCCCCTCGGCGGTTCATGGCGCGGAGGATCGGCTCGCTCACGTGCTGCAAGGGAATGTCCAGATAAGAGCAAACGTTCTCGCGGGCCGCCATAACGGAGAGCAGCTCATCGGTTGCGCCCTCGGGCTGCAGGTACATGACGCGGAACCACGTGTCGGGGTGCGCCTCGGCCAGCTTGTCGACGAGCCATGCGAGGTCGCGGCCGTCGGGAAGGTCGGCGCCCCAGCGTCCGGTATCCTGGGCGATGAGCACGATCTCCCGGGCGCCGGAGGCGATCTCGCGCTCGACGTCCTCGGCGATCTGCTCGTACGGGAAGCTGTGGTAGCGCCCGCGAATGGAGGGGATGGTGCAGTAGGAGCAGAAGCGGTCGCAGCCGTCGGATATCTTCACGTAGGCGAACGTCCGGCCCTCCCCTTCCGCGGGCTCGCCCCCGACGGCCGCCACGGGCAGGGAGATCCCCAGAGCGCGCGCCACCACTTCCGCGATATCGTCCTCGCGACTGCAGGGCACAAAGGCCGACGCCTCCGTCAGCTCCGCGGCCAGGTCGTCCCCGTAGCGGGCCGGCATGCAGCCGGCGACGATGAGGGCGGCTGAGCCCTCATCCACTTTGGGCAGGGAGGCGGCCTCGAAGATGGCATCGATGCTCTCCTCGGTGGCCGCCTGGATGAACGAGCAGGTATTCACGATGATGGCGTCGGCGCTGGACGCCTCTTCGGTCACGGAGAAGCCGGCTTCGCGCAAGCGCCGCGCCATGGCGGCCGAGTCCACCTCGTTCTTCGCGCACCCCATCGTGATGAGGCAGACGGAGGGCACCGCGCTGTCGCGCGTCGTATCGATCACGTCCGTAGTCCTAGCGATAGTTGACGTACTGCAGCGGCTGCCCGTAGTCCTGGCCGCGCAAGAAGGCGATGACCTCCTGCAACGTGTCGCGGGAGGGAGAGCTCACGCGCAGCTTGTCGCCCTCGATGGTCACCTTGCACTTGAGCTTCTGGGCCTTGATGTCCTTGTTGATCTTGCCCGCGGTCTCCTTGTCGATGCCGTTGACCACCGTGGCGCACCGGCGCACCCCGCCGCCGGAGGAAGGTGTGGAATCCCCCCACTTCACGGCGGTAAGATCGATGCCGCGCTTGATGAGCTTGCTGCCGATGACGTCGATGACCTGGGAGGCCACGAACTCGGCCGGCGCGGTCACCGTCAGGGTGCCGGCGCTTTTGTCCAGGGAGATCTCGGCGCCCGAATCCTTCAGATCGTAGCGCTGGGAAAGCTCTTTCTTGGCTTGCTGGAAGGCGTTGTCCACCTCCTGCATATCCACCGTGGAGACGATGTCGAAGCTGGATTCTTTAGCCATGGGTTGATTGCCTTTCTCGATGGGCCCGCTAGGCCGCGCTGTCGGAGGAGTCCTCGCCGGAATCGGACGCGTCGCCGCTTCCCGAGGTGCCGGAGGAACTATCGCTTGTGCTGGAGTCGTCGCTCGAGGAATCCGAGCTGGAGGAGGAGCCGGAATCCGAGTCGCCGGAGCTATCCGAGGAGGCGCCGGCCACGCCGTTGGCGCGCTTCCAGTCGTTGAGCACGTCCTCGAAGTTGACGGTGTAGGTGTAGACGCCGCGGCCGTTCTGATCCTCGGCCTTCACCTCTTCGCCGTCGAGGGTGAGCTTGACGGCGGTGATGTCCTCGTCATCGCCGGAAAGCACGAACTTCAGCGTCTCGGTCACATCGAAATCGGCCGTCTTGGGCCCGGTGACATCGCCCGCCTCCACGGTCTTGCCGTCCTGGACGACCTCGATGTAGACGCTTGAGCCCTCGGGCACGTTGTAGCTGAACTTGGCGCTCGTCGGCGCCACGGGCTGCTGGGTGGGCGCCGTTGCGTCGCCCACGCCCTCGTTTGCGGCACCGGTATCGGTGCCTGCGGGGTTCTGCATGCCGGAGATGGGCACCGTGGGCACATCGCTCTCCGGCGCCGCACGGTTTCCGAAGGCCAGGACGATCACGAGGACGAGCAGGCCCACGATGATGGCGCCCACGATGATGAGCGGCAAATACGAGCCGATGTTCGCCGCGATGCCCGGTGCCTGGCGCCCTTGGACGAGGTTGGTGTACTGGGGCTGCGGAGCCGCCCTGCCCGTGCGGGCCGAGGAACCGCCCAAGCCGGAACGGCCGGAGCGCGGGGAGCCTGCGTAATCGTTTCGGTAGGAGCCCCGAGAGGATCCCCGGTCGCGGCTGGAGGGCAGCGCGACCGTGCGTCCGGCATCGCGGGGGCGCTCGCGACGGTTGCTCGCCGGACGGCGGCCCGTCTCGAACTGGTAGACCTCTTCCCGGTAGGCGCGGGTGACCTCCGTGGGGTTCAGCCCCACCAGGCGCGCGTAGGCGCCCACCATGTTCGACGTGTAGCCGCGCGGGGGCATGCGGGCGAAATCGCCCTCCTCGATGGCGCGCAGGATATCCGGGCGGATGCGCAGCTTGCGGGCGGCCGTGGACAAATCGAGTCCTTTGCGCTCGCGGGCATGGGCAAGCGCCTCGCCGAATGATGTCTGTCTCGCCACGATGGTCTCCTCTGTGTTTTCCGTTGGCCGTTGCGGTGCGGTTCCGTTCCGGCCTACTCGTCAGCGGCCTCGAAGGCCTTCAGTGTTTCCAGTTCCATTTGGTCGACGAGCACCTCGCGCGGGCGGCTTCCGTTGGCCGGGCCCACGATGCCCTTTTCTTCCAACTGATCCATTATACGTCCAGCTCGCGCGTATCCGACCTTCAAGCGACGCTGAAGGTTGCTCGTGGAGCCCAAATCGCTTGAAACCACCACATCGGCGGCCTCCCACAGAAGCGGATCGTCGGCCTCGGAGCCCCCCTCCCCCGAAGGCGAGGAGTCGCCCAAGGTCACGACGTTGGTCTTCAGGATCTCGGAGTGGTACTCCGGCTCGCCCTGGCTCTTCAGGTGCGCCACCACGGCGGCGATCTCGTCGTCGGGGATGTAGGGGCCCTGGATGCGGATGGGCTTGGGGTACTCCGGCTTGGCCAAGAGCATGTCCCCCATGCCGATGAGGTTCTCGGCGCCCGTGGAGTCGAGGATGACGCGGGAGTCGATGCCCGAGGCCACCGTAAGCCCGATGCGGCAGGTGATGTTCGCCTTGATGAGGCCCGTGACCACGTTGGTGGAGGGGCGCTGGGTGGCGATGATGAGGTGGATGCCGGCGGCGCGGGCGAGCTGGGCAATGCGGCTGATGGAGAACTCGACCTCCTTGCCCACGTTCATCATGAGGTCGGCCAGCTCGTCGATGACGATGACGATGTAGGGAATGGGCTCGCCGTAGGGGTTCTCCGGCGGCTCCTCCCCCCTCTTCTCCGCGGCCTCGTCGGCGGCCTGGGCCGCCCGGGCCTTCTCGTTGAAGGTGATGATGTTGCGCACGCCGCACTTCGAGAACATCTTCAGGCGCCGCTCCATCTCGGCCACGGCCCAGGAAAGGGCGCTGGAGGCCTCGCGGCACTCGGTGACCACGGGGACGTACAAGTGCGGGATGCCCTCGTAGGGGGCGAACTCCACGCGCTTGGGGTCCACCATGATGAAGCGCACCTCGGCCGGGGTCGCGCGCATGAGGATGGACATGATCATGGAGTTCACCTCCACCGACTTGCCCGAGCCGGTGGTGCCGGCGATGAGCACGTGGGGCATCTTCGCCAGGTCGTGGACGATGGCGTGGCCCTCCACGTCCTCGCCGATGGCCACCTGCAAAGGCCCGGGGCCCGCAGCGGCGAGCACGTCGGGGAGATACACCATCTGGCGGTTGCGGTTGGGCACCTCGATGCCGACGTAGTTGGTGCCGGGGATGGGGGCGAAGATGCGCACGCCAGGAGCGGCGAGCGCCAGCGCGATGTCATCGGTGAGGTTGGTGACCTTGCTCACGCGCACGCCGGAGGGCAGATCCACCTTGAACAGCGTCACCGTTGGGCCCTCCACCCAGCCGACCACGCTCGCCATGACGCCGAAGTCCTCCAGGGTCCCCTGCAGTTCGGCGGCTACGTCCCGCAGCTCCTCCTCGGTAGAGCCGCGGCGGGCGCCGCCGGTGGCGAGGAGAGTCATGGGAGGCAGCTGGAAGCCGTCCTTGGAGATCGGTTGGGCGGGGGCCTCCTTCTTTTTCTTGGGGGCCGTCTTCTTGCTCACGGGCTTCGTCTTCGCGGCCTCGCGCTCGGCGGCCTCGGCCTCCTGCCGGCGCCGCCCGAGCTTGCGGGTCATGGGAGCGGCTGGCTCCACGGCGGAGATGTCCTCCACCTCGGCCACCTCGCGCGGATCAGGGGCTTGGATGGGCACGAGGCCGTCCGTCTTCTGGGCGCCCAGCTGCCGCGTGACGGCCGCATCGGACACGGTGTCGGCTGCAGCCCCGCGGGAGCGCCGGCGCGGTTGCTCGCCCAAGGAGATGCGGGCCGTGGGCGCCCCATGGGCCGCCGGGGGCAGATCGGCAGACTCGGCCATGGTCGTCAGCGGCGGCTTGCCCCTCCCCCGCCCCATAGATCCGAAGGCATCGGGAATGAGGGAGGCGGCACCCTCGCCGTCCAAGTCGTAGCGGGCGCGCACCTTCTCCAAAAACGCCGAGATGGAGAATCCGATGACGATGACGCCGACGATGGCCACCCCGATGAGCAGGATGGCGGAGATGGCCGGCCCGAAGAGCGTGAGCCCCACCCAGGCGAGCGCCGCGCCCACATAGCCGCCATGGGTCACGAGGGCGATGCGGTCGAACAGGGCGGCAGGTCCTGTGCCGGTCGTCGGCGTGAACAGGGCGATGATGCCGAGCAGCGCCACGAGGATGAGCGAGAGGCCCAGCGTGACGCGCAGCGACATGCGCTCCGACTGCATGCGGTACAGAACGGCGCCGCCGATGGCGACGAGGAAGAAGGGCATGATGTAGCAGCCCACGCCGAAGACGACGTGGAGCGACTCCGAGAGGAAGTCGGTCACGATGGCCCCGGCCGGAGCCGCGGCCGCGATGAACAGCACAATGCCCAAAATGATGAAGCCGACGCCCACGATGTCGCGGCGCGTGCGGTCGTCCAAGATGCGGGGCTCGGCCTCCACGGCGCGGCTGCGGGCCGCGGCGGATTTGCGCGTGCCGCTCTTCGACAGGTTCCCCGAGGCCTTCTGGGCGCTCGTCTTCTCTTTGTTGGTGCTCGTATTGCGCGCCACGGTGCCTCTAGACCTCCAGCAGGTTCACGACGACCATGGGACGCTGCTTGGTGCGCTCCCAGAGAAGCGAGAGCAGCGCGTCGCGGGCGGCCTTGCGCAGTTCTTTCGCGCCTCCGTCCTTGGAAAGGCACTTGCGCAGAGCATTGGCCACGGTGTTCTCGGCCTCGTGGGCCAGATAGTAGTCGTCGCCGCCGGTAATGCCGTGCATGGACACCTGCACCTGGCCGACGAGCTTGCGATCCTTCATGTTCACGGCCGCGGCCACCGAGGCGAAGCCCTGGTTGCCGAGCGTGTTGCGCTCGTCCAGCACGTCCTGGGAGGTATCGCCCACGGAATAGATCGGAAGAGCGTCGTGTAGGGAAAGAGTGTAGATCTCGG
>OLWR01000021.1_pt1 | contig 106673 bp, 80 predicted proteins | sample 1673531 | NCBI WGS metagenome assembly OLWR01 (sample SAMEA103958114, study PRJEB25191) | human gut metagenome | reverse complement strand
CCACCGAGATCTACACTCTTTCCCTACACGACGCTCTTCCGATCTATTCCGTAGCTGATGCCGCCCTCGCCGAAGGAGTAGCTGGGGCAGGCAGCCGAATACACCGTGACGCCGGCGTCCTTCAGGGCGAGGGCCGTGTCGGCCAGCTCGGCCACAGTGTAGTCGGTGGTCACGCAGGCGGCGAGCGAGCCCACCAGTGAGGGCATCTCCGTCGGCGGCGAGGCGAGCACTTCATCGGCGATGGCGGAGATGATGGCCCGCTGGGCGGCGGCACGGCTGAAGTCGCCCGAGGAAACGGCGTGGCGCTCGCGAGCGAAGGCGAGGGCCTCTTCCCCGTTCAGCGTCTGGGTACCGGCGGCCAGCGTGATGCCGCTCGTGTCGGAGGTAAAGCCCTCGGGCACGTCCACGGTGACACCGCCGAGGCGATCGACCAGCTCCACCAGCTGTTCGAAGCGCAGCTCGACGTAATGGCTGATGGGCACCCCGGCGAAGGCTGACAGCGCCCGAACGGCGCCGGCCGGGCCGCCGAAAGCCAGAGCGGCGTTGATCTTCTGGATGCCGTGGCCCTCGATTTCCACCATCATGTCGCGGGGCACCGAAACGAGGTGAACTATGCCCGTCTCGGTGTCGATGCGCGCGAGCATGGTGACATCCGAGCGGGCGATAGTCTCGTTCGGACGCGCGTCGCAACCGAGAATGGCCACGTAGTAGGCGGAGAAAGCCGGCTCGTCGGTTTCCTTGGCAGGCGCATCGGGCGCGGCGGCCTTGGGCTTCGGCGGCTGCAGCGCCTCGGCGAGGTCGTCCTGCTGGGCGGCGTCCATGCCGCCGGTAAGGGCCAAGTCAAGGGTATGCAGATACAGCGCCGCCGCGCAGCCGAGAGAAAGCGCCGCCACGACAACGCCGACCGCCACCGCCAGCGCGATCTTCTTCCGCGTCCATTGAACGGGGATGTAGCCTTCGGCGGAGTCGCTCAAATTCTTCGGCCCCTCCACCGATTCTGCCAACTCCCCCGATGCCAGCTCCTCTTCCATAGGGTCTCCTTGCGCGCGCTTCGCCTCATTGACACTTTGACAAACAATTATAGCGCGCAGGGAAAGACTCGAGCGCAGCAGGCGGAGATCAACTCATCGGGCCCCGGAAACCTCCGTAGGGGGCGACCTCGGTCGCCCCTCACCGCAAGCGAGACTCCCCGCTCGGGAGGGCCGACCGAGATCGGCCCCTACGATGGGCTTGCAGGCCCGTTGCAGATCCATGCAAGGAAGATGAGCGGCGCCTTCTACAGTTCCACGCGCTCGAACATCTCGCGGGGAGCGCCGCAGATGGGGCACATGTAGCCCTCGGGCAGGCCGTCCGGGTAGCCTTCTTCGATGTAGCCGCAGATGGTGCAGCGCCAGGCGATCTTCTTGCCGGCTTCGGGCGCGCCGGCAGCCGTCTCGGTGACCCCGGGGACCGCCGCCTCGTCGCCGTTGTTGTAGGTGGCGGCCTTGGGCGGGGTCTTGCCGCCCTTCACGGCGTGGTAGTAGGCATAGGTGAGCGGGTCGCCGGCGGAAAGCACCTCGGCTTCTTCCACGACGCCCACGAACAGGTAGTGGCTGCCCACGTCGATGGTCTCGGTGACGGAGACGGAGAAGCGCGCCAGGCCGTGCTCGGTCACGTAGGGCACCTCCGCGCCGTCGAGGGCGCTCGCGCAGGCGGCGAACTTGTCAGTGTCGGCGGAAGTGTGGAAGCCGAAAGTGCCGATGAGCTCCATGGGCGTGTCCTCGGCGAGCACCGTGGCGGCGAAGCGGCCCGACTCCAGGATGGCGGCGGTGGTGGCGTTCTCCTTGTTCAGCGACACCGACAGCGTGGCCGGCTCGCTCGCCACCTGCACGAGCGTATTTACCACGCAGCCGCAGCGCACATCGCCCGCCTTGGCCGTGATGAGGTAGAGCCCCGAAGACAGGGAGCGGAATGCCTTGCGATCAATCATGAAACGTCCTTTCTGCAAGCCCGAGGACTGAACCTGAAGGCCATCCCGCGGGCATTGGATACGATGACTCGCTCGATTATACTTCGTCTCGCCGGCAAAACCGCCCAAGGAGACCTATGCGTAACTCAAACATCGAACTTCTGCGCATCGTGAGCATGGTACTCATCGCCATGTTCCATTTCAGCGTGCACGGCACGTGGCCGGAAGGTGGCCCACTTGCCTCCGACACCGCCGTAGAAATGCTGAGCTTCGGAGGAAAGATCGGCGTGAACTGCTTCGTGCTCATAACGGGGTACTTCATGGTGCACAGTCGCCTGAAAGTGCAGTCACTGCTGCGCGTGGTGCTGCAGACGTGGTTCTACTCGTTCGCGATTCTTGCGATATTCGCCATCGCCCAGCCCGACCTCGTCACGCCCGATCGCCTGCGCAAGGCCGTGACGCCCATCACCTCGGGAGAATACTGGTTCATCACGTGCTATCTGGCGCTCATGGTGGCGAGCCCGTTCCTCAACGTTCTGTACCGGCATCTGAGCGACAGTGGACGCAGAAATCTCATGGTCATCGGCTTCGTAGTGCTATCCGCCATCCCGACGATCACCACCTACAACCCCATCGGCAGCGATCTCGTGTGGTTCTTCTACCTGTACCTCATGGGCGGCTGGCTGCGCGACCGCCCGCTATGGACGCGTCGCGGCAATGCCTGCGCCCTCGCGGCCGGCGTGCTGTTCGTATGGGCTTCGATGGCCGCGATCGGCTGGGCGCAGCGCGCCTTCGGGTTCGATTACGTGCTGCCCGACTACTTCATCTGGCAGTACATGGTGCCGACCTTCGCCGCGTCGCTGGGCCTTTTCAGCCTGTTTGCCGAGTGGAAAATGCCGCCCATCCGCTGGGTGAACACCGCTGCGAAAGGAGCACTCGGCGTCTACCTCATCCACGACAACCCCATCATGCGCGCCTGGCTGTGGCCGCATCTGGCATGGGCGTACGCCCTGGGCCCGGCGGCGATCCTGGCCGTGGGCGTACTGTCGGGTGTCGCGGCATACGCCATGGGCGCGACCATTGACCTCGCAAGAATTCGACTTCTGGAAAGACCCGTGATGGGGTGGGTCTCGGAAAAGTTAACTCAACCGCTGGAAAAGGGGAATCGCTGGTTAGCGGATCTGAAAAGCTCCCGATAGAGCGCACCGAAAAGGAGAGCGCTGTCCAGAATCCTCGCGCCCGCAACGACGACGATAGGCTGCCTCCGGTTTACTGGGCCCAGTTCTCACAAGCTGTCTTCGCTTGGGCGATTATCGGTAGCAGCGCGCTCTCGCGTGAGCTCAAGCACGAAAGAGAAGTCGCGCCTTGGCGATACAGTTCTTTGGGAACGCCCCAATCGAAAGCCAGTGCAAGCGCTTGTCCGATGCGACATGGTCTTGTATTTTGCAGTCGTCAAAGCTCCTCTTCTTCGAAAAGCAACCATTGCAGTCCATTCGTTCCCGAAAATGTTCAATTTTCAGATTACTTTAGAGATATTGAACACTTTGATCCAAAATTGCTCTATGATGCGTCCAGCATCGTATTCGAAGAATCGAGGTCACATCTTGTCGCTCAGCAAGAACGAATTTCTGGTATTGCGGGAAATCGTCCTGCACCCGGGCTGCGCCCAACGCAAGATCGTGGAAGCCACGGGACTCTCGCTCGGCAGCGTGAACAGCGCAGCGAAATCGCTCTCCGCGGCCGGTCTCATTGCGGACGGGGAGCCCACGGAAGCAGGCGCGGCAGCGCTCGAGCCCTATCGCGTGGAGAACGCGATCATCCTGGCCGCGGGCCTCTCGTCCCGGTTCGCTCCCATCTCCTACGAGAAGCCCAAAGGCCTGCTGAAGGTGCGCGGCGAAGTGCTCATCGAACGCCAGATCGAGCAGCTGCTGGCTGCGGGCATCACCGACATCACCGTGGTCGTCGGCTACAAGAAGGAGTACTTCTTCTATCTCGAGGACAAGTTCGGTGTCTCCATCGTTGTGAATCCCGACTACGCCTCGCGCAACAACAGTTCCTCCATCAAGCGCGTGGAAGATCGCCTCGGCAACACCTATATCTGCTCCTCGGACGACTACTTCACGGAGAACCCCTTCGAGCCCTACGTGTGGAAGGCCTACTACGCCGTGGAATACGCCGAAGGCCCCACACCTGAGTGGTGCGTCCAGACCGGCGCTCACGACCGCATCACCGGCGTGACCATCGGAGGTGCGGACGCATGGTACATGATCGGCCAGGTCTACTTCGACCGCGCCTTCTCCGAAACCTACGTCCCCCTACTGGACGCCGTCTACGACAACCCGGCCACGGCGGACAAGCTGTGGGAGCACATCTACCTGGACAACATCAAGAAGCTCGACATGGTCGCCCGCCGCTACCCCGCTGGCACCATCTTCGAGTTCGACAGCCTGGACGAGGTTCGCCAGTTCGATCCCCTGTTCCTGGAGAACCTCGACTCCGAGGTCTTCGACAACATCGTGGCCGTGCTCGGCTGCGAGAAAAGCGCCATCCACGATGTGTACCCACTGAAGCAGGGGCTCACGAACCTCTCCTGTCACTTCGCCACCGCCGACGGCGAGTACGTCTACCGCCACCCCGGCATCGGCACCGAGGCCATGATCGACCGCACAAGCGAGAGCGCGGCGCAGAAAATCGCCCACGAGCTGGGACTCGACGACACCTTCGTCCACGAGGATCCCCGCGGTTGGAAGATCTCGCGGTTCGTTTCCAACGCCCGCAACCTCGATCCGCGCAGCGATGCAGAGGTGGCTCGAGCGATGAAGATGGCGCGCCTCATCCACGAGTCAGGCGCCAGCGTCGACAACCGCTTCGATTTCTATGAGGAAGGCTGTCACTACGAGGCGCTGCTGCGCGAGAAGGGGCCCATCGATGTGCCCGGCTACCATGAGATGGCCGCCATGGCCCGCCGCGTGAAGGAGTATGCCGAAGCCGATGGGGCGCCCGTGTGCCTGACCCACAACGACTTCTTCTATTTGAACTTCCTCATCGACGGCGACGACCACCTCTACCTCATCGACTGGGAGTACGCCGGCATGGGCGACTACGCCAACGACTTCGGCACCTATGTCGTGTGCTGCGAATGCTCCGACGAGGAAGCGCTGCGGGCGCTGGAGCACTACTTCGACCGCAAGCCCACCTTCGAGGAGGTGCGCCACAACTTCGCCTACGTGGCCCTGGCCGGGTGGTGCTGGTACGTTTGGAGCCTCGTGAAGGAGGCGGAGGGCGACTTCGTGGGCGAGTGGCTCTACATCTACTACAACTACGCGAAGAAGTATCTGGCCAAAGTACTGCGTTGGTACGACGAGAGTTTCTACACGGAAGGATAGCTCATCATGAAGTACGGACTTTTCAGCGGGTGCCTCTGGGGCTTGGACACGGTGATTCTGGGCATCGCCCTCACCATGGTGCCGTTCATCGGCACGGCCGAGGCCTTGGCGCTCGGCGCCATCGTCAGCTCGGCGCTGCACGACGTGTGCTGCGCGCTGTGGCTGCTTTTGTACATGGGCGTGCGCGGCCGCCTGAAGGACACGCTGGCGGCGCTGAAGACGCGCAGCGGCAAGGTGGTCATCCTGGGCGCGCTTTTGGGCGGCCCCATCGGCATGACCGGCTACGTCATCGCCATCAACAACATCGGCGCCGGCTACACGGCCATCATCTCGTCGTTCTATCCGGCCTTCGGCACCCTTATGGCCGTGCTTCTTTTGAAGGAGAAGATCACCCCGGGCCGCGTGGTGGCCCTCATCGTGGCGCTGGCGGGCATCATCGCCATGGGCTACCTGTCGGCCGACACCACGGTGACGGGCGACCCGATCATCGGACTTCTGGGAGCTCTCGCCGCTGTGTTCGGCTGGGGCAGCGAGGCGGTGCTGTGCGCCTGGGGCATGCGCGACGACGCCGTGGACAACGAGACCGCCCTGCAGATCCGCGAAACCACGTCGGCCCTCGTGTACCTCATCGTAGTGTTGCCCATCTTCGGCGCCTGGGCCTTCACGTGGAACGCCATCCCGAATCCGGGCACAGCGGTAGTGGCCCTGGCGGCGCTCGCCGGCACGTGCTCGTACCTGTTCTACTACAAGGGCATCTCGGTCATCGGCGCCGCCCGCGGCATGGCGCTGAACATCTCGTACTCCGCCTGGGCGGTGCTGTTCGGGCTCATCCTTCTGGGCACCGTGCCCGGCCCGGTGGAGATCGTCTGCTGCATCGCCATCCTCTGCGGCACGATTCTGGCCGCCTGCGACTGGGGCGAGCTGTTCGGCACCAAGAAGGCGGAGGCGTAGAAAGCACGGACGTCCTGTCCACTTGCTCGAGCATTCCCCCGCAATGCAAGCGCCCCTCGAATACGAGGGGCGCTTCTTCGTTGAACAATTCCGTTGTTAAGCGCTATCAGCGCGTTTTATCCCACAGACCGGAGGCGTTCACGTGGTAGCGGCCGATCCAGGCGCTGGTGGCCATGGCGCCGGAGCCCGTTACGTAGTAGTTGCCGATCCACCGGTTGGCCTGCATGGCCCCTGACGAGTTGGAGTAGTACCATTTGCCCCCCACTTTATACCAACCCTTGGCCATGGCGCCGGAACTCTTGAGGTAGTACCACGTGCCGCCAAGTTTCTGCCAACCCGTCGCCATCGCACCCGAGCCCTTGAGGTAGTACCACGTGCCGCCCACCTTCTGCCAACCGGTGAGCATGACGCCGGAGGCGTCCATGTAGTACCAAGTTCCCCTCACCTTTTGCCATCCCGTAAGGTTGCGGCCAGACGAGTCCTTGAGATACCAATGGCCGCCCGAGCTCACCCAGCCCGATACGCCCGAAGCGCTCGCGCCCGTATTCGCATTGCCCGCTCCCCCTTCGATAAGCGCGCCCGAATCGTCGAAGCGGTACGTCACGCCGCCGATGGTCTGCGTGCCCGTGACCATCGCGCCGTTGCCGGGCGTAAGATAGTATCGCTTGCCATCAACCGTCTGCCAGCCCGTGAGCATCCTCCCCGACGACGGATCGAGGTAGTACCATTTTCCTCCGCTTCGGGCCCAGCCGGTTTTCATGGCGCCCGAGCCACTCAGGTAGTACCAAGACCCCTCGTAGCTCACCCAACCCGTCTGCATAACACCACTGGCAGCGAGGTAGTAGCGCTGCCCATTCACCACCTGCCAGCCAATCAGATTGTTTCCACCCGAATCGCGCAGATACCAGTTCGAGCCAACCTTAACCCACGTCTTTCTCACGGGGTTGCTTGCAAAGGCCCCGTCGAACTCAAGATCGAGATCAACGTTGCCGACAATACCATCGACCTTCCCCGACGCAGAGCACTGCCACAAACGATAACTCCCACGCGTATATGAGCACTTACTATTGTACTGAGCCACCCAACGCTCCCACTGATCGAAAACAGGGTCAGTCAAATAGTTGTTCCACCAGTTCGTGTTCGCGTAGATTCCGGGAGTATAGCCGGCTGCCGCGATCTTGTCGCAGAAGGCACTCGCCATGTTGGCAAGCAGCATTCGATTGCTCGTGCTTTCAAGGCTCTTCTCCTCCAGATCAAAATAAACCGGATAGGTCGGACTGAAGCCCTTCAGCGTGTTGATGACGTGATCAGCCTCGGCCTTGGCGGCTTCAACGGTTTTGGCATACGAGTAGATATAGACACCGTAGGGAATGCCGATACGTTCGCACTCCTGGGCGTTTCTCTTCCATTGCTGATCAACCTGAGGGCGCCCTAAGGTTTTGACGTAGCCGCAACGCAAGATCGCGAAATCGATGCCATCAGCCTTCGCTCGTTCCCAGTTGATAAGGCCTTGCCAATAGCTGACGTCCATGCCACGCTTAACAGCATTGACCACATTGCCGTCGTTGCTTTGATAGCCGCCCTCTATCTTCGGCCAGTTCCAGCCTTCCTGATATGACAAAACCATGACATCGCCCTGTGGCTCTGGCTCCGCGAAAATCCACTCGCCTTTGTCATAGCGCCAGCTATCGGGAACATCATCGGCAGCCGCGCCCGCAGGAACACCGAACGCCGCAGAGGGCACCATCCCCAACGCCAAGACCGCCGCCAATACGGCTGCAACTGACTTTGAACGATGCGATTTCGACATAAAGAGCACCTCCTGGAAAGAGGCATAGCCGGCGCAGATGCGCAGAAGAGGGCCATGCGTACGGTTCTGGTTCGTTTGAAGCCTTCTTTTGAAGCACAATAGTAGCATCAGAAAGTCATGCGTTAAAGACCCGATATTGACGGGATGGCAAAAAGACCCGTTCTCCTATATCCAGGCACCACTCGCGCTGAAGCGATAAGTCTTTCCCCCAATCGTTATCGCCTCGTCGGCCACCATGGCCCCAGAGCCTCTGAAGTAGTACCATGTTCCGCCGATCTTCTGCCATCCGGTCCTCATAGCGCCAGATCCGCTGAGGTAATACCAGGTCTTCCCTAGTTTGAGCCATCCCGTCTTCATGGAACCCGAACCGGGATTGAGGTAATACCAAGCTCCGGAGACCTTCTGCCAACCCTCCGCCATGGCGCCGGAGCCCTTGAGGTAGTACCAGGTCTTCTCCAGCTTGAGCCACCCTGTTTTCATGGCGCCCGACCCATTAAGGTAGTACCACGTTCCTCCTACGCTTTTCCATCCCTTGGCCATAGCGCCGGAGCCGGGGTTCAGGTAATACCAAGAACCGCGAACCTTCGCCCATCCTTCCGCCATGGCGCCGGAGCCCTTGAGGTAGTACCAGGTCTTCCCCAACTTGAGCCAGCCGGTCTGCATGACGCCGGATCCGTTAAGGTAATACCAGGTACCGGAAACTTTTTGCCAACCAGTAAGATTTTTACCTTCAGGGCTGCGCAGGTACCAGGCACCGCCGCTCTTCACCCATCGAGGGGTGGTGTTCACGACCAGCGCGCCCGAGCTGTCGAAGGTATACACTTTTCCACCGATTGTCTGTTTGCCCGTCACCATAATGCCCGAAGAGGGACGCAGGTAGTAGTCCTTGCCGCCCACTTTTACCCATCCGGTGGCCATGGCACCGGAGCCGTTCAGGTAGTACCAATTGCCTCCCTGCTGCAGCCATCCGGTTTTCATGCGTGCGGATTCGGGATCGAGATAGTACCAAGAGCCCTTGACGTGCTGCCATCCGATCTTGTTCCTGCCATTCTGGTCGCGCAGGTACCAGGCGTCCCCCGTTTTCGCCCAATACCCCTCGAGCGTACCCGCCTGATTGAACGACAGCTTTCTCCCATCGATGGTCTGCTCGCCGCGGAACATGATACCGTCGCTGCCGAAATAATAGGTATTGCGCCCAACCGTCTGCCATCCAGTCTTCTTGTTGCCCGCGCCGTCCAGATAATACATGTCTCCGTTTATCATCTGCAGCCCGGTCTTGCTCGCTAGATGTCCCGAGCTGTTGTTCAACTCGTAATTGAGATCGACTCGCCCGTTGTTTCCGGAGAGGCCGGCTAGATAGCCGTCGGACGTGCATTGCCACATCTGGTAGGTGCCCTTATAGGTGCAGACGCTGTTGTATTGGGCCACCCAACGCCCCCATGCGTCGAACACGGGATCAGTCAGATAATTGTTGAACCAGTTCGTATTGGCGTACACAGCAGGCGTGTAACCAGCGCGACTCACTTCCGAGCAGAACGTGAAGGCCATTTCCGCCAGCAACGGCACCTTCTTCGAAGATTCGAGCGAGCTCTCCTCCAAATCGTAGTAAATGGGGAACTCGGGCTTGCAGTTGCTCTCCCGCAGCAAGCGAATAATATGGCCCGCTTCCCCCTTCGCCTTCGCTACCGTATCAGCATAGGAGTACAGGTAGACGCCGTAGGGAATGCCCGCGGCGGTAGCTCCCCGAACATTATCGAGCCAGCGATCATCATGCTGGCTCTCGTGATCTTGGCCGTAGCCGCAGCGAATGATCGCAAACTCAACACCCGCCCGCTTTACGGCCTGCCAGTCGATTCTTCCGTTGTGCTCGCTCACATCGATGCCGATGCGCGTAGCGCCGACGGGCCTACGAACGTAGCTCGGTATCGTAATGCCCGTACCGGGAACGACCGTATTAGCATAAAGCGAAATACCCGGGTTTTCGCCCCCAAGACCATCGTCTCCCGGGACATCTTCCGCATCTTCGCCGGCAACAAGCTCCTCCCCTGGAAAGGCAATGGGCTCGCCATCGTCGAAACGCCAGCTGGAGGCTGCATCGTCGGATTCCGCCAGCACGGCAGCCGCATCATCGCTTGCAGCTGCATCCTGGGTCGTCGCGGCAGCCCCATCGGCCGCAAAAGCCGCGGCGGGCACCATGCCAAGCGCCAAAAGCGCTGCAATCGCGAAGGACGATGCGCTCCTCGCTTTTGCGAAAAAAGTCATACTTTACCTCCTGAAATAAATCCAAGCTAACGGGGCGCCCCGCCGCCCAACCTCTCATAATCAATTCCATGCCCCTCGGAGCTATTGGCCGTTTATGGTACCATCAGCGTTACGCAAGCAGCAAGGTATTGACGATACGACAAGGAACATTTATATCTGATCCATCAGGTATTTTTCAGAAGGAGAGTCACATGAGTTCGATCCACTTCTTAAAGCCTGCCAGCGCCTTCGGTCTCGCAGCGCTGCTCGCTTTCGGCGGAATACCCGCATCCGCTCTTGCAGCTGCACAATACGCCTGGGCAGACGAAACTGCACCACAGACCGCCAGCGCGAATACAGGCGCGGAGAACAGCGCAGACAACGATACCTCGGGGGACAGCCCCTCTACCGACACACCCCAGATTCCCGATCCCACACCGTCTCCGGAGCCCGAGCCGGAACCTGAACCTGAGCCCACCCCCGAGCCGACCAAGCCCGCTCTCCCCGCCCTTAAGACAGGATGGAACAAGCTCGGCAACGCATGGTACTGGGGCAAAAGCGACGGCACCCCTAAAACCGGCTGGCTGAAAACGGGCGGCCAGTGGTACTGGCTCAACCCCGACGACAACGGTCGTATGGCCAAAGGCTGGGCGCAGGTGGACGGAAAATGGTACTACCTGAACGGCTCTGGGGCCATGCGGTCAGGCGGCTGGATGAAACTCGGGAAGACTTGGTATTACCTGAACAGCTCCGGCGCTATGGCCGAGGGGTGGAAGAAGATCAAAGGAACCTGGTACTATCTTAAACCTGAAAGCGGCGCCATGGCCACAGGATGGGTGCACGACGGGTCGCACTGGTACCGCATGAGTGGTTCGGGCGCCATGCTGACCGGCTGGCAGAAAGTCGGTGGCAAATGGTACCTCCTCAAGAACTCAGGCGCCATGGCCGAAGGCTGGGCAAAAGCATCTGGAACCTGGTACTACCTCATGCCCGGCTCTGGCGCCATGAAGACCGGCTGGCTCGACCTGAACGGAACCTGGTACTACCTTGACGGGTCGGGCGCCATGGTCACCGGCAGCCGCACTATCAACGGAAAGACAAACTTGTTCAGCAAAAGTGGCGTTTGGCAGGGACTTGACAAGATAGACGAGCTCTTCACGAAATGGGCCCAACCAGAAAGCAGCGCGACAAAATGGCTCATCCTGGTCGACACCAAACGCTGCAAGGTCGGCGTATTCTATGGCTCGAAAGGCAACTGGAATCTGCAGCGCATGATGGACTGCGCTCCGGGCAAATCTTCCACTCCTACGAAGAAGGGCCGATTCACCGTAGGGAGCAAGGGCTACTACTTCGATTCCGGCTCTGCACGCTGCTTCTACTTCACCCAATTCAGCGGCAACTACCTGTTCCATTCCGTGCTGTACTCCCAAACCTCCTCCCCTAAGTACGTGACCGACGGCACTATGGGTCGCCCCGCCTCCCACGGCTGCGTGCGCCTGCAGCTTTCCAACGCCAAATGGATCTACAACAATGTTCCCCGCGGCAGCAAAGTCTACGTTTGGTAAGCAAACGCCCTCCTGAAGCAAAATGGGCCGCTTTCAAAGCGGCCCATTTTTACGCTCATTTCTTAGGCGGACGACGTCTCAGGGGACGCTAGCGCGTCTTGTCCCATTTGCCGCTAGCGTTTACATGGTAACGGCCGATCCACTGGTTGGTCGCCATAGCCCCTGAGCCCTTCAGGTAATAGTTGCCGATCCAGCGGTTGGCGCCCATGGCTCCGGAAGCGCTCGACCAGTACCAGTCGCCTCCCACCTTGTACCATCCCACAGCCATAGCCCCAGAGCTCTTGAGGTAGTACCAGGTGCGCCCCTGTTTGAGCCAACCGGTCTTCATAGCGCCTGAAGCGGAGAGATAGTACCAGGATCTGCCAACTTTCAGCCAGCCAGTCTGCATCCAGCCAGAACGATCGAAGTGATACCAGGAGCCGTCTATAAGCTCCCACCCGTTGCGCGTATAAGAGCCGTTGTGGTGCCGGTACCACCACCGCCCCCCAGACTTCTTCCAAACCCCCGAAGGCTTTGCCGCTGCAGGCTTCGAGGATGCCGAAGATGAGCCAGAGCTAGAGCCACCAGCTCCGCTGCTACCCCCTGTCGCGCCTCCGGTCGACGATCCATTTCCCGTTCCGCCTGAACCGGATCCGGCAGAAGAGCCGCCTGCACCGCCGGAACCAGATCCCGCTGACGAGCCCCCCGTACCGGAAGAGCCCGAACTACCCGACCCGCCATCGCCGGGCACTGTCGTTCCAGCTCCGCCACTACCAGAGGGAATATCGGGCTTGCCACCCGTTTCAGACGGCAGCACAAAACTTCTTAGTCCAACAGGCGAGTCAAGCGTGTCCACTGTGGCGCAGAAAAGGCTCGCATCGCGCACTGTCAGGCCAACCGCCGTGGCAGAAGTGACGACAATGCCCCCAAGATGCTCCCATTGCGTGAGGTTCGACGCGGATGCCTTGTAGACACGAACCAATTGCGTTCCCGACTCTATCACAGCTAGATATAGCATGTTGTTTCTAGCGGCAACAGCAACACTGTAAGGCTTCGGGAAAGCTTCAGTCACCTCAGCCGTAACAAAGCCATCTGCCGTAATTGACGAGATGCTTACATGTTCGCCATCGGAACTCGCTATATAAGTGACGCCATTGCTCTCAGTCGTCGAGATCGACGACGAAGTTCCCGAATGAAGCACGCTCTCTTTCCATGCTTCCGCCGCCGGCCATGCCATCTTCGTTTTCGATCCGCTGCCAAAAACTACCGCAGGAGAACCCGCTCGATCGATAATTCGCGGATTGTACACCCGATCGATAGCCAATGCGGATCCGACTTTCGACAATTCACCAGCCCCAACGCGATACAGCGACCCTCCGCTGCCAAAATTATCGACATACAGATAGACGCTACGCGCAGCCACCCCCAAGACGGGCGTTGTCGCAGGTACTGTAACCTCGTCTACCACCGACCAACTCGATCCCACGCGCCTCCAAACCACCGTACGGACGCCGTCCGAACCGCACAGGTACACAACCCCGTCGCAAACGGCTAAATCGACAGCATAGAAGCTTTCAGAACAATCGCTCGGTGCGCCCAAATCGGAGCGGGTGGATCCTTCGAGGCAGAAAACTCGAGGGGCTTTTCGGAACGCCGAGCAAAGCTGGTACACTTTTCCATTCTCAGACACAAGCTTCGTGTCGTAATAGCCGGATGCCGGCAAAGCAACTCCCGCAATCTCTGGTACTTTCCACCCTCCCTCGTCTTTCGCTACGGACAGCTCGAACGTCAGCGATGCGTCATCATTGCTGACCACGCGCACCATAAGACCGGAATTTGCACCGTTGGACAAGGTGATGGCGCCCTCGCCAAGGCTGTCCGCCAAATCAAGCGAGCCGAGAGATCTTGTGCCCGCAGCCGACAGCTGGGCGTGCTTCAAATCGCCCTCACCATCCCCCCGCACACCACCGGTCACCGTCTCGTTCGGTCGAAAAAGATAAACGTAGTCTTTGTCCCCTTTATTGCCAGCATCCTTAGCTGCGGGATTCACGCGGTAGACGACTAAGCCCGTCCCGCCAATTGTGTACGTAAATCCATCGTACGCCGTGTCGAGAGCTGAGAGATTCCCTATATCCGTATTGGCAGAACGAAACTCCGCAACGAAGTACTCGGAATCAGAATAGGGCGATTTGAACTTCACTGCCGAGCGCCCCGACGCAGAAGGCGCATTCAAAGTGTGCGTCCCGGGCTCAACCTCTTCAATTTCCGCCCATCCACAATCCTGCAGAGTGATAAACAACGGCCGCATCAAACGCGATCCGCTGTTCATGGCCATGATGTCCCACATGCCGACAGCATGATTGGACAATTGCACGGTTGCCGCCCGATACAAGTCCTTCGCACCGAATGCGTGGATAGCCTCATGGACGATTGTTCCCGTATGCAGAACGTGCGTGGTGTCGACAATCGTATAGGAGCCTACCCGAGCGGCCTTGCCTTTGGCACCCACCCACAGCTCGCCGGGGTAGTCGTCCTGACGCGGCCACAGCGTCGTCCCCACCTCGGGGACGACATCACCCGTCTCGGGAATTACGAGCACGTTGCTTATATACCCTTCGCCGTTGTCAGCCAATCCGCTGAGATCCGTCTCGGGATAGCAAGCGTTGAACGCGTTCACGGCAGCTTCAACCACAGAGCTATGGGCCACATAGGAATCGCGGGATCCGGGCAACGTGAGGTAAGTCACCGTTCTGCCATCATCGCTCATCTGCGGTACGATGCTCTGGATACGACAGCGCCCAGCAGATACCTCCTTGAGATAGCTGTAGAGCGACGGGGAAGCATAGCGCGACAGCGGCTTGCCGTTCAACGAGGTGTAGACGCTCTGCCAGTTCGTGATCGAGCTACCCGTAGACACAGCGTTAAGCCCAGTATCCCCATCCCCTGTCGTATCGCCCGCGAAGCGAACAACGAGCACGAGCTGATGGCAATTGGCATCCTCAATGTTGGTATCGTAAAGCTCAGAGGCCTGTTCCTCATCAACATTAACGCCAGCCGCAAGCAGTTCGGCCCCCTCAACCTGGGAAGAAATCGCCTCTTCCTCCTCGGCCGCTTGAGCCACAGGAGCGTAGCCCGGCACCAGAGGCACCAGCCCCGCCACCAGAACTATGGATAATACAATCATTACCACGCAACGCGCGACGTTCTCAATTTCGGCACGCACGGCAGAACCTCCAACCATCCCGACAGCCCAGTCGTCATCATGTCGATAAGTCGTGACAAGTGTACCGAATTTCGCGAAAGCTTTCCAGAGCGAGCTTCCGAGCGTGATCAGAGCCCCAATGATCGCAGTCTCGCCCTAATCAGAAAACTCTTCCTGCCGAGCAATACTTTCCTCTATGCTATCGCAAGTGCGCGAAAGAGCTATCGTCTGCGTCAACTGAACGATCTTGTTGCGAAGCCTCGCATTTTCCACCGAAACAGTGAGCTGGCGGAAGATAACAATGGCGAGCATGCAGAGAAAAACAAAGTTGGCGGGTGATTCGAAGCCCAATGCATTTGAGAAGAGATAGACGAGTTGGGGGAACAGGGCCATAACAATAAGCACCAGCGCCAACAAAAACCAAAACACTGCATCTGATGTCGCTAATTGGTTATGCCGAATCTTCACAACAACATAGATGAGCGCCAAAATGGCTCCGGCGATAAGAACAATCCAATACATCTAGTTCCCCTTCTTCCGGAACCACTGTACGAACATGATGGATATACAGACTCGAAGCATATAGGCTACGGACTTTGTAAAGTTCAGGTAGCTTTCCCCTGCCGTACGGTCGCGCATCTCCACCTGCATTTCCGAAACCTTTGCACCATTGCGGATGCAAAGCGCAATGGTATCCGGCTCGGGGCTATAATCGTAGTTCAACGCGAATCGGCGAATCATATCGCGGTCGAACAAGCGCATTCCGGAAGTAGGATCCTGCACTTTCTGACCAGTGGTGAGGCGAATCATAGCCGTAATGAGCGCCGACCCGATCATACGCGCCGAAATAGGTTTCTTCTGGGCGCAGAATCGCGAGCCGATCACTATGTCCGACCCGTCTGCTTCAGCTTGATTCACCATGGGCCAAACATAGGCCGCCGAGTGCTGGCCATCGGCATCGAATTGGACAGCATAATCGTAACCGTGAGCGAAGGCGTACTTCATGCCTGTCTGAAAACCGCCCGCTAGTCCGAGATTCACGGGCAGCGTAATAACGTTGAAGCCGTGCTCGAGGCAAATCGCTTCCGTTCGGTCGGAGGAGCCATCGTTGATGACCACATGATCGACCCCCGGCGCATTGCTCAAAAGATCCTCGACAGTCGATACGATGTTCTCTTCCTCGTTAAAGGCGGGGACGATGGCCAATACCTTCAATTCTTCTCCCATGGGATCGTTGACTTCCAATGGCATTCAGTATAACTCAACAACACCTTCGTTAGCGCAAAGCACCCGAGTCATCGAAGGAATAGGATACACCGCCGATAACTCTCTCGCCAGTCGCCATAGCGCCCGATCCAGTAAGATAATACCACTTGCCTTTATCTTTGAGCCAGCCGGTCCGCATGGCGCCGGAGCCGTCAAGGTAGTACCAGGCGCCGTCCGCCTTCGCCCAGCCCGTGGCCATGGCGCCATTGTCGGGAGACAGGTAGTACCATTTCCCTTTCTCCTTCAGCCAACCAACCTTCACCGCTCCACTCGCATCGGCATAATAGAACCAGCGATCGCCGAACTTCGTCCAGCCCTTGCCCACATATAGAGAGCCGTCACTTTGGAGATAGTAGTGCTTAGCACCTTCATGGTGCCATCCAGTAGCCATCGAGCCATCCGACCAACGCAGATAATAGTTTTTTGAACCAACCTGCCTCCATCCCATAGCAAGAGAACCATCGCCTTCGAAATAGCGCCACGCACCATCCACCATCTGCCAGCCTGTCCGCTGAATCTGGGGCACGCCATCGAGGTAATAGAAGGCCCATGGCGCCGAGGAACGCTTTTGCAAAAGGAGGCCAGTATGATCGACGTTGGTCGTAACGCCGGAATCGCCGAGCGTAGCCACAAGCGCCAAATACCCATTATCTGACGCACTGGTGGCATTGAAGTGCTTCGCCCCAATGCGATGAAGCGCCTGGATAGTTTGTTCTGGCAGAAGACGATAGCTACCCGTCTGCACGGCAACAGGGCGAACCCCATTTGCCATCGGTCTCATAATGGCGGTCAGGAAACTAGGGGTGTTCGACCCCTGGCGCCCATGATGGGCCATTTTTAAGAAGTCGACATTGCGCAAGGTCTGGGCAATTTTCGTCTCATCGCCTCCCCCGAGCGACCACCCTTGCGAATAGTCGTCGATATCGCCGGCGAGAAAAGCCTTGCGTCCATTCGCCGCCGTCACCAACACCGCATAGGAAAAGCGGTTGGCATCGGGAACACGATAGGTTGAATAATCGGTGTCGACGGGGTCGTAGTTCATGATTTCGATCTGCGCGCTCCCAAGCGCGAATATGGAACAACCAGTGAGAAGATCACGCTTGCCGTCCACGTCTTCCGTTTCATCCCCGTCACCGCCCTCTTCGTCGAGTCCGGCCTCATTACCACTGAGCTCGCCTTCGACGCTGCCATCGCTTTCGGCGCCCCCCTCGTCACCATCGGTGCCAAGCTCCGGCACTTCCGCCCAATCGGGATCGAGGTATTGTACGAGCTTCCCGTCGTAACTCTCCACCGCCTCAATCAGACGATCGTAGACGAAGCGATTGTCCCACAGTCTCGTCTCTTCGCTGATGAAGGAATCGCTGTAAAGGGGCGTGTACACCGTTTTGGGGTGGAACTTGCGTATGACGTCCGCAGCAGAACCGATATGATCGCTGTGCGGATGCGTACCGATGTAGAATTCAAGATTGTCTTCGGTGATGCCAAGCATTTCCATATAGGAAATGACCTGGGATTCGATACCCTGCCCAACCGTGATGCCGCCGCGCAACGGGTAGCGCTCATCGGCTCCATCGGGCGACAGCGAGTCTTCTCCCGAATCTACAACGCCGAACTTACCGTCACATTCGACGATGATGGCGTCAGTATTGTTGTAGGGCATCACATGAATGCGCACTTCGCCGTCTTTCGGCGCGCCGTAAGCCAAAGACGATCCCAGCAAAACCATCACAAACGCGCACAGCAGTATGCCGAGCATTGCGCCCGGCAGACCCAATCGCCTCTCCATAACACAAACTCCCATATAACACGCAATATCAGAACTGCGGTAGTCTACCAAGAGCTACCGCGTTTTATCCCACTTCCCCGAAGCGTTCACATGATAGCGACCAATCCACTGACTCGTAGCCATAGCACCGGACGATTTCACATAGTAGTTTCCGATCCAACGGTTCGCCTGCATCGCACCGGAACCATTAGAGTAATACCACGTCCTTCCAACCTGGTACCAACCCGTCGCCATGGCGCCCGAGCCTTTCAGGTAATACCACGTCTTGCCCAGTTTGAGCCAGCCCGTCGCCATGGCGCCCGAACCCTTTAGGTAATACCACGTCTTGCCCAGCTTGAGCCAGCCCGTCGCCATGTCGCCATTACCGTGGAGGTAGTACCAAGTGCCCTTCACCTTAATCCAGCCTGTGGCATACGCTCCATCGTTCCCGACATAGCGCCATTTGCCACCTACCGTCACCCAACCTTGGCTCGTCGTCGCAGGGCGCTCGGGAGCTTGCGGCGCCGGCTTTACGGTCGGCTGCTTTTGCGCCTGCTGATCGGGCTGCTTCACGGGAGGCGCCGGCTGCACGGAAGGAGCCTGCGATTCGGAGGGTTCCGTCCCATCGCCCTTCGACGTCGTGTCCCCAGCAGCAGGCGATAGGACTTTCTTTAGGGCAGCTTCAGCATCAACCGCACCCCACCCGCTCTGATCGTCCTTGCCGCGAACTTCGGTGAGATCGGCTGCCGTTTTGCAGAGCACATCCCTGACTTCTCGCGCCGAAAGCTCGGGGGCCGCGACACGAACCATAGAGGCAACCGCCGCCACAACAGGACAAGCCATAGAAGTGCCGTCCATGTATCCGTAGGTATCCGTTGAGCCATTAAGGAGGAGAGTGCTGTAGATGCTCTCTCCCGGGGCGGACAGGTCACACCAATCGCCATAATTCGAGAACGATGAGCGTGTAATATCCCCCGTCATCCACGTGGCGGAGGAGATGCTGTTGCGGCCCGAGCTCACATGGGCGCGGTGCGTCAAGCTGATGACGCCGATCACGCTGTCACACGAGGCAGGAATGCTCTTCTGATTGACGCCGCTGTTGCCGGCTGCCGCCACGATCAGCATATCGTCGTTGTCAGTTAGCTCGCTGCAGAGCTCTTCGAAGTAGCGTGCGAGCTCCTCATCGTATACGTCGAAGCCCAAGCTCATGTTGACCACCTTGCAGCCGATATCGCGCGCGTACTCCAAAGAGTAGACAACGTCGTAAACGGTGCCGTTAGCAACCCATGCACCTGTTCGCGGATCCCGCGTTTTCTTCGAAAAGGCATCAATGACGACGAGATCGATCAGGTTGTTTGCATCGACCGTAGAACCCCCGCTGGCAACGCCCAGCGTTCCGCCGTTGCCCGCTTCGGCAGCAATAATCCCCGAAACATGGGTGCCGTGGCTCGCGTACTCCTCAACGCCGGCGCTCCCGTTCACGTAGCCATCACCGCGGAGCGGCTTCGTCGTCCAAGAAGAGAGATCCTTCTCCTCCCCGTGCACAACCTCGGCACTTTGCCTGCGATTGACCACATTGGCTAGGTCGGGATGGCTCAGCGAGGCACCCGTGTCAATCACGGCCACCTTCGCAGACGCGGCCGTTGGAAGTCTCGTCGCAATAGCATCCCAAGCGGCTGGAGCCTTCACGTAATCGATGTACCACTGCCGCGCTTGGAGGTCGTCAATTTTGACAGCGGCGGCCCCTTGCGCAACCGCCGACGGCTCATCGTAGGTGGACACGGTGTAGTTTGGCAGGGCGTATCTGACTGCCGGATCTTGCTTGACCATCTCCGCAGCAGTCTCCACCGTCACGTCATCCGAGATCTCCACGGGAACGGCGACGCTCTCCTCAAACGTCGCCTCAGCCGCCGACTCCTCCCCTTCCACGACATCGATAGCGGCCTGCTTCTCGGCATCGGACGCTGACTCCTCGTACACGACGATGATCTCACCGGGGATATACCCCAGCTCATCAATGTCGGCAGACCGCTCCTCTTCCGCCAATGCGGCCTCTTCCACACCGGCAAGGTAATCACCATCGTCGGGATAGGTCTCGCCGCCCCCAACGTTGGCGGACTCGCTAGTATCCGCTGCGGCTTCGTCCAGCGCCGCCATAGGCACTTCGGTATCACCGATTGCCCCCGACGGAGCGGCAAAGCTTTCCGGAATGCCGGCTACGGTGACAACAAGCAGCGCGGACAAGGCGATGCACAGCGCCCGACGGAACATCGAGCGGTCAGTCTTGTTCATGATGTCTCCTCATGCCGACACCCATCCAGCGAAACCGCGCCCAACACCTTAACGCATTGTGCACGGCTTCGCTTAACTTTCTTGTTCGTATTCTACTATGCCCATTAGGCAAAATCGAGAACTAACTAACAGCATGTCAAAGAGCGGAGCCGTCGACGGAATCAGCGTTGCGAACGGCCCCTGACTTTTTCAGGCAGGCTAGGAACGAAGCCCCCATACTCACTGCCGCCGCCAAATAGGAGGCGATGGCCGTAAAGCTCACGCCATTCATGCCCCACCATTGCACGAAAGGAACCATGCAAGCAAGCGCAACGACAAGGGGCACGATGCTGCCTATCAAATTTCCCCTGAAATCGCGCACAGCAATGAGCAGATCGTTGAGAAACCAAACGTAGGCCGTGATCATCGCGGATACGATCATGGGAACAAGAAGGTAGACGTATTGGCCGATATTGTTGGCGAAGAACAGCTCGAGAAGAGGGGCTCCGAACAATTCAAGCAGCACGGCGCAGACAATGCCGACAAGGGCAATACCGCCCGTAACTCGCAGCAAGAGCCCCATGAGCTTCCGCTTCTCGCCCCGATCGTAGTAATCGGCGAAATACCCGATCAGCGGATAGTAGATGTAGGATGCGCCAGTCTGTATGATAGCCACCGGCGCCGCCACCGAGGCATAAACGCCCAAGGCGGCCTCCCCCATAGCATCGAACAGATACTGCCGCGGCGCGGACACGGCCGCGGCCATCGCAAGGGCCCCGATAACGATAGGCAGGCACTTGAGGAGAAGATGCCGCGTCTTCCTCCAGGTGATACCGAGTCGTAGCTTCTCGAACCCGTTGGAGCGGGGCATATCGTAAACAAGCCCTATAACCAGCAGCGCAAGACTCATAAGCGCGAGTGTTACTTCCAGATTCTGCGTCAGGGAAAACGCAAGAGCGAAGATCGCCAGAGACGTCACGCCCTGCATTGCCAAAGATATGCCGATGTAGTCCATCCGGTAGTGCCGCTGGTCGCAAGCATGGAAGACATCGATGAGCAATGCCGCAGATTTGAACAGACCGTAAAGCATAATCGCGGGCACAGCCGACAGGGGACACGTGAGCAACGCGTATCCGAAGCAGGCCACCAACGCGATTCCGTTCGTGATGACCCTCAGCGTGAAGTACTCTCCGACGGTGTTCTCGTGACGGGTATCGGATATCTGGTACGTGTACATCCGGTACTGCGCCACAGGGGCGAAGATTCCATACACCGAGACAGCCAGGGAATAAAGCCCCGCGGCGTCATAGCCGCTCGCGATGCGAACGACCAGGACCGTTATGAGCCATTGGGCCAGAAGATTCGTGAACGACCCCGCGGAATTCCACAGCATATTCCGCTTCATAGACAGGGGCTCTTGCTCGCCGCTCACATGATCCTCCAACTTCTCTCGATCCTTGAACACCGAAGTCGCAACAAATGCACACCGGCAGGACACCGTCATACGATACTATATCCTACGAAACAATTGCCGGCCGCGCTTGGCGAAGCGCAGAAAACCTAAGGGAGCAACACCGATGAGGGCCATGACGCTAGAGGAAATGAAGGCAGTCGAGCTTGAGATCATGGACGAGATTGACGCCATTTGCCGCCAACACGGGCTCACCTACTTCCTCGGTTACGGCAGCGTCCTCGGCGCCGTTCGCCACGGCGGCTTCATCCCCTGGGACGACGACATGGACGTCATCATGCCGCGCGACGACTACGAACAGCTCATCGCCCACTTCGACAAGTGGCGTACAAGCAAAAACTACGCGCTCACGTTCTGTCGCAACGACACATCGGTGTATCAATTCGTGAAGATCATCGACACGCGTACCTCTGTTAAGGAGCGCTACGTAAGCGCCTCATACAAAACGGGCGTCTGGGTCGATATCTTTCCCCTTGACGGCATACCCAAGGACGCCAAACGCGTTTTTCGACGCAATGCCCGGCTCACCGCGTCGCTGGCACTCGCCCTGTCCGATCCGTCAAACGGCACAACACCCCTGCGCAAGCTCGCAAAGAAACTGCTCGACCCCATAGCGAAGAGAATGGATCCCGCACACTATTCCCGGCTGATCGATGACAACGCCCATCATTGCGAGAAGACCGACGAGGCGGCATATCTCGATATCGTCTCAATGGCCGACCCCGATATTGTGCAGCCGTCCTCGTGGTTCGAGCCCCACGAAGTCGACTTCGAGAACCGCCGCTATTTCATACCTCGGAGCTACGATGAGTATCTCACGCTCAATTACGGTGATTGGCGCACGCCATTGCCCGAGAGCCAAAGGCATAGCCACACGACCGAGGCCTACTGGATCGACCGCGATTAAGAACGCCCTCCGCTATCCCTCGGCACGGTAGGGAACCCAGCTGCCCGTCTCGTCGTCGTAAGCTTTTATAGGGCGCGCAGGAGAGCCGACAGCGATGCAGTTCTCGGGAATGCTTCGCGAAACCGTGGAATTGGCCCCAATAATGCAGCCACTCCCGATGGTCACTCCCTGAAGAACGACAACGTTCTCGCCGAGCCACACGTTATCGCCGATAGTAACCGGCGATCCCACGAGGGGACGATCGTTCGGGGGAGTCCGCGGATCGCAACCCTCCCTCCCATAGGAGCCATGGCTCAAATCGGAGATGAATATCTTCGATGCGAAGAGGCAGTCATCGCCTATTGTTATTTTGTGCAGCGCGGCAAGATGTACGTTGTCGCCAATCCGGCAATTGCGTCCGAGTTCTATCACGCCTTCGTCGAACATTTCGAATCGGCAGCCATGCCCCGTGGTAAAACCGGGCTCGAACCTCAAATTGCTCTTTTGGCGGATGTGAAAAGGCCGCCTAACGAGCGTCGCTCCCGGATAAAACAACTTGGTCGCAATGAAAGAGAAGCCCATCGACACGATGTCGGAAAGGGAGTGCATTTTAAGCTCTTTGAGCATCGAAGCCATAGCCAATCTCCAAATCGTTGAATTAGTGCAGTTGCGCATCGCCTGAGCGCAACAAGGTATTATAGAGCGTAAGTCCAAGGCGAAGGAGAGCAATGAGCCAAACCGACATCACCGTCATCCTTACCGTTTACAACCAACGGCCGGAGAGCATCGAGACGTCCATGCGCTCCGTAGCGGCTCAAACAGGATGCACCTACCAACTCCTTGTCGCCGACGACCACTCATCCGAAAGCTTCGAGGACGAAGCTACGGCACTCGCCAGCGAGCTGGGTATCAGCAACTTCACCTACGTACGCCACCCCGAAAACGTGCAGACTGTTCGAAACATACTGCACGCCCTGCCTTACGCCGAGGGCCAGTTCATCAAGGCCCTCGGGGCCGGAGACGCGCTCTACGACGAGAGCACGCTGGCAGCCATCGTGGCATTCTGCAGGGACAACGACGTTCATGCCGGCTTCGGCGATATCGTCATTGACTTACCCGATCGCCCCTCCTATGGCGCTCCGAAACGGCCGGAGTGTTATCCCCCCGAAGGCTGCTGCGGCCATCGAGACCTTCTTCTCATGCAGCTCTCAACGGCCGACTGGATTCCTGGCTGCTGCCAGTTTTTCGAGAAACGACGCTTGGAGGAGCTGCTCGCTCTTCTCGCCGAAACCTATGAAGTACGCTACTGCGAGGATTTCGCGGAAACCATAGCATTGCTCGATGGCGACGTGCATCATCTGCACCGCCCTATTCTGCTTTATGAATGGGGCACCGGCATCTCCACAGGCGGAAGCATAGAATCTCGAAAGCGCCTGTACGCCGATCACGAGCGTCTCTATCGACGTCTTCATGAAGCTCACCCAGACGACTCGTCCTACCGCTCTGCCTACGGCAAATTCAAGCTCCGGCAATTCCTCGCCCTCAAAACTCCGCTCTATCCCCTGCTCCAGAAGATCGTGGCAAAGGGATACACCAAAGCCGCAGACGCCTAAAGCTCGTTGCTCTTCTCGCCCAAGGCGTACACCTTGTAGATGAGCTTCGCCACGGGAGCCGGCCACAGCGACGAGAGGATCTCCAGATCCTCCGCCTGGCGCGTGCCATCCTTCAGGTTCTTCGATGTCGAGGATTCCTCGTAAATTCGGTGCCCCATGAGGCGTTCCGGCACGTACACGAACCGCCCCGGCTCGCCGGCCAAATCGACCCACGTCTTGTAGTCGCAGCTGTTCTTGTACGTCTCATCGAACACAGACGGCCCCAGATTCTCCTTCACGAGCATCACCGCGGGACAGCAGATGGGGTTGCCCAAAGAAAGCGCACGGCGCTTCACGAATCGCGACCCGTTCAAAACCCGCGTCCCCAAGGGCGCGTTCAGCGCGCGCTTGATGCGCAGAAGCGCATTGCCGGCCACGCGCTCGCCGTTGCGGATCTCGAAATAGTCGGAAAAGGCCAGCTGCAGCCCGCCTTCCTCGTAGTCGTTAACGGCGGCGAGCATCGTGGAGAGGTAGTTCGGCTCGTAGTAGTCGTCCTGATGCGCGATGGTCACCAACGGCGTCTCGGCCGCATCGTAGCCGTAGTTCCAGTCGCTCGCAGCGCCGCGCGGATCTGGATTCACCACCACGGGCACCTCGAAACGGCGCGCCACGGCGCTGATATGGTCGTTGGGCGTCGAAGTGGAGATGATGATCGGGCAGCGCGCGTCCTGGGCGAGCAGCGATTCCACCGTGGACGCCAAATAGGGGTTTTCCTTGTAGGCGCAAACGGCGAACGTATGGTCGGAGGGGGCAAAGGTCATCTAGCTCACCTCGGCGCTCTTGCGGCCGCCCTCGGCGCCGGAAGAGCCCTCGGAGGCCATAATAATGGCGCGAATCTCGGTCGCGTCGCCCCACACTCCCGGCGAATCGTAGGGCCTGTCGGGGAAGGCGCCGTAATCCAAGGCAATAGAAAGCCCGTTCTCGCGAATGAACCCCTCTACGCGATCGGCCAGGCTCTCCGGCGCTCCGGTGCAGCAGTTGATGACGCCCGTCACCTTATCCTGCAGCACCACGGCGGCAATCTGGCGCGCCAGCTCCTCGACGGTTATGAAGTCGTAGAGGTTCTTGCCCGTGGTGAAGGGGAAACGCTCGTCCCCGGCGCGGGCGGCCCGCAGAAGCTTCCCGAAAATGGACTGGGCCTTCTCGTCGTTGCCGTAGATGTAGAAAGCGCGCAGCCACTGGAAGGCGACCGGCATCGGCGCCAGCGAGAGCGCAAGTCCCTGGCGCAGGGCGTTCTTGGCGATGCCGTAGAGGCTCTGGGGATTGCAGGGAGTGTCGGCCGTGATGGCCCCCTCCCAGTACCCCACCTCGTGCATGGTGCCCATGACGGCGATCTGCCCCACCCCCGCTCGGGCCATGTTCATGAGGAAGCGGTAGTGGGCAGAAAGGTCGTCCATATGGCTTTCATCGTTGTGGGCGAACCCGTTGCGCCATGCCAGGTGCAGGCACACGTCGGGCACGCACCCGATGAGCTCGCACAAATCAAGCGCCGGGTCGAACAGATCGGCGGCCACCCACCGAACGCCCGGCGTCTCGTCCGCGCCCGCGCCGGCCGAGCGGTCGACGGCGATAACCTGCACGCCCCGGCCGGCCAACTCGCGCACCACCTGCGACCCGATGTAGCCGCCGGCGCCCGTCACCACAATCGTCTTCATGAAATAGTCCTCACTCGCCTACGCGCGACGCAGGGAGGCCAGGGGCGGATGCACCCGATCCTTGTCGCTGAGTATGATCTTCGTCTCGTCGAAGGCCTCGTCGCCCTCCATGGCCGGCCATACGACACCGATAGCCGGATCGTTCCACATGAGTCCGCCCTCATCGCCTGGGTGGTACACGTCGTCGCACTTGTAGCAGAACACCGCCCGATCGCTCAGCACCAGGAAGCCGTGGGCGAACCCGCGGGGAATGAACAGCTGCCGGCGATTCTCGGCCGACAGCACGACGCCCTCCCACTGGCCGAAGGTGGGACTGCCTTCCCGCAGATCCACCGCCACATCGAACACCGCCCCCTCGACGACGCGCACGAGCTTCGACTGCGGATGTTCGATCTGAAAGTGGAGGCCCCGCAACACGCCCTTCGACGAGGCGGACTGGTTGTCCTGCACGAACTCGCAATCGATGCCGCCGGCGACGAAGTTCTCCCGCTTGTAGGTCTCCATGAAATAGCCGCGCTCATCGCCGTAGCTCTTGACGTCAACGACGACGACCCCCTCGATGGCGGCCTTCGTGAAGGTGAAGTTACCCGAAGTGATCTGCTCTGCCATGCTCTCCGTACTCTCCTATTGTCCCTGGTTCGCGTACTTGGCCTCGACGGCCTCCTTCTGGCCGCGCCACCAGTCCTCGTTGTCGCGGTACCATTGGATGGTCTCGTCCAGCCCCTCGCTGAAATCGGTGTGTCTGGGACGCCACCCCAGCTCGCGGCGCAGTTTCGAGGAATCGATGGCGTAGCGCCGGTCATGGCCGGGACGATCGCGCACCCAGTCGAAGTCGTCGGCATCGCGCCCCATGCGCTGAAGGATGCTGCGCAGCACTTCCAGGTTGTTGCGCTCGCCGTCGGCCCCGATAAGGTAGGTCTCCCCCGCTACGCCCTGGGTGAGAATGGCCCACACGGCAGACGAGTGATCCTCGGTGTGAATCCAGTCGCGCACGTTCAAACCGTCGCCGTACAGCTTCGGCCGCGCGCCCGTGAGGATGTTGGTGATCTGCCGCGGAATGAACTTTTCTATGTGCTGGCGCGGCCCGTAGTTGTTCGAGCAGTTGGAAATGGTGGCGTCCACCCCGTAGGTGCGGTGCCACGCGCGCACGAGCATGTCCGACGAAGCCTTGGTGGAGCTGTAGGGGCTCGACGGCCTGTATGGCGTCTCCTCGGTGAAGCGCGCCGGGTCGTCCAGGGCCAAGTCCCCGTACACCTCGTCGGTGGAGATGTGGTGGAAGCGGGTGCCGTGGCGCCGCGCCGCCTCCAGCAACTGGAACGTGCCCTCCACGTTGGTGCGCACGAAGGGCGCCGGATCGGCGATGGAATTGTCGTTGTGCGACTCGGCAGCGAAGTGCACGATGGCGTCAGCTTCGGGCACCAGCTCCTCCAGTAGGGCCGCGTCGCAGATGTCGCCGTGGACAAACGTCAGGCGATCCTCCGGAATGCCAACCAGATTCTCACGATTTCCGGCGTAGGTGAGCGCGTCCAACACGGTGACGTGCACCTCGGACTGGTTCTCCACCACCCAGTGGACGAAATTGCTGCCGATGAATCCCGCGCCCCCGGTCACGATGATGCGGCGCGGCGCCAAAGCCTCTCGGGCCATACGTGTAAACCTCGATCCTATTCGCTAGCGCAGAGGGACGATCTGCCCATCCGCCACTTTCTTCAGATGCTTGCCGTAGCCGCTTTTGCCGTACCGCGCGGCCGCCTCGGCCAGCATCTCGTGGGAGATCCAGCCGTTGTTGAAGGCGATCTCCTCCAGCACGGAGATAGAGAGCCCCTGGCTGCGCTGCACGGCGCGGACGAACTCCCCCGCCTCGAACAGCGACTCGGTGGTGCCCGTATCAAGCCACGCGAACCCGCGACCCAGCGTCACCACGTTCAAGGAGCCGTCTTCCAAATACATCTGGTTCAGCGAAGTAATCTCCAGCTCGCCTCGGGCCGACGGCCTCACGCGCTTGGCGAAGTCGCACACGCGGGAATCGTAGAAGTACAGCCCCGTCACGGCGAAGTTCGAGCGAGGATGCTCCGGCTTCTCCTCCAAGGACAGCACGTTGAAGTCCTCATCGAACTCCACAACACCGAACCGCTCCGGATCTTCCACGTGATAACCGAACACCGTGGCGCCCCCATGGGACTCGGCTGCCTCCACCGCCTGGCGCAAATGGCGCCCCAAGCCGTTGCCGTAGAAGATGTTGTCGCCGAGCACCAGCGCGCAGGAATCGCCGCCGATGAAGTCCTCACCGATGATGAACGCCTGCGCCAGCCCGTCGGGACTCGGTTGTATCGCATAGGAGAGGTTGATGCCGAATTGCGAGCCGTCGCCGAGCAGCCGCTCGAAGTTCGGCAGATCCGTCGGCGTCGAGATGATGAGGATGTCGCGGATGTTCGCCATCATGAGCACCGACAGCGGGTAGTAGATCATCGGCTTGTCGTAGACGGGCAGAAGCTGCTTGCTCGTCACGGTGGTCAACGGATACAGCCGCGTGCCCGAGCCGCCCGCCAGCACTATTCCCTTCATGGGGCGCTCCCTTTGGTTGAAATCGAATGCTTCATTTCCTTTCCCGTTATTGTATGGGAAAGACGAGCCTTGGAACATGGCATAGGCAAATCTTCAGACAAGCGACCAGCACCACCAGCCGTTCCGCCATTTGCTCCAGACCCGCGAAAAGGGGAATGCCGACCTGCGAATTATGGTTCAATAGGCGCAATACACCGAAAGGCAATGAGCAGCGCGCCGCACAAGAAGGGAATTCCATGAACGAAGCTGAACGCAACTTGACGTCGGATCTCGATGCGGAAGTCATGCCGGCGCCCCGGCGAATGCCCTCGATAGACTTCGACGAGGCCCTGGCCATGTTCTTCGTCGTGCTTTACCACTCGCATTACTATACGACCAATTTCGTCGAATACGGTGCCTCGGCCTTTCCGTACTACCTGTTGAACGGATTGCTATCCACTTGCGTTCCCATGTTCTTCCTCGTGAACGGCTATCTGCTCTTCCGAAAGGAGCTCAACCTCCGCAAACACATCATCAAGACGGTAAGGCTGACAGTCGTCACCATCATCTGGTCTTTCATTATCCCCGTTGTCCTTTGCCCGATAACAGGATACGAGCCGACCATCAAAGAGCTCCTAAGCTGGGGCTGGTACCGCACCATGGGCTGGAACGATCAGCTCTGGTTCATAGGCGCCCTCGTTTGCATCTACATCTTCTTCCCCATTTTGAAAGTAGCTTACGACAAGTATCGTCCGGCCTTCCTGTTCTTCGCGGCCGTCTGCGCAATTATGACATTCGGCGTGGTACTGCTGAATCAGGTCATCTCCGTTGCGCTGTGCGGCCTGTTCAATCGGGGAAGCCTCTTCGACTTCAACTACTTCGCCTCGTTCGATCCCTTCAGGGGCATTCACGGATACTCGTTCGTTTACTTCTGCCTGGGAGGATTGCTCTGGGACAAGCGCGGTGCCCTGCTGAAGCGGGCTCCGAACAAGCGCGTCGCCCTGGCCGTGGCCACCCTTGTCATCTCGTCCGCACTTCTGGCCGCCTGGGGATGGCTCGCCTCCAGCGTGAACGGGAAGCTGTTCGACACGGTTTACCACGGATACGACACGGTATTCGTGCTTGCCAACACTCTGGCGCTGTTCGTGCTCGGGCTCTCGTACCAGGGCAAGGCCAAGACTCCCCACCGGTTCATTTTGGCCGTGTCGCAGAACACCCTTGGAATCCTCTACGTCCACAACATGGTTCGCGTGACCCTCAATCTGCTGGTCGATTCCAGCGGAGCTTTGACGCAGCTTTGCTCGAACCTGATAGGGAGCGCATTCTACGCGCTGATCATCCTGTCCATCTCTCTGGGCATCGTCTGCATCTTGAAGAAAACCCCTGTCCTCAAACAGCTCGTGTAGCCAAGCAAGGTTTCGGGGAGAGCACATTCCAAGCTGAAAGATCCAAGCCTCCCTTTGCCCATAAAGAGCAAAGGGCGAGGATCCTTGAAGAATCCCCGCCCTTTTTATGAACATGCGATAGCGCTAAAGTGTATCCCTATCGTGCTCTACCGCGTTTGATCCCATTTGCCGGCGGCGTTCACGTGGTATTTCCCGATCCACGTGTTGGTTGCCATGGCGCCAGAGCCGGTTACATAGTAGTCACCGACCCATTTGTTCTTGGCCATAGCGCCCGAACCGCTAAGGAAGTACCAGTGGCCGTCGATTTGCCGCCATCCCGTGGCCATGGCGCCAGAGTCCTTCAGGTAGTACCACGTCCCACCTATCTTTTGCCAACCGACCGCCATAGCCCCGGAACCCTTCAAGTAATACCAGGAGCCGCCAACTTTCTGCCAGCCGGTCGCCATGGCGCCGGAGCCCTTCAGGTAGTACCAGGTTCCGCCGACCTGCTTCCATCCCGTGGCCATGGCGCCAGAGCCTGGGTTCAGATAGAACCAAGCGCCGCCGACTTTCTGCCAGCCCTCGGCCATTGGGCCAGAGCTCTTCAAGTAGTACCAGCTCTTGCCCAGCTTCAACCACCCGGTCTGCATATAGCCGGAGCGATCGAAATGGTACCAATCGCCATCGATGCGCGCCCACTGGCTGTAGGGATACGACCCGTCCTCAAGTTGGAACCACCATTTGCCGCCGGACTTCTTCCAAGTTCCATACTGGCTGCTCTCGTCCTCGACGACAATCGGCGCCTCGATACGAACCTTACTGCCGATAGAAGCGATTACCGAGGCCGACCCGGGAGCTTTGCCGATGATGGTGCCATTATCCCGATCAACACTGAAGACGGACGGTTTGCTGGAGCTCCAGCTGAAAGTCGCGGGATCCAGCTCGCACACGAAATTGCCGGAGCCATCGCCTTGGTTGATAAAGCGTACTTCGGGCTGGAAGGCGTAATCGGCGCCGACGTTGGTGGTGTAGCCGGTCTGGCGGAATTCGAAGTTCTCGCTCTTCAGCCACTCGGCACGTACATCGCACTTCACTGTTAGAGACCTATCGCTCGGCCGAGCGAAGCTGGCGGCCACCCCGTCGCCGAAGCACTGAACCCAGTAGGGGCCAGCCTCGCCGACGTACACGCAGCCGATGCCGATAGTGGTGAAATCGGGATCCAAGATATTCGCACGATGGCCAGATGAGTTCATCCAGGAATTCATCACCCAATCGGGCCCCGGCTGCATCATGGCGATGTTCTCTCCCACCGTCTCTTTCCCTTCGGGGAAGGCGGTCCAACAATCAGTGCCATCGGGGCGCTCGTGGCTGAAGTAGTAGCTGATCTCGACCGCACGCTGCATGGCGGCTTCCAAAAGACCGCGATCCATGGCAAGAGGGCTGAGCCCCTCTTTGGCGCGTTCGGCATTAACGAGGTCGAGTACTTCGTAGGCTTGCCCGTATTCCTGCTCGACATCGACGACAAGAGCGTCTGCCGTCATTGGGATTCCGCTCTCAGCCAGAAGGGCAATCACGCCATATTCATCTGGCACAGAAGTGCTTACCCCCACCCCTATTGCGGACTCCGGCGCCTCCTCGGCCAAAGCCTGCCCGGGAGCAACCCAAAGAGCAACCGCCAGCGCCAGCGCACCGGCAAATGCCATCGCCCTCGCCGATTTCCCTCTCATACGCGCGCAAGACATGCAACCATCCCCTTTCTTGATCCGATGTCAACGCTTCCCTCTGATCGCGAGCATAACATCCCAGAAGATAAGTCGCAAGGTCGGAATATCATGCACTCATATCTCGCCAAACCCGTCTCAGGCCATCAGCAAAAACGGTGAAGCTATGCGAGGTGTTCCGTTCTGGAACCATGCTGTCACCGATCAGTCGCCCTCCTTCGACCTGCATCAAATCGGGAACGAGCTTACGAAGCTTGCTCTTTGGATCCACGATCTTATCAGGGTCACGATAACCGCGCTTCTTCGCAACCTGATCTAAGTTCACGCCGTAAGCTTCCGACACAGCGTTAAGGTCTCCGAAATACCAAGACTCCAGCTCCTCACATGCAATGCGAACCAGAACCGGCCTGTTGTAGGGTTTGGCGATCTCAAGTATCTCCCTTTTAACCTCCACGCAATCGCGACGATCCCGGTCGCAAACAACAATGAACCTGGCGTCTCCCGGCCACCCCCTCAAGAGAGAAGGGAGTTTTGCCTTCAAATCACCTATGCCACGATGCTCGACAATTTGCAAATCTAGCTGCGGCAGCATATCGGGCAGAATTTTGGGGATAACCCGCTTGAGCATTTCCGCCGAAGAGGGCTCCTCTGTGAGAACGACTATCATAGACAGCTCGCCTCTGGAATAAGGCCCATCTCCCACAAACTGCCAAGCTTGTTTCCCTCTCGATATAGCGAAACAGTTATCGGCATCTGAGACACCCTTTTCACCTGGGAAAACCCTCCATATTTCACCAGCGCATAAACCTGATCAGGCTTAAGGGAGTCAAGCACCAGGGGCGAGTGGGTCGAAACGAGAACCTGGCCGCCTCTATCGGCGTAACGCTGAAGCTCCTCCATTAGCACCGGAAGTAGATCTGGGTGAAGAAGCCCCTCGGGCTCTTCTATGCAAAGAAGAGAGCTTGGATTCACCTCAGCCAGCAGAAGCAGATAGGAAAACAGTCGTAACGTACCGTCAGATACACTCTCTTGAGGAAACGATGCTTCTAGGTTGTTATCGCCAAACAGAAGATGCACCTCGCCATTAGGCAATGGCTGGACCGCGATGTTGTCTACACCATTGATTCGTCTCGACATCGATCGCACAATGTTTTCAAAGGCTTTGGGGTTATGAGCCCAAAGACGACGAGCGACCTTGGCCATGCCTCTCGTGGAAAAGAACTGGGCGGTAGATGACGGCCTATCAGCGTCGTGGTGAATGGACGTTGGTGCCACGACGAACCAATTGTCGATCAAAGCACGAAGAGATGATTCCAGAGGATAGTCGGAAAGCTGCCCGAGGCTGTCCACTGCCAGCGTCCTTGGCGAAGACAGCTCAATTGACTCTTTTTCTTTGCTTACAGAGGAATACGATTCCGGAACTCCGCGCAGCGCCCAACCTTGGCCCTCTCGGATATCGAGCACGATCCAGGGAGACCCGGAGCTGCCTTTCCTCAAGCGCAATTGCTCAAGGGCCACATAGGCCTCGCCGAAATCGTCGCAGGACAGCTCGACGCGATAAGTCAGAACCGGCTCCTTCTTACTCCCCCTGAACTTTATCGTGATGGCAATCGGACTGCGCGATCCCCGGGACACAATTTCTCGAAATCCGCCGCGCATCGAGGCAGCCTCCGCAACGCCTCGGGACAAGCAATCATGCAAGAAAACCAGAGCGTCAAACAACGACGACTTGCCAGCACCATTCGCGCCCACAAAAGCCGCAAGCGGCGTCAGGTCATCGACCGACACTTCTCTGAGCGCCTTATAGTTCTCAATCTTTACTGCTTCCAGCTTCATAGGCTCTCCCGTATTCAGCTCCGCATATGGCGCAACCGACATCTTCCTCACAATTGTATAGGCCGATGCACGTGGCACAGTCGAGAAAACCATAAACGCACAACAGCGCAAGAGAACACTATGTCCTCGTTTTTTTGCATTTCGAGCCGGACATTGCAACCGCGGAAGGAGTCATCGCCCAAAGCACTCTTTGCTACATCTTAAACGACAGCACCTTTTCCCTCTAGCTTAGCTCCGCGGCATACGCTGCGCACTCCTTGAGCGCTTGCGAAAACTGCTGTTCGAGTCCTAGCTTGCTAATCACTTTCTCACGACAACCAAGTCTGCTAGCAATCCATACAAGAGCGATCTCGCGACAAGCATACACGACATTCAACAAGTGACCGGGCAAAAGCCATTCCTCCCTGGGACGGCCTCCGCGCTGCTCTTTGGGATGCTTTATACTATTGTACGTATTGGCAATAACCTGAGGCAATGCTTCGTCGAACAGAAGGCTGGACTTCTCGCAATCGGCGAATGAATCGCCGAGAAGTCCTTTTATGCATTCGCACGTCGTCCTTCTCTTTGAGCGCGACCCTAGAATAGCGGCACCCAGTTCTTCAAAAGCAATTCCAAATAAAGTAACTTGGTTTTCTAAGGTGAGATTGTTGTGCATCTTGGCAATGTACGAAATCTGGCGTAACGGAATCGAATAATTGGACATAAGGGAAAACCAAGCGCCAAGCCCAGATTCACCAATATCGTCGAAGGCAATGAGATACGGTTTGTTCGTCCTGGGAGGTTCCCAGGGATCGAAACGCGTAGAGATGAGAGGATTTATCGGGAAGGTGTCCATCGACCCATCTACGCCATCGCCCTCATGCGGCCCATACTCAACCCGCATTCTCTCGAATGATATATTTCTCCAACATATGATGGACAAAAGCGCCGTGAGCTTGAGATGACATTCGAAGTGATCGTTCAGCAATTTCGGTGTAGGCGCGAACGACTCGAACCAAACCCGGCCGCCGAAATCGACACTTGGAGCCATCCCGCATCTCGCGGAAAGATTGCGGGATATACTCAAGCCGAGATTGAGCCCTTCATCAGCCCCAATAAATCGATTGTCAGCCTGCTCAATCTCTCCCCCGTATGTTTCTGCGAGTGCGGCCATCTCCTTGTCAAAGCCTTGGTTGAGCCCAGACGTTCGCAAGCCAAACCACTTCGTCAAATCTGGAGACGTGCTGCCGAGGGAAGCTACATTCGAATAATCCATGTCCTCATCGTACGAATCGCATTTGATGACGCAATCAGTCCTCAAGCGCATACTGCCGTAGTTCCTGTCCGTGTCAAACGAGATAGATGAAAAACGAGCATCAATCACGCAATAGAGATCCTTCGAAAGAGCATCCCGCACATGCACTGCGCCAGGGATCGTATGCGAATCGAAAGAAGGACTCTCCTCCATATGCCTTTGACCGGAATCAGGGAGGATCAATTCGAAGAATCCCTCAGCTTGCCTCAAAAGACATGGTTCACACTTGTCCCCATTAGGATAATCGCACCATCCGAAAATGTAATCGTTACCATCATTCGTGTAGTCGCAGAGAAGCATAACCCCCCTCTTTCTCGCATCCTAAGCAGTCTGCATTCGCTGGCACGATGTTCGGCTGGCGGAGCACTCAGATCCGCAAAGCAGCAGACTCACTCGCAGGGGCCTTAAACCCTCCCAACTCCAAAGCCTTCGCCCTGACCTTCTCCGCCCTGCTCTGCACGAAGGCGTCGTAGTCTTTGGCTACCGCTTCCTTCCTGGCCGCAGGTTCCATATCGTCATAGCCGCCGCATTGGATCTTCTCGATGGGAATCAAGTGGCTGGCCAACCTTCCACGTACTTCATCCTCACTAGCCCATTTGCAGCGTTCAGCAAGGTACTTTAAGGGCTCCTTTTTGCCTATATCCCAATTTGTTGCATCTTTTATCAAAGCGCAGTTCAGCACAATAGAACGATTCTTGACACCCGCCTTGCTCAGCAGATCGTCGGGAAAGACGTGATGAAAATGCCTATCGCCGAAGGGGCACTGCGTTAAGTCATCCCCGGTGGCAAAATCCCTCGCGCCTTCGTGGCCGGTCAGCGCGAGGACGCTTCGAGAGACGACCGACTTCCGTTTCGGCCAACCAGCTTGAACCAGCTCCTCGATCTCGAAAGGAGGGTTCTCCTGATCGTCGAATATCGGGGCCTTCAGTTCCGCGTTCTCGCCCGCGAATCTCAGGCCGAGATACTCCTTCATGCCCCGGTAATCCTGCAGGGCGTAGGTGCTGGCCGATTTTTCATAGCGATGCGTGAAGAATGCCCGCCACAGATACTGCCGCAACAGGCTTTTCATCAGGCCCTGATGATCGACATCCTTCGGATTCATACGGAAAATTGCGGCAGCGACCCACATAACGGACACCGATGGCAGCAGCCGCTCATCCGTGACCCCCTCCGTAATCAGCAGGCCGAGCATACTTTCTATCGCCTGCGCATTGTCCGCCCACGAGTCGACGAATTTGTCCTTGTCGAACTTCCACGCGCCGGCCTGGTTCGGAGAATAGCCCTGAACAAGAGACTCCGTGTTGAACAGCAGCTCGCTGACATTGGAATACCTCTGCAGTCCGGGGACTTCGGTTTTCATCTTATCGATCTTCTCCGTCAGACTCATGCCGAGCTTGCTCTCCAGCTGCGCCGCGATGATGTCATACTGCGAAAGCGGCTTGCCGTTCGTGTTCATGTTAACGAACACGTCGAGCACGACGTCCTCGCTGGTCGACGAGGGCAGCGCCAGATAGGGCAGATTGTAGTTCGCGATGCGCTCGCGCAGTTTGTCTACCGTGGACTTTACCGACTCCTTGAGTTCGTAGTACTCATCAGCGGAAGAGTAGCCCTCCTTGTTCCCAAGCGCCTCCCTTATCCATTTGTCGTAATTGCAACTACCGAGGCTCTTCGTCGGGCAGAGGAGGCTGGCAGGGATCATCTTGCGCGCCAGGCATTCTTTCGGTTTGTCGCACCACAACGGGTATCGGCGGTTGTCCTTCTTTCGCCAGCGAGATTGCCGGATCACCTCAGCAGCCATCTGGGGTTCTTCCGAATCGAAATCCTCGACTACAACGAAGTAGGAGCCATCCTCGTAGTTGTCGTTCAGAACGCGCCATACCGCAGTCATCCTCTGCTGGCCGTCGAGCAGCTGCTCCGTTATCCGCTCCCCCTCAACGGGCGCCGTTTGCAAGGCGCGCGATTCGAACTTCGGCTTGTCGCCCACTTCCAAAATAAGCGTCACGCCCAAGGGCAGACCCTTTATTATCGCGTTCATCAAACTGCAGATCCGACTATGATCCCACGCCTCCCCTCTCTGGAAGCGAGGAAGCGTGATTTCCCGGTTCTGCACCTTTCCCAACCATTTGTAAAGCTCCCTATCATTCGCCTCCGCACCGTACATAGCGTCCTCCGCCACTCTCGCTTGCAATACCGGAACCATTCTACTACAAAGCAGATCTATCTCTCGTTAATCATTAGACTATGGCGTATAGTAGAATGAAGCCCCTCAGCATAGTCCCTTAGTCGAAACAACGTCGGCGCCGGAATCGCAAATGTTGGTTGCTAGGATGGCTCCGGCGGCTATCGGGAGTCGCAGGGAAAGACGGCGGATCGCTTCGGCTGCTGCGGGGATCAGATCCCTTGGTATCGGCGCGGTTGTCTTCACGCTCAGAGGCTCAAGCGCGCCCGGGACGGGAACTGTCAAAGTCAGCACTCGAACCGGGGACACCGCCTCCTGGCGAGCGAATTCCGTGCCGCGCCGGCAGCTCTGTCCCGACACATGGACGACGGCGCCAGCCTCATCCAGGCAGACTTCCAGGGCGCAGCCCAACGGGCATTGCACGCACGTAAGCTGCTTGGTCGCGGCACCGCTCATCGTTCCTCCAGCCTCACGCGAACCTCGACGGCGTCGCGCAGGTCTCCCACGGGCACCTTCAAACGCACCATCTCAGCGGGAACGGCGACCATTAACTTCCTGGAAACCACCGCCCTCGTCGCTCCGTCCCGAAGAATCGCTTCCACGATAACCTTAGGGCCTTTAACCGCACGGGAAGGACGGAAAGAGAGCGTCACGGAATCCTCCGCGCGGGCATCTCCACAACCCATCCCGCGCATCGAAATCCGTTGGGGCACAACATAACGGACGCCCTCGGCCGCCACCACCGAAACGAAGTCGCGCCCCGCCGCGCCGCAATCCTCGCGTGCCCTCGTAGAAGCAATTTTGCGCGCTACCTCTTCCCCATCGCCCTCTCGCATCGCCAAGGCAAACCGGGCCGCAGCCGCGCCCGCAATCTCGCCCTCCTCCGACGCGTAGTCGGCCAAATCGTGAATGTGCAGCGCATTCCCGCACGCGAACACGCCGGGCTCGCTCGTCTGCAGCGACTCGTCCACCACGGCCCCGCCCGTCACGGGATCCAGCATTACGCCGGCCGTCTTAGCCAGCTCATTTTCGGGCAGCAGCCCCACGGAAAGCAGCAGGGTGTCGCATTCCACCCGTCTTTCGGTGCCCGGAATCGGCCGCAGCGTCTCGGGATCCACGTCGGACACCCACACGGCACTTAGCCGCCCCTCTCCCTCCAGGCGCGTCACGGTGGTGCTCAGGTGCAGCGGAATCCCAAAATCGTCGAGGCACTGCACGATATTCCGCCGAAGCCCCGACGGCGTCGGCATCAACTCGTAGACGCCGACAACCTCAGCGCCTTGAAGGGCCATGCGCCGCGCCATGATGAGCCCGATATCGCCAGACCCGAGTATGGCCACACGACGCCCTGGCAAGCATCCCTGCAGATTGGCGAAGTTCTGCGCGCTTCCCGCAGTAAATACGCCAGAAGGCCGGCTCCCTGCCATATTGAGCGCACCTTGCCCCCGCTCGCGCGAACCTGTCGCCAAGACCACAGCGCCGACATGAACCGTAACAGCGCCCGACGGCGACACCGCCTCTATCGCGCGCCGGCCATCGGCTATCCGTCGCATCTCCAAGGCACTAGAATCGCGCAGCACCTCAACGTTGCCCTCGTCAGCGCCGTCCCGCAACGCGCTGCATTCGCGATCGGCATACTCTGGCCCCGTTAACTCCTCCTTGTAGCGGTGAAGCCCGAAACCGTTGTGCACGCACTGCTTCAGAATGCCCCCGAGCCGCTCCTCGCAATCGAGGAGCACCACGTGAGCCCCCTCGGCAGCTGCTGATCGGGCCGCCGCCATGCCAGCCGCCCCGCCGCCAACCACCGCCACATCGCAATCCACTACCTTCGACGAAGTCCCAACGTCGGCGTTCGCGGCCGCGAAGGACCCGCTCTCTTCGCGACGCAATCCGCTGTCGCCGCCCTCCTCGGCTTCTCTCCTTGCCTCGTGTTCCCCGGTATGTCGAACAAGCTCCACGTAATCCTCGCGCGCCTCCGCGACGACCGATGATCGCCGACCTCGCCTATCCAGCGCATCGGGTGCGACCCCGGTCTCCCTTGCGACGATCTTGCATATCTCAGGCGTGCAGAACCCGCCGTGGCACCGACCCATCATAGCCCGGGTGCGCCACTTCAAAGCATCCAGCGACAGCACCGGCAGCGGCCCGTGAAGCGCCTCCACTATCTCAGCCTCGCTCACCTGGCAGCATCGGCACACGATATGCCCCCACCGGCCGTCATCGGCAATTGCCGCCGCCCGCTCGCCAGCGTCCATCTCGGCCAGCAAGGCGCTATGGGGCATGCGGTCGTCGAAATCCTCACGCGGACGAGCGCCAAGATAGTCGGCTATCTCCCCTGCAATACGCACGGCAACCGCCGGCGCAGAGGTGAGGCCGGGCGAGTCGAAGCACGCGATATTGAAAAATCCCGGGGCATCGTCGGGCTGCCCGATGACAAAATCGTCGCCATCGGCATTCGAGGCCCTTATCCCCGCGAAGTTGGCTATGAGCCCCCTTGCGGAAAGCCCAGGCCATGTTTTATGAGCGAGCCGGTGCACCAACTGCAGCCCATCGGCATGCGTCGATACGTCGGTTTTGCTTGTCTGCTCAATTGCAGAAGGGCCGATCAGCAAGTTTCCATGAACCGTTGGCGTAACCAACACACCCTTGCCGGCCGCCGACGGGACTTGGAACATCGTATGCGAGAACATATCGCCGAACTCGGTGTCCAAAAGCTGATAGTCGCCCCTTCGAGGAAGGATCCGCAACTTCCGGGCGCTCACCATATTGTTCATCTCGTCAGCAAAGACACCGGCCGCATTCACGATGGCGCAAACCCGGTATAGTTCGCCTCGAGACGTCCTCACCAGATAGCGTCCGTACCCCTTCCGAATACTAACGACTTCCTCATTGAACCGAAACCGAACGCCATTGCGAGCCGCTTGCTCCGCGCACCGAAGCGCCACTTGGTAGGGGTCGCAAATGGCCCCGCTCTCAGCAAGAAGAGCGCAGCGCGCATCCGGATTGACGGACGGCTCCAACAAACGCACCTGCTCACCAGACAACAAGCTGACATCCTCCACGCCGTTGCGAATGGCCCGACGCCAAAGCTCGCGAAGCAACGCATCATCCTCAGCGGTGAAGCCCAGCACCAAGGAACCGTTGCGCTTGTACGGAAAGCCCAGCTCGCGGGCCCATTGAGGGAAAAGTCTCGAACCCTCGACGTTGAATCGCGCTTTCAAACCGCCCGGCTCGGGGTCGAATCCCGCATGTACGATAGCGGAGTTGGCGCGCGTCGCACCGTAGGCAATATCATTGCCCGCCTCTAGCACCAAAACAGCAAGGTCGAGGCGATAAAGCTCGCGCGCAACAGCCGCCCCTGCCACACCGGCGCCAATCACTATCACATCATATGTTCCAAGCTTGCTCATACGCCCATACTAGCACACGAGCAAATTCAAGGACTTATCGCGCACCGAACGACAGCGGAACACGAGATCGCGAAACAACATCAGAACTGCTCGTACACGAACTCGGGAGGATCGCCGTAGCCAGAGAAGAGAAGGAACCAGACCAAGATCGCAATGCACGCTACGGCAGCCACGAACCAGAGGAAGGCCTCTACATTAGGGTGCTCGCCCAACCAGCATTGCATTTTCTCCAGCCATTTCATGAAGTAGCCCCCTCGTCTTCCAAGATCTCCTTCCCCGCACCTTCCACTTCCAGCATTTCGTCGGCAGCAGTCTCGGCATCCTTCTCTGCAGACGTCTCTCCACGCTCATCCGACCGAGTGCAAACCTCATCGGCGGCGCTGCTGCCATACCGATCGCTCTCCTCTCCTCCGTAGAACTCGCACAGCGCCCGATCCACCTCGACCCAGCCCTTCCAGCCAAGGTGCATGACGTCGCGAAGATAGTACTTGTCATAATCGTGCCCGGAAAGATCCAGGTAGTCCACTTCGGCTTCATCAAGCACGCTGCTCAACTTACCGTAAAACTCCGCCCGGCTCTCTTTAGTGTAGCGCTGAATGTCGTAGTACTCACCGTTGACCGGTTCGATGACCAGTAGCGGCGTTATCCCAAGTTCCTTGCAAACCGTAAGGAACAATTGCAAATCCCCGAACTCCGTCTCGCTCCAACCCGCAAACGGCTCACCCTCGTAGGGCTGGCCCCATGCAGCATCGCTCACATAGGTATCGAAATACTCGTCGTAGATACCGTAGTCGTTGTTTGTGCAGGCAGTTTTGCCCTCTTCAACCGCTCGTCGGTCGAGCGCATCCCAATCAGGCCCGACAACCGAAGCGCCATCCCGCTCAAGCCGCCCGTTGGATGCCAGTCCCTCGGCAAGCAATGCACGGCGCTCGCTACCTGACACGAAATCGGAAACCGCTCGATTAGCCCGCCCCATTATCGAGTCACTAGCCAGATCGCTCACTGTTTGGGCGTCTACTCCCAGAGCTATCACCCGCTCGCGAATCTGCGCCTTTGTCTCGACGGTCAGCCTCGGATTCTCCATGCACTCGCAGAAAGCCTCTTCCGAGAAGCTGTTCAGGAACGCCTCCGGTGTGCATCCCGCCTCATTCATGAACCACTGATCGCCGATCAGGAACGCCACCTTCTTCTCGGGAAGCGCCCCGCACTCGTCCAAGGCGCTCACCTCGATAGCGCCCCACAGCGACTGGTAACCGCCACCGCCCATTGAAATCAGGTCGAATCCCAGGTCATTTTCCGAGAAGAACCGCACAGGATGGGCCGAGTCCTCCGCCCCATAGCTTAGCTCCGAAGACCCCAGCAAAAACCCCACCGTGCGCCCCTGCACTTGCTGCGCCCGCACCATTTCGCCCAACAGCGACGGGCTCCCCGCTAGCGCCACGGTTGGCCGCGGGTTCACCGGATTCTCCCGCGCCATCTCTCGCAGGGCGGCATCGGTAGGCGCCTGCAGATAATACGCCGCGCCCACACCCAGAGCGAGCACCAGTGCGCAGCAAACCGCGATCAGCTTCCGCATGCCTAGCCCTGCACCCGAATCTCAACCTGATGGATGATCTTGTTGACCGAGTTCATCTCCTCGCGCTCCACTGCCGTGGGCGCGATCACCACGCCAAACTCGGACTCGATGCCCACGAGCAGCTCGATCGCCGCCATAGAGTCCAGAAGTCCCGCCTCGAACAGGTCGATATCGCGCTCCTCGCGAATCACCTCATCGTCGCACACTTCCTCGATCAAATCGAGCATGCGCTCTGCTACCGTGCCATTAGCCATGAATCAGACCTCCTACCACCGTATGCAACTGACCTGAGAAAATAGCCATGCCCAGCATGACCAAGTTGATCGTAACGAACCACTGGAGCGCCTTGTACCAGCGCTCCTTCTTGTGCATCTTATGAAACGGCGACTTCTTCTGGTACACGTCCGTCGCCCCCATGAGTACGCCGTAGTATGCGCCGTACACCAAATAGTCGACCGTCAGCCCGTGCCAAGCACCCATGAGCATGAAGTTCATGAGATAGCCGAAACAGGCAGTATGCAGGCGCTCCTTGAACAGCTTGCGCCGCGTGGCCGACTTCACCACGCGCATGAACACGAAATCGCGCAGCCACGTCGAGAGGGTGATGTGCCAGCGATCCCAAAACTCGCGCACGTCCAAAGCCAAAAACGGCGCACGGAAGTTTCGTGGGGTCTTGATACCGAAGCAATAGCTGGCGCCCATGACCATCAGCGAGTAGCCGGCGAAGTCGAAGAAAAGGTAGAAGCCGTACATGTAGGCGTCTTTCACCTGGGCCGCCAGCTCGCGCCACAGCGAACCGTCGCCCAGCGGCGCCGGTGTGAACCAGCCGTAGAACACCGTGCCCAGCACCTTCTGGTACACCGCGCCGATCAACAGCAGCATAATGCCCCGCGCCAGCAAATCGGTGTACTCGGAACGCGTGTAGGTGCGGTTCACGTCTTCAGTGAAGCGTCGGCTGCGATCGATAGGCCCCGAGGTGAAGGGCGCGAAGAACACGAGGAAATACAGGTAATCGAGAAAGCCCATGTCCTCGATGACCCCGTCGCGCACCTCGATAATCACCTGAACGACCTTGAACGTGATATAGGACAGCCCGAGAAAACCCATGATATTGTGCTCGAACACCGCCCCGATCTTGTATATCACCAAAGGAGCGATCACCGCTGCCAGGGCCACCCGGTACTTCCACAGGGCCTTCTGACCGCAACGCCAGCTGCGCAGCACCCAGAACGTGGCCGCACACGCCACCGCCAGAAACCCGAGAAACGCCGCCATGCCCTGGGCGTTCTCGCCGAAGAGCAGCAGCAAGAACCCGAGCGATGCCGCCAGGCCGTAGTACTTTATCCGATGCCCCGTAAAGCCCAGAATGGCAGCGGGGATCACCGCCAGGGCGAGAAACACGTAGAACGCCGGGTCGATATAGTAGTTCATAACCGCCAGCCCCGCGCCCTAGACCAAGGCCTTGCGGTCGATTTTGCCGTTCATGTTCAGCGCAAACGATTCATGGAAGACGATCTTCTTCGGGATCATGTAATCGGGAAGCACCTGACGCAATTCCGCCTTGATCTGCTGTCCCAGCTTGAATGACGGCTCTGCTGTGGGGTCGGACAACTGAACGTGAACCACAAGATGGGACACCTTCCCGTCTTTCTCAGCAGGCACGACCACCGCCTCTTTCACAGAGGGCAGCGACGCAAGCCCCTGCTCCACATCGCCCAATTCGACGCGGAAGCCGTTGAGCTTCACCTGGAAGTCCAAGCGCCCCAGGCAGTACAGGCGCCCTTGCTCGTCCAGATAGCCCTTGTCGCCGGTCTTGTACGAGCGCACGGTCTTCCCATCGGCGTCGGTGCGCTCAGAGAAAACGGCTTCGGTCAGATCGGGGCGACCGAAATAGCCCAGCGACACCGTGGCGCCTTCCAGATACACCTCCCCCGTCTGGCCCGACGGTAGCACATCGCCCGTTTCCACATCGCGGATCACCGCACGCACCTCAGGATTCAAAAAGCCCACCGGCAGGGGATTCGACTGATCGACAACTTCACGCGTCACTTCAATATCGGTCACCGCCTGGGTTTCCGTCGGACCATAGGTGTTGAAGATGCGCACGCCTGGGAATCGGTCGAGCAGCTTGCTTGCGGCCGCATTGCGAAACACCTCGCCGCACAACACAATGGTATCCAATCGCGGGAGCAGCTGAGCATTGAACGAGGGGTCGGCCAGGCACATCTCGATATAGGAGGGCGTCGACACCCAGGTGGTCAAGCCACTCGCCGCGAGCGCCTCGAAAGACGCGCTCATGCTCTGCTCGCATTCCGATTCCAAAGCGAACAGCGTGTAGCCGGCCGAGAGCCCCGCCACGATATCGAACAGGCTTACATCGAACGTGTAGGGAACGCGATTGAAGCTGATGCGATCCGGGCCAGCGGGAAACAGCTTCCCGAAGTAGTCCGCGAACGCATCGACGCAACGCGAGGGCATCTGCACGCCCTTGGGACGGCCCGTGCTGCCCGAGGTGAACAAAAGGTAGAAGACATCGTCGCCCGACACCCAGCTATCCTCGGAAACCGTCTCATCTGACATGCAGACCGTCCGCACTTCGTCTTTCCCCAGCACCCGTTCGGCAAGGGAGGCATCGGCAGCGAGCGGCTCGTCAGCCAACGAGATAACCAGCGGCCGTCCGATCTGCTCGAGAATGTCCGCAACGCGATCAGCGGGATAGGCGATATCGATGGGCGCGTAAGGCAGCCCCGCCTTCACCGCCGCAAAGAATGACACCAGCATGAGCGGCAACTTATGGCCATAGACCACCACCGGCTTGCTCTCGGGCGCCTCCCTCTTCAGAAAAGCCGCCAGCCCATCCGACCAACGGTCGAGCTCGCCATAAGTTAAGGAATCAGATACCCCCCCCCGAGAGGTAAAATACGCTACCCGATCAGGATGCTCGCAACATTCCCGGGAAACTTGCTTCAGAAACCTGCTTGCCGTCATACCACTTCCTTGCCTATAAAATGAAACTTGATTATAAACGCTTACCCTTTTTTGTTCTAGTCACAGCAAAAGCAAACGGAACATATCCGCAAACGGCGGGGGCACAGAACACGAATAGCTTTCGGAACGGTATCTCACAGAGGCCATCGGCCATCCCCGACGTGCACTAGAAAGCATCCGTCGTGTTTAGTGGCGTGCGCCTTCTCAATCAAATACTCGCGTCCGCACTCAGCAATGCTCATTCCGCTCCGGAGGACCGGGCGTTCAAGTGCCGCGACATTCGAACGCCCGAGCACCAGCGTCTCCCTCCTCAATCACCCCATCTTCACGATAGAGCCGCGCGCTTGAGCGCGAGCGCTAATTTACGAAAATTAACCGCAGACACGAGATTCGCAGCTTAAAAGACATAAGACGATATGCCGAAATCGCCGAAGCTGGGTTTTTTGGAGGGAGGGGCACGAACAAGGCCAACGGGCGCGTCAGCACTTGTTTTCCGCAGAAGACAATCGAATAGTACGCTGGCGAAGAAACCTTTGAAATCATTACTCCAGGTTTCGCGTTATTGCGCCATTTCGCAAATTGATCCGCCCAGCCCTTAACAAGATCTACGCTGTCTCTGCGCCCACCTTTCCTTAGCATAAGTCGTGATATTCCTCAGCACGCTCCCCTTCTCGTAACAGCCGTGCTCATCCTTTCTCAAGAAAAAGTGGGCTTCTACAGACCGGTACATTCCAGGATGCTTGACGCTTGGAACAAGAAAGACTCTTGACTCGTTGATATCATTGCCAAAGAAATACGCCTTTTTCCACTGATCTTTCAATGAAGCCACCACAAACATAGCGACTGGAGGAGCAAGAAGAAAACTAGCGACGAGGTAGCCCGGATACAACGTTCCGTTCTCCGAGGACAACCACGGAGATAGGCAGAGAGACAGCACAATACTCACGAAAGAAAAAATTTCCCCCACAGATCGTACCTTGTCCGAGTTGCTTACCAAAGCAAAAGGTCCGATAAAGATAATTGCCAACCCCCATGTTATAACGAGAGGAATCCAAGACCAATTCTCTATGGCCAACAGAGAGGAAGGAAGCTGGGGGATGAAATCAAGCACAGGGCCATTTGAGTAACACAATACCACCAATGTAATGCAGATTAAGGCTATTAACAGCAATACCAGGGAGAGCACCTCCAAAAGAATAAGCGAGATAAACTTCTGCACGACACCCCACAATGTAGTGTATCTCCTAAGATCATTTATGAATAGCAGCACAACCCCAACGCCGGAAAGGCTGAGAACCGCAAAAACCATAGGCATGCGCACGAGCACGTAGAATGTCATCGAATCAGCCACCACAGGAATAGCATCAAAGAGGCCCTCCATCACCCCTAGGCACGGAACCGCCCCTCCCAATGCAAGGAAAATACAGATAGCACCCAAACGCCCAAGCGGCATCCGACGATGCCCGAGAAAGGTCATCTTATACGCCTGCTTCTCAGCGCAAGCCATGTAAATTGCTTCGGACAAACTCGAAAAGTTCGCCCTCTTTATGTACGAGCAGGGTGTACGCAGTCCCATAAAACTCCGATGGATATCAATCTGACAACAACTCCATAGAACTATAGCCGTCTTTGTTCATTAAGCCAGCAGCTGCCCTGTTTCTACCCCGCATTAACGCACCTCGGCATAGCGGCGGATCACGTCTGACTAAAATCAAGACAATCCTCCTTTGCAGAATGTGGGCTACAGGGCTGCAGCGCCATCTCCCGAACTGGGCTTTTTCTCGTAGAAGTCCCTGCACCGCAGCTCTTTGGGGTTGCGCATCGCCCGATCCAGCACGAACGCCGCTTTCTCCATCTTGTCGGCCGGCGGGTTCATCATCACCCAGAACAGGTCCAGGTAGCCGTCGAGCATCGTGCGGTCGAAGCCCGAGTGCGAGTCGAGGAACAGCCGCAGCAGGCAGCACAGGCGATTGACCGCCGCCAGCGGGTTCTCCGAATCGGGCAGGCGCTTGATGAGCTTGGAGTTGTGCCTCTCGCTGCGCTGCCCCAGCTCGCGGACCAGGCGGTTGTGGCCGTTCTCCATGTCGTGGACGAGCGTCGAGCCGAGCGTCACGCAGCCCCCGAAAGCGGCCACGGTGCGCGCGCCGCTGGTCTTGCCGAGCCCCTCGTTGGCGAACACGGAGGCCCCATGCCCGTCTGTCTGGCGTAGAGTAAAATTACGGGATGGGGATGCTGACGAAAACCTGTTCCAAATCGAATTGGTTTGGAGGTAGGAATGTATTCAAGGGAAGAGAAGATCCGGGCAGTCGAGCTATTCATCAGATACGACCTCAGCCCTGCATCGGTCATCCGCGAACTCGAATACCAAGCCACTTTTTCCTTTATGACGCGCCTAGTGGAGCGCATGGACACCATCGATGGCTATGTTCCCGGGGAGACGTCCGTTGCTTTCGCTGGAGTTCCATCCAATAATGAACTATTCAAAAAAATAATCGCATCGGGCTTCCCCCAGCGCTTTCCCAGCCGACATTTGACGATAGCGGTCAATTTACCGGCTACGCTGTAGGCCTTGCGACTGATATACCAATTTCCTCAGTTGAAACTGTTGGGTTGTATTTTCGTAATATTCTCGGTCTTCCTCTTAAGATTGCAAACATGAGCTCAATGCCTCAAACAGAGCGCGAAGCGGAGGCCGACTCCATTCCCGAAGCTTTCCCTTCCCAAAAAAGCATATGTCTTGTCGACGGCACGCTCTTCGTCCGCGTTGCGTAATCAACGGTATGCGCCCATCCCGCACAGCCCGGATAGGCGCATACCGCCCAAAACCCATTCCGGAATCCCAGCAACTTCTCACACCAACAGGGCGATAGTCCCCATGTGCCACGACAGCAATCATATAATCTGATAGCGCGTCATTCTCCCATGCCACGATGGCAATTCTGGCGGTAGTAAGTCTTTTCGGATCGCCGATTGCCTGAAGAAAAAAGGCAACATATACTAACAATCGTCAAAAAGAGGCTAGCGGTATTGGAGCGATACACGAGTGAAAAAAGAACTGATCATAATAGGAGCTGGCGGCTATGCGAAATCGGTGCTCGATTCGTTTGACCCACAGCAGTATGACTTTAAGGGCTTTCTGGATGAGCGCCCCGACAAAGAGGAACATTTTGGCTACCCGATCCTTGCCCATAGCCTGGAAGACATCCCCCATCCAGAGAACTTCAGCTTCTTCATCGCCATCGGAAGCGATCCAAAGCGAAAGATCTGGTTCGATAGGCTCAATGAGATCGGAGCGGATTTCGCCTCTGTCTGGGATTCCTCAGCTATTGTCTCCCCTTTGGCGAAAGTTGGCAAAGGCTGTTTTATCGGAAAAATGGCTATCGTGAATGCGGGCGTTGAAATCGGCGACAATGTCGTTATCAACACAATGGCGCTTGTGGAGCACGGCAGCAGCGTGGAGAGCCATGCGAACATTTCCACGAAAGCTGTCCTTAATGGAGATGTCCTCATCGGTGAGGGCACCTTTGTCGGTTCTGGCTCTGTGGTTATTGGGCAGCTCAGCGTGGGAAGCTGGTCAATAGTCGGTGCCGGAGCGGTCGTCACCAAAGACGTCGAATCCGGGGTAACGGTTGCTGGCGTACCCGCACGAGTTGTTCGTCGAGAAGCGAGGTTCTGGTGAGTTCAACATACATCATTGCCGAGATAGGATGCAACCACAACGGCGACCCTAAGCTGGCGCGAAAAATGGTCTCAACTGCGCAGGAATGCGGAGTTGACGCGGTGAAGTTCCAGACCTTTTCCGCTGACGCTCTTATATCACGTTACGCCCCTAAAGCGGAATACCAAATTGCCACAACGGGCGATTCGGATTCGCAGCTTGAAATGACAAAGGCCCTTGAATTGGGGCACAAGGATTTGCTCGAGCTTGTTTCATTTGCGCGTTCCCTGGGCCTCGACGCATTTTCTACTGCCTTCGATTTAGGTTCTATGGATTTTTTGGCGCAACAGGAACAAAAGACCTGGAAGATACCCTCAGGAGAGATCACCAACCTACCGTATTTGCAACAATTGACTCAGATTCCAGTTGAACGCGTGCTGCTATCCACGGGAATGGCTACGCTGGACGAAATCAGCACTGCCCTCGAGGTGCTGACATCGGGAGGGATCGAGCAAGGCAGGATCGCGCTTCTTCATTGCAATACCGAATACCCAACGCCAGACTGCGATGTAAACCTCCTTGCAATCAGAGCCCTGCAAGACAAATATCCTGGACTTGAGATTGGGTTTTCCGATCATTCGGTAGGAGCCCTGGCTGCCGCCGCGGCCGTTGCACTTGGCGCCTCGGTAATCGAGAAGCATTTCACGCTTGACAAGAACCTGCCCGGCCCAGATCACAAAGCATCCGCTACGCCCAAAGAGCTTACCGAGTTATGCCAAAACATCAGACGAATGGAGCTCATGAGGGGAAGCGCAGAGAAGAAGGTGACTCCTTCAGAAGCGAAAAATAAGATCGTCGCCAGAAAATCCATCGTTGCGTCCAAGCCGATTGCTCGAGGAGAGGCGTTCAGCGAAGACAACGTCACCTGCAAGCGTCCGGGCAACGGCATCAGCCCTATGTGCTGGAATGAACTTATGGGGATAACCGCAATGCGCGACTTTGAAGAAGACGAGCTGATTGTCGCGGAGGGATTTTCGTGGCAAGAATAGATTGCGAGTGTATGGCCGTAATTCCCGCTCGCTCAGGATCCAAGGGGCTGCCGGGAAAAAACATCAAGGAACTGTGCGGAAAGCCTCTACTGGCATGGACGATCGAAGCGGCGCTTGAGAGCAGCTGCTTCGACAAGGTGCTTGTCTCGACGGACTCCCTTGAGTACGGAGCCATTGCAAAAGCATGGGGGGCAGAAGTCGTCTACCGCGATCAGCGACTGGCAACCTCCTCTGCAACCACTTTCATGGTATTGGAAGACTTGCTGCGAAACAAAGTCTGCCCGTCGAAATTATTAACCCTTCTTCAACCCACATCACCTTTACGGACGTCTTCTCAGATTGCTGACGCCATGCGATTAATCACATTGAACTTCGCGCAATACGACTTTGTGGCCAGCGTATCCTTAGCCGAACATGCATCTCACCTGGTTCATCCCCTTGCCGCTGACGGAAGCCTGGCCTTTTTCGACATCGACTACTCGAACTATCGAAGACAAGACAGTGCGGAATACTCTCCAAATGGTGCCATATTCATTGCGAAGCCCGATAAATATCTTGCCCAGGGTCATTTTTTTGGCGAGAAATCTCTAGCATACATCATGGACAAAGAGTCATCAGTCGACGTTGACGACGATATCGATTTCGCCCTTGCCGAACTCTGTATGACTCGACGATTGATTGGACGATAAGGTGGATACGAGCACAAAAAGCAAGGTCGCATTTGCAACTGGCTCGAGGGCCGATTATGGAATTGTCCGGAGATACCTCAAGCTTCTCGACGACGACCCGGCGATAGATTTATCCATATTGGTTACCGGCGCCCTTCTTGAACAGGCCTACGGGCATCAGGTTGATATAGTGAAAGAAGACGGGTTTTCCATTGGCGCTGAAGTTCCCCTCGGAATTGATTCGCTTTCCGAGATCGGCGTCGCGCACTCTATGGCTAGGGCCCTTGAGGGTTTCTCGGCTCACTTTGTTGACAATAAGTACGATCTGCTCATTATCTTAGGCGATCGGTACGAGATGCTATCAGTTGCGACCGCAGCAGCCATGCAGCGCATTCCCATACTGCATATCCACGGAGGAGAAGCGACGTTCGCAAATTACGACGAGTTCATCCGTCACGCCATTACCAAAATGAGCCTCTATCACTTCACCGCCACGGAAGAATATCGCCGCAGAGTGATTCAGCTGGGGGAAGAGCCTGATCGCGTCTTTAACCTTGGAGCACTTGGTGCCGAAAATTGTCTTGCGGCAGATTTCGATAAGTCTCCCTCCCGCCCTCTTCCGCAGCGCGACTATTTTGTGGTTCTCTTTCATCCCGAAACCATGTCGACGGCAGACCCTCTTGCTCAGACTCAAGAACTACTCGGCGCTATCTCTGAACTCGAGGGCTATGACTACGTGTTTATTGGATCCAATGCGGACACACACTCAGACGTAGTTCGCGCGGCCGTACAGGACTTCGTTGCTTCGAACGACAACGCTCACTACTACGAGAATCTGAGAACCCGTGACTACCATCACTTGGTGCAGCATGCTCAAGCGCTTGTAGGAAATTCCTCCTCGGGTTTGATCGAGGCCCCCTCACTGGGCGTATGTACTATCAACATTGGGCACAGACAAGACGGCCGTGTGCGAGGAAAAAGCGTGCTGGACGTAAAGTGCCTCAAAGACGAGATCTCGATCGCTCTGAGGCAAGCAGGGTCGATGCCGGCGCCTGACCCCCTAGACAACCCCTACTATCAACCGCAGACAGCCGAAAAGTACCACGAGAAAACCTGCGAAATCCTGAACCGAGTAGCAAACGATGCGTCGATGACAAAAGTGTTCTGGGATATGCCAATGGAGGTCTTCATTGATCACAAGTAAAGAAGACTACAAGCGGTATGTTGCACAGGACATGAAGGCCCTTGGAGCAAAAACGCGTCACCCCCTCATCCAGACCGATAATTCCATGATTTGGCTCGTGGATCCAGTGGCTCGATACCAACGGTTGCTTCGTCGCCTTGAATATTGGGAGAACTGCAGGACATCCCCAGGATGGCTTCCTCTGAAAGTCCTACTTCGTTGGCGCTTTCAGAGGAAAAGCGCGCAATTAGGGTTTTCCATTCCCCTGAATGTGTGCGGGCCAGGCTTGTGCATTCTTCACTATGGCAGCATCGTGGTATCTCGCCATGCACGCATCGGCGAGAACTGTACATTAAATAGCGCTGTCAATATTGGCGTAAGCCCAACTTCGCCCGGCGCACCCCATATCAGCAATGGTGTCTACATCGGACCCGGAGCTAAACTTTGGAACGATATCACCATAGCTGACGGAGTAACGATTGGCGCAAATGCCTGCGTTAGCAAAAGCGTCACCGAAGAGGGCGCGGTTGTTGTTGGGACAAATAGAGTGCTCTAGATATATACCCTTCTATCTCCTCCCTTTAAGCGCAAGGATACTCAAAGACAGGCAGCCTATTGCAAATGCAAGCGCCGACACAAGCGCATGAAACCCAAACGATTGCGCTACAAGAGCCAGGGCAAGTCCCGAAAAGCTCGATGCCATTCCAGGCAAGATATCGAAGCATTGCACTGAAATCTTATACCCGAAGGACTTACGCGCCGAAACCATCGTGGCGCCTTGCTCTATTACGCAAGCGCAAACCCAGACGGCGGTAATCAATATCAGGCTGCCACCCATGAGCACGACAATACCGAAAAGCGCAAGAGATGACACAAGCTTGAGCATCGCAATAAGCAGAGGGTCTCTAGCATTGCCCGTTGCCATAATCCCCTGCCTCGCAATAAGCGTAAGGGAACGAGACAGGCTAGCAACACAATAGAGTTGAAATATGGGAACGCATGGAAGCCATTTATCGGTCAAAAGAAGCGAAACGATATCCGAAGCAAATAGAATGCAGAAGGCCGTTGCCGGCGCAAGAAGAATCGAAGTGAATCGGGCCGCTTGACGCGTTGACGTCATAAATTCATCCCGAGCCCGATGCCGCTTCTCAGCGAAGCCAGCAAGGAGCACCGGTGTAAGCGCACCAGTTAACACCTCTGAAATAGCGAGTGGATATTTCTGACCCTGCGAGTAAAAACCCAACTGCGCTGGGCTAAATACTTTACCAATTGCCATGGTGTAAAGACTGCTGGCACTATTATTGAGAAGATCAGTGAGCATTACCTTGTAGCCAAAACTCAACAACTCGCGTGCTGAATCCCAGCTAAACTCAAAATACGGCCGCCATCTCACTAATGTTGCCGTAAATAGACACGTTGCCACAGCACTTAAGAGCTGTTGAACAACCAGACTCCAAAGCCCCAAACCACAATACGCAAGAACAAGCGCGACAACTCCCGCGAGCAGTTCGGCAGAGATGACCCCAATAAAAATTGGTTTCGTGTTAAGATCACGAGTTGTCTTTGCAACCTGTACGCTATTGAATGAAAGTGGAAAAAACTGCAGTGCAAGTACTATAAGAGGTAGTAACAAATCAGGCTGTGCGTAAAACGAGGCGATCGATGGGGAGAGCAAAGATAGGGCGATGAACGCTACCAGAGAAAAAGCCCCGCTTAGCCAAAAAGCCGTCGAGTAGTCAACCCTTTGGACATTCGGCATCCGCAAAAGCGAGGCGCCGAGCCCTCCTAGAATCAAAATATCGCTTAGCGAAACAAATACAAGCAAGATGGCGAGAAGGCCAAATTCCTCAGGCGCCAAAATGCGAGCCAGAACAATCTGGATCAAAAGGCGCAGCCCCTTAGCGCCACCTCTTTCAAGAAGCTTCCAGAAGAGGGCTGTTTTCATAGAACCCATCTTGTCTTTAAGCCTCCAATCTTTACCTGACTTGATTCAAAGCCCAGACACGAGAAGATCGAGCTTCCACATGCCCGTACACACTTGCCCCACCCCTCTGACGAATACCCTACGGTGCTCAGTCGACACGCGCGATGATCTCGCTCAGGAGGTCGCATTCGCACTTGTTGGCCATGATATAACCGCTCTCTCTCGCTTGAGAAAACGAGCATGGATCGCTCAAGTCGTCTATTACGACCTTCTTTTTATTGATATATCCCTGAAAAAGGACGGTCGAGCTCTTCGCAATGAGCATCTCGCTCCCCATGATGGACTGCTCAATGGGAATATCATCAAAGTCCTCGATCGTTTCCCCGCCAAACACCAGATTGAGATTATCCATATTGGTGTAGATGGGATGAGGACGAACACGATATGAAACCCCTAGATGATCAAGCGCCTTCTTTATCTCAATCATCTGCTCTCGCGTCTGATTCTGAAAGTAATACGTTGCGCCAACCATGTTAGAGCTATCGCCGCGATACAACAATCCCTCAGGAATGTCGACTTTGAACTGTGCAGATTCCGCCCTCATTCTCAAGCACAAGCCTTTATAGTACTCATCCCAAACGATGCACTCATCAAAGCTAAAGAAGGTGCGCGCCAAACCGTAAAGTATTTCTCCGTGCATGATATTGATATGCCGCACCGATCGCATATGACAATAGTGCGTAAGAATCGAAGATGTATAGGAATCTTCGCTTGTAGCAATAATCGCTTTCGCGCCTGATTTATCGATAATGTCGCAATATGCCATGATCTTCATTGCGCATTTTAAAACAAACAAGAAACTCAACGGATATCTAGCCCAGATGTCTCTTATTAGTTGTCGCTCACGCTTTGTCATCAACATGCCGTACTGCAAATCAGCATCAATTTCATCGTACCTGTCTCTCAGCGAGTTCGGCAGTCTATCAAGTATATGAGGCTGTCCGAGAAACACCGCAGAAGCACTCTCCGAAGAGCCACTCACCTCCGAATCATCGTCCCTGTGTTTGAACGCGACAAAATACACCAGAGGAACAAGGGCTGCCAAATTTGCCACCGAGCACAATGCCCGATACGTCAAAGAAGCGTATCTCTTTTTCTGGCATACATACTGAAAGTATGAGCGTTCGACCGCGTCTCTCGGCTCTGGAAAACTCTCGATAATCTTTCTCTGGGCCTCGGGCGAGTGAGCTTCCCGCCTATCCTCACCAAGCAACAAACGCATAGACAGACTCTTCAAACGAAGAAGGCTGACAAAAAGAGGGTTGGCCATTAGTCCCCCAGCTCTTCGCGCTTTCCTGTTTCCCCGAAATAACCCGGGAGCTCGAGCCACGATCCAAGCTCAACATCAAATGAGGCAGGATCAACGATGCAGTTTCCCCCCATGGGAATCCAAGTCAACTCACCGAACACGATCTTGCCCGACAGGTCATACAAGTCAACCCTTACGAACGGAAAATCCGCTGATAGCTTCCGAGCGATATCTACCATTTCCCCAAAAACAGCCGGCTTCGCCATCTTAATAGACACGTCGCGAGGACGACCGAAATCAACCTCCAGAAGGTTCCAATCCATGTCGTATACGTTTCGCTTGATATCCGTGCCATGGGTTCCATCGATCTTGGTGGTTTCGAAATCGCACACGAATAGCTTCGGTTCACCATTGAAGCAGTAAATTCTCATATCGGGCGGAATGGAGCCATCCTCAAGAGATAAGAATTTCTCACAACAGATTTTAGGATTTCCGTTGTACACATATCCCTCTTCGAATGAGCTGACAGCATTAGCGGAAACCCGTTGCCATTGGGCGAGACGCCTAACGGCATCTTCCCTATCGAGCTTTGCTTTGTCAGGGCAGATAATATTAAAGCCGCTGCTTTGCGTAACTTTAAGCACAAACGCATCGGGAAGCTCATCGAAATCGATATCCTCAGGACTATCGTAAACGCCATAAAGTTCATTCAATATTTCTTCGCCGCGTGTTTCGCCCAACTTTTCAAGAATATATCCACGCACGTCAACTTTATCGTAGCAGCGTTGCATCAAGGGAGCAAACAGTTTCCCATTGATCGACTTCAAGCAATATATCTTCTCAGAGAATGCTTGAGGATTCCTAAGATCGAGCCGTCGCCCAAATCGTATCCGATACAAAAGCTTTAAATACGCACCTTCGGGCAACACTTTGAAAGCACACCGTTTCCCAAATCTCAAAAATTCTTTCAAAGCGCCATCTGAACTCATCTCTTGTTCCTCCGATTCAATTTGTCCGCTCAAGTTTTAACAAGAACATACGCAAGAAACCCATCCAATGATACTGCTACCACGCGAAAAACAAGGCAAGTCTATCACCATTATCGCAACCGCGACACGCCCCGCGCCGTGAACCAGCTTTAATCAGCCAGTCGACAATACTTTCATGCTCTACTCCGACCAAGCACTCTCAATCTATTGCTTTTATCCCAAATATTCCAATCGCGGGAAAGCGCACCGCGATATCGCCCTCCACACAAAACTGGTATCACCATGCACATAAACAGCAGGTCGTAGGGGCCGAAAAAGGCAATTCCGTCGAATAGCATTCTGACTATTGCGACTCCGATAATTCCAACAACAAACAATTCCCCTCGCTTCACGAGCTGCCGTAGAAAAATGACGGAGCAGACCGTAATAACAACGAAGCCGATTGCGCCAAAATGAGCATGAAGCATCAAGAATGAATTATGGAGATTTCCTTGTTGGAATGCGATCCGCAGACTCATATCAGCCATCGTCGGTGCCCCTAGCAGCAAATTTCCAAAGGACGTCGACACGAGTCCGAAATACTCACTCCACATCTTTGCCCTTCCGCTTTCTAGCCCTTCCCGCTGAAACCGCTCCAAAAGAGAATCAATGAGACCAGAAAACAACTCTACCGCAAAAATAGCTATCAGAGCACAGGCTAGAGCAACAATGAGGAACTTCAAGAATGCCGGGCGATCCTCCAAGACAAGGTATGCAACAAACACGAAAGCCAATAGCAAAATGCTAATAGCAACCCCCGCACGGCCCACGCTATACAAACATGCAGGCACAGCAAGCAGGGCAGGAAGGAGATTAATTTTACGGAGCTGCCTCCAACGGTAATAATAAGCGAGCACGGCCAGAAGAATCACATTGCTGGAAATACCGTTTCGAGAACCACTTTTGAATACCTCCGTACTGTCGACCCCAATTGCGATCTGGACAAGAAGAAAGGCAACGACTGCATAGAATGCGATGGTAAAAGCCCTGTGATCCACTGACTGAAACAGCATTATGGCCACAGGTCCAGAGTAAGCCCAAACCCACAAAAAGTCCTCAAGAGAAGTATTTTGGTTGTACAGCATCGACACGAGCATTAGAAGCGAAACGCATGATGCAAATCCGAAAATAACCCCAAAAAGAGGACTCGATCCCTCTTTCTCGCAGACATACAAAAGGCAAATTACGCCTATTGCCGCCACGAACGCATTTCCCATTAGATCGTTTACAAAAAAAACTTTAACGAAGAATTGCGCCAAAACGAAAAGACAGACGAGAGCAGATCCGCAACCGTCAACTATCGTCGCACTCTCCTCCCTGTTAAACATCGAAACCCAGACCGTCGTAAGCGAGAAGCGCCGAGCATGCAAAGCCAACACCCTCCGCGCCCACGTACGGCCCCATGGGCAGACTCAGCACGGTGGCACACAAGCGCTCAGTGACTGAGCAGCCGCCGGGGGCGACGACGCAGGTACCCTCGAAGGCCCCCTGCTCGTGCATGGGCTTGGGGTAGTACACCATGGTGGGCACGCCCCGCTCCTTGAGAGCATCTTGCAAAGCAGTGCGATCAACGCCTTCGGGCAGTTGCGCGGTGTACTGGGCCCATGAACTCGTATAGTCCTCGGGCACGCGCGGGAGCACGAGGCCGGAGCCTGCGAGCGCCTCGTCGTAGCGGCGAGCGACCTCGTTGGCAGCAGCGATCTCCTCGCCGATAAACGCATCCATCTTGGCCAGCAGCACGGCGGCCTGAATGGTGTCAAGGCGGCTGTTCATGCCGACGCGCACGTTGTCGTACTTAAAGGTTCCCTTTCCGTGGACGGCATAGCTGCGGATAAGGGCTGCCCAATCATCGTCATCGGTGAACACCGCACCCCCGTCGCCATAGCAACCGAGCGGCTTTGCGGGAAAAAAGCTCGTCGTGGAGATATCGCCAAATGAGCACGCAAGCTCATCGCCAATAGCGCCACCGAAACCTTGCGCGCCGTCCTCCAGAAGTTTCAAACCATACTTCTCGCAAATCGGCTTGATGGCAGGATAATCCGCCGGCAGCCCGAACAGATCCACCGCCACCACGGCCGCAGGCTTCAATGAACCGGCGTCGCGCACAGCAACAACCGCTTCCTCCAATTTGGCGGGATCAAGGTTGAAAGTGCGCTCATCGACATCAACGAACACCGGCATCGCTCCAACGGCGGCCACTGCCTCGCCACTTGAGAAGAACGTGAAGTCCGGCACGAATACCGCATCCCCTGGCCCAACGCCCCAGGCCATGAGGGCAAGCTGCAGGGCATCGGTACCATTGGCACACGTAACGCAATGCTTCACGCCCACATACGCTGCCAAGCGCTCCTCCAATTCCCGAACCTGAGGACCGGAAATATAGCGCCCCTCTTCCATTACCGCAAGAATCGCCTCGTCGATTTGAGGCTTGAGCGCCCTATATTGCGCTCCCAAATCTCGAAACTGCATCAGGCATTCACTTCTTTCAAACCGTTATCGGTCTCGCAGTACATGCGACCGCATTCCCCGCACACCAGATCCTGACCAAGGAGCTGTCCGCATTCGCAAACCCAGCCCTTACGTTTGGCGGGAACCCCCAGCATGAGCGCATGCGCAGGCACGTCGGTAACCACTACGGCCCCGGCGCCGATAAGCGCCCAGGATCCTATCTCGTGACCGCATACAATAGTGGCATTGGCGCCGATGGAAGCTCCTTCGCCAACTGGAGTGCGCCGGTAGGCAGCACTCCCCTTTGGATATTTCGCTCGAGGAGTGAGATCGTTCGTGAAAACGCAAGAAGGACCGCAGAACACATAGTCGGCCAACTCGACGCCCTCGTACACCGAAACGTTGTTCTGGATCTTCACGCCATCGCCAATCTTGACGTTGGAGGCAACATTCACGTTCTGGCCCAAACTGCAGTTGCAACCAATCTCCGCACCGCTCTGCACGTGACAGAAGTACCAGACCTTAGTCCCCTCGCCAATTTTGGCGCCCTCATCGACATAAGAGCTCTCGTGCACGAACACGCCGTCCACTAGAACTCACCCGCCATGTCGGTACTTGCGAAATCGCTGAGAGGCAGCGTCACCGGTTCTCCAGTCTTCTGGCTCTTGTAGATGGCGAGAACCATCTCAAGCGCGTCGCGGCCGGCCACGGCGTCCACATAGGGGGCGCGATCATTCTGGATAGCATCAACCACATCGGCATAGAGCAGCGTGTGCCCGTTGCCGTACACGTTGGAAGTCTGCTCCTCGAGCCCCTTGTTGGCAGCGTCCGCTTCGGTCTCGTCGGCGAAGTCCCACACGTCGATATTGTTGGTCGAAGTACCGCCGATCTTTACTGTGCCGTTCTCGCCGAACACATAGAGTGTCTCTTCGAGGTTCTTCGGGTACACATTGCTCGTACCTTCGATGGTGCCCACTGCGCCATTAGCGAACTTGACCACGGCAACACCCACATCTTCGGCCTCAAGGTAGTCATGGAAGCGCTGGCGGGTTGCGCCGTAAACCTCCACCACGTCCTCCCCCATCATCCAGCGGAGAAGGTCGATGCCGTGTATGCACTGGTTCATCAGCGTGCCACCGTCCTGCTCCCACGTACCACGCCAGGGAGCCTGATCGTAGTAGCCCTTACCGCGGTTCCAGCGCACATGGATGCTTCCGTGGGAAAGCTTCCCGAACCGATCGGCCTCGATAGCCTCGCGAAGCTGCTGGATAGCCACATTGAAGCGATTCTGATGGCAGGCGGAAACCTTCACGCCTTTTTCATCAGCACGGCGAATGATCTCGTCGGCATCGGCAATGGACATGGCCATGGGCTTCTCGATGATCAGATTCTTCCCCGCATCGATGCAGTCAAGCGCGATCGCGGCATGCTTGCCGCTCTCGGTGGCGATGGCGACCAGCTCGATCTCCGGATGCTCTTCGAGCATCTGATGGTAGTCGGCATAGCGCTTGGCCTCGGGAAAGTCCCCGCAGCCGGCTTTTTCCAACATGATGTCGAACTTCGAGTCATCGATATCGCACAGCGCAACCAGATCGAGATCGTTATTCGCAACAGCTTTCACATGGTTGACCGCAATACGGCCGCACCCGATAATGGCACATTTCATTTTGCAATCTCCTGCCTTTGCCCAAACCAGACACATTTGCCTAGCTACAGCACCTCGATGTTGTCGCGGACCTCGACGGCCTTCATGGCATTCTTCGTATCGAAAATGGCCTGGGCGTGCTTCTGCACGAAATCGTAATCCACATTGGTGTGGGCGCAGGTAACCATGACCAAGTCGGCGTTCTCGATCACCTTATCGGTAAGCTCGGGGATGGACTGCTTCACCGCGCCCTTGTAGCGGTACTCGGCCACCCACGGATCGTAGTAGTTCACGTTCGCACCGCGGTTCTCTAGGCACTCGATAACGCGCAGGGCCGGGCTCTCACGATAATCGTCGATATCCTGCTTGTAGGCCACACCGAGCACCAGCACCTCAGCGCCCTTGAGGGATTTCTCGCTCTCATTCAGCACTCGAGCGGCGCGGTCGACACAGTACTCGGGCATCTGATCATTCACCATCATGGAGGACTCGATCATCGAGGTATGGAACCCGTACTCACGCGCCTTCCAAGAAAGGTAGTAGGGGTCGAGCGGAATGCAGTGTCCGCCCAGGCCAGGACCCGGATAGAATGCGGTAAACCCATAGGGCTTCGTCTTGGCAGCGTCAATAACTTCCCACACATCGATACCCATGCGGTCGCACAGCATGGCCATCTCGTTCACCAGGCCGATATTCACGTTGCGGTAAGTATTCTCCAGGATCTTCTCCATCTCAGCCACGGCCGGACTCGACACCTTGGTCACGCCACCTTCGAGCACCGACTCGTATAAAGCAGCGATGCAATCCAACGCATCCTCACCAATGGCGCCAACCACCTTGGGAGTGTTCTTAGTCTTGTAGATGAGGTTGCCCGGATCCACGCGCTCGGGACTGAAGCCCAGGTAGAAGTCCTCACCGCAAGTCATACCCGAGCCCTCTTCCAAGATGGGACGGATAAGATCCTCGGTAGTACCCGGATAGGTGGTAGACTCCAGCACCACCATCACACCCTTTTTGAGGTAGGGCGCAATAGCCTTGGCGGAAGACTCCATATATGAGGTGTCGGGCTGCTGGTGCACGTCAAGCGGAGTGGGTACGCAAATAGCCACGAAGTCGCATTCACCGATACGGGAGAAATCAGTGGTAGCCTCGATCATATCATCGTTCACAAGCTGCTGCAGATCCTCATTCACCACGTCACCAATGTAGTTCTCGCCTCGATTGACCATGTCGACCTTTTTGGCCTGCACGTCGATGCCCACGGTCTTGAAGCCGGCTTTGGCCTTCTCCACAGCAAGCGGCAAGCCCACATAACCAAGACCCACGGTGCCACACACTAAATCGCGAGAAGCGATCTTATCCAACAACTCCTGTTTGTTCACTGTTCCTCCTTGGTAATGTCCTCAATGATCTCAATGAGGTGGTTCGTATGGCTGACAAAAGAGTACAACTCGGCAGTTCTGCGAGAGTTCTCTCCCCATCGTTTCAGCGAATCCTCATCAGACAGCATCTGCGCAATCCGCCGAGCGAAATCCTCAGGCCCTGAAAACGACTCTTCAATACCGCAATCGTATCTATTGATCACCGAAAAGTCGGAGGGTAGATTGGAAAGCACGGGACGACCGCTAGCGAGATAGTCGAACAACTTGTTTTGGCTCATCCCGTACTTTGCAATCTCGTCCTCGGGCAGCGAGTACATCAGAAGCAAGGTCGCCCCATGCAGAGCTGCGGGAATATCGCGTTTGTCAATCGCCCCCGGAAGAGAAACGTTTTCCAGCCCCTCTTCCGATACCTTTTTACGCAAAAACTCCGCATCCTCGCCGTCTCCGTAGAAAATGAACCGGATCGGCTCTTCGCGAAGACATGCAGCCACGTCAACGAGGTACGCAACGTTGTTGATCTTCTGCATCGAGCCAGCGTATACAACGGTAGCCCCATCTGAAGCTATCTCAGACGGATCAACACCCCTTCTTGCAAGATTAGCATCGAAAGCCTCCAAGTCGACACCGTTGTTGATGTGGTGAACTTTGGCTAGATCAATCTTCCCGCCGTGATCTATATCCCAGCCGCGGTCTACAATATAACGTGAACCACCTTCCATAGAGAAAACAATGGCATCGGCATGCTCGTAATTCTTGCGTTCGAGCATGTACATGGCTTTTGCAATGGCCCCGCCACGCCCGATAATGCCGTACACCTCCAGCGACAACGGCCACAGATCGCACACCTCACAAATGCTGACCGCATGATATTTCCTTGCCAGACGGTTGGCCAGCCACGGAGACAGCGGATACCCGTTCGAACCGAGAATGACATCGGGCTTCCCAAACATCTCCGCAAAGGTGTCGGCATACTTGTTGAGACGCTTGTGAAATTCAAAGATAGCGAGAACGCGCTTCTTCATGCTCTCGCCGTAATCCTTGATACGGATGTAGACAAAAGGGAAGCCGTAAGAGTCGTCCACTTTAAACGGAGCATCGTCCTCTATCATCTGGAGAGCATTTCCCCGTTCCCGACTCGCCACAAAAACAACGGGATTATAACCACGCTCTTTCAGGTGTTTCGCAAACCAAAAATGGCGGTTATGCGGACCATGCTCGGGCAAGCAGATGTCCATCATGATCAGCCAGATCGTTTTCGCGGGCAATTATTCTCCTCGATTCGTTACGGCGCCTACCGTCGTGAGCATAATGCGCAGATCTCGCGGCAGACTGAATTTCTTTACATCCTGCAAATTGTATTCCATTTTCAGGGGCAAAATCTCTTCCACATAAACTTTATCCACGTCATCGGCCCCATTCAGCAGATCAGCTTCATCCTTGAACTGGATGCTCGCCGTGGAAGTAACACCCGCAGGTAGCAGCAGTGTCGCCATCATTTCGGGCGTGTAGCCCTCCACGTAGCGGGGCACTTCCGGGCGCGTGCCCACAAACGTCATAGTCCCCCGCAGAATGTCGATCAGCTGGCTGATCTCGTCAAGACGATAATCGCGGATTTTAGCGCCGACACGCGTCACCCGGGCGTCACCGCCTGTGGTCACCGCGCTCCCCATCTGGTCGGCTCGGTCGCACATAGTGCGAAACTTGAAGATACGGAATCGCTTCCCATACTGCGTGACACGTTCCTGCCGGTAGAAAACCGGTCCGGGCGAATCCAGCTTAACGGCAATGGCCAGAACCAGAAACGCAGGGCTAAGCAGAACCAGCAGAATGGTCGACAGAGCAACGTCGAAGCAGCGCTTGCCAACCAGCTGCACCCTCTTTTTGGCAAGCGCCTCGTAATAGGGCCGCACCCATTCGTTTCTCATTTCTTCGGGCAGCGCATCCCAAGCGACAAGCCTCACCGCACGCCCTCGACAATCTCCGCAAAAGACGAGGCAACATAGCGAGCCTCTTCGTCAGTGAGACACGTATGCAGGGGCAGCGTAATCTCATTGGCAAATCGGGCATAGGCATTCGGGTAGTCGGCAATATCGAACCCAAGATCTTTATAGGCCGTCATCATCGGCAGAGGCTTGTAATGGACGTTGGTAGCTACCCCGCATTCAGCCATCGCCTCGATGATCTCATTGCGCTGCTCGGGCGATATATGCGGCACGCGGCAAATATACAAGTGGCCCGAGGAGGTGTAATCGTCGCCATAGTGCGGAAGAGGCGCTACGCCGAGAGGGGTGAGGTAACTATCGTATAGGGAGATCAGCTCTTTGCGACGATCCAGCATTCCCTGATAGCGCTTCAATTGCACCAGTCCTAGCGCCGCTTGGATATCAGTCATATTGCACTTATACCAAGGACCGAGCACATCGTATTCCCAGGCTCCCAACTTCGTTTTAGCGAGTGCATCCTTTGATTGCCCATGCAGCGAGAGCAACTGCACCTTCCGATATATCCCCTCATCGGAGATCTCGCTCGGCAGGTTCCAGGTAAGGCAACCACCTTCCGCCGTCGTAAAGTTCTTGACCGCATGGAAGGAAAAGGCCGTGAAATCGGCAACAGAGCCGATCGTGCGGCCGTGGTAGGTGGAACCCAACGCATGGGCGGCGTCCTCGCACACCGCCACCCGACCAAGAGTCTCTTGAATATCGGAGGCCGGATGAAACAAGTCGCGCTTAGCCTCAAGCGCCGCGAAAATGGTATCGTAATCGCACGGCACACCGCCCAAGTCAACGGGAATAACTGCCTTGGTTCGCTCGGTTATGGCATGAGCCATAGCATCATAGTCCATCTCGAGCGAATCGGAGGCACAGTCGACCATAACCGGCGTGGCACCAACGTGGCAGATAACCGAAGCGCTTGCCGTATATGTATATGCCGGCACGATCACTTCGTCTCCCGGCCCCACGCCAAGAACACGCAGCGCCATTTCCGCACAGGCTGTTTGGGAGTTAAGGCACACGCACCGCTTTACTCCCAAATACTCAGCCAGCTGTCGCTCGAGCTCCTTTACCCGGGGACCCGTTGTAATCCAACCCGAGCGAAGCGCCTCTGCCACCTCATCGATTTCTTCTTGCGTGATATCGGGAGGCGAAAACGGTATATTCATTTTGCTAGCCATAATGCCACTCCTGTACTATTGAAACTCGGGCGTGTAAGTGGGTACCGCTTTTTGGAGCACACGCTTTATTTCATCGCGCTCAAGCGGCAACGCAGCCCCGAGCTCATCCAACCGAACCCGTACGTCGGCTACTTCCGGACGCACGCCCTTGATAACCGTAATAGCTCCGTTGGCCGTAGGGACAGTCGGCTCGTCATCCATATTCAGCTCTTCGTACAATTTCTCGCCTGGACGCAACCCCGTTACCTTGATCTCGATATCCTCGCCCACCGTAAGGCCCGAAAGGCGAATCAGATTCTCTGCCAAATCGTAGATACGGACCGGCTCACCCATATCGAGAACGAAAATCTCACCACCCTCGGCGAGAGCTCCAGCCGTGATAACAAGCCGCGCGGCCTCCGGGATGGTCATGAAGTAGCGAGTGATATCTTGATGAGTCAGCGTAATGGGGCCGCCCGCCTTCAATTGGCGTTTGAACAAGGGGATGACCGAACCGTGCGAGCCCAACACATTGCCGAATCGCACCGAGGCAAGCACAGTCTTGGAAACCTGGGCATAGTGCTGCACGATCATTTCGCACATGCGCTTGGTGGCACCCATGACATTTGCCGGATTAACCGCTTTGTCGGTCGAGATGAGAATGAAGTGGGAACAACCGCGCTCATGAGCCATGCGCACTACATTCAGCGTGCCGAACACATTGTTCTCGATGGCCTCACGCGGATTCGACTCCATAAGGGGCACATGCTTGTGTGCTGCAGCGTGAAAAACAACATGCGGATTGTGGCGATCGAAAACCTCTTCTAAGGCTGGCATATGAGTAATGGAGCCTATTTCCGTAACGATCTCGATCCCGGCCTCTCGGGCCTTCCCTGCTATTTCATGATAGAGCTCGTAGACCGTGTTTTCGTAGATGTCGAAGAGTATGATCTTGGCCGGCTTAGCCGGAAGCAACTGACGCACAAGCTCGCTGCCAATAGAGCCTCCACCACCCGTAACGAGCACGGTAGCGCCCTTGAGATAGGTGCCGACAAGACCCTCGTCAAGGGCCACCTCTTCGCGTGCGAGAAGGTCGGACACCTCCACATCGCGAATGGGAACCTTACTGAGCTGCTCCTCGGGAATATCCTTTACTTTTTCCGGAAGAGTGAGTACCTTGCAGCCCGTCTCCATGCACAAATCGTACACGCGGCGCTTCTGCTTTTGCGTTCCTGAGGGAATGGCCACCACAATCTGCTCGATGGACTGTTGCTTGCAAATGCGCGGAATATCCCCACAGTCTCCGAGAACTTTCACACCATGAATGCGCCGACCGATTTTCCTTTTGCTGTCATCCACATAGCCAACGGGACAACCAACAATTTCATCGCTACCAGCAAGCATACGGCTGACAACAAGCGACCCGCTCTCGCCCGCACCCACAATAAGCGTGCGGGCCTGCCCCGGAGACTCAGCACCCAGGAAGGACCAGCTCCGTCCTTTAGAATTCACACGTATGGCAAAACGCGCCATGCCGCAAATCACCAGCAAAATCGCCCAAGCGCAAATGTACACGCGAAACGGCATGCGCGCATCGAATACAAGAGCACCGAGCACGTCGCCGATTACCGAGCCCACTGCAGTCGCAAGCACAATGCGCGCCGCGTCGTCCACGCTCGCATACTCCCAAAGGCTGTTGTACATGCGAAAGACACCGAATACAGCCACATTAACAAGAGAGAGCAGCGCCATCTGCCCCATAAAGAAAGGCGACGCCAGATCGATCTCTCCCGCTTTCGTGCCCCATGCAGCAATCAGAAATGCTACAACCGTCGCAGCGACATCGAGCACCACGAGTGGAAGCGACCTGACGAGGACACGCCTTATCCCTCGTCCCCTTATCAGCTTAGCTGTCACATCGCTTCCTCTCCCGAAAGAAGAACGATACCTACCACATTCGCTGACGCCAATTGCAGCTCTTCAAGGACACCACAGAGAGCGGGTTCCGAGTCTTTCCAGCAGACAGCCGTCACAATGGTTACGCTTGCTTCTTTCGCGACACGCGCTCCAACGATGCTCTTCTCTATCGAATCGCATGCCTCAATACGAATGCTAGAATCACCCATGTCGCCAGACGGCTCTTCACTCATGGCTTCCGAGATAGCCTCTTTGATTCCCATTTGCTTACCACCCGACACAGGTAGCAAGCAAATTGACTCAATGTGGCTTTTCGCAGCAAACTGAATATTCATCCACAGCCGCTTGCCCGCTTGTCGGTTATCCGATACCGCCCAAACCGGGAGATCGGTCACAGTCTCAATGTCTTTGCTGCTTTTCATTGGGCGTTTCACAGAGTCAACCAAAATCAAGGAGCAAACAACTAGAAACAGACCGCCAAGAACGCCAATGGTTAAGTACTTGACAAAAAGCGATACCATACCGCCCGCTTCAACTTTTGTCGCCGAAGATACCGAGAAGAAACATGAGCGCAAAGCAGCAGCCCTCTCATCGGCTGTTGCGCCCGCGTTTATGTAAGTACCCTCTTCGGTGAGAGGTTGGCTGCCCATCTCGTCTACAGCCTCCATGTATGCGGTGCCCTGTTCGACCAGGGCACTCTGCGCCGCATCCGCTGTCCTCTCTGCGAGACGATTTGCGACATCCAAAGACGCTTGCTCGCTAGGTGCCGCCACCTCAAACTTAATCGATTGAGTTGAAGAGTCGACTTCGGTTTTAACGGTAACTCCGCTATCGCCACCGCTCTCTAGCTCTGCTTGATCTTGCGCGAACACGTTTACAAGATTTGCAAGACTTGTCGAGCTCACCAAACCCGTAGGATCGATGACTGTGAGCGTGGAAGCGGCGGTGTGTACAGATCCATTGACCATGCCCAAAAGAGCGCCGGTGCCACCCGCCAGAACGCCACATATGATAGGAACCAGAATAACCCATCTAGAATAATGCTTGATCATGAGCCACAAATCTTGCAATGTCAAAACAGCCTCATTTCAGTATACGAAAAACATTCCAAGTATAAACGACTTCCCCATCAGCGCAAAGAGCCAGCCAAGCTCAAACAGGGAAACAATAATTTGTTCAACGAAAGGGTGACCCTGCAAAAGATTATGCGGCCAACAGGAAACGCGCGCACCTCGCATGACGCTCGCTTGCTTCGCAATTCAGCCTTTATGCATTTCTATACCTCACCGAGATTCCGTTAGCATGGGTCAATCTGCTTCTCTTCGACCAGTAATAGGCCAAAGAAATGAATAGAAAGAAGGATACATTCGTCATTGGCTCCATGGTGCCCACCATTAAGTAGGCACCAAAAAAGGAAGATAGAACTGCAACCGAAATATTATGCCGACACTTATAAAGCCTTATTGCCGTCAAACCAAGAAGACATAGCATTAGTATTAGGCCAATAAGACCCGATGTAAACAAGACATCTAAATAGATATTGTGCGTATGATAATAGTGAGCTTGATTGATAATCAGATACTCATTGCCCGAAACGCCATAGCCAAAAACAACATGCTGCCCATCGAGCAGAGTAAACGCAAGATCCCAGATTGGCGTGCGACCGGAAAAGGTAATGCTTTTTCCGAAAACGCCCGCTATAAAAGGGCCCATATGATTTTCGATCCTCACCACAACAACAAGCAAGAACAGTATGCCCGATCCCACTAGCATCGTTAGGCCATTGAAGAAACCCCGCATTCTCTTTTTTTGAATAACGAGAAGGGAGGCTACAAGAAAAAGCATGGCTAGCGAGGTTGTTGCGGATCCGGAGAGAAGGGTCTGCGCAATCACAACAACAAACACCATGAGGGAGCGCAAAGAAAACCTTTTGCGGAACGCGTAATCTAAAAGCAAAGAGCACGCTAGAGAAAGAAAACTGATCTGATAAGCAGCATTCCTGTTGTCATAAAAATAAAACTCAGCCGCATAAACGCCCCCCGGAAACAACACCATGGAGACAACGTTGCATACAGACAGACCGCAGGCGGCAAGAAGGACACCAGCCAATAATTCCTTTGGGCGTCGGTGAACTAGCATCGATACAAGCATCACCACCGCCACATACGCTAACCAATTATGAGCCCACAACTCTTTGCTACCCTCGTATAGTAGCGTGGGTAAAAGAGCAGCCAGAACAAGGGCGAGAGTAATTAGGACAAAGGCGTCTCTAGACCCATCGCGCGAAAAGAAATAGAAGGAGCCAATAAACAAGATAATAATCCATCGCACCACCTCAAATCCCTCCAGGAACAATCCACCTTGCCAGTAATAGAGGAAGGTCGAATTCGAAGGAATGAGGAAAAGAGCGGCCAACGCGACAAGAGTTGTCAGTAGAATACCGTTTGCACGGAGGATCGCATCGATCACAAAAGCGCGTGCTTCGCATAACTCCAATCTGCCCACCCTTATGCCTTTCATAGACTATTGGCCTGTATCAGCGGCTATTGTAGCATCCCCTCTTCATGTTCATCCAACGACTTATATTGCCCGAGAACGGCCAGTGACAGATGGCATGGCAAAGGCATAAGACTTTCTGCTAAGATCGCATCATGGTCTTTTCCAGCACGATATTCCTGTTCGCATTTCTGCCGCTGTTCTTGGCGGTTTACTTCGCCATGCCGTGGCGGCCGGCGAAGAACGTGGTCCTGCTGCTGTTCTCGCTTCTGTTCTACGCTTGGGGCGAGCCGGTGTACGTGTGGCTCATGGTGGCCTCCATCTGCTTCAACTGGCTGTTCGCCTTCATTATCGGCAAGTGCGGCGAGGGCAAGACGGCACCGAAGCGGTTCTGGCTCGTGGCGGCGCTCGCGGCCAACCTGCTCGTGCTCGGGTTCTACAAGTACCAGGGCTTTCTGGCCGAGAACATCAACCGCGCCATCGGCGAGGAGTTCATCGCCGAGTTGAACCTGGCGCTGCCTATCGGCATCTCGTTCTTCACCCTGCAGGCCATCACCTACGTGGTGGATGTCTATCGCGGCGAGGTGAAGGTGCAAAAGAACCCGCTGTACCTCGGCATGTACATCGCCATGTTCCCGCAGCTGGTGGCTGGCCCCATCGTGCGCTACGCCGACATCGAGCACGAGATCGATAACCGCCGCGCCACGCTGGAGGGCTTCGCTCAGGGCCTGGGCTGTTCTGCGTGGGCTTGGGCAAGAAGGTGCTGCTCGCCAACACCGCCGGCGTGCTGGCCGACTCGCTGCTGCCCCGCGAGGCGGCCGAGATCGGCTTTATCGGCTGCTTCTCGGGCGTGGCCGCCTACACCTTCCAGATTTACTTCGACTTCTCCGGCTACTCGGACATGGCTATCGGCCTTGGCAAGATGATGGGCTTCGAGTACCCGCGCAACTTCAACTACCCCTACACGTCGAAGTCGGCCACGGAGTTTTGGCGCCGCTGGCACATGTCGCTCGGCGGCTTCTTCCGCGACTACGTGTACATCCCGCTCGGCGGCAACCGCGTGAGCACGCCGCGCTTCGTGCTGAACACCATGATCGTGTGGGGCCTGACGGGCATCTGGCACGGCGCCGCGTGGAACTTCCTTCTGTGGGGCCTGTACTGGGGCGTGCTCATCCTGCTGGAGAAGTTCTTCGTCATGAGGGCGCTCGATAGGCTGCCGCGGTTCGTGAGCCATATCTGGTGCGTCGTGCTGTTCTTCTTCGGGTGGCTCCTGTTCGCCGTGACGGGGCTTTCGAACGTGGGGGAGTGGTTCTGCGCCATGTTCGGCGCCTACGGGTGGCTGGGCACCTCCACGCTCTGGGAGCTGCAGTCTTGGAGTTACGTGAGCCTCGTGCCCATCTTTATCGTGGGTTCGCTGCCATGGGCGCCGTGGCTGCGCAAGAAGATCCAGGCCTGGGCCGAGGGCGACCCGCATCGCGCCATCGTCGCCGCCCCGCAGAAGGGCAACACCGCCGTGCCGCCCTGCCAGGTGGTCTGCGAGGGCCCCGTGCCCGCTGGCCGCGCCCGCGCCGTGACCGCCGTGAACGTGCTCGCCGACGTGGCCCTTCTGGCCGTCTTCGTCCTGAGCTGCATGTCGGTGGTCTCCAGCTCGTACAACCCGTTTATTTACTTCCAGTTTTAGATCTTTTGAATCCCCCACAACGCAGAAAAGATGCACTCATGAACGATCCGCTGGCGGATGTTATTCGATGGAATGATAGGTCGTGGTAAGGTGTCGAGAAACGCAGACAATAAAGAACGCGGAGCATTAACCCATAGCGAAAGGCCGACCGTGTCACACATACCCTATATTTCGATAATTGTTCCCGTATACAACAGCGAGGCGTACTTGCCCGATCTTTTCTCCTCGCTCGAAAATCAAACTTTTGAAGATTATGAAGTGATATTCGTCGATGACGGTTCCACCGATAGAAGCCTCTCGCTTTTAGAGTCCTTTTTCCAGAGGGATCCGAGGGTCTCGATCATTCACCAGGAGAACGCAGGGGGAGCATCCGCAAGAAACAGAGGAATCGACCACGCGAAAGGCGAGTTGATGATATGCATCGATTCTGATGACACTCTTTCGCCAGTACTGTTAGAACATATGGCCCTTCCCTTCGAGAATTCAGATGTTGGCATGGTGATTTCCTATATCGACACTTACTACGAAGACACAGGCGAGTACAGATCAATGCCTTGGGCGGTAAATGTCGATCTGGCAACCAACACCCCCTTCCCCCCTGCGAGCGCAATCGATCTATTCCGAGACGTCATTGGCTACATCGGGAACAAAATGATACGGAGATCAATCATCGAGAAGCATAATCTTCGTTTTCAGACGATCCGTTCCCATGATGATCTGTCTTTTGTATACGCTACTATGGCTGCCTCGCCGAAAATAGTAATCCTCGACGAAGAGCTGTATCACTACCGTCGTAGAAGCAACGGCAGCTCTATAACCGATACAACAATGATTGATTTGTATGAATGCGCTTTCGTCGCCCTCTACGATCTGAAAAGCAAGCTCATCGCCATGAACATCTGGGCTGACTTTTCGCAGATGTTCACAAATTACGCTCTATATATGTGCAAATGGAAAGTCGACATCGCGCCTGGGAACAAAGCCGATGAGATACGCAGGCACCTGAGAGACGAGTGGTTCAGGAAACTAGATCTGCTAGGGTTTCCACGCAGTTACTACCTACACAGTGAAGAGTTTTCATTCATCGGCGAAACCCTAGATTACGAGAATCAAAATGCCCGCAAGGAGGAAATACTCCGGCTCAACAACGAAGTGAAGAAGCTCAAGACGCAGAACAACCGCATCCGCTCCTCTCATTCATTTAGAGTCGGGCATATGCTGACAGCTATCCCTCGCGCACTCAGAAGGATAGCAAACAAGTGAGTCGGTTTCGTAGTAGTTCGCTCTCCCATGCTATGTTATCCTGCCGATAATCTTTCCTTTCATGAATTGGAGTTTCGCGAATCATGCAACACCTGAGAAATGTATGCTTTTCGCTTGTGCTATTTATTATGCTCTGCGGACCTTTTGGGTTATGGTTCGCAGAGCATACCGGAATAACGCTTCCCTCTTGGTTCACCATGGATGAAGCTGCTTATTTATCGGGGGGGACGGCCAAAGCTGACGTCCGCGGCAATCTTTCGCTGTCCGGCTTCGGATCCAAAGCTCTTCAAGAAGCCGTCGAAACGGCGGCGGGCAACCATATTCCGATGAAAGGCAGCGCGCTCATTGCCAACGCAACACTCCAACGTTCAGCTATTAGCTTATCGAACGAGCTCTTCGGTTGGGACTGCTACCCAACCTATTATGGAAGTTCTTATATCTATTGTCCCGCCCTTAAAGCGCTGGGGCAAATTCCTTCTCTTTCCACGGCAAGCCTACAGGACTATAACCACTTCTGCGACAGTATTGAGTCATATTCCCAAAACAATCCGAATCAGTCTATTACCATCTTCCTCGTCGACATGTCATCGACGTCCGCCTCAAACCCCGCAATGCAATACGTCCAAGCAAAGGCAACTACCAGCGATGTCTCCAGTTATATGAAATCAAGATTATCCGGATGCCAGAACGTCCGGATAATCGACAATAGCTACGTAGATCCGATCGTCTACTATGATGACTTTTTCAAGAGCGACCATCATTGGAATGCTCGCGGCGCGTTCAAAGCGTCCAAGCTTTTATTGAGTCGACCTATGCCAAGCAGCACTTTTGAGGAGATATCCTACCGCACGATTGATGGTCCTCCATATTCGGGCGCCTTCGCCAGAAGCTCACTCTGCTTGATTGAGGATACCCCTTTCGACTTTGCGGATCCGTTCGAGTCGATAGTGTTCGACTCGAACGGGGAAACACTCTCCGGAGAAGAGCATCCTGCCTATTACGAAGCAAATTGGCTTAACCGTCATTTCCAATTCTATGACTTATATTACAATTTCGCGTCTTCCATTAGTAACACGGCAAAACCGGGCGATGGCAATGCAGTAATCATTTGCGACTCCTTTGGTGGCGCACTTCTGCGGCCAGTAGCGACAAGCTACGACAGGGTTTCCGTCACGACGGCACTCCACGCTTCCACAACAACTGAAGACAGGCTCACCGAATTATGCGGCGGATCATCTTCCGATCCTGATGTGTATTTCATTGCGCATCCAGCCAATTATATTTCGTTCAACTCTAGAAATCCATATTTTTTCGAAACGGAAAATGAAGGAGAGGATGCAAGTTAGACTTCCACATCGCCCTTGATTCTTGATACTTCATTTGCACCTTAGAAGCATTAGTGCACTAAGGGCCAATGCCTGCGCACAGAAAAACAACTTGAGGAGTTCCACATGAGTCCAAAACTGTCAATTATTATGCCTGTCTGCAATGTCGAGAACTATCTCGCCGACTGCCTCGACAGCGCTTTGCGCCAGTCATTTCAAGACGTAGAAATAATCTGTATCAACGACGGCTCAACCGATGGATCGCTCGAGATTCTGCACAAGTACGAAAAGCAGGACAGCAGGGTTAAGGTAATAGACAAGCCCAATGCCGGCTATGGGGCCGCAATGAACGATGGGCTTGATGCGGCAACTGGCACATACGTTGGCATCCTCGAATCCGACGATTATGTCTGCGAGCATGCTTGGGAAAAGCTATATGCACTGGCCACCAAGAGCAATTTGGACATTGTCAAAGGTTGCTACCTTCAGTTTTCCGAGACTAAAGAGTCGTTCTTCAACGCAATCACCAAGGTTGATCGACATTGCCCCACATGGCTTCCTCAAGTTCCCTTCGACACCGTTTTCACACCAAAGGACTATCCTCGCTGTTTCTGGATGAACCCTAGCATCTGGACGGGAATCTATAAGCGAGACTTCCTGCTAAAGAACAACATACGGTTCAATGAGACGCCTGGAGCCTCATACCAGGACACCTCTTTTGCCTTCAAAGTTTGGGTCTCGGCTGAGCGCGCCATGGCTACGGAGACCCCGGTAATACACTATCGCCTGGACAGCGCCTTCTCGTCTTCGAATTCTCGGGCAAAGGTCTTCGCTGTTTGCGACGAGATGGACGAGTGCGAAGAGTTCCTGGACAGTCGAAATTCGGATGGCCTGTTTTACCATATCCTCTGCGCTCTCAGATACAAGACGTATCTCTGGAATATCGGACGCGTAAGCGCCGCCTTGAAGCTATCTTTCCTAGATAGGATGCGCGGAGATTTCCTTCGAGACATCGAATTGAACCGTTTCGACGCACATCTCTTCGACGACGCCTCTCGTGAGGAGTATCTCGCTATCGCAGGAGTAGATAGCAGCTCTTCAGATTCCGGTCCTTCCCAGGATCAGCAAACCCCTATCGTGCTTATCCCGCAGAAAGATAGCGGGCTTGAAGAAAGCAATCTCTTCACTATCATCGTTCCCTTCGCCAATAACGAACGGCATCTTCCCGAGTGCCTCGAAAGCATAGAGAGCCAGACCTGTAAAGAATACGAAGTCGTCCTCGTCGACACCGGTTCATCCGACGGCTCTTTTCCGCTTGCTTCAGAATACGCGTCGAGAAACAATACAACTTTGCTCAGATTGCACGGAGCGACAGCTTACGATGCCATCATTGCGGCTTCTCGCCAAGCAAGCGGAAACTTCATCCAGCTTCTCATGCCGTCAGATCGCTTGGAGAGCGACGCCCTTGCCTCAATTTCCGACCAGCTGAACGACTATGACCTCGATCTTGTCGTTCATGGAGTACGTGCATATTACGAAACTCCTTTTGTGGAAAAGAAATATCAAAAAAAGGGAAACCCCTTTGCCTCACATCGCCTCTATCCCTCGATCTCCACCGGCGAATTGCTTTTCGCCGAAATGGAAGAAGCGGATGACTTTCACGATGAAATCTGGTCCATGGTGTTCTCGAAGGAGCTCTTGAAGAAAGCTGCGATTCCGTCACGTTACACCGAGCTTAACGATCATCTTCTCGCCTTGCAACTTATTCTTCTCGCGAATCGTGCCGGCTGCTCCAACAGAGGAACCTACATTCGCAGAATCACCGATTACCCTATCGACAAACCTGTTGAACCTGCCAAGAAGATTCTAAGCAGGTTAGAGGGCTTGGGAACACTGCAGAACCTGCTTGAATCCCGCGATGACGACTACCTCGTATGGCATGCGCTTGATGCATTTTGCAATGAGTGGGCGAGGCTTTGCCGAGTAGATTATCGCAATGCAAACACTGCTCAGAGAAACGAGGTGCTCCGCTGCTGCAGCAAGGAGGCGGAGCGCTTTCTCACGGCAATTCGATGGGGCGTTCGTCCCGACGAGCTGCGCATATCTTACGAGAGACGGGGAAATCGCCTGCAAAGAGAGCTCAACGAGGCGACCAAGGCAGGGCGTGCGGTAAAAACAGCACGCAACTTGTCCGCACGTTTGCGTCAACTTCGCTCTTCTGCCAAAAGACTCACCCAACTCGGAGGAAAAAGGACGCAGGAGACGCCTCACCTCGTGTCTAAAACGAGTCCCAAAACACTTATCGTACTCGACAGCGCAGAATGCTCCTCCGAGATGCAGTCGTGCGTGATACTGGCGAGAATCTTAACCGAGCTCGGTGAGAAGAGCACCGTCGTCATACCGGAAAAGGGAGCTTTAGAAGTCGTACTGAACACCGAACGCGTTCCCTACCGCATCTTCCCCATCTTCAAAGAGGCCCCTCGCACCACCGATGGCAACACGGCACCGATCAAGAAGGAACCCACATTCGCCTTCGATCGCAAGGTTCTAGCCAAGCTTGCAAAATACATCGAGGAAGAGCATTTCGATATAGTGCACTGCATCAACTACGATGGCCTTTACGGGGCATTAGCAGCAGCCGCTGCGAACGTTCCCAGCATTTTCCATCTTCGCTCGTCAATAAGAACAGGAGCAATGAGCGACGAAATCATAACCGATGCGCTTAGCCGGGTTGGCGCAATATATGCTGCATCTGACACTGCCGCACGTACGCTCTCAAATAGATGCCCCCGTGTTTCCGCGCAAGTCATCTACGACGGCGCCGAGCCCCATAAATTCTATTCCCTCCACGGACGCACGAACCTCGATCATCTCAGAGCGGTATTCTGCGTCGAGGCACTGACGAAAAGCGCCGCAGAAATCTTATCCTCCGCCCTTGCCGCTGTTAGTGAGCTAACGCAGAAGCGATCTGGCACAACCTGTAGCATCGCTATCATTGCGGAAAGACTCGACGATAATGCTATGGTAATTCTTCAGAGCACTATCGCGGAAAAGGAGCTTTCGGGCTCAGTTGGAGTGTTCGGTAGCCGCAGCGACATGCCAGAGCTCTGGCACTGCAGCGATATCGCCCTCATGATCTCGGACGAAGACCTCTCCGTAAGCACCGGCGTTGGCGCCATGATGGCCGGAGTGCCTCTTCTCTGCGCAGCAAACAATCCCTGTAGCGAGATTATCGAGAATGGTGCGACGGGCTGCATCTTGGCGGAAACCAATCTCGCAACAATCGAGAGCGCCATCGAGGACGTGATAGACAACTCCGCTCCTACCCACAAAATGTCAGTAGATGCCCAACAAGTCGCACGTTTTTGCTACACGCTCGAGGAAACCGCCCGAATAATCCATCAACTGCATAAAGACTTCTTCGCAAATCAAATAGCTACCGCTTAATGCTCGGCTCGAGAAGAGCAAGCGTGAATACTCGCTTGCTCTTCTATTTATCCGCTGCTTCCCCGCCTCGAGTCAGTTCTTTTCTAATCCTTCGAGGAAGCCGCAAAGCTGCCCTGCCGCAGCTATAGAGCCATTTTACTTTCGAGAATTTGCGTTCGATCTCGGCACGTTCTTTCTCGGCATTTTTAAACGCACGCTCAACTTGGGCTCTCTGTTTCTCCGATTCTCTCAAGCGACGTCGGAAATCGAGTCTCTTCGCCTCTTCCGTATCTAAATCCCGATTTGTCGCAAAGAGCATATAAACTTTAAAGCCCTCGCAGCTTTCATCGCGAAGATGAGAAACGAACTCGTTATACCAGGGCGTATAGTAGTAGCCGTCTTTACGAACGCGCAGATCCATGACATCGATTGCTTCACTTTTCAGGTAATCGAAGCACTGATCGAACGCGTTGGAATTCGTCACATTCCTCAGAGTGTGACGTGCAACTCCGAGGAACTTGCAATCGAAGCTTCGCTTCGCATCACCTAGCTTCGAACCGATCGCCCGCCATACCCGCATCCAGGCATAAAGAGGATCAAGGGCAGCCTGACTAAGCGTTCCCACGAGACTATCTGGCCTGTCGATACGGTAGACCACAAGCGGAGTCTTCACCACCGTTATTCGATCGGCATACCAAAGAGCAAGGGCACATATCTCAACATCTTCACCGTTCCGCGTCGTTGCATATTGCAGATGACGCTCTCGCAGGAAATCGAGGCGGAACATCTTATTGAACATCATAATAGTGGTGAAGCTGAACAGATGCTCCGCATTGTCGGAGCGGTTGAATGGCAGTTTCTCAGGCACCCGCTTTACTTCCAAATAACCGGGCGCATCTACCGTGAGCCCAAGTTGCTCATAGTAGCGCTTCCCCGCGCAAACGCAGATATCCGCTTCGTCTTTCTTGCTCTTCTCGTACATGAGCTCCAGAGCATTTTCCGCCATGAAGTCATCGGAATCGCAGAACATGATGTATTCGCCGCGAGCTGCGGCCATCCCATTGTTGCGAGCGGTACCAGCGAATTGGTTTTGCTGATGAATTACTTTTAGTCGTAGGTCTTTAGCAGCATAGCTCTCAAGAATTGCCGGTGATTCATCGGTGGATCCATCGTCCACGCAAATGATCTCGATGTCAGCCAGAGATTGCCCGACAATGCTATCGAGACATTGCTCGAGATATGGGGCGGTATTATAGACAGGAACGACCACCGAGACCTTCACCGGATTCGCCATGGCTAATCCTCCAGATAGGCCATGAGGTTGCGGTACATGCCGGGCAGATCCTGCGTCGCCGCCCAGCCGAGGGCCTGAAGGCGCGATACGTCCAACGGCAGATGATGTTCGGGGGGGTAAGGGGCATCGGGGTCTATCGCGCAGCGCACCTGCACGCTGCCGTCCGGTGCCAAGGACGCCACCATCTCGGCCATCTCCCGCACCGAGCAGTAGGTGGACGGGTTGGCGGCGTTGTAGGCGCATCCCGGCTCGCCCTTCAGCATCACCGTGAGCAATGCGGACACCGCGTCGGCCGTGTACAGGTACATGCGCGTGCTGGCGCCCGTCGTCTTAAGGACGATGTCCTCCCCCGCCAAAGCGTTGCGCGCGCACATGGCAAACAGGCGGCCGTCGCTCTTCGGGATGCCGGGGCCGAAGGTCTGGGCCAGGCGCACCACCATGGCGGGGACGCCATACTCGGCGGCATAGGCGCAGCAGTACTGCTCGGCCATGCGTTTGCCCTCCGGGTAGCAGCTGCGCACGCGCAGGGGGTCCACATAGCCCACTTGGCTCTCATTCAGCAAGTTATCAAGTCCCGGCTCGGCGTTGCCATCGCCGTAAGCTTCCATGCTGGAAGCGTACACCATGCCAGACACGCCCTTCGCCCGGGCCAGCTCCAGCACGCGCCTCGTGCCGAGCACCAGGGCGTCCGCCGTCTCGACGGGATGCTCCGCGAAAAACTTCGATGCCGTGGGGCAGGCAGTGTGAACGATGTAGTCGATGGAGCCCTCGGGCTGAGGGAAGTCCTCAACAGAGCCCACGACCATTTCTAGGCCATCGTCCTCACCGTAGGCGGAAAATATCTCGCGAGCACGCTCCTCGTTCCTTACTAGGCAGAGAACGCGGATCTGCGGGCCTAGGCCGAGACGGTTGCGCTCCAGCAGCAGGCGAGCGCAGGCGAAGCCGATGAGGCCCGTGGCTCCGGTGATGAGCACGCACTTCCCTTCTAGCTCGCCCCAGGGAATGGCCTCCGAGCGCGCCTGCTCGCGCGATTCGGCAAAGATATCGAACATGGCAGCCTCCTAGAAACCGAATATCTCCGAGCTCTCGCGCGCATCCACGAAGGCCCGGAAGATGTAGAAGTCCGACGGCGTGGTGATCTTGATGTTCTCCGGTCCCGTCTCCACCGCGTGCAGCACGTGCCCGTAATGGCGCATGAGGCTTGCCGAATCGATGAATCCCTCCTCGCCATCGGTCATGGCCCGTTCGTGGGCGTCGATGAGCTCGCCGATGTTGAAGCACTGGGGGGCTTTGGCCATGCGGCAGGCGGCCCGGTCGATGATGTTGGTTACCACGCCGTCCTCTTCCTGCACGATGGTCTCGATGGCCGGCGTGACGGAAATGGCGTTGCCATGGGCGGCCACCGATTCGGCGCACCTTGTAATGGTCTCGTCGCTCACCAGAGGGCGCACCCCGTCGTGGACGAACACGGCATGGTCGCGCCCCACGGCCGCCTCCAATGCCGCCAGGCCGTTGCGGATGGATTCCTGCCCCGTGGCACCACCAGGAATCACATCGACGACCTTGGTGATGTCGTAATGGGCGATCTTCTTCTTCAGGAAGGAAATCCAATCCTTCAGGCACACTACCACGATGCCGTCGATAGCCGGGTGGTTCTCGAAGGCCTCGATGGTATACAGGATGATGGGCTTTCCGTACAGCTCAAGGAACTGCTTGGGCCGCGTTTTGGTGTTCATCCGCTGGCCCGTTCCACCAGCGAAAATAAGGGCGTAGTTCATGGGCAGCTGCTTCTTTCCGCTTCTCTTGCCGTTTTCGCCTATTATGACGCATTGCGCGCCAAGCGCACGCCCGGCACTTCTTTTTCCAGGAGCACCGCATCAATGACGCGGTCGGCCGCATAGCCCGCCTGCTCCGAGCAGCGATCGATCATCGATGCGTCCGGCGCCGTCGAACGGTAGGCGGCCTTCTCTAGCACGTCCACGAACTCTTCGGACGTGTCGCACACCACCCCCGGCGCCATATCGTCCACCGAGCGCTGCACGCCACGCGTAGCCGAGTACTCCACCTTGTCGGGCACGTAGAAGACCACCGGCTTTTGCAGAAGGAGGCAGTCGTAGAAGCAGGACGAGTAGTCCGTTACCAGAACATCGGCCACATAGAGCAGGTCACCCAAACTCTCGTCCGAGAGATCCTTCAAGCGATTCGCGAAAGCGGACGGTATCTCCGGGCGCTCCTCGATGAAGTGGTGCATCTCGAAGACGAAGTATGAGTTGGTGCGCTCGCACATCTCCCAAAGCGCCCGGTAGTCGATGTAGGAGTCGTAAGGGTAATAGGCCGTGGCCTGCCCGGCCCCGCGAAAGGTGGGGGCGAACACGATCACGCGCCCGTCGCCCATCCACGGGTACTTCGCCATAAGGCGTTGCTCCGCCGCCGCCTGGCGCTCCTCGTCGAGGAAGTGGTCGAGCCGGGGCATGCCGGTGGCTAGCAGTGCCTCCTGTTCGATGCCGAACACCTCGGAGTAGATATCGCGTAGCTCCCCATTGCCCACCAGGGCGTAGTCGTAGCGCCGATGGGCCGACTGGTAGGGGTCGGGGGAACCTGAGATGCCGAAGCGGGCATAGCCTACCGACTTGAACCCGACGCCGGCATGCCATACCTGGGTGAGCACCGTATCGTCGTCGGGATCGATGAAGTTGAAGACGGGACAGTAGTCGTCGATGAAGATGTAGCGACTCCTGGCAATGGCGTTGATGTCCTTAATCCAGAAAAATAGATTCTGGTGCCCCACGAATGTGTTGCGGTACCGCTCTATGACGGGGAATTCCTTGTCGATCCCCCTCTCTATTAGGCGATCCCGAACGGCGGCCAGGTTCTCCGTCGGCTCATCTCCGTTCTCCTTAAAGAACAGCACGACGTTATCCTTCGGCCGCAAGACCTTCCTCGCTAGCTTGTAATAAAGCGAGAAGAGGTTCTTCTCCATCTGCCGGAGACTGAACCGGCGCGTCTGGGGCTTCCGGTTCTTCACGAAGTAGTCGATGGCCAGCTTCACGATGAGGTAGTCGCTGGCGTCCATGGAGGGAATGAGCGAGGCGGCCAGCGCGTACTTGCCGTCCACATAGCGGAAGACCCGGGACAGGTCGCCCAGCCACTCCGTCAGCTGCGGCGAATAGGCGATGTTATGGGTCGTGAAGGGACGGTTGCGGATGTCCTCGTCGATCTGTTCGTCGGTGAAGGGGTATGCGGCATAGTCGACCCCATCTCTTTTCGCCCTTCGCACTTGCGAGGGCTTTAGTTCTCCCCACAGGCGCTTTTTCGCGAGAGTCACAAGATAGGGGGCGTTGGCACGCGCCCACGGGAGGCGGGCTTGCTCATCGGACAGCTGCTGGCAGATGATCCACTCGCCGTCGGACAGGGGCTCCCGACCGCCGCCTTGGGTAATGTTGACGACAGCCGTCACAAGGTCGCCTTCCAGGGTTTCCCGGAATTCCACGAACTGCCGGGATCTCACGCGGAACAGCTTCAGATGCGCGGGCTTATCGGCGCGATAGGTCACGCGCAAAAAAACCCGTTCCCAGGAAATATCCTCTATTGTTACGATCACGCCGTCCTCCGTCTCTCATATAGCGAAAACCATGATACCATGGGCTGCAATCGTAGCGAAAAAGCCCACAGGCCCAGCACCGCAAAGACAGGAGGAGCATCGTGAAGCGTCTCGCCGTGGCGGCGGCTACCACCCTGCTCGCCCTGTTCTACCGCATCTGCCGCCTTTTTCCCGTCAAGCGCCAGGTGGTGTGCATCAGCCGTCAGAGCAACGATGCCCCTATCGATTTCCTCCTTCTGAAAGAAGGGCTCGCACGCAAGGAGCCGCCATACCGCACGGTCATACTGGCCGACAAGCTGGAAAGCCCGCTCCGCTATTTACCCGTCATGGCCAAGCAGGTCTTCTTCATCGCGACGAGCCGGGCCGTCGTGGTGGATTCCTACTGCATCGTGGTGAGCCTGCTCGGTAGCCGCATTAAGGCCCCCGTCGTGCAGATCTGGCACGCCCTGGGCAACATGAAGAAGTTCGGTTATGCCACACTGGATACGCCCGAGGGCCACAGCTCCGAGACGGCCCGTCTCATGCATATGCACGAGGGGTACGACGCCGTCGCCGTCTCATCGCTCAACTTCCGCGACGATTTGGCCGCCGGTTTCAACGTGGATCCCTCCATCGTTTTCGAAGCCCCCCTTCCCCGGGTCGATCTCCTGCGCGACCCTGCGTTTCGCTCGAGGCAGCGCGAGGCCTTCCTGAGGGAGCATCCCGAAATGGCCGGCAAGAAGACCATCGTCTATTGCCCGACCTTCCGCAAGACGCCACCGCCCAACGAGGAGAAGGCGATGCAGAACTTGCTCTCGGCCGTCGATTTCGATGAGTTCAACTTCGTATTCCTCCCTCATCCCGTCAGCCGGCAGACTATCGACGACCCGCGCGTCATCACCGCCGACCGCAGCGGCATCGATCCTCTGTTTGCCGCCGACTACGTGATCACCGACTACTCCACCGTCATGTACGAGGCGGGGCTTCTGGGCGTGCCGGTTTTTCTGTACGCCTACGATTGGGGCACTTACCACGAGAAGCGCTCGTTCAACATCGACCTCGCCCGCGACGTGCCCACCTTGTTCACCGACGATCCTAGCGTACTCGTGAAAGCCATCGAGCGCGACGCCTTCGAACCCGAGAGATATCAATGTTTCGTCAGGAACAACATTACCCTTCCCACGCATGGAACCTGCACGAATCATCTTTGTCGGTATATTCTGAAGCTGGTTCAACAGACAGATTGCTAGCTTCTCAGCACATCGCCAATTGGTATACTTAAACGCTGTCTGTAAGCTTCCGAAGGATTTGTTGCCCCATGTGGATTTCTTTTCTCGCCTGCATCATACTATGCGCTATCGTTCTATATGTACCGGGCTATCTTCTGTTTAGGAATTTGGCCTTCAGCACCCCGCGAAGCATAGCGTTCGCTCCTATAGCTTCGACAGCTATCATTTCAATCGTAGCCATCGTAAACGAAAAGATCGGCATCTTCTCTGCAGGATCAACTGTCTTTGGACCTACGCTCGTCCTGTGCTTCATCCCTTACCTCATTGCCAAGCTCATTGGACACGCCAAGACCACGGATCGGGCAACTTCTTGGGATTGGAAGTTCCTCGCCTGCTATGCTGCTTTCGGTATCTTGATATGCGTCTACATGTTTATCAAGCCACTCGACGGTGCCGATTCCTTCTATTGCCGCGCAGACAACGCAACCCATCTGAATATGGTCCGATACTTCGTCGAGTCCGGGCAGTGGTCATCCATTGGCGCTACAACTGGAACGATCGCTTTCATTCCAGGAAGTGCCGGTTTCTACCCATCCGCTTGGCACGACCTCGCAGCTCTCGTCTGCACCCTCGCCTCGTCCGATCCCATCGTCGCCATCAACGCGACTAACGCTGTGATATGCGGCCTCGTCTATCCGACTTCCATGTGGGCATTTCTCACTTGCCTGTTCCCTAAATCCAAGTTGCACATCGCAGTTGGAGCCGTGGCTAGTATGTCGGTTGCCTGCTTCCCATGGACTTTCCTCATAAAAGGCCCCTTGGTATCAAACCTCCTTAGCTTTGCTCTTCTTCCTGCGGTGCTCGCTCTTTTCATGCACTACATCAAAGCCGGCATAGGCGTCCATTGGAAGGGTACTCTTTTCTCCGGCATCCTCGCCGTTGCGGCTCTTGCGCTATCTCAACCGAACGGTCTGTTCTGCGCCTACATTTTTGCCGCAGCCTATATCACGCATCGCTCCATGAAACGATTCTCCAGAAACAAGGTGTTGGCTTTTGCTCTATCGGCAGTGGTCTTCATCATCCTCTGGTTCGTTCTTTTGCAGCTTCCATTCTTCGCTGAAGTTGTCAACTTCCCCAACACCGGCGGCCTAACACTAACTCCCGTTGAGAGCTTTATCGCCTCCGTCACGTTCGAGTTCTATGTCGGACAGCCGCCGCAAACCATCTTGGCCATCGTGGCTTTTGTTGGATGCGTCGTAGCCATCAAGAAGCATCGGGTATGGCTCATCTTCCCAGCAGTTTATATGGTCATCGCCTACGGGGTATCTCGCTGCACCGACGAATACTTGCGAAACGTTCTCTGCGGTTTCTGGTACAACGACCCGTGGCGCTTGGCAGATGCCGCCGCTATATTTCTCGTGCCGCTCATCACGATGGGGCTGAGCGCCATCATCGTCGCCATCGCCAAGTCCTACGACGAGCGCAAAGCGTCTAAGCGCCCCAACGCAACGCACAAGCAAAGCAGCTTGCGCGTTGTAACCGCCGTCTTGCTTGTTGTTTTTACGTGCTACAACTTCTTTCCTAGCTACCACAATCTCGTAACGCACAAGAGAGAATGGTCTCCGTTCGGGTTCATGCGGGATCGCATTGCCCGCGAGTACAGCACGACGAGAGACCATGTCTATAGCACGAAGGAGAAAGACTTCGTCAATAGGGCCATGGAGATGATTCCCGACGGGTCGCTCGTCATCAACTCTCCTGAAGATGGCAGCCTCTTCGCCTATGGCGTCAACGGCATTAATACCTACTTCCGGCATCCCACCACAGGATCTCTAACGGATGACGCCAATATGATAAGAGAGGGCTTGGACACCATCGCCGAAAGCGAGGAAGTGCGGCGCGCTGTTAAAGACGTGTCGGCTGAATATGTGCTCCTGCTCGATCAGGGCGTACCTTACGACGAGGGCAAATGGCTTTTGCAAACAACTGAAGATAGTTTGAAGCGGTGGGACGGCATCAATCGCATCACCGACGAGACGCCCGGATTCGAAACAGTTCTTTCCGACGGCGATATGCGACTCTACAAGATCACCGGCACCGACGATGGCGGTGCCTCCGGGGAGTAGCGCACATGTGGCCGTTGTTCGCGGGAGCTTGCCTCGCATGCCTTGTGGCGCTATACGGACCAGGGTGCCTTCTCTTCCGAGGTCTTCGGTTCAGTTGGCCCCTGGCGCTCGCTTGCGCCCCATTAGCAAGCGTCTTCGGCTATGCCGCCATAAGCGTCCTGTGGGGCATACTCGGCATAGACTGCTCATGGGCAACCGTGGCTCTGCCCGTCGCGCTCGCCTGTGGAGCGCTCCTCGCAGCCTCGCGGCTCTTCGGAACGCGGGACAGGCCACCCCGTAGTTCCAGCTTCGCTTGGCGGATGCTCGCACTGTACCTCCTTGCGGGCATTGCCGTCTGCCTGTACGTCTATGTGCTCAGCCTCGACGGCCCGGAGTCGTACTACTGCCGCTACGACAACCAGACCCACTACAACCTGGCGCGCCACTTCCTCGATACGAGCGATTGGTCGGCATTGCACACCGGCTCCGGAGCTGTGGCCGACGAGGCGCAAACTGGCTACTATCCAGCTGCGTGGCATCTGCTGGTTGCCCTTGTCGCCTCGGCCACGGGTATCGACATGCCTATCGTCATGAACGCCCTGAACGCCATGCTGAGCGGCGTCACCTACCCCCTGAGCTCGTTCGTCCTCATGCACGCGCTTTTCCCCGCGAGGCGGGATGCGCTGTTCTTCGGCGCCTTCACGAGCGTAGGCTTCGCCTGCCTTCCCTGGGTGCTCCTTCTGAAAGGGCAGCTGCTCGCCAACTTGCTGAGCTTCTCGCTGACACCGGCCGCCATCGCTCTTGTCATCGCCTACGTTCACGCAGGAGCGCGGCGCCATTGGAAGGGGCTGGCGCTCTGCTCGGCCCTATCGGTGGGTTTCTTCGGCGTTGCCCACCCCAACGGCCTTTTCACCGTATTGGTGTTCCTGGCCCCCTTCGTCATCCATCGAATCGCCGACGCGATAACGCAATCCACTTGGATTGGATCTCGCAATCCGCTGCGGAAACCATGGGTCGTCTGGATCCTCGGCCTTGCTTTCGCCTATCTTGTCTGGCAGGCTATGCTGTATGCCCCTCCCCTTCAGCAGGTAGTCCTCTTCAACAACACGGGGAACCTGAATCTTTCCTGGGCTGAAAGTGCCTATGCCGCCGCAATCTTCTCGCTTTATCCCGAGCAACCGCCCCAATGGGCTCTTACCCTAGCTTGCGCTGCAGGGTTCGTTGCGCTCGTGCGGCAGCGGCGGTTCTGGCTGGGCCTTCCCGCTCTGTACATGCTCGTCGTGTACGGCCTATGCCGATGCAGCGACGCGCCCTACACCCTGCGGACGTTCCTCGCCGGATTCTGGTACAGCGACCCCTACCGCGTCCTCTGTTGCGCCGAGTTGTTCCTCATCCCCATAGCCGCCCTCGGCCTGGCGACCATTGCCGCCTATGCCCATCGCAAGATCGATCGTCTTTCCTGGAAGGGGTCGCTGGCTCTCGTCGCCGGGGTCTTCGCGCTCGTCAACTTCTTCCCCTTCTACCAAGAGCCGCCTGAAGACCAAAGCTCCGAAGTATCCGGCAGCCATTTCGTGCCCACGGTGGGAACAGCCGTCGGCTATATGCACTACCTCATGGAGTCCGGCTACGACGAGGGCGAAGAGCAGGTGTACAGCGCCGAGGAGCAGCGCTTCGTGCGCAAGGTGCTCGAGATGATTCCAGGCGGAGCCCTGGTCATCAACCAACCCCACGACGGAAGCGCCTTCGCCTACGGGCTCGATGGGCTTAACACTTACTTCCGCCATATCGACACCGAGGGCACCACCGAGCAGAGCCGGACGATACGCGACCACTTAAGCGACATCGCCACAGATTCCACCGTTCGAGAGGCAGTGCGCAACTCAGGGGCGCAGTATGTGCTCCTTCTCGATCAAGGGCTGCCCTACGACGAGGGCAGATGGCTCATCCAAACTGGAGAAGACTACGAGATGGGATGGGAGGGCTTAGCAAACCTCACAGATGACACGCCGGGATTCGAGACGATTCTCGCCGATGGCGACATGCGGCTTTACAAGATCACCGCCGAGGAGTCCGCCGAAGATCAGTAGTTTCCCTCGTAGTAGGCGATGGCGTCCTCTATCGAGCCATCAAACTTCTTCGAACCATGGTCGAGCACGATGCCGCGCGTGCAAAACTCCTCGGCCGCAGAAGACGTATGCGTAACGAAGAGCACCGTCACGTCCTCTTTCTCCATGATCTCGCGCACACGGGCGAAGCACTTTTTCTGGAACTGCTTGTCCCCCACCGAAAGCGCCTCGTCCACTACGAGGATTTCCGGATCGCTTGAAACGGCGAACGCGAAGCCGAGACGCGACTTCATGCCCGACGAATAGGTGCGCACCGGCTGATCGATATAGACCCCGAGATCGGCGAACTCGACCACCTTCGGCTCAAGCTCTGCGATTTCCTCACGCTCGAGACCCAGGGCATGACCGCGAAGATAGATGTTCTCACGCCCTGTGAGTTTCATATCGAAACCAGCTGTCAGCTCAAGCAAGGCGCTCACGGTTCCGTTGACCGTGACCTCTCCTTTAGTGGGATAGGTCACTCCCGTGATCATCTTCAACGTCGTGGACTTTCCGGCGCCGTTGGTGCCCAGGAAAGCCACCGCCTCGCCCCGCTTCACTTCGAATGAGAGATCGTCGCAAGCGTTCACCGTGGCAACGAGCTTGCGCTTGTCGTTGCTGCGGAACACGCTGAGGAAGCGCTGCTTGTCGTTCTCGTACAGCTTGTACGTCTTCGTGACGTGATCGAACTTGATGGCGATGGGAGCCTCACTAGAGGACATCGGCCACCTCCTCGTGAGTACGCTTGTAGATGATCGTCGTGGCTATGAGCTGCAAGATGAACACCACGACGAAGCCGATGATAGCCTCTGGTTTCTCCCAGATCCACATCTTGTCGTACACCGCGCAGCGGTACATAGTGACGAAGAAGGTGACGGGATTGAACATGAGGATGGCCTCGATGGCGGGAATGCCCATGGAGTACACATCGAAAATGACGCCCGACAGCCAGAACAACGGCGTCGAGAGCGTCTGCAGAAGATTCTTGAAGTCCTTGCTTATGGCGGAAAGGCAACTCGTCATAAGCGAGAACAAGTCGAAGAACACGAACATGAGCACCATGGCGACGGGGATCTGAAGGAGGTACCAGTCCGCCGTCTGGCCGCAGAGGAAAAATACGATGAGCAGGGCGGCCACGAGACCAGCTTGAATGATCATCGTAGAGATGGAATAGATGGTGGGAATGCCCGGCAACGGAAACTTGATCTTCGTGACCAGGTAGGAGTAACGCTTGAACACATCGATACCGGCACCCAGGATATCTTGCATATAAAACCACGGGATGAGGCCACCCATCAGCCAGAGGATATAGGGCACATCCGATCCGGTTTGGTTACCGCTTTTCAAGCCGACCTCAAGGGCGAACCAGAAGCAGAAGATGTAAACGGCTGGCTTGGCGAAAAACCAGAAGGAGCCGAGCACCGCGCCAGCGGATGTTTTCTTCAGATCGAACAGGCCGAGGCTCAGGATCTGCTTGCGCCACTCCCATTGTTCTTTGATTATCTCAGAAAGCGTGCCCACAATCCCCATTTCTCGCAATGGACAACCAGACGAGCCTTTATTCTACCATTGCTTGGCTGGCATCGCCGCATCCTTGCGCGATTCTTCGATAGAGAAACCCCATCGGCACCATATTGTCGCACGATCGCCCCTAGTTTCCGGATTATCGCAAAAGATAGCATGCCCTGATGAGATCAGCCCCATACGCAAGAGAGCCGCCCTTTTGACGACTCCCTTTTACTCAGCTGATCTTATTACTCAATCGAATGAGTTGTCGGCAAATGCCGAATTTCACTTGCCGATTAGCCGCAGTTGCTGCAGACGCGAGACTTGCCCGATTGAGCAACGGTTCCCGAGTGGATACCGGTGGAGCGCTTGAGAGATACGCAGTCTTTGGTGAGGTGGTATACCTCACCGTTGTCAACCCAATAAACTGTTTTCGTATCAGCGAGGTTCGTGCCGCTCTTGGAACGATCCCACTTGCCGTTCGCGTCAACGTAGTACTTCCCTATCCAGCAATTCGTCGCCATGACGCCCGACCCGTCAACGTAGTAATCGCCGATCCAGGTATTTGCGGCCATTGCACCCGAGCCCTTGAGATAGTACCAGCTTCCGCCAACTTTCTGCCAGCCGGTCTTCATGGCGCCCGACTTGGCGAGATAGTACCAGGAACCACCGACTTTCTGCCAACCCGTGGCCATGGCGCCGCTCTGGTTCAGGTAGTACCAGGTCTTGCCATCTTTCAACCAACCGGTCTGCATAGCGCCCGAACCGGAAAGGTGATACCATTTGCCGCCGACCTGCTGCCAGCCGGTCTTCATCCAGCCAGCGCCGTCGAACAGATACCACTTGCCATCAATCTGCGCCCAGCCAGACTTCGCATAGCCGCCGCCGTTATAGGCATACCACCATTTGCCCGAGGACTTCTTCCATGTCCCCTGCTGGGCGGCATAGGCCGTCTGGCCCTCAGCCGTCTCCTGCGCTAGCGCCGTAAGCGCCCCGCAGCCGAACGCCACCAGAACAGCAAGCGCCACCGAAGCAATCCTTCGCCTCATAGAAGTTTGCATAGCAGATCCTTTCGTTTCAGTAATCTGATCTAAACAGTCATCTTATCACAATCGTTAGTTTTTATGGTGCGCTAATCAGAAAGACTAGCTTTTAAGTACAGGTAAATCAATGCAATCAAGCATTAAGGCCGAGCAGATCGAGATGGCCACGGGCCGGAAGCTGTTCGTCGACGATTTCGGCCGAGCCCTGAAGATCGGCTGCAATGACCCGCGCCCCTGCGGAAGCGACAAGAAGTTCAAGAAATGTTGTGGAAGGTAAGCGCTCGCCGCTTCCCTACCGCCCGTGCCTTCCGTACCAGCGGGGCTTGTCTTCTTGGCGGGTGTGGCGGCCGTGGTAGTGGTGGCGCAGAACCTGATCGAAGATGCCGAGGCGCCACAGTATCAAGAACGACCCCAGCAGCATGATGGCGATCATAGCCCACACCGCAACACCGTGGGTACTGCTCATAACCCAGGCGCCCACGCCCAGAAGCGCCGTCCAGGCGTACACGATGACGACGCTCTTGCGCACGCCGTAGCCCTTGCGCAAAAGCATGTGGTGCAAGTGTTTCCGATCGGCCTGCTGGATGGGCTGATGGTGGTACACGCGCCGAATGATGGCCGCCGCCGTGTCGGCGATGGGGATGGCGGCGATCACGAGCGGCACCGCCAGCACGATGACCGTGGGCGAGCGCATGACGCCCATGAGCGAGATGACGCCGATCATGGCGCCCAGAAGCAGCGAGCCCGAGTCTCCCATGAAGATACTCGCCGGCGCGAAGTTGTAGCGCAGAAACGCCAGCGTCGCGCCCAGCAAGATGATGGACAGCATAGCCGTCTCTTCCAGCCCGCGCCCGAAGGCGATGAGAAACAGGAAGAACGACGCGATGGCCGCGATGCCCGCCGCCAGGCCGTCCAGGCCGTCGATGAGGTTGATGACGTTCATGAAGCACACGAGGTACAGCACCGTGAGCGGATAGGACCACCAGCCGAACTGGATGAACCCGGCGCCGAGCGGGTTCGCGATGCTCGACAGCAGAAGCCCCGAGGCCGCGATGATGGTCGCCCCCAGAATCTGCCCGGCGAACTTCACGCTGGGCTTCAGCGAGTACACGTCGTCCATGGCGCCCACGCACACGATAGTGAGCAGCCCGCACATCACACCGGCGTGGTTGATGGCCCGATCGGTGCCGTGGATGTAGAACCCGGCCCAGCCGAAAAAGTACTCTCCGGCCACCTCCACGATGAGCGCCGCCGCAATGCCCGCTGCCATGGCGACGCCGCCCATGCGCGGCGTGGGCTTCTTGTTGACGCGCCGGGCGCTCGGGTAATCGACGGCATCCAAACGCAGGGCGAGCCTCCGTGCCAGCGGGACGCACAAATACGTCACGACGAAGGCAAGGAGGCCCAGCACCAGGAAATGTCGCAGAGTTACTCCCACGCGGCGCGCATGCAGCCTAGAACTCGAGGCCGCGGAGCCACTCGGTGAGCTCGGCCAAGGTCTCGTCGGTCACGCCCAGGCGCTGCTCGCGCTCCTGCAGGTACTTCTCGCGCTCCACGAACTGCGCCAGCTGCTCGTCGGAGAACTCGCTCATATCGATGCCCCGCACGTCCACGACGCGCTTCGCGAAATCGGGCAGCTTGTCGTTCATGGCCGTGATCTTCACCACGTCGCCCGTGTGCGGCGCCTCCACATAGTAGCCGTCGCCCAGATACATCGCCACGTGGTGCACGTCCCCGCCGTCGGCGAAGAACAGCAGGTCGCCCGGGAGCAACTCCTCGAAGGGCACCTCCACGCCCACCTCGCACTGATAGTAAGTCGTGCGCGGCAGCTCGATGTTGAACACCTCGCGGTAGCAGTACTGCACCAGACCCGAGCAGTCGAAACCGGCCGGCGTCGTGCCGCCCCACAGATACGGCACGCCGAGGAACGAGTTCGCGCAGGCGGTCAGATCGTTCAACGTGCGGGCCTCGCGCACCGGCAGGGGCTGGCCCGTGGCGATGAGCGTATCGAAGCCCTCGAAGCGCTCGGCGTCGATGGCATCCTGGTGCTGCTGCATCGGCGTGTCCGCCGCGGGCATGGAGGGCTTCTCCAGATACACCGGCACGTGGTAGAGCTCCTCGGCCGCCGCCATCTGGTCGCTCCACTCGGCGAGCGCCTGCTGGTACTCGCTCGTGCGGGCGACGTAGTCGCGGTACTCGGCCACGAGCGCCTCGTATTCCACCTTGTCGGTCACCGGATCGAGATACTTGTCCAGCCCCGTGACCTCGTCCTTCACCGGCAGCACGAAGGTGTCGGCCAGCTCGTAGGTCAGCGGCACGTCGAAACGGGTGAGATCGTAGGTCTCGATGAGATCCTGCAGCTTCTCTGAGTAGAAGATGTCCGTGGCATAGCGCCCCACGAGGAAGTCGCACGCGTCCACAAAGCTGTCGGAGTTCGACTTGCGCGCGCCCGCGTAGAAATCGCCCATGGAGTTGCTGAGCAGGTCGGCGTAGTCGGAGAGCGACTCGTCCACCGTCTCGTACTGGCGGAAGTCGCTCATGATGGTGTAGGTGGCGCCGGTGCCGTCGTCCTCGCGCGTGGGCAGCTGCACGGAGTTGCCGTGGTAGGTGCCCTTGATGCCGAACAAGTTGTTGTTCGGCGCCTGGGCCAGCGTGGAGTTGCCAGAGGCAGACTCCAGAATGGCCTGGGCGATCATGACCGACGCGTACAGATCGTTCTCGGCGGCGATGGTGCGGGCCGACTCGCCCACCAGCGAGATGAACTTCTCGGTGGTGAGGTCCTCGCTGTAGTGGCGCGCCACGTAGGCCGAGTTGTCGATGTGCGTGAAGGAGATGGAAGGCACCGTGACGGCCACCTGCTTGAGCGGCGTCTGGGCCTGCCCCTTGATGGCGGCGGCTGTGTGCGACTCGTCGGTCACCCCGCCGGCATTCCCGGGCTTCTGGACGCCGTCATCAACCGGGTTATCTGTATCGATGACCGGCTCGTCCGGCGTCGCGGGCTGATCGGGATCGGTGGGCTCGGCAGGGTCGGTCGGATCCGTGGGGTCGACGGGATCGACCGGATCGACCGGGTCGACGGGATCAACCGGTTCACCCGGATTATCGGGGTCGACGGGATCGGTCGGGTTGGTCGGATCCTCAGGGTCAACGGGGTTCGTCGGATCCGTCGGGTCAGTCGAAGCAGGAGGCTGGTTCGGGTCGGTCGGCGCATCTGGATCCGTCGGATCAACGGAATCGGTCGTATCTGTAGAATCCACCGGGTCAGTCGACCCGCCGGGTTCAACAGAATCCGTCGGCGTTTCGGGAGCCGTGGGCTCCTCCATGCCTGGATTATCCGTATCCGGCACCTCGGACTGAACCGGCGTCTCCGTCTTCTCGGGTACCGACGTGGTTTCCACGGGATCGGTCTCCGGCTCTGGCTCCGGCGTCTCGGTTTCTATCGTAACCGGCTCGTCATCGGTCGCCAGGTTCCACAACTCCGCACGTTGCTCTTCCGTCAGATTACCGAACTGCCCAGCATTGGCCGCCATGTAATCGACGCAGGACTTATAAAGGGTCTTACCCTCGCTGACCCACGCGATGGCCTCTTCGTAGCTGGCCGGAATATCGTGACCGCGGTTGTCCTTAATGGTATGCCCATCGCCGTCCTCGGCGTAGCCGGTGGTGTACGTTGCGGCCACGCCGCCCACAGGGGCAACGACCAGCGCCGCAGCAGTGAGAATAGATACTGCCTCCCTCGGTGAAGTCATCGTGCCTCCTCTATCGTCGTCGTTTCGCGTTTGCGCATTTGGGTGCGCAAAACCAGGGCAATAAAATGCCTGGAAGCTTGCATTATAACGTGAAGAGAAGGGCTGTCCAACAGGTAATTTGCACTTATTGACAGATGTTGAGTGGGTAAATCAGCAGATCATTTGGCAAGTAAGACGCCTCCACCGTTTCTGAACTGGCATTTTATCGCAGAATTCGCACGGCATCCTCGCAAAGGCAACAAATATAGTTTTTGAATAACCCCTGCCCGATGGCCGTTTTCGCTGATAAGCGGAGTCATCTTTACTCGATGACGCGCTTGGCGAAGTCGGGGGCGAAGTAGTCGAAGGTGGCGCGCATGACGCGGCCGCCGCCCGTGGAGGCGTGGATGTACTCGCCGTCGCCGGCGTAGATGCCCACGTGGTAGACGCCCGAGCCCGACCCCCAGAACAGAAGGTCGCCGGGCACCAGCTCATCCAGCGAGACCCCGACGCCCAGCGCGCTCTGCTCGGCAGCCGTGCGCGGCAGCTCGCGACCGAGAGCGTGGGAGAATACCCAGCGGGTGAACCCGGAGCAATCGAAACCCGAAGGGGTCGTGCCGCCGTAGGAGTACGGCACCCCGAGCTGCGCATCAGCCTCGGCGACGACCGACTGCCGCCGGCCCTCGAGAGCCTCAGCCTCAGCTTGGGCGGCCGCCTCGTCGGCCACATCACCCACGTACTCTTTTATCTCGCGGGCGAAGTCCTGAGTCTTCGTAAAGGGACTTTCCACCTCGGACGCATAGGCCGCAGGATGGGAGAAGGCGGTGCACAACGCCGCCAGAAGAGCAGCCGCGACAATCATCCCCGCGGCCTTGGTGTGCGCTTTGAACATAACCATGGGGCCGAAGCCTAAAGGAGGAAGACGCGCCCGCCAACCCCCTCCACAACTTGCCCGCCTTCAGTTCACGCCCCGTGCGCGAGAACTAAACCGAACCCCCACGCCCCCTCCACGCCTTCCCCATTCATGACAAAGGAAGTTAGAAGAGAAGTTGGGTCCGGCGGAGACGCGGGGTGCTGCTCACAAAGCGAGTTCCGCAGATGGTATCGAAGGCGCAAAGGGCGTGGGACGAGGATCGCCCGACGCCTTCGATACCATCGAGGACTGTCTGAGCGACTGAGCAGTACCCCGCGGCTCCGCCCCCGGAAGCCCCGCACCTACACCTCGCGCGGAACCTCCCCGGTCTCCAGCAGGTTCAATAGCTGCGCCTCGTCCAGCACGGGCACGTCCAACGCCACCGCCTTGTCGTACTTCGAGCCCGCGTTCTCCCCCGCCACGACGAAGCTCGTCTTCTTCGACACCGACCCCGACACCTTGGCCCCCATGGCCTTCAGGCGCGCCCCGGCCTCGTCGCGGGTCATGCCCGAGTGCGCAAGCATCCCCGTCAGCACGAAGGTAAGGCCCGCCAGCACCTGGGGCACCTCCTCGCCGACAGCGACGGCCTCATCGGCCATGGTCACGCCGGCCGCGCGCAACCGCTCGATGACCGACACGTTGTCCGGCGTGCGGAAGAACAGCCACATCCCGTGGGCCACCTTCGGCCCCACGCCGTAGACGCCCGCCAGCTCGTCCTCCCCGGCCGCCGCGAGCGCGTCCATGGAGGGATAGGCCGCCGCAATGGCCTCGGCCGTGGTCTTACCCACGTGCCGGATGCCCAGCCCGAACAGCACGCGCGCAAACGAGCGGCCCTTCGACGCCTCGATGGCCGCCACGAGCTTCTTCGCCACCGTGTGCCCGAGGCGCACCGGCTCCCCGTCGGCCTTCACGCGGCCCATGTCCAAGCTCGCCAGCTCTTCTTCGGAAAGCGAGTAGTAGTCGGCCACGTCCGCCACGCGCCCGCTCTCCACGAGCCGCGAGACGATCTCCTCCCCCATGCCGTCGATGTCCAGCGCCCCGCGGCTCGCCCAATGCAGAAGCCGCTCCAGCGCCTGGGCCGGGCAGTCGATGGAGATGCAGCGGAACGCCACCTCGCCCGGGTCGCGCACCACGGAGCTGCCGCAGCTCGGGCATACGCTCGGCATCTCCCAGATGCGCGCCTCGGGGCTGCGCAGGGAAAGCACCGGCCCCAGCACCTCGGGGATCACGTCGCCCGCCTTCCGCACGATGACCGTGTCGCCCACGCGCACGTCCTTGCGGTGTACCTCATCCAGGTTGTGCAGCGTCGCCCGGGCCACCGTGGAACCAGCCACCACCACGGGCGTAAGCTCCGCCACCGGCGTGAGCGCGCCGGTGCGCCCCACCTGCACGGTGATGTCGCGCAGAAGCGTCGTCTTCTCCTCGGGCGGGAACTTGAACGCGATGGCCCAGCGCGGCGCCCGGGCGGTGAACCCCATAGCGCGCTGGCGGGCGAAGTCGTTCACCTTCACCACCACGCCGTCGATCTCGTAGGGCAGCGACTCGCGCCGATCCAGGCACTCACGACAGAAGCCGCGCACTTCCTCGGCCGTGGTGCACAGCCGCACGTCCGGGTTCACGTGGAAGCCGGCCTTCCGCAGCCACTGCAGAAGCTCCCACTGGCCCTCCACCTCCAAGGCGGCGTCATCGGCGATGGCGTACATAAAGGTAGAGAGGTCGCGCATCTTCGTCACGGCCGGGTCCTTCTGGCGCAGCGAGCCGGCGGCGGCGTTGCGCGGGTTCGCGAAGGGGGCGCGGCCCTCCTCCTCGGCGGCGGCGTTCAAGGCCTCGAAGCTCTTCTTCGGCATGTACACCTCGCCGCGCAGCTCCAGCGTCTCCACCCCCGGCGCGATGGCACCGCGCGCCTCGTCGCGCAGGCGCAAGGGCACGTCGCGCACGGTGCGCATGTTCACGGTCACGTCCTCGCCGGTGGTGCCGTCGCCGCGGGTGGCCGCTCGCACGAGCACGCCGTCCTCGTAGGTGAGCGCGATGGAGCTGCCGTCGATCTTCAGCTCGCAGCACAAAGGCGGAAGCGCCCCTCCGCAGGCCTCGGCGGTGCGTTCCATCCACTCGTCAAGCTCGTCCAAGTCCATGGCGTTGTCGAGCGAGTACATGCGCCGCTCGTGCACGACGGGTGCGAACTGCTCGCCCACGTAGCCGCCGACCCGCTGGGTGGGCGAGGAGGCCGTCACCAGCTCCGGGTGCGCCGCCTCTATCTCGCGCAGTTCCCGCATGAGCGAGTCGAAGGCCGCGTCCGAAATGGTGGGCGCGTCCAGGGCGTAGTACTGGTAGCTGTGGTGCTCGATCTCGCGCCTGAGCGCCTCGGCCCGCGCCGCCGGATCCTGTCCTTCGAACAGATTGCCCTGCTCCGCCATGATTCCTCGCTTTCCGCATGAAGAGGCCCGGAAGCGTTTCCGGGCCTCGAATCTCTTCGCGCCTATGGTATCACTGGCGCGGCCGTAGTGCCGCCAACTCCTCGCCTAGCGGGCGTCGCTTCCTCAGAGCGCAACTCCTCCCGAGCGTGCGCACTTCCTAGTGGGTGTGGGCCACGATGGTCGCCTGGGGCAGCGACACGCCGTAGACGGCCATCTGCACGCCGCGGGCCATGAGGAAGAAGCCCAAGAACAGCGCGAAGGTGCCCGGCCACAGGAAGAAGGCGATGCCGCAGAACAGCGACACGATGCCGGCGAACAGCACCCAGCCCCAGCCGGGAAGCGCATCGTGGAAGCGGACGGCCGCCACAATCTCGAAGATGCCGTAGGCCACCACGAAGATGCCCATGACCCAGGGAATCACCACAGCCGACGCTATGGGATGCACGATGAACAGCACGCCCAAGATAATGTCGCAGACGGCGTAGGCGAGCGCCCAGCCGGACAGCCCCTCGGCCTCGCGGTACTTAAAGTAAGCGTAGGCATCCACGATGCCCGCGGCCAGAAACATGCAGCCGGCAATGACAGCGATGCTCACCAGCGTGAGCCCCGGCACCATGAGCAGCACGAATCCGATGATGACCAGGGCGATGCCCGCGGCGAACAGGCCCCAGTTGCGTCCTACCTTGATGTCCATGATAATCACAACTCCTTAACCCTTTGGCTATCCGCCATCGCAGTGTGCTACGGTGACGATATTCATTCTAGAAGCGGGAACATGAGAATTACGCCGCACGGCCGTCCCGTTTCCGACAGGATTGCGCTGCGTTGGCGCTGCGTTTCATGAGGGTTTCGCTCATTATTTGGAAGGTGTGGAAGAGATGGAAGACGCAGAGGATCTGAAAGTGGCCCCCGGCCGGGGCAATGCCGAGCTGGCCTGTCTGCTGCCGCATCCGGCCGCCGATGCCAACAAGTACACCCGCGGGCACTTGAGCCTCGTGGTCGGATCGGCCGCCTACCCCGGCGCGGCCTGCCTGGCGGCTGCGGCCGGCGAGCGTGGCGGGGCCGGCTACACCGAGGTGTTCTGCGCCGGGAAATCGATGATCACCGTGCGCGGCTGGCGGCCGTCTTTGGTGGTGCGCGACTGGAGAGCGTGGAAGCCGGCCAAGGCGCCGGCGCCCCGGCCGGGCCACCCGACGGCCTGCGTCATCGGCTGCGGCTTCGACGCGGCGGAAACCTCCCTCACCTCGCTTCTCATGGAGACGGTGCGGGGCTGGGAGGCCCCTCTGCTCATCGACGGGGGCGCCCTCGGGCTTCTCGCCAACGCCACCGGCCTGCGCCTGGCCCGCGAGCGGGCCGCCGCCGGGCGCTCGACACTGCTCACGCCCCACGGCGGCGAGGCGACGCGGCTGGCCCAAGGCGTCCGGGAGGCCCTGGAAGAGGCCGATGACGCGGCCGCCCGCGGAACGCGCAGCCCCCTCGCGGAGGCCGCGGGCGCCCTCTCCCCCGCAAGCCGCGCCACGCTAGCCGAAGCCGACCCCGCGCCTGCGGCCCTGGCCTGCGCGCTCGCCGAGGCCTACGGCGCCGTCGTGGCCCTCAAAGGCCCCGTGACCTTCATCGCCTCGCCCGACGGCACCGCGGAGGTCATGGACCGGGGCACGTCCGCGCTCGCCAAGGCCGGCACGGGCGACGTGCTCGCGGGCATCGTCGGCGCCCTGCTCGCCCAGGGACTTTCCCCCCGCGACGCCGCGGCCCTCGGCTGCGCCCTGCACGCCGAGGCGGGCCGGACCGCCGCGGCCGCCCTCACCGACATCTGCGTCGCCGCCGAGGACCTCATCACCTACCTTCCCGACGCCATCCGCGCCATCGAGTCCTAAGGCGGGGCGGCACGCTCGCCCCCCCCTATTGACAGGGGTTAATAGCGAATCTCGCCACAATTGCGGCATTATAGCCTTATACTGAGGTGTCATTGAGAGCAGAAAGGGGAGGCCGTGCACGCCGTCAAAGTCGACAGCCGCAAGATCATGGCCGCAGGCCTGGTCATCGTGGCCGTCTTCGCCGCCGTCGCCATCACGGTGAACCTGTTCTACCTGGGGCAGATCCAGTCCCTCGTGCGCAACACCACGACCACCTCGGTCATGGAGCTGGCCACGGCCCGCGCCCACTACCTGGACGAATGCCTCGCCTCCGATCAGAACTCCGTGAAAAGCCTCGCTCACTTCATCGCCGACGTCACCCCGCAAGAGGCCCGCGACCAGGTGAAGGACTTCATCTCCACCCACGAGGCCGCCGCCGCCTGGATTCGTTCCAAGGACGGCAGCACCTGGTGCTCCTCGAGCGAGACCGACCTGTACGATCCGGCCTTGGAAGACGAGCTGTTCGGCCCGGCCATGGCCGGCGAGACCGGTTCCTCGGAAATGTATCTCGGCCACGGCGGCGAACGCCGCATCCTCTTCTACGCCCCCATCGTCGACGCCCCCGTCACCGCCGGCCCCGGGACGACCGCCACACCCGCGGATCCCGGCGACGTCCTCGGCGCCGTCTACGTCTCCTACCCCGCCGACGAGCTGCAGAACTCCTACGGCACCGCCTATTCCAGCGCCGGCGCCACCTTCGTCGTCGACTCCTCCGGCACCATCGTGCTCGACGCCAACCGCGGCGCCGACGAGGCGGTCCAGGGCAGCCTTTCGGCCCTCATCAACGACAACGCCGACTCGTCCCAGGTCTCCTCGTTGCTCGCCGGCATCGCCTCCGATACCTCCGGCAGCCTCGTCATGACCCTCGACGGCGCCGACCAGTTCGTCTTCTACACCCCCATTAGCGCCAAAAGCGGCTGGTCGCTCGTGACCATCCTGCCGCTTTCGGTGGTGGAATCCGACGGCACGCAGATCGTCGGCATCACCAACCAGATGGTGGCCGTGCTCGCCGTGGCCGTGGCCGTGGCGGCGGCGGCCATGGTGGCCCTCATGGTGTACCGGCGCCGCCGCGAGCACCGCTACGAGCAGTACATCCAGAGCGTGTACTCGGCCATCGGCGCCAACATCGACACCGCCATCTTCATCGTCGATCGCAAGGAGCGCCTCATCGAGGCCGTCTTCGAGAACACCCAGGACATCCTCGGCATTCCGGCCCGTGACTTCTTCGTCCCCAACGAGCTGTCGCCCAACGAGGCCTACGCCAACGTGGCCGCCATCGTGCACTCCGGCGCCGGCGATAAGGCGCGCACCTGGGAATTCGAGGCGGACAACCCGGCGCTGGGCCGCTCCCAGTGGCTGCGCATGACGGCGCGGCCCGTGATGCTCGCCGAGCGCGAGAAGACCATCTTCTCGCTCACCGACGTCACCGCCGACCACGAGATCCGCGCCCGCCTCGAGCGCGCCGCCACCGCCGCCGAGGACGCCAACCGCGCCAAAAGCTCGTTCCTCTCCTCCATGAGCCACGACATCCGCACGCCCATGAACGCCATCCTGGGCTTCTCCACGCTCATCGACCGCGAGGCCGACAACCCCGCCCATGTGCGCGACTACAACCGCAAGATCGCCACCTCCGGCCAGCATCTTTTGGGGCTCATCAACGACGTGCTGGACATGTCGAAGATCGAGGCCGGCAAGACCACCCTGGAAGCAAGCGCCTTCGCCCTCTCCGGCACCGTGGAGTCCGTCGAGGCCATGATGCGCCAGCAGACCGACGCCAAAAACCAAGTGTTCACCGTGGAAGTGGACAAGGTCGAGCACGACCGGCTCGTCGGCGACGAGGGGCGGCTGCGCCAGATCCTCATGAACCTGCTCTCCAACGCCATGAAGTACACGCCCGAGGGCGGCCACATCCTCTTCCGCGTCGACGGCTCCGCCAAGCGCCACGGCGAGCTGCAGCACCTGCGCATCATCGTCCGCGACGACGGCATCGGCATGTCGAAGGACTACCTCGCCACCATCTTCGATTCGTTCACCCGCGAGGAGTCGAGCCTCACCAACAAGGTTCAGGGAACGGGCCTCGGCATGGCCATCACGAAGAACCTCGTCGATCTTACGGGAGGCACCATCTCCGTGGAAAGCGAGCTGGGGACGGGCAGCACCTTCATCGTCGATCTGGACTTCCCGCCGGCCGGCGACGAGTCGGACGGCACCGAGGGCGACGGCGGAAAGCGAGCCGGCGACGCGAGCGGGGCCGACGGGAACGCCCTGGCGCACAAGCACGTCCTCGTGGCGGAGGACAACGCCCTGAACGCGGAGGTCATCACCGCCATCCTGAACATCCACGACGCCACCTGCGAGGTGGCCGCCAACGGCGAGGAGGCCGTGGCGAAGTTCGGGATGAGCGCCCCGGGCACCTTCGACATGATCTTCATGGACGTGCAGATGCCCGTCATGAACGGCCACGACGCCGCCCGGGCCATCCGCGCGATGGATCGCCCCGACGCCGGCACCATCCCCATCATCGCCATGACGGCCAACGCCTTCGCCGAGGACGAGCGCCAGGCCCTCGCCTGCGGCATGAACGCCCATGTCGCCAAGCCCATCGACGTCCACGCCCTGGAACGCGTCGTAGCCAAGCTGTCGCAATAGGGCAAAACCGACCTGTCGCGTTAGCCGCATTTGTCTGTTCGCTTCGCAAAACTCAGCAAACCTCGGGACAAAACATAAAATGCGTCGCAAATGTCGAGAAAATCACGATCGCGCGAGTTCTGAGAAGAGAAAAACTCGCACGATCGTGATTTTCTCCGCAAAATGAGTCAACGAAGGCGCTTCAGACTCGCACAATCGCACTTTTCTCTGCACGAAATGCTGAAAAGTTGTCCCGAGGGCTTGCTTTGGGATATCGATGGTTGCGCAGGAAGGTGGATCGACAGCGGGTTTCGAAGATCGCTCATTCTACCCGGCTGCAAGCGCTCCCGGGAGGTCGTCCAGCAGGGCGCGGGCGTCCTTGAACTGGCGGGTGAGCTCCTCCATGGGGTCGCGCCGCCGCTCGGTGGCCGCCACCGACTCCTCGGTGATGGCCATGGCGCAGGCCACGGCGTCGGTATGGGTGTAGGACAGTGAGAGGGGAATCTCCCGCACGCCCTGTTCCCGGGCCACTTCGCGGGCGCGTCCGGTGAGCACCACGTAGGGGCGCCCCTTGCTCGTGCGGCGCACTTCCACATCGAGCCAGCCGATGCCCTCGGAAAACCCCGTGCCGAGCGCCTTCAGCACCGCCTCCTTGGCGGCGAAGCGGGTGGCGTAGTGCACTTCGGGGTGAGCGTGGGAGTCGCAATAAGCCCGCTCGGCGGCGGAGTACACCTTCTCCACGAAGGCCGGCGAGCGATCGATGATCTTGCGCATGCGCGCGATTTCCACGATGTCCACGCCGAGGCCCACTTCCTCGTTGGGCACGTCCATGGCAAGCGCGCCATCGACGGCGGCTTGGGATTTCTTCGATCGGGCCACTCCATCTGCCTTTCAGATCATCGGGGATACGCAAAGGCGCCGCCTCGTGGTCGAGCGCGGCGCCGAAAGAGATTCGAAGCTATTCGACCGTCACCGATTTCGCGAGATTGCGGGGCTGGTCCACGTCGCAGCCGCGTTTGACGGCCACGGCGCGCGAGAGCAGCTGCAAGGGCACGCTGGCCGTGATGGGCGAGAAGGCGTCGCGCACCTTCGGTACGTAGATGACGTGGTTGGCGTGCTTGGCGATTTCCTCGTCGCCCTCGGTGGCCACGGCGATGATGCAGGCGCCGCGGGCCCGGGACTCCTGCAAATTCGACACCACCTTGTCGTAAACGGGGCTCTTTGTCGCGATGGCCACCACGGGGAATCCCTCGTCGATAAGGGCGATGGGACCGTGCTTCATCTCGCCGGCGGCGTAGGCCTCGGCGTGCAGGTAGCTGATCTCCTTCATCTTAAGGGCACCCTCGTAGCTGGTGGCGGCCCCCATGCCCCGGCCGATGAACAGGGCGCTTGTCGCGTCCACCATGGCGTCGGCCGCCGCTTCCACCGCCGGATCGCAGTCGGCGAGGATGCGCTCGACCTGCTCGGCGGTATCGGCCAGCTCGCTGAACAGCAGCTTGATCTGCCGGCCGGTCAGCCGGCCCACCGCCTGACCGAGCAGCATCGCCAAAAGCGTGAGGGAGACGACCTGCCCCAAAAAGCTCTTCGTGGAGGCCACGGCGATCTCCTTGTTGGCCTTGGTGTAGATGACGCCGTCGGATTCGCGGGCCACCGGGCTTCCCACCACGTTCGTGATGCCGAAGACCTTCGCCCCCTTCACGCGAGCGTCGCGGATGGCCGCCAGCGTATCGGCCGTCTCGCCCGATTGCGATACGGCCACGACCAGCGTCGTGGGCGTGATGATGGGATTGCGGTAGCGGAACTCGCTGGCGACCTCCACCTCGCAGGGGATGCGCGCCCAGCTCTCGATGAGGTTCTTGGCGATAAGGCCCGCATGGTAGGAGGTGCCGCACGCGATAATGTAGACGCGATCGACCAGGTTGAGCTCGGCCGGCGTCATGTCCAGCTCGTCGATGACCAGCGAGCCAGCGACCAGGCGGCCGGCCAGCGTATCGCGGATGACGCGGGGCTGCTCGTGAATCTCCTTCAGCATGAAGTCGGGATACCCGCCCTTTTCGGCGACGTCGAGATCCCAATCGACATGGGTGACGTCGGGCTTAATGGGGTTGCCGGCCTCGTCGTAGTACTCGATGCCATCGGGGCGCAGGCGCGCCATCTGCCCGTCGGCGAGCACCACCACATCACGCGTGGCGTCGATCATCGCAATGATGTCGGAGGCCACGTAGCTGCCGGTCTCGCCGCAGCCCACCACGATGGGGGAATCCTTGCGGCAGGCGATGATCGTGCCCGGCTCGGCATCGGCCATGACGGCCAGACCGTAGGCCCCGACGAGCCGCGCAGCCGCCTCGGCCACCGCCGCACGCAGGTCGCCGGTGCCTTCGGCGAGCATGCGGTGGTAGGACTCCTCCACGAGGTGCGCCACCACCTCGGTATCCGTCTCGCTCTTGAAGACGTGCCCGCGACCGACGAGCTCCTCGCGCAGCTCGGCGAAGTTCTCGATGATGCCGTTGTGCACCACGGCGATGTCGCCGGAGCACGAGGTGTGCGGGTGCGCGTTGGCCTCGCTCGGCTTGCCGTGGGTGGCCCAACGGGTGTGCCCGATGCCGCAGGTGCCCGTCATTTCGAAGTGGCCGAGGGTGTGCGCAAGCTCGGCCACCTTGCCCTTGCGGGTGATCACCTGAATGCCGCCGTCCTGCTCCACGGCCACACCCGCCGAGTCGTAGCCGCGGTATTCCATGCGGGTGAGCCCCTCCACCAGGATGGGCGTGGCGCTCGCCTCACCGGTATAGCCGACGATTCCGCACATAGATGCTCCTTTATCGAAAGCGGGCGACACGAGGCCGCCCTTACTCATTTGCCGGTTCGCTATTGTACCGAAGGGGCGCCGTCCCCGGCCGCCTTCCACGAAAAGCCCGTCTCGACCGCTGCCGGATCAAGCGGAAACACGGGGTGTTCTGACCGAGCGAGTTCCGCAGCGAACAGGACAGGACTGAATGTCCTGTCCTGCAGAGCGAGGACTGCCTGAGCGAATCAGAATACCGCGTGGTTCCGCCCTCGCCCGACGCCTACCCGCGAACCTCGGCGCCGGTGGCTTTTTCCACCTTCGACACGAGCTTGCCGTGGGCGCGCTCCACTTCCTCGCTGGTCAGCGTGCGGTCGGGCGCTCGGTAGACGAGACTGTAGGCCATGGACTTCTTGCCGGCGCCCACGCGCTCCGCATCGCGGTACACGTCGAACAGCGCCACGGATTCCAAGAGCTTCCCGCCGGCCGAGGTCATCACCTGAACCATCTTCTCATGGGGCACGTCCTCGGCCACCACGAAGGCCTGATCCACCGTGACGGCCGGGAAGGTGGGCACGTCCACGTAGTCGCGGGCCGGGCGGCACGCGCGCACGAGCGCCGCCACGTCCAGCTCGAAGGCCACCACGGGCGGCTCGGCCCCGAAGGCGTCGGCCACGAGCGGATGAACCTCCCCCACCCAGCCGACGACCGCGCCGTTCGCCATCATCTCGGCGGCGCGGCCCGGCTGCAGCTGCGGGGCCTCCTCGGCGGAAAGCGCCCGGAAGCGCACTTTGGGCAGCGCCAGCTCGCGGACCAAATTCTCCAGCACGCCCTTGGCGTCGAAGAAGTCGAAGGGCACCGCCGGAGCGTTCCACGCCCCGTCGCGCATGGAGCCGGCCAGAACGCCGGCGAGCTTCTTGCGCTCCTTGGCCTTCTTGCGGCCCTCGGCGGCCATAAACACCGTGCCGATCTCGTAGAGCTGGATGTTCTTCACACCGCGGGCCTGGTTATAGGCCACCGAGCGCAGAAGCCCGGGCACGATGGACTGGCGCATGACCGACATGTCCGCGTTCAGCGGGTTCAGAAGCTCCACGGCCAGCCCCAGCCCCTCGGCCGGCAGGCGCAGACGCTCGATGTCGCCGGGCTCGGCGAAGGAGTAGGTCATGGTCTCGTTCATGCCCGACGCGCGCAGGGTGTCGTTGATCACGCGCACTGTCTCCTGCTCCGGCGTGCGCGCGCCCACGCGCTCGCGGCCGCCGGGCAGCGTGGGCGGGATGCGGTCCATGCCCCACAGGCGCAGCACTTCCTCGTACAGGTCGATCTCGCGCTCGAGGTCCGGGCGGAACGTGGGCGCCGTCACGGCCAGAACGTCGGCATTGCCCGCCGGATCGTCGGCCACCGCGCAGCCGAGACGGCGCAGGATGTCCTCGATGTCGGCGCGCGGGATGTCAGCCCCCATCATGGCGCAGAAGCGTGGGATGCGGAAGCGCAAATCGGGCGCCGTCGAGGGCGCCGGCCACTCGTCCACGATGCCCTCGCCGTTGCGGACAGCGGCGCTCACCGAGCCCCCGGCCACCTCCACCATGAGCGCGGCGGCCGCGGCCGAACGCTCCTCGATGCCGTGGTCGTCCACGCCGCGCTCGTAGCGCATGGAACTCTCGCTGAACAGGCCCAGGTTGCGGCTCGTGCGGCTCGTGCGGCCCGGCTCGAACGTGGCGGCCTCCAGCAGGATGTCCACCGTCCCGTCCGTGACCTCGGTGTCCAGGCCGCCCATGACGCCCGCGAGCGCCACGGCACCGAGCTCCGGCGTGGAGATGACCGTCATATCGGACGTGAGCGCGCGATCCTCGCCGTCGAGCGTGGTCAGGCGCTCGCCTTCGGCGGCCGCGCGCACCACGATATGCGCCACGCCGTCCGCATTCTTGAGCTTGTCCAGGTCGAAGGCGTGCAGCGGCTGGCCGAACAGGAACAGGATATAGTTCGTCACGTCCACGATGTTGTTGATGGAGCGCTGGCCGATAGCCGCCAGGCGCTCGACCATCCAGTCGGGGCTCGGCCCGACCTTGACCCCGCGGATGACGCGCGCGGTGTAACGCGGGCAGCGCACCGCGTCCTCGATGGTGATCCTCACCGTCTCGTCGACGGGCGCCGAGGAGGCGTCCAGCACGAGCTTGCCCGCCATGCGCCCGAGCGGGCTCTCGTAGTCGGTGCGGTACATGGCGCCCACCTCGCGCGCCATGCCCACCATGGAAAGGCAGTCGGGACGGTTCGGCGTGATCTCCAGGTCGAGCACCGTGTCGGAGAGCTGCGCGAAATCGGCGATGGGCATGCCTACGGGCGCGTCCTCGGGCAGGATCCAGATGCCCGCATGATCGCCGCCCATCCCCAGCTCGCGCTGCGAGCAGCACATGCCGCAGCTGGGAACGCCGCGCAGCTTCGACTTCTTGATCTTGAGGTCGCCCGGCAGCACCGCGCCCACGGTGGCCACCGGCACCTTGATGCCCGCCGCGATGTTCGGCGCGCCGCACACGATCTGCACGGGTTCGCCTGCGCCCACGTCAACCGTCACGACGTGCAGGTGGTCGCTGTCCGGGTGCAGCTCGCAGGTGAGCACGTGCCCCACGACCACCCCGTCGAGCGCCGCGCCGGTCCTCTCCACCGCCTCCACGCCCGTGCCCGTCAGATCGAGCCGATCGCAGAACGCCTTCGTGTCCGAAGGCACGTCCACATATTCGCTCAGCCACTTCAAAGATACTTTCATATCGTTCTTCCTATCGTCTATGCGCATCGCGCATACTATTCCGAACCACTCCCGCCCCTCGCGCCTCCCAAGAAAGCAAAACGCGCAGGTCAACCCCTCTCACCATGCCCACGCCTGCCTGACCCCCTTCGGCCCGAG
>OLWR01000011.1_pt1 | contig 144169 bp, 113 predicted proteins | sample 1673531 | NCBI WGS metagenome assembly OLWR01 (sample SAMEA103958114, study PRJEB25191) | human gut metagenome | reverse complement strand
GGGGTTGACGGCTGTACTGTTCCATGATGTTGACCTCTAAACGGGTGTATCCCTGGGGTGAGGCGAGTGGAGATACTGTTAATCGGCAACACCGACTTCGTGACGAAGCAGTGGATCGAGCACACGTTCCCCCAAGACAAGGTGGTGGTGGCCCTCCGCAAAGGGACCGAATCCAGCGGCGAGGATCTCAAAATCATCGACATGCCCGACCGTGACGCCGTGTCGGAAGTGTTCTCCAACTACGAATTCGATCGAATCGTCTACTTCTCCGAAGATCTGACGCCCCGCAGCGAACGTGACGGCGACCTGGGCTACCTGCGCCGACTGCTGCACACCGTCCGCAATCGCAAGGTCCAGATGCTGATGGTGAGCGGGCCGGAATCGGAATTCGCCTATCCGCAGGAAACGGACGTGCACGAGACCAGCAAAAGCCTGATGTCGCGTGCCGGCGAAGAGCTCGGCCTGTACTATGCGCGCACCTACGATCTGGAAGTGAAGATCGTGCGCTGCCCCTATCTGTACGCGCCGCAACGCAATGGCGTCACCGCATATTTCAACGGCTTGTTCGAACAGGCACAAGCGGGAGAACTGCGCTTCCATGAACGCGCCGAACAACGCACCTGCTTCCTATGCGCCGACGATCTGGCCGAACTTATCTACCGCATATTCGACGCCTGGACCGCCGACAGCGAGCTGTTCCACGTTCCGAACGTGTTCGACTTCACTTACGGCGATTTGGGAACGCTGATCGCGGGATATTTTCCGGGAACGAAGGTCGTATACGGCGAGGACCGTCCGCAGGCATACCCCGCCGACGACCACGAATTGCGATTGCGGTACGGCTTTTCGCCACGATACTCGCTTCGCGAGGATTTTCCGCACGTCATCGAAGGCTGGTTGAAGCTCCGCGAGAACAAAACCGACAAGTATCCGGTATGGGATTTCCTACGCAGCCACAACAAATGGTGGACCGTGCTGGAAATCATCGGCGCGTTCCTGCTGACGGAATGGCTCCGCGCTTTTACACAAGGCAACAGCCAGCTGGAAACCGTGGACCTGCGATTGCTGTTCGTGGTGATCGTCGGCACCATCTACGGGCTGCATGCCGGCGTGTTCGCAGCCGTACTGGCCTGCGCCGGCGTGGCCATGTCCTACGCGTCGCAGGGCGCGTCCTTCGCCCCGTTGTTCTACGACACATCGAACTGGCTTGCCTTCGTCATTTATTTCGTGGCCGGATCGGTATGCGGCTATGTGCAGTCGCGCAACCAGGAGAGCGTGAGGTTCGTGCGCGACGAGAACGGGTTGTTGCGCAATCGTCTGGACTTCCTGCGCGGGCTGTATCAGGATGTGCTCGACGACCGCAGACAGTTGCGCGACCAGATCATCGGCAGACGCGACAGTTTCGGCAAACTGTACGCCGTGACCCGAGAATTGGACGAAGTGCAACCGCAGAAGCTGTACCATACGGCGATCCGCATCATGCAGGAAAGCCTCGATAGCGACAGCCTCGCCATCTTCCGAGTGGACAACGGCGGGCAGTTCGCCCGTCTTGTGGCGGCGAGCCCACGGTTCGACGTCGGCAGCTTCCGCTCCGTACGCGTCTCGGATTACGGTGAAATCATCACCGCGCTGGAACACAACGGCATATGGGTGAACCGAACGTTAAGGGACAAATTCCCGATGTACGCCGTCGGCGTGCGTGACCGTGGCGAACTGGCCGTGATCATCACCATGGGAGAGGCCAAACCGGACCAGATGAACCTGTACTTCCAGAATCTGTTCAGCATCATGTGCGGTCTGGTCGAATCGGCCATGATCAGGGCCTTCGAATACGAGGACGTGGCGCGCCGGTCCATGCTAGTGCCGGGAACGAACCTGCTGAAGCCAGAAGCGTTCCTGCCGAAGGCGCTGGCTGCCAACGACCTCAAACACGACCATATGGGCGACCATCTGCTGCTCAAAGTCGAATGCGAGGGAAACCTTGAGGACGTGGACTCCCTGCTGATGCAAAGCATCCGCCAGACCGATGAGGCCGGCATGCTGACGGATGACGGCGTGTATCTGCTGATGAACCAGGCGGGGGAGAAGGAACTGCCGATCATCCTCAAACGTCTGACCCGTTCCGGCTTGCACTGCTCCTACGTTCCGCAGACCCAAGAGGATGCCCTGCTTTCCGAAGCCCAATCGCATATCGCGCAAGCCGACGATGGGGGTGAAAGCTGATGGGGTCGACGACTATCGCCGCGTTGATCATCATCGCCGTGCATCTGCTGGTCTGCATGACGCTGTGTCTGCTGCACCACGTCGGAGTGCTGAAAGTCGATGGACTGCTGCTCCCGTTCATGGCGTTGATTCCCCTATGGGGGCCGTTGAGCGTGGCGCTCATGCATTCGCGTGCCGTGCTTCGTGGGGGACGACGGATTCCCGCCGGTCTGCAGGAACTGAAGGTCGAGGATCAGGAACAACGCAACATTCTTGTGGACGACCGTACGGATTACGCCAACACCGTGCCGTTGGAAGAGGCGCTGATCGTGGACAATCCACGGCAGCGTCGTAATCTGATGCTGTCCATTCTTAACGAGAATCCCGGCCAATACGCCAATCTGCTCTCCCAAGCCCGTCTGAACGAGGACGTGGAAGTCGTGCATTACGCGGCCACGGCCATGGCGCAGATCAGCGCGAAGGAAGACATCGCGTTGCAGCAACGCATGGAGGAATACGAGCGGAACCGCGATTCGGACGAGGCGTTCGACCGGTACCGTGAGGCGCTCGAACACTACTTGAAATCCTCCATGGAACAGGGGTATGCCAGAACGTTGCAGATGCGCCGATACGCCGACCTGCTCGCCGAACGGCTCAAACGGCATAACGACTACCGCACCGTATGCTCGTTGGCGAAGACGCAGATGGATCTCGGTTCGTTCGATGCCGCGTCTCGCACCATCGAAGCGGCGCTGTCCGCATGGCCGCGTCAAGGTGACGTCTGGCTGATGAAACTGCGATTGGAAGCCGCACGTCACGATGGCGAGGCGGTGCAACGCACCGTCCGGCACATCAAGGACGACCACATCTACCTTGGCGGCCGAGGCCACGACATCCTGCGATTCTGGCTCGGCGACAAGGAGGCTGGGCGCGCATGATACGTTCCGCATGGCGCATATGGAAGCGCTTCCGTTGGAAAAACCTGGTCCGCGTGTGGGCCGTATTCATGGCCATCGCCTTGGTGCTGTTGGCGCAAACCTTGGGCATCCACTACGGCGCGACGAAATTCACTTTGAAATACATGGCTCGTAACGAGGCCATTCCGGCCCAGAACGCCATCATGGGGCAGCGCGCCACGAACCTGATGCTCGTGGATAGTTCCCAGGATGGTGTGGACGAGGCCGAAGCCATGATGAAACAGGTGCTGCTCGACATGAAAGTGCCGACCGCCACCGTGGATCTGGCCAAAACCGATCCCGACGACATCCCCTCATTGAATCGGTACCGCACCGTGCTGATCGTCATGCCGGAACTTGATTCGCTGGGGGATGAGCTGGTGTCCATCATGAGATGGGTTGAAGGCGGCGGCAACATGATGCTTGCCATGACGCCTGAAAAAACAGGCTATCTGGACGCGATCGGGCCTCAAATCGGCATCGAATCCTCCGCATACGACTACGTGATGACCAAAGGCATCAAGCCTGCCAGGGACTTTATGCTGGGTGGCGGGCACACCTACATGTTCAGTGGCCCGTTCAAATCGTCGTTGAGTCTGAACCTCAATGAGAAGGCCACCGTCGAAGCGGTCAGTGCCAACGGCCATACGCCACTGATCTGGAGTGCCGATGTGCGTTCCGGACGAACCGTGACCTGCAATATCGGCATCTATGGCAAGGTGGTGCGCGGCTTCTATGCCTCCGCGTTCAGCCTGCTGGGTTCCGCCACGGCATACCCGGTCATCAACAGCGCCGCGTTCTATCTGGACGATTTTCCATCCCCGGTCCCCAGCGGAGACGCCACCTACATCAAACGCGACTACGGCATGAGCATCGCCGACTTCTATTCGAAGGTCTGGTGGCCGGACCTGACCAAACTCGCGGAACGCTACGGTATTCGGTTCACCGGCGTGATGATCGAGAATTACGGGGACGATACGAAAGACGCTCCCGTACGGCAGAAGGACGAATCGCATTTCAGCTATTTCGGCGGACTGCTGCTCAAACAGAACGGCGAAATCGGCTACCATGGCTACAACCATCAGCCGCTCGTACTGCCGAACACCGATTATGGCGACGAATACGCGTACCATCAGTGGCCGAATCGCAAAGCTGTCGTCGCCTCGCTGCGCGAGCTGATCGCATTCCAAAAGTCCGTGCTGCCGGCGGCCACAGCGTCGGTATATGTGCCGCCGTCCAACATCCTGTCCAAGGAAGGACGGCAGACAATCGGACGAGACGTGCCCGAAATCCGCACCATCGCCAGCACCTACCTGCCAAGCGACAGCAAACTGCCTTACGTGCAGGAATTCGGTGTGGCCGATGACGGCATCGTCGAGGCGCCGCGCATCGTCTCCGGCGGCATGGTGGGAGATTACATGCGGCTCGCCGCAGAATCCGAACTGAACATGCATTTCGTCAGCACCCACTTCATGCATCCGGACGACATGCTCGACCCTGACCGTGGCGCGAAAGAAGGCTGGGCGGTCTACAGAAAAGGCCTTGAGAACTATCTCGACTGGCTTGAAGCGTCCGCACCGTCCATCCGCATGCAGACAGGCACGGAATGCGCGTCCGCGGTGCAACGCTTTTCTGGACTGACTGTCAAGATGAGGGAATCCGCCAATGAGTGGGAATTCGACTTGGGCAATTTCAAGGACCAGGCTTGGCTGCTGCTCCGCGCGAACCATGGCACGCCCGGCAGAATCCAAGGCGGAAGCATGATCCGGATGACGGGGAATCTGTACCTCATCAAGGCCACGGACTCCACAGTGCACGTCGAACGCAAGGCTGGAGGCGCGGCATGAGAGTCTGCCTGGTATTGGAAGGTTGCTACCCGTACGTGCATGGAGGCGTGTCCACATGGATGCACAGCTACATCACCGCCATGAAGGAACACGAGTTCGTGCTGTGGGTGATCGGTGCTAAGGGCAAGGACCGCGGCAAATTCGTATACGATCTGCCCTCAAACGTGGTGGAGGTGCATGAGGTGTTCCTCGACGACGCGTTGCGTCTGAGCGGTGAACATGCGAAAGTGATCTTCACCGACGAGGAAGTCAAGGCACTGCGTGAGCTGGTGAATCTGAGCGATCCCGACTGGGACGTACTGTTCAACCTGTTCCACAACAAAGGCGTGCATCCGCTGTCGTTCCTGCAAAGCAACGAATTCATCGACCTGTTTACGAAGATCTGCATGGAGGAATACCCGTACGTCGCCTACGCGGATGCGTTCCACACCGTGCGATCCATGCTGCTGCCGGTGCTGTACCTGATGACGGGAGAAGTGCCGAAAGCGCAGATCTACCATGCCATCTCCACCGGTTACGGCGGCCTGCTGGCATGCTTGGGCGGCAGTATCAACCACGCACCCGTATTACTAACCGAACATGGCATCTATACGCGCGAACGCGAGGAGGAGATTCTTTCCGCCGAATGGGTTGCGCCCGCGTTCCGGCAACGGTGGATCCGTTTCTTCGCCATGCTGTCACAGGAGATCTACCGTAGGGCATGGCGTGTGACCAGCCTGTTCGGCCGAGCTCGCCAGACCCAGATCGACATGGGCGCTCCGGCAAGCAAATGCCTGGTCATTCCCAACGGCATCCAATACGAACGGTTCTGCGACATTCCACTCAAGCCTGAGGACGGTTGGGTGGATATCGGCGCCGTGGTGCGTCTGGCTCCCATCAAGGACGTGAAAACCCTCATCCACGCGTTCAGCGAACTGTCGAACCGCGTGGACAATGTCAGGCTGCACATCCTCGGTGGTGTGGACGACCAGGACTATGCCGACGAATGCTATGAGCTGGTGAAACAGCTTGAAGTGAAGAACCTTGAATTCACCGGACGCGTGAATGTGGTCGAATACATGCGCAAACTGGATTTCACGGTGCTGACCAGCATCTCCGAAGGCCAGCCTCTGTCGGTGTTGGAATCGTTCGCGGCGGCCCGCCCTTGCGTGACCACCGACGTGGGCTGCTGCCGTGAACTGCTGGAAGGCGAGGAAGGCGACGACCTCGGCGTGGCCGGCTTCTATGTGCCTCCGATGTACCGCGAGGGCCTTGCCCGCGCCATGGAACGCATGTGCGCGAGCCGCAAGCTGCGCGAAGCCATGGGCCAAGTGGGACGCGAACGCGTGAAAACCTACTATCGGCATGAGCGCATGCTTGACGAATACCGTGCGCTGTACCTCAATACCGCCGAACGCTACGGGTTGGAGCACTGATATGGCGGGAATCGGATTCGAACTCAAAAAACTGTTCCGCCGCAAAGGCCTGGTCGCCATGGTGCGCGCCTACGGCTACGCCGGGGTGATCTGCACCGGACCGATGCTGCTTGGCATTCTGCTGCAGTTCGGCGTGCTGGCGGTCAGCGGTTGGTGGCACATGCCCCGCGCGGATCGTGATCTGCTGGTCTGCATGATCACATACACGCTGCTCGCCTCATTGGTGCTGACCAGTTTCCTGTCCATGCCGGTGACGCGTTTCCTCGCAGACATGCTGTTCGAGCACCATGAGGAGACCGTTCTCCCGTCATTCTGGGGTTCCACGACCATCATGCTGGCGGTGGGTGCGGTGCTGTATACGGTGTTCCTGCTGTTTTCCGGCGCGACCCTCATGCAGGGGTTACTCTGCCTATGGCTGTTCCTCGAAATGATCGTCAACTGGAATGCGATGAGCTATCTGACGGCCATCAAGGATTACCAGGGCATCCTATGGTCGTTCATGGCGGCGGTGGTCGTGGCGTTCCTGTCCGCATGCGCGATGATGGCGCTGGGCTTGCCGCAGGTGGAAAGCCTGCTGGCCGCAGTGGCGTTCGGCTACGGCGTGATGATGGTCTGGGACGTGCTGTTGCTGCACCGGTATTTCCCGCAAGGCTCGGAAAGCCCGTGGACGTTCCTCGCATGGCTGGACCGGTTCCTGCCGCTCGCCCTGACGGGACTGCTGACCACCCTCGGCTTGTTCTCCCACTTGGTGATCACCTGGTGTGGTCCGCTTGGCGTGCATGTGAAGGGACTGTTCTACGGTGCCCCCTACTATGATGTGCCCGCATTACTGGCGTTCCTGACGATTCTGATCACCACCGTGAATTTCGTGGTGTCGGTGGAAGTCAATTTCTATCCGAAATACCGTGCCTACTACGCGCTGCTCAACGACGGCGGCACCGTGAAGGACATCGTGGTGGCCGAACGCGAGATGCTCGCCGTGCTCAACCGTGAGCTGTACTACACCGCGTTGAAGCAGCTGTTCGTCACCGCGGCGGTCATCTCGTTGGAAAAGATGGTGTTGGGCGTGTTGCCGCTCGGTTTCAACGATGGCATGCATGGTTATTTCCGTGTGCTGTGCGTCGGATACGCCCTGTACGCGGTCGGCAACACCGTGCTGATGATTCTGCTGTATTTCACTGATTACTTCGGCGCGGTGTGCTGCGCCGCGATATTCGCCGGGTCGGCCACGGTCTCGACTGTCATTTCGCAGTTCGTTCCGGTCGCGCTGATGGGATTCGGCTTCCTGCTGGGCGCGTCGGCGTTCCTGCTGGCCGCGGTCGTGCGATTGGCGGTGTTCACCGACAATCTGCCGTATCGTGTGCTCGGCGCGCAGCCGATTGTGGAGACCGAAAAGCGCGGATGGTTTACGAAACTGGGCGAAGCGTTGGACGAATTCGGCGAACGGCTGCATGGAACTTTCGGACGGAAGGAATCATGAGGGAAAGCGTGGAAAGCATGGAAAGGAACGGACGAATGACGATGGGTAATCGGCCGTGCGGCCGCAATGCCATATTCAAATGCGTGGCGATCATCGCCACGGTCGTGACGACGTTCTCCTGCGTCGCCTGCGGAAACGCTGCGGACAGTGGTTCCACGGCAGACAAATCGGCGGCGCAATCGCAAGGAAAGCATGAGAAAGTCAAGAAAAGCGCCACGCAGGGGCTTGACGGCGCGCATCTGCGTGACAACGACTCGCTGTACAAGGTGTATGACGACAGCGGTGTGGAAACCATGTATCTGACGGTCTCGCGCGGCAACAAGTCGGAAGGCACCGACCACAGTTGGAGCGAAATCAACCAGTATTCCGTGGATGATTACGCGGCCATGCGCACCAACCGGTACCAAGTCAACGGTCTGCTGCAGGTCGGCGACGAACAGGGGCCTGTATCCGGCGAACTCGGCTACGGTGAAAAAGCGCCGAACGCCACCGTGCAGGTGCGCGGCCAGTCGTCCAGTCTCAATAAGCAGAAGAACTACAAAATCGAGCTGAAAAGCGGCAAAGGCAAATGGCGCGGGCAGCGCACCATCGCATTGAACAAACATATGGGCGAAGGGCTGCGATTCCGCAACAAGATGGCATACGACCTGATCCGCGGCATCGACCAGATGATGGGACTGCGCACGCAATTCGTGCACCTGTACGTCAAGGACGAAACCTCCGGTTCCAACTCCTTCGACGACTATGGCCTGTACACGCAGGTGGAGCAGCTCAACAAAAGCGCGCTCCAAGCGCACGGCTTCGACAAGAACGGCCAGCTGTACAAGGTCAACTACTTCGAATTCCAACGCGACGCGGACGTGATCAGACTCGCCGACGATCCCAAATACAATCTGTCGAAATTCGAGGAGAAGCTGGAGGTCAAAGGCAACAGCGACCATACCAAACTCATCGCCATGCTCAACCAGCTCAACGATTATTCGGTGCCGATGAGCAGCATCCTCGGCAAATATTTCGATACGGAAAATCTCGCATACTGGATGGCGTTCCAGCTGCTGACCGGCAACACCGACACGCAGAGCCGCAACATGTACCTGTACAGCCCTACGAATTCCGACACCTTCTATGTGCTGGACTGGGACAATGACGGCATGCTCATGCGCAAGGAGAACCAGATCCGCAATATCTCCACCGGTTCCAGCTGGGAGCAGGGAGTCAGCAACTATTGGGGCAACGTGCTGTTCAAACGCTGCCTGCAGACCAAATCGTTCCGCGACGAACTCGACAAGGCCGTGAAGCGGGAATACCGCTATATGAGCGCAAAACGCATCAATACGATGGTGGACCACTACGAGTCCATCACCAGGCAGTATTTGTGGAGGACGCCCGATTCCATGTACGAGCCGCTGACGCGCGCCCAGTATGACGAAGTGGCGGGGCAGCTGCACGACGAGGTCGCGCAGAACTACAGGATCTACAAAGAAAGCTTCGACAAGCCCATGCCGTTTTTCATCGACGCTCCACAGGCCGCAGACGGCAAACTCAAATTCAGCTGGGACGCCTCGTACGATTTCCGTGGCGAGGATCTGAGCTACGACGTCACCGTCGCCAAGGACTATCTGTGTGAGGACGTCATCTTCTCCAAAACCGATCTGGCATTGCCGGAGACGGTGACGGACCTGCCAGGCGACGGACAGTATTTCATACGAGTGCGGGCGCGCAACGCCTCCGGCAAGACGCAGGACGCCTTCGACTACTACATGACCGACACCGGCAAGACGTACGGCACGAGATGCTTCTACATCAAATCCGGGAAGATAGTGGAGGATGTCAATGCGCGGTGATGGCGGGGCGTCGAAACTGCTGGAACGGGTCCGCCGTCGTGTCGGCGAGGAGCTTTCCATGCCTCCGCGCCGCTGTGAGGAACATTACCGGCATGAGCTCAAGTATCTGATTTCGTACGGGCAGAAAGCCGATCTGAACTTGCGTTTGGCTCCGTTGCTTGAACAGGACAGCCATGCGCGTGGCGGCTGCTATATGATTCGCAGCCTGTATTTCGACGATTATTGGAACACCGCCTACCAGGAGAAGGTGGACGGCGTGCTGATGCGCAAGAAATACCGTATCCGTATTTACGATTACAGCGACCGCGTGATCAAGTTGGAGCGCAAGCGCAAGCGCGACAGCTGGATATACAAAGAGGACGCGTCGCTCACGCACGAGCAGTTCGACCGGATACTGGCCGGCGACGTCGGATTCATGGAACACAGCGAGCATCAGCTGTGCCGGGAATTCTACGTGGAATACGTGAGCAATGTGCTGCGGCCTCGGGTGATCGTCGACTACGAACGCGAGCCATGGATCCTCGACGCCGGCACGGTGCGCGTCACGTTCGACATGGACGTGCGCGCCGCGGTCGACGGATTCGACATCTTCGACCGCACCCTGCCCACCCTGCCCGTGCTTGAGCCGGGCAAGCTGGTGATGGAGGTCAAATTCACCGAATTCCTGCCGCAGATCGTGCGTGACATTCTGCCAGGCAAGGCGCAGGAGATAACGGCCGCCTCGAAATACGTGCTGTGCTATGACAAAGCCTCGTATCTGCGGGGTTTCGACTACTGGCAGGAAGGCTGGAACGTGCCGAGCGTGTGACTTGAGCGCACCGGTCGGACGTATCGCGGAAGACCGAAAACAGACGGACGAAAACGCGCAGCCGAAAACATCGGCAATCGTAGAAAACGTAATAACCGAACAATCGCAAAAGAGAAAGCGAAACCATGAGCGTAAACGACATGATCAAGAAATCGGTGCTGAACTCCTTCAGCCAATACAACGTGCCCAAAATGGCGCTGGCCCTGCTGGTGGCGCTGCTGGTGGGCATCGTCATCTACTGCGTATACCGGCGGTTCTACACGGGCGTCGTGTATTCGCGCAGCTTCGCGGTGACGCTGGTGGGCATGTGCGTGCTCACCTGCATGGTCACATTGGCCATCAGCACGAACATCGTGATCTCGCTTGGTATGGTGGGCGCGCTGTCCATCGTGCGTTACCGTACCGCCGTGAAGGATCCGATGGACCTGTTGTACCTGTTCTGGGCCATCACGTCCGGCATCGCGGCCGGCGCGGGCATGTATCTGCTGGTGGTGGTCGCCGGCGCGGTGATGATCGGCATGCTCGCCCTGTTCTATTCGCATCAGGACAAGGGCCGCGTGTACATCGCGGTGATCCATTACGCTTCCGACGCGGTCGGGGACGACATCACGCGCGCGTTCGGCCGCACGAAGTTCTTCGTCAAATCCAAAACCATGCGTGGCGACCATGTGGAGATGGCCGTGGAAGTGTTCTGCGACGACAAGGACATGACGTTCGCCGAGCGGATTCGTGCCATCGAGGGTGTTGAGGACGTCACCCTGATACAGTACAACGGTGAATATCACGGATAGGACGTGGTGACAGGAAGGAATCTGTTTGGCTGACACACCGGAAATGGGCAGGACGCCGTCCACCGACGAGCTTGTGCCGGAGCTGACGTTCGACGAGATCGACCGTGCGTTCGACAACAACGAGTTCTGCTTCTACCTGCAGCCCAAATGCAATGCGGCTACGGGTGCCATCGTCGGTGCCGAGGCGCTGGTGCGTTGGAACCACCCCAAATATGGTGTGGTATCTCCGGGCAGGTTCGTTCCCATGCTGGAACAGGCTGGACAAATCTCCCGACTGGACGTGTTCGTATGGCGTTCCGTGGTCCGGATGCTGGCACGTTGGGAACGTGAGGGCCGCAATCTGGTGCCGATTTCCGTGAACGTCTCCATGGTGGACATCGACCAGATGGATGTGACGGACACGCTCACCGGACTGCTGAACGAATACGATGTCGACGCTCGGCTGCTCCAAACGGAAATCACCGAAAGCGCCGTGGCCAGGAACCTGTCCAAAGTGGAAAGCACCATCCGCAAGCTGCATGCGGACAACATCGCGGTGCTGATGGATGATTTCGGATCGGCGTATTCGTCGCTGAACATGCTCAAGGACATCAACGTCGATGTGATCAAACTTGACATGAAATTCATCGACCTCGATGAGGACAATGCCAGCAAAGGGCTGAAAATCGTCGAATCGGTGGTCAACATGGCCAGAAAGCTGCGACTGCTGGTCATCGCCGAAGGCGCACAGACCAAACAGCAGGTCGACCAGCTGCTGTCCGTGGGATGCCGGTACATCCAAGGGTATTACTTCCACGAACCGCTTCCGGTGGGACGGATGGAGAAGCTGTTGGCCGAACGTCCCGACGACCGGCATTTCTGGGATATGTCAAACGATTTCATGCATGGCAGCTATGTGCCCGTCAACGGCCGTACCATGCTTGAGACGTCCGTGCTCGCCGCCAGCACCTTCGAGATTCTGGCCAATGGCGTGGCGGAACTCTCCCGACTGAATGTGAAGACGGGCGAGTACCGCGCGGTCAAACGCGATGGCATACTGCCGACGCCGGAAACCGATGATTTCGAAACCTACGTGCAGACGCTGATCGCCGAACGCGTGGTGCATCCGGACGATGCCGACAGGTTCCGTGCTGATATGGATCTGGCTTCGCTCCGTTCGCTGCTGTTCTCGCAGAAATCCGCGTTCGGAGTGTACCGCAGTGAGGTGCTGGCCAGAACCGGCATGATCTCCTTCGCGGTGATTCCCTCACGTGAATGCTCCGAAAGCGATCCATGGGCCGTGGTGATGGTTGGCCGGAACCTGCCGATAGGGTCCTTTGTCCGGTTGAACGGCGAGGAGTACCGACGGGATTCATTGACGGGGCTGCTCAACCGCAACGCTTTCGACGATGATGTGGAATTCATCCAAGCCACCCATGACAAGCCGTTGACGGTGATGTACATGGATCTGATTGGCCTGCATGAGATCAATAATCATTTGGGTCATGCCAGAGGCGACGTGGTGCTGTGCGAGCTTGCGGACGCGGCGCGCGCCTATTTCGGCGACGATAATATCTACCGCATCGGCGGCGACGAGTTCGTGATCATCAGTTTCGCCCATTCGATGGCGCAGAGCGCCCGACAGATGGGATATATGCGTCAGGAGCTGCTTGATCACGGTTGCGAGCTGTCCGTGGGCATGGCCGAATCCGATGACGGCGAGGATATTCCGGATCTGGTCAACCAGGCGGAAAACGAGATGCGCAAGGACAAGAAGCGCTACTACGCCAGCGGCAGCGGCAAAAGGCAGTTGCGCACGTTGAACAAGCAGCTTGAGGACATCCTGGTACGCAACAAAGACATGGAATCGTTGCTGCAGCATTTGAATACACGGTATTCGATCGCTTATGTGGTCAATCTGCGTGCCGATACGCAACGGCCGGTCGTGGTTCCCGGCTATGTGCAAAAAATGCTTGACAAACATGGCGGTTCCTTCCACGAGATGCTGCTCGACTATTGCGACAAATTGGTGGCGCCGGCCTACCGGGACGGCTTCCGCATGCTGTTCGACTACGATTACGTCCGCGACCGGATATGCAGGGAAGGCGCTATACGGTACGCCTACGTCAGAAACGACGGCGAACGGTTCCTGATTACGATTTTCCCCGACACCCATTCCGTGGACGAGGTCATGTGGGTGTTCGCCAAAGAAGACACGTCGTCCGAAGAATAGGATTTCGGGCATCGGACGGTATGCTGTCCGGTTTTGCCGGTGTTGTGGGATATTGACGAAAAAATTGTGTGTCGTGGGTGCTTCCTCGCATGGAAAAGGGCTTATGATGAAAACGTTGGCCGCGGCAATGGATGCCGTGGTCTTCGCTTGAACACACAGTCGCTTAAAGGAGAGCACTATGGTCTATCGCATGATTTTCAACCAGACCGCGTATTTCGGCCGCGGAGCCATCAAGGAGATTCCGGGCGTCGCCAGGTCCCATGGCTTCACCAAGGCGTTCATCGTCACTGATCCGGTGCTGCTGGAGACCGGCACCGTCAAGAAGGTCACCGACGTCCTTGACGAGGCGGGCATGCCGTATGAGGTGTTCGACAACGTCAAGCCGAATCCGCCGGTCGAGTGCATCCAGGATGGCGTCGCCAAGTTCGCAGCCTCCGGAGCCGACTTCCTGATCGGCCTGGGCGGTGGTTCCCCGCAGGATACCTGCAAGGGCATCGGCATCGTGACTGCCAATCCGGAATTCGCCGACGTGCTGTCCCTTGAAGGCGTGGCCGACACCAAGAACCCGTCCGTGCCGATTTTCGGTGTGCCGACCACCGCTGGCACCGCATCCGAAACGACCATCAACTATGTGATTACCGACACGGCCAACAAGCGCAAGTTCGTGGCCGTCGACCCGCACGACATCCCAATCGTCGCCTTCGTGGATCCGGACCTGACCGACTCCATGCCGCGCGGCCTCAAGGTGGCCACCGGACTCGACGCCCTGACCCACGCCATCGAAGGCTATATCACACCGGGCGCGTGGAGCCTGTCCGACTGCCTGTCCATGCAGACCATCCGCATGATCGCCAAGAACCTCGCCAAGAGCGCCGATGGAGACATTCCGGCCGGCGAACAGATGGCCTACGCCTCCTACATCACCGGCATGGCCTACTCCAACGTCGGCCTCGGTCTGGTGCACGGCATGGCCCACCCGCTGGGCGGCCGCCTCGGCGTGGCGCACGGTGTGGCCAACGGCATCCTGCTGGCCCCGGTCATGGAATACAACAAGGACTACACCGGCGAGAAGTACCGTGACATCGCCGACGCCTTCGGTATCGCCGATGCCTACACCGGCGACATCGAAACCGTGCGTGAAGAGGCCGTCCAGGCGGTGCACAAGCTCACCGTGGATCTGAAGAACCCGACCAAGATCTCCGAAGTTGGCGCCACCGAAGCCGACCTGGAGCCGCTGGCCCATGACGCCTTCCACGACGTGTGCACGCCGGGCAACCCGCGCCAGGCCACCCAGGAAGACATCCTCGCCATCTACAAGAGCCTGATGTAGGTCCGACTGCGGTAGGCGCAATCGCAAAACCGCAATCGTAAAAACAAAACGGACGGCATCGATCGCATGGTCGGTGCCGTCCGTTCGCTATCCGCGGAAAATACGCCGCGAATAATCGCTATACCTAATCGCTATTCCTCGTGCTTCTCGCTCCACTCCTCATCAGTGGGAGTGTCGTCATACAGCTCATGGCCTTCCTGTTCGGCCAATTCCATCTGCTCGTTGATCCACGCGGCCTCGGCCGGATTGATATCAGCGGTGTTCAACACCTTCTGCCACACCGGATACAGCAGATGCATCACAGGATATAACGCGGTGATGAGGATTTCCGGCTTGTGCTTGCGGTAATGCTGCGGATGCGCGTTGAACGTGTTCTTGAAACGGCGCATATAGTTGAGGAACGATGCCGGAGACGTGTCCATACGACGTGCGCTGATGCCCGCGATCATCCGCGGACAATACACGGTCTTGAGATCCTTGCCCAACAGATGCAGCGAGATGTCGATGTCCTCATGCATCACATCCGCCTTGTCTTGGCAGACCTCGTCGGCGATTTCGCGCCAGGCGGTGGCGCGCAGGGCCATGTTGGAACCGAACAGCAGAGGTTGCCCATCATCGGCCCTATAAATACGTTTGCGGGTGGAATTGTCCCCGCGAAGCCCGAAATGACGGCTCGGCAAATCGTAATACATCACCGGACCGGTGGCGCCCATCGCATCCGGATCCTCGGTGAAAATGCCGGACACCACCTCCACCCAGTCCGGGCGGATCATGCAGTCGGCATCGAAACGGCCAAGAATATCGCCGGTGGCATGATTCAAACCATAATCACGCGTTGGAATCAGACCCTGCTCATCATCCTGATGCAGCAGCTTCACCGGCGCTTCCGGATGGTCCTTCATGAACTGCTCCACCACGGCAACGGTCGAATCAGTGGAACGGTTATCGACGACAATCACCTCATGAGGCATCACGGTCTGCCGGGTGGCGTTGAGCAGGCAATCGTTGATACGCTCCTGTTCATTCCAGGCGGGGATGACAATTGAAACGTTCAGCATGGTTTCAAGAATAGGTTCCAGCCCGTACACGGTGCCTGTCTACAATAAGGAGCCATGAGCGAACGCGAACAGCATATGGATACGGACAAGAGGACGGGAACGTCCGGACAGTGCGGCAATACCGACGAAATGCGTTGGGATCTCGGCACGCTGTTCCCTGCGAAAGGCGATCCACGCAGACCTCCGGAATGGCTGGGTCGCGCGCTGCTGTACATCGCCATCGCCATCGTGCTGCTCTCCTTCTGCTGGCGCAGTTGGGGCAAAATCGAATACCTCATCATCGACGTCGTCATCTCGCTGTTCCTGGCGCTCGCCGTGGAGCCGGTGGTGATTCCGCTGGTCAAGCATGGCTGGAAGCGTTCGTTCGCTTCGATTTTCGCGTTGCTGATGTTGGGTGTCCTGCTTTGCGTGATGTTCGGTCTGTTCGGCAATCTGTTCGTGCAGCAGGTCATCGCTTTGTGCAACGGTCTGCCGGCCCTCTACCAGCAGATCTGCGATTTCGTGGCGCAATACACGGATTTCAAGCTTCCTGAGATCAACAGTCTCGGCGGTGAGATTCTGAAGAACATCCAGACCTCGTGGGTCACGGATTTCGCGGGCACCGCCATCAGCACGGTGTCCGGATTCTTCAGCTTCCTGCTGAACCTCATGACGGTGATCATGACCACGTTCTACATTTCGGCGGCCGGCCCGAAGCTGCGCCGCGCGGCCTGCCAGTGGATGGCTCCCTCCGCGCAGCGCCGGTTCCTGTTCGTCTGGACCGTCAGCCAGACGCAGATCTCATCGTTCCTGTTCTCACGTGCCATCCTCGCCGTGCTCAACGCGTTCTTCACCTCGATCTGCCTGATGGCGTTGCACGTGCCGTATTGGATGCCGTTGGCGTTGTTCTGCGGCGTCGTATCGCAGTTCATCCCGATGCTCGGCACGTACATCGGCGGCGCGTTGCCGGTGCTGTTCGCCTGGGGCAGCTGTGGTTTGTGGCAGGCGATCGCCGTGGTGGCGTTCATCTGCGTCTACCAGCAGATCGAAAACCTGATCTTCGCGCCGAAGATCTCCCGCCGCACCATGGACGTCAACGATGCGGTCGCCTTCCTTGCCGTCCTGGCCTTCGGCTCGCTGTTCGGCGCGATCGGCGCGTTCCTGGCGCTGCCTATCGTCGCCTCGATCCAGACGATCGCCCGCACCTACACCAAGCGGTACGATCTGGTCGATTCGCCGCTGATGGACGATCCGGTTCCGGACAAGAAGTCGAAGCTGGTGGAAGGCGCCGAAGTCATCAGCGAGCACCTGCACGCCGTGCCGCGCGCCGTGCAGGGGTCGAGCGCGCATGTGCCGATTCCCGACGACGTGCGCTTCCTGCAGGAGCAGGCGTACAATATCACTCGGTCCGACGAGACCGGGGATGCCGACGAATCGCAGACCGTCGCCATTCCGAAGCACGTGTTGGACGGGGTCGATCGCAAGCCGCTGCGGGGAACCGCGGAAGCGGACGGAGCGCAGACGGAAGCCGGACCGCAGGTAGCGGACGGGTCGCAATCGCAGGGAACGGATGACAATCCGAGAAGTAGGTGGCGTTAATGGTATTGCTGAGCGTACTTGATGTCGTGCTGGTGGTTTTGGGCGGCGCCGGCATGCTCTACCAAGCGGTCTGCATCGTCATCTCGCTGTTCGCCAAGCCGATCAAGTTCCCCGAAGCGCCGATGAACAAACGGTACGCGGTGCTGATTTCCGCGCGAAACGAAGCGAACGTCATCGGCAACCTCATCGACTGCCTGCATTCGCAAACCTATCCGAGCGAGCTCATCGACATCTGGCTGGTGGCCGACAACTGCACCGACAACACCGCCGAAGTGGCCCGAAACATGGGATGCCACGTCATCGAACGATTCAACAAGGAGCAGGTCGGCAAAGGCTACGCGCTGACCTATCTGCTCGACCAGATGAACGAGTCGGGCGCATCCGACCCGTATGACGCCTTTTTCGTGTTCGATGCCGACAACAAACTCGACAAGCACTACATCGAGGAAATGAACAAGGGCTTCCAAGCCGGTTTCAAAATCCTCACCAGCTACCGCAATTCCGTGAACCTGTCCGACAATTGGGTGTCGTCCGGTTCCGCGTTGTGGTTCATCCGCGAATCGCGCTTCGTTTCCGCCTCCCGCATGTGGCTCGGCAACAGCTGCCACGTGGGCGGCACCGGCTTCATGTTCTCCCAGGAGATCATGCGTCGCAACAACGGCTGGAAATTCCACCTACTCACCGAGGATCTGGAATTCACCATGGACAGCGTGCTGCACGGCGACCGCATCGGCTACTGCGGCACCGCCATCCTGTACGACGAGCAGCCGGTCACCTTCGCGCAAAGCTGGCGTCAACGCCTGCGTTGGAGCAAGGGCTTCCTGCAGGTGTTCCGCTATTACGGACCGGCGTTGATCAAGCGCGCGGTCAGGGAACGTGATTTCTCCGCCGTCGATTTCACGCTGCTGCTGTGCCCGTTCACCGTGCTCGGCATCGCACGCGTGCTGTTGGGCATGCTGTTCGCCGCCTGCGGTTTCGTGACATGGCAAAGCCAGCTGAATTCGCTGACCGGCTGGACATCCGGCATTGTGATATCGGTGATCGGCATGATGGGACTCGCCGCATTGACCATCGTGGCGGAACGCGATCACGTGGGCGCCACCAACAAGGAGCTGCTCGCCTACGTGCTGGCCTTCCCGATCTACATGCTGAGCTATGTGCCGATTTCGTTCCAGGCGGTGTTCGCCAAGTCCGAATGGAAGCCGATCGAGCATAAGGGCTGAGGCTTGCCCGCGGCGGTGTGAACGGTCATGAGATGTTTCGTGGCGATCCATACGGTGCGGATGGTGAAAAGATGACGAAGAGAGGGTGTGGTTTGGCTATGGATGACGCTGGCGATTACCGCTATACGCGACGACGCCGAGCGATCACGGTGGCGGTTTCCGTCGTGGCCACCGTCGCACTGTGCGTCGGCTATGCAGTGGCCGACATGTGCGATGTCGCACCGGGCGTCCTCACATTGCGCCATGTCGAACATTCGACGGTCGCCGCTGCCGGCCGTTCGATCGAGGCGGCCGACGTGATCGCCGACATCGACGCTTCCAAGACCATCGATCCGGCCGCTGCGCGCGCGCTGACCGACGCGTTCCGAGCCTCAGCCGCCGGCTTCGGCGGCGAATTCTCCATCGCCATCGCCGACGCGTCGGGCAACGTGGCCGCGGAAAACAACATCGACGTGCCCCGCACGCCAGCATCCACCATGAAAACGTTGACGGCGTATGCGGCCGCCGTCGAACTCGACATGGGCAAGACCCTGGACACGCAGACCTATCTGGAACAGTCCCAGGACGGCACCGCGCGTCTGGTGCTCAAAGGCAACGGCGACATGCTGTTGGGAGCCGGAGCGTCCGACGCGAACCACATCACCGGACGTGCCGGATTGGGCACGCTTGCCGGGCGGACCGCACAGGCGTTGCGGCAGCGTGGCATCACCTCCGTGACATTGGCTTATGACGACACACTGTTCGGCAACGACCGCTGGCCGCAAGGCATCGCCGAACTCGACACGGACCACCTGTACTACGCCCCGACAGCTTCCATGGCCGTGGACGGCGGCAGGAATTGGAACGGGACAGGTCCGGCCAATCCTGATGTGTTCTCGGCGTATCCGGCATTGAGCATGCAGCCGGCGCGTGACGCGGCGCTGGTGTTCCAGCAGCGGCTGGCCGAACAGGGCATCACGGTTCAGGGATTTGTATCGCAAGGCACGGTTGCGGGGGCATCCCATCCGCTTGCCTCCGTGCGTTCGGCGTCGTTGAACGAGATTATGGCGTTCACCATGCGGCATTCCGACAATTCGCTCGCCGAGGAATTCGGCAGGCTGCTGGCGTTGCAGGTCGGCGCGGACAATTCGCCGGCTGGCGCGGTGCAGGCTGTGAAAAGCGTGCTGGAGCGCAAAGGCATCACTACGACCGGGCTCGACATGCGCAATTGTTCGGGACTTACGGAGGATTCGAAACTGACGGCGCGCACCCTGCTCGAAGTGCAACTGCGCAATCTGGCTGCGGGATCGGGGGCGGCCGCAGCCGAAGGAATGTCCGTCATGGGCTTCGTCGGCACCGCTGAGAGCCGTCTGAACGATGCTGACGAAGCGGGGCTGATCCGTGTGAAAACCGGCAGTCTGGGCGACGTGACCTCCATGACCGGCAATGTGTCGCGGTTGAACGGCGGAGCGTTGACCTTCGCGGTGATCGTCAACAATCCCACCGATTTCGCGGCGGCGAAGGCGGCCATCGACACATTCGTGGCCGGTCTGCCGAAGCTGTGAACGGCCACGTGTGAATCTTCCCAGCGGATATTCAGCATATAGCCAGAAACACGTCATTCGCATGTGCCAAGATGGTGGGCATGCGAATCGCTGACGTACAAGAAGACATTGATCACGAGCTGATCAGCAAAGAAGAGATCTCCGACATCATCAACCGTGCCGCGGCACAAGCCAGTGAAGACTATCGTGGCAAGAACCCGCTGCTGGTCTGCGTGCTCAAGGGGGCCGTGAACACGCTTGCGGCGTTTTCCCAGGCCATGAGCATTCCGGTCCAAATGGATTTCATGAGCCTGTCGAGCTACGGTTCCGGCACGGAGTCGAGCGGCAAGATCACGGTTCGTCAGGATCTGTCCACGGATGTGCGAGGACGCCATGTGCTGATCGTCGAGGACATCATCGATTCGGGCATCACCCTGGCTTGGCTGGTCGACGAGCTCAAGCGCCGTGGAGCGGCTTCCGTGGAAATTTTTGCGCTTCTGGAGAAGCCGGCACGTCGCAAGGTCAATGTTGATGTGAAATACAAGGGACGTGAGATTCCCGATGAATTCGTGGTCGGTTTCGGCTTGGATTACGACGAGTACTACCGCAACCTCGATTCGATCGCGGTGCTGAAACCGTCAGTCTATGAAGGAGGTCAGGCATGAGTTTCCCCGGTCCGAACCAGCCGCCAAGCAATGGCGGCGGCAACAAACCCAACGGGGGCAATAACCCGTTCACCAATCCGTTTAGCCGCAACAATGACGGCAAGAACGGTGGCAACGGGGCGAACGGCAACAAGTCCAACGGCCCCCGTCCGTTCTGGCAGTCGCCGTGGCTGTGGGTTGTGGTCGTGGCATTGCTTGCCGTGACCATGTTCCAGCTTTTCGCCGGTGCGGGCTCGCAAACCATCGACACCAAGGATGGCATGCAAATCCTCAACGGCAACACCGTAGAGTACGCGACGATCGTGGACAACACCCAGCAGGTCAAGCTCAAGCTGTCGAGCGATTACTCCGCCACCGACCCGGACACCGGACGTACGAAGAACTACGGCAAGAACGTGCAGTTCTACTACACGTATGCGCAGTCCGCGGCCGTGGTCAAGGCCGTGCAGAAGGCCGATCCGGCCAAGGGCTGGACCGCGTCCATGCAGCAGACCAGCATTTGGACCTACCTGCTCACCTCACTGTTGCCGTTCCTGATCATCTTCGGCCTGTTCTGGTTCCTGATGAGCCGCATGGGCGGTGCCGCCGGCGGCATGTTCGGCATGGGCGGCAAGAAGAACAGCGGCAAACTGCTCGACGGCCAGACCCCGACCACCAAGTTCTCCGACGTGGCCGGCGAAGACGCTGCCGTGCAGGAGGTCGAGGAAATCAAGGACTTCCTCAAGGACCCGTCCCGTTACAAGGCTTTGGGCGCCCGCATTCCGCGCGGCGTGCTGCTGTACGGCCCTCCAGGCACCGGTAAGACGCTGCTGGCGCGCGCCATCGCAGGCGAGGCCGGCGTGCCGTTCTACTCCATGGCCGGCTCCGACTTCGTGGAGATGTTCGTGGGCCTTGGCGCCTCCCGTGTGCGTGACCTGTTCGATGAGGCCAAGAAGAACGCTCCGGCCATCATCTTCATCGATGAGATTGACGCTGTCGGCCGCAAGCGTGGCGGTTCCGGCATGAGCGGTGGCCACGACGAACGCGAGCAGACGCTGAACCAGCTGCTCGTCGAGATGGACGGCTTCGACAACGATACGAACCTCATCATCATCGCTGCGACCAACCGTCCGGATGTGCTCGATCCGGCATTGCTGCGCCCGGGTCGTTTCGACCGCCAGGTGGCCGTCGAAGCACCTGATTTGGAAGGCCGCGAGGCGATTCTGAAGGTACACGCCAAGGGCAAGCCGTTCGTGCCGGACGTTGACCTGCATATGATCGCCGTGCGCACGCCGGGCTTCACCGGCGCCGACCTTGCCAACGTGTTGAACGAAGCCGCGTTGCTGTGCGCCCGTGCCGGCGCCCAGCTCATCGACAACCGCGCCATCGACGAGGCCATCGACCGTGTTCAGGCCGGTCCGAAGCGTCGTTCCAAGGGCATGGCTCTCGACGAGCTACGCAACACCGCATATCACGAGGGTGGCCATGCGCTGGTCGCGGCCGCCATGAACGACACCGATCCGGTGACCAAGGTGACGATTCTGCCGCGCGGCCGTGCACTGGGCTACACCGCGGTCATGCCAACCGAGGACCGTTACTCCATGTCCCGCAACCAGCTGCTCGATCAGATGGCGTACGCCATGGGCGGCCGTACCGCCGAAGAGGTCGTGTTCCACGACCCGACCACCGGCGCTTCCAACGATATCGAAAAGGCCACGAACATCGCGCGTCAGATGGTGCTCGACTACGGCTTCTCCGAGAAGCTGGGCGCCATCAAGTGGTCCGACGACGAGCAAAGCGATCTCGGCGCGCTCACCCACAAGTACTCCGCGCACACCGCCGAAATCATCGACGAGGAAGTGCTCAAGCTTGTGGAGACCGCGCATACCGAAGCATGGAACGTCATTAACGAGAACCGCGACATCCTCGACGAGCTGGTACGTCAGCTGCTCGTCAAGGAAACGCTCAACGAGAAGGAGCTTGCCGCCATCTTCGCCAACATCAAGAAGGCGCCGAAGCGCGAGGTCTGGTTGAGCGACGAGAAGCGTCCCGATTCCGACATTCCGCCGGTCCCGATTCCCGACAAGCTGAAGCAAAGCGCAGGATTGACCAACTGATGAGCGATACCGATTTCGATACCCTCTTCGACGACAAGGCCCGTGCCGCTCATGCGGCCGGGCCTGTCGGCTATGACGAGGAAGGCGTGCGCCAGGCCGTGCGCCTGTTCTTGAAGTCCATCGGCGAGGATCCGGACCGTGAAGGTCTGCTGGACACGCCGGACCGTATCGGGCGCGCGTGCAAGGAGCTGTTCGCCGGCCTCGGACACGGGCCAGAGGAAGTGCTGAAAACCCGTTTCAAGGTGGACACCGACGAAATGGTCCTCGTACGCGACATCGAACTGTTCTCCGTCTGCGAGCATCATCTGCTGCCGTTCCATGGCGTGGCCCACGTCGGCTACATCCCGCAGAACGGCCAAGTGGCGGGCTTAAGCAAACTGGCACGGTTGGTGGAACTGTACGCACGCCGTCCGCAGGTGCAGGAGCGGCTCACCCAGCAGGTGGCCGACGCGTTGATGGAAGGCATCGACGCGCGTGGCGTGATCGTGGTCACCGAATGCGACCACATGTGCATGGCCATGCGTGGCGTCAAGAAGGCGCAGTCCCGTACCGTCACCTCGGCGGTGCGAGGATGCATGCGCGACGCGGCCACGCGGACCGAGGCGATGAGCCTGATTCTGTCGAACCATTCGTAAGTGCGCTTTACCGGGCGGAATCGGACAGAACCGAACGGAAGAACGGAATGAATGAAGGAAGAAAACCGATGGCGATTGATATGAAGGCGATTCATGATAGCCAGAGCACGTTGGTGATGGGCGTGCTCAACATCACGGAGGATTCCTTCTCCGACGGCGGCCTCTGGCTTGCTCCGGAGGCGGCCAAAGCCCATGGCGAGGCGATGATGAAAGCCGGTGCCGACATCATCGACATCGGAGCGGAATCCACCCGTCCGGGAGCCAAACGCGTCAGCGAAGCCGACGAGAAGGCCCGTGTGCTGGGCGCTGTGGACGCGCTGATTCCCGAAGGGGCGGTGCTGTCCATCGACACCACGCGCGCTTCGGTGGCGTTGGCCGCGCTCGAACATGGCGCGCAGATCATCAACGACGTGTCCGGCGGCCAGTTGGACCGCGAACTGCCGCATGTGGTGGCCGACCATTCCGACTGCCTGTACATCGTGCAGCATTGGCGTGGCTGGCTTGCCGGCGCCGCGGGCAATGTGCCGGACGCCGACACCTCCCGCTACGAGCATGGCGTGGTGAATGACGTGCATGACGAGCTGATGCGTCAGGTGGATGCGGTGCTTGAAGCCGGGGTGCGGGCCGAACAGGTCATCATCGACCCGGGCCTGGGCTTCTCCAAGCCGGGCGTGGAACATAACCTGCCGATTCTGGCGGCGCTTGACCGGTTCAACGCGGCTGGCTATCCGGTGCTGATCGGCGCGTCCCGCAAACGTTTCGTCGGCTCGCTGCTTGCCGGCGCCGGTGTGACCGAGCCGGACATGGCCTCAAAAGACAACGCCACCGCGGCCATCAGCGCCCTGTGCGCGGAACATGGCGTGTGGGCCGTGCGCGTGCATGACGTGGCGAAAAGCCGCGACGCGGTCGCCGTCGGCAACGCATGGCGCGAGTATGCGAACGCGTGACCGTGCGAATCGCAGATAGTCACAACATCGCAATCGCGGAAATAATAGGAATACGGAACGTAGGAACGGCAAAGGAAGGCTGGTATGGATCAGATTCGACTGACGGGAATCCGCGCGACGGGCAAACATGGCGTGCTCGACTTCGAGCATGAGCGGGCCCAGACCTTCGTGGTGGACGCCACGCTGTTCCTCGACCTCGCTGCCGCCGGCCGTTCCGACGATCTGAACGACACCGTCGACTATGGTGCGATCGCCAAAGGCATCGTGGCCATCATCGAAGGCGAACACGTCGATTTGATTGAAAAGCTGGCCAATCGTATCGTCGGCATGATTCTCGGCTTTCCGGCCGTGTGCCGCACGCAGGTCACCGTGCATAAGCCGAATGCGCCGATCACCGTGCCGTTCGACGATGTCAGCGTGACCGTGGAACGTTCCCGTGAAACAGTTGACAGTCCATCGCGTGAGCGGTCGTCGGAACATGGGCAGGTGCATCATGCCATCATCGCCATGGGAGGCAATCAGGGCGATGTGACCGCCACCTTGCGTGACGCCGTTCGGTGCATTGATGGGCTTCCCTCCACGCAGGTGACGGGGGTGTCGCCGCTCTATCGGACCGACGCATGGGGCATGCCGGAAGGTACTGCGGAATTCCGCAATGCGGTCGTGTCCGTGGATACCAGGCTTTCGGCCGCCGAACTGCTGGCCGGTTTGCAGCGCATCGAAGCCTCACATGGTCGCGTGCGCACCGACCATTGGACGTCGCGCACGCTCGATTTGGACATCATCGACTTTGACGGGCAGGAAAGCGCCGACCCCGACCTGACGTTGCCGCATCCGCGCGCATGGCAGCGGGCTTTCGTATTGGGGCCGTGGCTTGCGCTTGAACCGGACGCAGAACTCGGGGGAGCGCACGCCGGTTCCGTGGCGCAACTGCTGCACGAAACGTCCGACCGCGACCATATCGATGAGATCGCGGACGATTGGATGGTTGCCGGAGCTCGGGATCCCATAGTTCGCGATTCCGACATTGGGACGTCTGCAGATGACGTTGATGCGATTGACGATGCCGATTCTGTTGAATCCATTGATTCCATTGAACTTCCGGAAGGTACGGCGGCCTCCAAAGCAGCCGCTGCGGCCGCGGCGAAACCGGGACCGGCATCCCGTCGAGCGGTCATTTCCCTGGATAGCGTTTCAACTGATGCGGAACACCAGTTCCGTCAGGCGATCGTGGCCATCGACGCGCTTCCCGGCAACCAGGTGGAAGGTATTTCGCCGCTGTACCATGTCAGCCAGGTCGACGACTATCCGGACAAAATGGCCGCCGTCATGCAGATTTCCACGCGCATGGACGCGCGTGAGCTTATCGGTGCGTTGGAATCGGTGTCATCCTCCATTTCGGATGACCTCGACCTCGACCTTGTGGACATGGAAGGCGTGGTCCGCAACGAACCTGATTGCATGGTGCCGTGGCCGGCCGCACGTGAGCATGCGGCCGTGCTCGCCCCATGGTTCGACATGGATCCGGACGCGAAACTCGGCAGGGATCCGGTCGCGTTCCTGCTGGCGATGGCTCCGGACGCCGCGCAAGTGGGCATGCTGACCGACAATTGGATTATCGGAGACACGCTATGAGAGCACGCAGAACCCCTTGGTGGTCATTCGTCCTTGCGGCCGCGCTTGGCGTGCTGGCCGGCATGGGATTGGCGAAATACGGCGAGATTTCAGGCCTGCCGTTGGTTGGCGCACCCTGGATCGTGCCGGTGGTGCTGGCCGTGTTGGGCGGTGTGGTGCTGTACATGGCTCTGCAGATTCATAAATACACGACCAAAGATCCCGTCAAACGCGCGCAGCTCAAGCCATTGGACCCGCAGAAGGCGTTCGGCACGCTGGTGGCCTGCAAAGCGCTCGGACTTGCGGGCGCGGCGTTGGCCGGCTGGTACGGTGGGCAGATCATCATGAGTCTGCCGCATGGTGAGGCGGAATTCTATAGCCAAGCCATCATCGAATGCGTGGTGGCCTGCGTGGTATGCGTCGCCGACATGATCGTCGGCATCGTGGGGGAGTGGCTGTGCCGCATCCCGCCTATCGACGGGCAGGAAAGTCCGGCCGTGAAAAAGGCCGCACAGCGCAATCGCTATGCGGCCGCCGCCACGAAGGCGTCTACAAAATCGGCTACGAATCCTGCCACGAAATCGAAAGTCTGAACGTCAGACCTTCTTTAACTCCGTCTCAGTCCTTCTTCGGCACGCGGAACATCGCTTCCTGCGCCATGCAGGCCACCAGCTCGCCATCCTGTGTGTAGACCTTCGCTTGGCCCAAGCCGCGTCCGTGCGCCGCGGTCGGCGTGTCTTGCACGTACAGATGCCACTGGTTGATGTCGATGTCGCGGTACCACCACATCGAATGGTCGATGGACGCATACGAAATGCCCGGCGTGGCGATGCTTAAGCCAGCACGGCGCAGAATCGGCTCCAGCATGATCTGGTCGCAGCCCATCGCCAGCATCGCACGATGCATGACCTGCGGCACGTCCACCTTGCCGTCGGCCTTCATCCACACCATCTGCTTGCCGGAATCCTCGCTGGCGCTCTTCTTGTCGGCGCCAAGCATGATGGTGCGCGTCACATGGCGAATATCGAACGGCGACTTCTCCGCATAATACTTGGCGAACGGCGACTGTTCCGCATACGGCTCCATCAGTTGCTTCGCGCTGGTCAGGCTGTCGGGATCGGGAATGTTCTCAGGCATCGGGTCGGCGAATTCGATGCCTTCCTGGTCATGTTCCTGGAAGCTGGCGATTGCCGTCAAAATCGAGCCCTGCGCCTGCGTGACATTCACGCGACGGGCGGAGAAGGAACGTCCGTCACGCAGATTTTCCACGTCGAACAGCAGATCCTGACGGATATCGCCGGCCGAAATGAAATAGCCGTGGATGGAATTCGGCAGACGGGATGGAGCGACGGTTCTCGACGCGGCCATCAGCGACTGCGCGATGACCTGTCCGCCGTAGACTCGGCCAGTGGGGAAGTACAGGCTTTCGCCGTTGATATACGTATGGTTGCGATAGTTTGAGGGCGTGCCCAGCTGGAGCACCTTTGCCAGTCGCTGCAGCGGCGTCATGTCTGTCTGCGTCATGATGGCCTCGATTCCTTCCGCGTGTGGATAGCTCTTTATGCTGGCATCGAGTCTATCCATACGTAGTAAATTTCGTCGGATTGTTTTGTAACGAGTACGTGAGAAGAATGAACGGTTGGTTAGCGGCAACGGTTGACGTATGGCAAAGCGCCACCGCTCGTAATGAAGGGTGGCGCTTTGCTGAAATCTGCGCTTAACGCGACTCGATTGGATCTGTCTGCCTTTAGCGGGTCAGCTTGCGGTGCAGGCGGTGCGGGCGGGCCGCATCCTCGCCGAGACGGGCGATGCGGTTCTCCTGATAGGCCTGGAAGTTGCCTTCGAACCAGTACCAGTTGGCCGGATTCTCGTCGGTGCCCTCCCATGCGAGGATGTGCGTGGCCACACGGTCGAGGAACCAACGGTCGTGGGAGATCACCACGGCGCAGCCCGGGAAGGCGAGCAGCGCGTTTTCGAGGGATTCCAGGGTTTCGACGTCAAGGTCGTTGGTCGGTTCGTCGAGCAGCAGCAGGTTGCCGCCCTGCTTCAGGGTCAGCGCCAGGTTCAGACGGTTGCGTTCGCCGCCGGACAGCACGCCCACCAGCTTCTGCTGGTCGGAACCCTTGAAGCCGAAGGACGCCACGTAGGCGCGGGTCGGCACTTCCACTCCGGCCACCTCGATGAAGTCGAGTCCGTCGGACACGGCCTCCCACAGGTTCTTGTTCGGGTCAAGGCCGGCACGGTTCTGGTCGACGTAGCTGATCTTCACGGTGTCGCCGATCTTGAGCGAACCGGAGGTCAACGGCTCCAAGCCGACGATGGTCTTGAACAGGGTGGACTTGCCTACGCCGTTCGGGCCGATCACGCCGACGATGCCGTTACGCGGCAGGGTGAAGCTCAAGTCGTCGATGAGCACGCGGTCGCCGAACGCCTTGTGGATATGCTCGGCTTCCAGAACGGTGGAACCCAGACGCGGGCCGGCCGGAATCTGGATTTCGGAGAAGTCGAGCTTCTTGTTGTTGCGTGCCTCCTGCTCCATCTGGTCGTAACGTTCCAGACGGGCCTTGTTCTTGGCCTGACGGGCCTTCGGCGAGGAACGCACCCAGTCGAGCTCGCTCTTCAGGCGCTTGGCGAGCTTGGCGTCCTTGGCGCCCTGGATCTCCATACGCTTGGCCTTGGTCTCCAGGTAGGTGGAGTAGTTGCCCTTGTATGGATACAGGTGGCCGCGATCCACTTCGCAGATCCATTCGGCCACATTGTCCATGAAGTAACGATCGTGGGTGACGGCGATGACTGCGCCCTTGTACTGGTGCAGGAACTGCTCCAGCCACAGAATCGATTCGGCATCCAAATGGTTGGTGGGCTCGTCGAGCAGCAGCAGATCCGGAGCCTCAAGCAACAGCTTGCACAGTGCCACACGACGGCGCTCGCCACCGGAGCACACGCTCACCGGCGTATCCGGATCCGGGCACTGCAGAGCGTCCATGGCCTGCTCGAGCTGGGAGTCGAGATCCCAACCGTTGGCCGCGTCGATATCGTTCTGCAGCTTGCCCATTTCTTCCATCAGCGCGTCGAAATCGGCGTCCGGGTTGGCCATTTCCTCGCCAATCTGGTTGAAACGCGCCACCTTTTCGGCGATCGGGCCGAATGCCATCTTGATGTTCTCGCCGACGGTCTTGGTGTCATCCAGCGGCGGTTCCTGCTGCAGAATGCCGACGGTGAAACCAGGGGTCAGGTAGGCTTCGCCGTTGGAAACGGTGTCGAGGCCGGCCATGATCTTCAGCAGCGTGGACTTACCCATGCCGTTCGGGCCGACGACGCCGATCTTCGCGCCCGGCAGGAAGCTCAGGGTCACGTCGTCAAGAATCACTCGGTCGCCGTAAGCCTTGCGGGCCTTGATCATCTGGTAAATAAACTCAGCCAATGTTGTGTTCCATCCTTAAGAAACGTTGGAATTCCAGCGTTTTGCGTATGTCGGTCGACGGAAAATCGCACTTGTTCGCCGTGCTGCGGCGCGTTGCCGGCGCGACTGGTCGCGGATGAATCGCAAGTCTGCTGCGAACTCATCGAAGCCAAGTGTTTTCGGACCGTGTCCATACGCAAAGTACCATCGCCGATTATCCCATATCCCGTCTACACAGTAGGCGTATCGAGTGCGGTGCAGGCGCGTCAGATAATCACGCCGTCGCAGTGGTCGATCTCATGCTGGATGATCTGCGCGGTGAAACCGGTGAACGCAGCGTGGCGCTCGCGCCAGCGGCGGTCGAGATAGGTGACCTCGATGCGCTGGTAGCGCAGGGTGCGGCGCTCTCCCCTGAGCGACAGGCAGCCTTCGGCGGTGTCGTAGGCTCCGTCCCGCGCGGTGATGTGTGGATTGAACATGATGGTGATGCGGTCGCCCAGTTCCTTGTCCACGAACGCGATAATGCGTTTGGATACACCGATCATATTGGCTGCCATACCGACGCAGCCGTTGCGGTGCGCGTCGAGCGTATCCTTCAGGTTCTGAGCCACGGCCAAATCTGCTTCGGTGTTCTCGGCTTCGACGGATGGCTGGCTCAAAAATGGAATGGACGTCATGATTTCGCGCTGCATGTGGTTTTCCTCTCGCTGGTTCCTTTGCCGGTCTGCCAATATTGTATGCGTCGCACGGCGGTGAAACGGATGGTCGACTCGTGCCCGTCCATTTGCATGGCGCCTCATGTCGGCTTCGGAATGTGAAGCGCAATCGGTGCAATATGCTTGGGACCATGGATGACATGTCTCAATATCGGGAATACATGAAGCAGGCGCTCGAACTGGCCCGCAAGGGAGCCGGATGGGTGAATCCGAATCCGCTGGTCGGCGCGGTGGTGATGCGCGACGGCGAAGTCCTTGCCGCCGGATACCACGACCGTTACCGTGGTCCGCATGCGGAGCGCATGGCGTTCGACTATGCCGACGCGCATGGCATCGATATGTGTGGAGCTACAGTCATCGATACGCTCGAACCCTGCTGCCACGTTGGATCGCAGCCGGCATGCACTGATCTGATTCTAGCCCACGGCATCTCGCGGGTGGTGGTCGGCTCCATCGACCCCAATCCCGTCGTGGCCGGGAAAGGCCTTCGCATCCTTGAGGAAGCCGGCGTGAAAGTGGTGCGTGACGTCATGCGGTCGGAATGCGACGCCATCAATCGCCATTTCTTCCACTACATCACCACGGGAATGCCGTACATTGTGGACAGCAGAAGACGTGTGGGGGAATCGGATGCCGAGTATGCGGTCCGTCGGCGCGAACTGTATGCCACGTATGCGGCGGTGCTTGCCGGAACTGAATCGGATGTTTCTGACGAGTCCTTCGCGCACTTCGACGGACCGGTCCAATCCGTCGGCGCGGACGAAGTGGTGATCGGCCGTCACAAGCCGTTGCTGTTGAAGACCAGCACGCTCGCCGGCGCGGACCCGGACGAGTGGTTGCACGAACTGGGCAAACGCAAAATCGACAGCCTCATCGTGGAAAGCGACGAAGCATTCGAGCGGTTGTCCACGGCCTGCCAAAAAGACTGATGTGTCGCGTTCGCGGTTTTGAAATGCCTTATATGTGGCAGATTCCGTCGTCGTACGAAAGTGATTTTCCCTATATGTGGCAGACAACCAAAGAAATCCTGAGTTAGAGGGTATAAATCAGTGGGTTTGGCGGTCATTGTCTACTTAGGTCTGCCACATGTAGTGGTTTTAAGTTTCCTGGGGATGTCAAATTTGCCACATATAGGGATTGTCAGATGAGAATCCGTCTGTTCCCAGTGGCAAGGGACGCTATACGGATATGTATTCTTCCTGATGGCATTCTTTGGCTGAGTCTGATGGATTTGCTGAGCCTCTGATTTATTCTGCTGGCCACTCGTTCGGCGAGGAGCCGTTCTTCGTGTTCGCTCGCCAGATTCTCGGCGGTCACTTGGATGTAGATCCAGCCCTCATCCTCTAGGGCTTCGCGTCGCTTGCTGTCTGCGAGCCACTGTCCGGCGTGATGCCTTCCATCATATTCAATAACCACTTTTATCTCTGGATAAGCCATGTCCAGAAAAACGATTTTCCCATTGGATGAGCGGACCTTGTAATTGACTTCCGGGCAGGGAAGCCCGTGTCGAATCAGCGTGATTCGGCAACGGCTCTCCTGCGAGGAATCCGTGCCTTCGCGCATAAGCCGTAGGGCTTGCCTCATTTTGTTGATTCCGCGAATCGGCCGTTGTCTGTTTGTTCTCACATATTCGTTGAGATTTTCGAGACGGTTTACATAGTCGATGAATTCGTCGAGAGTGATTGTTCCAAAGCGAGCGTTCCTCCTCATCATGGAATCGCCGAGCGTTACCAATTCCTCTTGCGGGATACGATTGGCGTGCATCGCCCAAGTGGTTATCGCGTCAGTGTGATGAATTTTGCCATAATGCGTGGTTGTTTCGAGAACGGGGCCTTCCCATAGTGCGAAGTGGATGTTCTGAAGATGCGTTCGGGCGTTGTTACATGGAGCGAGAACGTGTAGGGAAGATTCCGTTTGCTGGTTTCGTGGATATCTTGGCCTTTCGATGCCTAGAAGGTCCAGTGCGGTATTGAGCGCGAACACCAATCGCCTTCCGGTTCTTTTCTGCGCTTCAAGACATTGTTCGATGGTCCTTGCCCTCAGCTGCGCGAGGTTTTCCGAATATTGTGCTCCATTGTCCATAGCGTCAAAGTAGAGGAAATGGCACTGCGCTGTCTACCGGCTTTTGGGAAACGGTGGAAAAGTGGATGATTCACCCTTCCTTGAAAAACCGGTGGATAACTGCGCCTTTCTCTTGCCTATGTAGATAAACGCATTTCAATAGCGAAAACCCAAAGTGCACATAGCCGATTGAGATGAGGGTGGCAATCGCAAGCATCGCAAGGATACTATGGCTGGCAATGAGGTCATTTTGTTGAATCGAGGATGTATGGGCGAACCGTATGTGATTGAAAATGTGTGTTTCGTGGGGTCCAATGAGCCTGTCGACATCACGATTGAGCAAGGGCGGATTGCGGATGTACGGTCTTCGGAAAAGTCGGTAGAGAAGGCTTCGAAAACGTGGGTCATTCCCGGCTTGTGGGATTGTCATACGCACTTCACGCAGTGGTCGTACACGTTGGGACGTCTTGATTTGATCGACGCGCGCAGTGCCGACGAGGCGCTCGACATGTTGCGTCGGCACTTGGATGAACGTCGTGAGAACGGCACGCTCGACCCGAACCAATATGTGGTCGGCATGCGCTTCCGGCACTCCCTGTGGGCCGATGACGCCCAACCGACGTTGGCCGCAATCGACGCGGTATCGGGCGATCAGCCAGTGGCGCTGTCAAGCGCAGACATGCACTGCGGATGGGTGAATTCCGCCGCGGCCCGCAAGCTCGGCGTGCATGTGGGCGAGTCGGGGCTCGTCGGCGAGCTCGAATGGTTCGATGCCTACTGCAAGCTGGACAAAGGGCCAGGCGCGGCCGATGAACTGACTCGTCTGCTACGCAACGCGGAGCGGGACGCCGCCGGCAAAGGTGTGGTCGGTGTGCGCGACTACGAGATGGCGGAGAACATCGACACATGGATCGAGCGATTCTCGCAAGGACTCGTCGGCCTGCGTATCGAGGCCGGCGTATACCCCGAACGGCTCCAGCAGGCCATCGACGACGGCTGGCACACCGGCGACGAACTGCCTGGAAGTCATGGGCTAGGCCACGTCGGTGCGATGAAGATGATCTCCGACGGCTCACTCAACACCCGCTCCGCTTACTGTTCCACGCCATACTCGGGCATCGCCCCGGAAACCTACGGCACGTTGAGCTACACTCCTGAGCAAATCGAATCGTATATGCGGCTAGCCACTGAACATGGCTTCGATATCGCCTGCCATGCCATCGGCGACGAAGCGAACGCCATCGTGCTCGACTGCGCGGAACGTACCCATGCGCACGGTTCCATTGAGCATGCTCAAATGCTCAAGGAGTGCGATATTCCGCGTCTTGCACGGCTGGGACTTGCCGCCAGCATCCAGCCGCAGCACGCCATGGACGACCGTGACGTCATCACACGATTCTGGGGCAATCCCGCCGGAATTCCCTACGCGTTCAACAGTCTGCATCGGGCTGGAATCAAACTGCTTATGGGATCGGACGCGCCGGTCGCGCCGTTGGATCCGTGGCTGGCCATTTCCGCAGCGGTGTTCGGCACGGAGAGTTCCGATCGAGAGCCTTTCCAACCTGAGCAATGCTTGGAATTCGAAACCGCGCTTGCTTCATCCACCGCCCTGGGACGTACGACGTTGCAAGCTGGGGATGCGGCTGATCTGGTGCTGCTGGATTGCGATCCGAGTGCGCTTGAGTCCCCTGAGGCCATGCGCGCCATGCCCGACCACGTGCTTGCCACCATGCTTGCCGGACGCTGGACATATCAATGCGCTGAATGAAAACCGCTATGTGTGGCAGATTCCGGGATGCCGGAAAAGTCAAAACCGCTATATGTGGCAGGTCGATGGCTCCTAAGATGAAGGAATCGCCGGATTTATGCCCCCGAACATAGGGCTTTGTACCTGGAGCTGCCACACATAGGACAAATCATCTTCGATGGGTACGGAAATCTGCCACATATAGCGGATTTCATGTGCTGCTGGATATCCAAGGAGTTGGTTATCCAGGGGTTGAAGATGAATTCGAATAAAGATAGGGCTTGTATCCCTGCAATGGCGGGGATACAAGCCCTATCTACAGGCTTATGAGGCTCACTGCACGGCGGCGAGGGCTTGGTCGAGGTCGGCGATGATGTCGGCCGTGTTTTCGATGCCGCAGCTCAGGCGCACCAGGTCGATGCCGACGCCGGCTTCCTCAAGCTGCTCCTCGGTGAGCTGGCGATGCGTGGTGCCGGCCGGATACAGCGTGCAGCTGCGCGCATCGGCCACATGCGTGGCGATGGACACCATCTTCAGATGGTCGAGGAACGCGGAGACCTTCTCGCGGCCGCCCGGCACGCCGAAGGAGATCACACCGCAGGTGCCGTTCGGCATGTACTTCTCCGCCAGCGCATGGTACTTGTCCGTTTCGAGGCCCGGGAAGCTCACCCAGCTGACGCGCGGATCGGCGTCGAGCCACTTGGCCACGGCCAGTGCGTTCGCGCAGTGGCGCTCCATGCGCACGCCGAGGGATTCCAGATGCATGCCCATGATCCACGAATTGATTGGCGCCGGAGTGGAGCCGAAGTCGCGCATGAGCTGCGCGGTGGCCTTGGTGATGTATGCGGCCTTGCCGAATTCCTTCGCGTAGGTGACGCCATGGTAGGAGTCGTCCGGAGTGGTGAGGCCCGGGAATTTCTCCGCATGGGCCATCCAGTCGAAATTGCCGGAATCGACGATCGCGCCGCCCACGCAGGATCCGTGGCCGTCCATGTACTTGGTGGTGGCGTGCGTGACGATGTCCACGCCGTACTGGAACGGACGGCAGTTGATCGGCGTCGGGAAGGTGTTGTCGACGATCAGTGGCACGCCGTGACGATGCGCTGCGTTCGCGAACTTCTCGAAGTCGAGCACGATAAGCGCCGGATTGGAGATGGACTCGCCGAACACGGCCTTGGTGTTCGGCTGGAACGCGGCCTCAAGTTCCTCTTCGGTGCAGTCCGGGCTGACGAAGGTGCATTCGACGCCCATCTTGCGCATGGTCACGTTGATGAGGTTGAACGTGCCGCCGTAGATGGCGGAGGAGGCGACGATGTGGTCGCCGTTGTTGCAGATGTTGAACAGCGCGAAGAAGTTCGCCGCCTGGCCGGACGAGGTGAGCATCGCGGCCGCGCCGCCTTCCAGCTCGCAGATCTTCGCGGCGACGGTGTCGTTGGTCGGATTCTGCAGGCGGGTGTAGAAGTAGCCGGATTCGGACAGGTCGAACAGTCGGCTCATCTGTTCGCTCGACTGGTATTTGAAGGTCGTGGCCTGGATGATTGGGGGAGTGCGGGATTCTCCATTGCCCGGCTGATAGCCTCCCTGCACGCAGATGGTGTCGACATTTTCGCTCATATGTTCCTTCTTTCGATTCCGCGCTTCCGTGTGCCGCGCAGGTGTTGCGCCGCGATGCGAACAAACAAACACACTGTATCACTGCATTGATAAATGGCTTGATTCCAATGGAAACGCCGTATAGTTTAACGAATTGACAAACTTAGGTAATTCAATTTATTATGTAGACCAAGACGGGCGGAAAGCCCGCTGCGAAATAAAGCTTTACGTAAGTAAACCAAGCAAAGGAGCATTCCATGGGTCTGTGGGATATCGATAAGATTCCGTACGTCGGTCGCGAAAAGGGGCCGCAGGAGGGTCTTGCTTTCCATTACTACGACGCCGACAAGGTTGTTGCCGGCAAGAAGATGAAGGACTGGCTGCGCTTCGGCGTCGCATGGTGGCACACCTTCGACCAGGAGCTGGTCGACCCGTTCGGCACCGGCACCGCCCAGCGCCCGTGGTACGGCAAGTATTCCGATCCGGAGGACGAGGCTCTGGCCAAGGTCGACTACGCCTTCGAGTTCTTCCAGAAGCTCGGCGTCGAGTACTTCTGCTTCCATGATCGCGACATCGCTCCGGAAGGCGACACCCTGCGCGAGACCGACAAGAACCTGGACAAGGTCGTCGACAAGATCGAAGAGAACATGAAGTCCACCGGCATCAAGCTGCTGTGGAACACCTCCTCCCTGTTCACCAACCCGCGCTTCGTCTCCGGCGCCTCCACCTCCCCGTTCGCCGACATCTACGCGTACGCCGGCGGCCAGCTGAAGCACTCCCTGGAGATCGCCAAGCGCCTTGGTGCCGAGAACTATGTGTTCTGGGGCGGCCGTGAAGGCTACGAGAACCTGTGGAACACCCAGATGAAGCGCGAGCAGGAGCACATGGCCAAGTTCTTCCACATGTGCCATGACTACGCGAAGGAAATCGGCCTGGACGCCCAGTTCCTGATCGAGCCGAAGGCCAAGGAACCGACGATGTTCCAGTACGACTTCGATGCCGCCACCGCCATCAACTTCCTGCGCACCTATGATCTGATGGACGTCTTCAAGCTGAACCTGGAAGGCAACCACGCCAACCTGGCCGGCCACACCTACCAGCACGAGATCCGCACCGCCCGCGAGGCCGGCGTGCTCGGCTCCCTGGACGCCAACCAGGGCGACAAGCTCATCGGCTGGGATATGGATGAGTTCCCGACCGACCTGTACGAGACCTCCACCGTCATGTGGGAGGTCCTCGCCGAAGGCCAGATCGGCCCTCACGGCGGCCTGAACTTCGATGCCAAGCCGCGCCGCACCTCCTTCGCCGCCGAGGATCTGTTCCGCTCCCACATCGCAGGTATGGATGCATTCGCTGCAGGTCTCTTGGTCGCAGCCAAGATGCACGAGGACAAGGTCATCGAGAACCTGCAGGCCGAGCGCTACAGCTCCTTCGATTCCGGCATCGGCGCAACCGTCGAGAACGGCACCGCCTCCCTGGCTTCCCTCGAGGAGTACGCTCTGGATATCCCGCAGTCCAAGCTCATCGAGGCCACCAAGTCCGATCACCTCGAGTCCGTCAAGGCCACGATCAACAACTACATGATCGACGCCCTGGCCGAGGCGTGAGCCGAAAACTCACTAGGGTTTTAGGTAGCCTCGGGCGAAGTCCGAGACGGTAGTCGAGGGCGAGCAATGACTGGGCGCGCGTAGCGTTCCGGAATTGCAGGACCGAGGCATGGGCGCAGTAAGGAGTTTCCGTTAGGACTCCTGATTCATCGCTGGATCAAACAGTGGGGCTCGACTGTGACAGAGCCGGATGTGGTGTGCCGAAGCGTCGGTGTTCCGGCACACCACTCGCTTTTCTTTCCTTCCTCCTTCCTCAAATTTCCTTCGCACGCAAGTCGTTTGCCGGCTAGATCGCCGGTGAGCGGCTTGTTTGCGTTGCTAGACCAAGCGAAAATTTCGATTATTCGCAATGATGTGATGTATCCAAACGTTCCCGAATGAGGCGTACTTATGACCACAACGATTACCATCGCCAATCCCATTCTTCACGGAATGCATCCTGATCCGAGTTGGATTTGGGATGATGATCTTCGGCAAATCGTGCTTGTGACCTCCACCTTCGAACTGGTTCCAGGCTTGCCTATTTACGTTTCCAGGGATATGGCCCACTGGAAACACGTGTCGGATGCCATAGATGAGGAGTTGGCAAGACGTTTGCTCATTCCTTTCGTGGATGACTCGGGTGGCGTCTATGCGCCGACGCTGCGTAGGATTCGTGGCAAATACGTGATTGCCTGCACCATCGCTCGCATCAATGGACGCAAAGCCATCGCGGAAGGATGCTCCCAGGCCGAATTGGATGCGGCCCAGGCGGCGGAAGGCAACTTCGTTCTTGAGTCGGACTCGATCGACGGACCTTGGCGTGGGCCGTTCTGGATCGAGGGCGCCGAAGGCATCGATCCAGACATATTCGAGGATGAGGACGGCAATGTGTACTGGACCCAGACCCGCCCTGCGGTCAATCCGCAATGGGAAGGCCAGACCGAGGTCTGGACCCAACGCATTAATCCGGAGACTTGGACTTTTGTCGATGACGGTCTTCCTGCGGGATTGGGCAAGACGGTAATATGGCGCGGATACGGTATGGAATCGGTGTGGGCTGAGGCGCCGCATCTCTATCGCGTGGGTGATTATGTGTATCTGATGACCGCTGAGGGGGGCACCAGTTTCGAACATAGCGAAATGGCCATGCGCATCTATGCGCCGCATGGACTGCTTCGGGCGTTCGAAGCTTACGAACGGGAAGTATCCGAATTGGGTGAGTGCATTCCGCAGGTTCGTGACGGGGAACGCTGCTATCTTGGCACCGCAATCCGTGCCTTCCACGCGGATAAGAAGAATCCGATTCTCACCCACCGACATCTGGGTTTGTCGGAACCGCTGCAATGCGTGGGACATGCGGACCTGTTGCTTCATCCGGAACTGGGATGGTGGCTGGTGTGTCTCGGCGTGAGAGAGACACGGGGAAAGCATGACGGCGAATTATTGAGCTACTTGGGAAGGGAGAGCTTTGTCGCTCCGGTATCCTGGGAACATAATCCGGCCGATTGGAAGCTGGACGGCAACGGTGCATCATATACGCATGAGGGTGACCCCGGATGGCCAGTGACTTGCGCTGGTCTTGGCCGCTTGGCCGACGAGATCACGGTTACTACTGAAGACGATGGCATCACCATCGAGCCTAGGGTGAAATCCTCGCTCGCCGGTGACGTGGAACCTGCGCTGGTGGATGTGGCTGATGGCTCGACGAACGATGTGGTGGTGCGCGACGAGCGTGATGTCAGCTACCGCAGAATAGCGAAACTGCCGACGCTCATGCCGATTCCCATGTCCGGTTCTTTAGTGATCCGGCAGAATTCCACGCATTACGCGGTGTTTTCGATGCATGGCACGGATGTGCGCTACGAGACGGTGAATGGAGATGATTCGCAAGCCGGTTCCGTTGCCGCCCTGCGGGCTGATGGCACACGTCCGGCGGTGCTTTTCGATGACAACCGCTTGTTGGTCATCGTGGCTGAAGGGCTTGATCCGGCTGATTCCTCGGCTTTCGTGAGTCGAGGGCAGGTATTGCTCAGTATTGACGCTCGTTTCCTTAGCACCGAATGGGCCGGTGGATTCGTCGGTTGCATGGCTGGTTTCATGGCATAGAATCTGAGGAGTTTGAAAGGATGGTTCGTTACTGGTACTTCGGAGGACCATCCTTGGGACGGGTCGGAACCGGAAGGCTAGGGGCGTGTGGCGTTTCTTCCTCCGGTTGCACATGCGCGGTTTGTCTTGCTGGTCACCCTTCAAGTTGCTGTGTGCTGTTGCGTACCACTAGCGATGTCGGCATGATGATGTGCGGTTGGATCACGTCGTCGGTGGACAGCGCCTCGATCAGCATGCGTACGGCGGCCCTTGCCATGTCTTGGAGCGGCTGCCGTACGGTGGTCAGCGCCGGGCCAAGGAATGCGGCAGTCTGCACATCGTCGAATCCGACCACGGATAGATCCTCCGGAATACGTAACCCCAATTGCCTTGCCGCCTCGTAGACGCCCATGGCCTGCAGATCGCTGCCGGCGAAGATTGCGGTCGGACGATTTGGTCGTTTCAACAGGGAGATGGACTGTGCGTAACCGCCGGAAGTGGTGAAATCGCCTTCGGTGATAAGTTCGGGATCGGTTTCGATTCCATGTTCCGCAAGCGCTGATGTATATCCGTCCAGACGTGCTTTGGAACACATCATTTCCTCCGGTCCGGTGATGATGCCTATGCGGGTATGTCCGAGTGCGAGCAGATGCCTGGTGGCGATTACGCCTCCGGTCCAGTTGTCCGCTTGCACCGACAGCGTGTCTGGATCTGGATTACCGAATGGATCGAACAAGACGAAGGGAATACCTCTGGAATGCAGCTTGTTCCGTTCGATACGTGTCAGACTGGAGAAGACAAGAATGGCGCCATCTGTCTGCCGACGCAGCATGTTGTCAATCCAGGATGAGTCCGGGTGCTGGCGATTGCCGCCTTCGGTGGTGATGACGTTCAAATCATGCAACTTGGCTTCGCGAATGGCGCCACGGAGTACTTCAAGGGCCCAAACATTATCGAAATCTTGGAACACGATTTCGATAATTCGTTGGCTTTTCGTGCTTGTCGCTTTACGGGAATACCCATACCGTTTCAACACCGCGTTGATGGTTTGCCGCGTCTCTTCGGAAACGTCGGCTCTGCCGTTGAGCGCCTTGGATACGGTGGAAAGGGAATAACCGGTCTCTTTAGCTATGTCAGAGAGTCGTACCGTAGCTTTTTTTGCCGTATTTCGCATGAGTCACTCCTTCTTCATTTTCATCATATCCGAAAATGCGAACGAAAGTTTCGGTTTACGTTTTTCGAAACTTTCGATATGTTGGCAATGCTTAAAAACGTTGTAAAATCAACGAAAAATAGTTAGTTTTCTGATTTTACAAAAAACTTGACTTTGTGTGATTTGTTTCGGTAGTCTGTAGGTACAGCGAAAACGGAATGGAAATTTTCGAAGGGAGTCAAAGGCTGATTCTCTGTCTGCCAGGGAGCTGCGGCAGCATTCGTTGCGGTCATGCTTCCCGATTCGGCCCATTCGAGAGAAATCGTTCCTGTCGTTGCCATCATTTTGTCGATGATGATTTGGTCAATAAGGAGAAGACAATGAAGTTCAAAACCATTGCAGCTGCCACTCTTGCGGTGGCGACCATGTTGGGCATGGGTGCCTGCGGCCCCAGCGCTGGTGCCAAAGACGATAAGACCATTACGTTCTGGCATAACGCAACAGCTGGTGACGGCAAGCAGTATTGGGAGGATATGGCCAAAGCGTTCGAGAAGAAGACCGGTGTCAAGGTCCAGATCCAAGCCATCCAAAACGAGGATTTCGAAGGCAAGCTGACCACCGCTATGCAGGATCCCGCCTCCGGCCCGGATGTGTACATGACCCTTGGTGGAGCCAAGACCAAGGACATGATTGACGCCGGACAGGGCATGGACCTCACTGATAAGATCAGTGACACCGTCAAGAAGCAGATGTCTTCTGCGCTGGAGTCCATGTCCTATGACGGCAAGGTCTATGGTGTTCCAGTCACTGTGCAGCCTGGTGGCATCTGGTATTCCAAGGATCTGTTCAAGCAGGCTGGCATCGATGCCGCGCCGACCACCTTCAGCGAGCTGAAGACCGATGTACAGAAGCTTCGCAGCGCTGGCATCGATCCGATCGCACTCGGCGGCAAGGATGCTTGGCCGGTCGGTCACTGGTACTACTGGTTGTCCATGCGCGAATGCTCTCCGAAGGCCTACGCCAAGGGCGTCAATGACAAGGACTTCTCCGACTCCTGCTGGACCAAGGCCGGAGATGATCTGAAGGATTTGTTGGATGCGAATGCTTTTAACGAAGGATTCCTCACCACGACGGCCCAGCAGGGCGCCAGCTCATCCGCAGGTCTGCTGGCCAATCATAAGGCTGCGATGGAGCTCATGGGCACATGGGAGCCTGGAGTTCTCAAGGACCTGACTCCGGACAAGAAGCCAATGGCTGACCTTGGCTTCTTCGCCTTCCCGACCGTGGACGGAGGAAAAGGCGAGGAAGGTGCTTTGATGGGCGCTGTGACCGGTTTCGCTGTCAATCCCGAGGCTCCGGACGCTGCTGTTGATTTCGTCAATTTCATGGCTGAGAAATCAAATCAGGAGAAATACGCCACTGCGTTCAGCACCATTCCGGCTTCCGCCGAAGCTTACGATGCGGTTACCGATGAAAATCTTAAGAGCATCATCGAAGCTATGAAAAAGTCCGATGGCATGCAGCTGTGGATGGATACCGCTCTCGGCGGAAATATTGGCAACGCTCTTAATTCCGGAGTGGTGAATCTGCTTTCCGGACAGGGGACTTCGGCTGACATCGTCAAGGCGATGAAGGACGCAGCGGCCAAGGGCTGACAGTGAACATGGCTGGTTGACGGCCAAAGGAGGGTGGATAGACAGATATTCATCCACCCTCCTTCCTATTCGAGAAACGTATCTGGTAGTGGAGAAAACCATGTCAAGTACAAGCAAAGACGCGGTGACGCTGCGCGCTAAGCGGTCCAAGAAACCGTCCGATGGCAAAATGCGTCGTAATGTTGAGATTTTCGTACTGTCCGCACCTGCGATTCTTCTGTTCGTCTGCTTTGTGATTCTGCCTATCGTCTTGGGTGCTTATTACGGCTTCTATCAGTGGAAGGGCTACGGACTTCCCTCCAAGACAGGTAAATTCGTTGGTCTCCAGAACTACATCACAGCGCTTAAGGATCCCGCGTTCCAGGCGGCAATTCTGCATACCTTCGAGGTCGTGATCGGCTCGTTGGTCATCCAGGCTCCGCTCGCCATCCTGTTCGCATTGCTGCTGAACCAGAAGTTCAAGGGGCGTGGTCTCATCCGCACCCTCATCTTCGTGCCGTATGTCGTTTCCGAGGTCATCGTCGGCACAGGATGGAGCCTGTTGCTACAGAAGAAGGGCGCCATCAATGAGATTCTGGCCAACTTTGGCATCAATGGTCCCGATTGGCTGGCCGACCCGAAGATCGCTATTTGGACGCTGCTGTTGCTGATCAGCTGGAAATACGTCGGTTTCGCCGTAATTCTGATGCTCGCCGGCATGCAATCCATTCCCGAGGAACTGTATGAAGCAGCCAAGGTGGATGGGGCGAGTTTCTGGCAGATGCAGAAAAGCATCACGTTGCCGTTGCTTGCTCCGACGTTGCGGATCTGGGTGTTCCTTTCCATGATTGGCTCTCTGCAGCTTTTCGATCTGGTCTATATCGTGTGGGGCAAGTATGTGTCGACCACCGCTGGTGTGTCCACCATGGCCACCTACATGGTGCGTGAAGGTCGTGGAGCCGGCAACTATGGCTATGGTTCCGCCGTTGCTCTGATCATCTTCGTGATCTCTTTGATCATCGCACTCGTCTATCAGAAGTTCGTGCTGAACCGTGACTTGGACGGTGCTGTTACTGAACAGAAAGAAGCCAAGAAGCGTGCCAGGAAGCGCGCAAAGGAAGCGCAGCATCGTGAGGTTGCTGCCCTGGCAAGTGAGGTGAAGTGATGACTGCCGCAACAATCGCAGGACATTCCAACAAAAGCGAGTACAGCAAGAAGAATGGTTACCGTAAGTCGTCCAAGACGCCATGGGGCAACCCAATCGTCTACTTCTTCTCCCTGGTGCTTGTGGCCATCTGCATCACTCCGGTGTTGTACATTATCTTCGGTGGTTTCCGTACCAATTCGCAGATCACCAACCATCCGTCCGGGATGCCGAACCCATGGGTCCCCGACAACTACAAGACGGTCTTCGAAAGTGATATTTTCTGGACGGAACTGAAGAATTCTACCATCGTGGGTATCGCCACCATGGTAGGCGTCGTGGTGCTTAGCATCATGGTGAGCTTTGTCATCGCCCGATACAAATTCCGCTATGCGCCGCTTATGTACGCGTTGTTCTCTGCTGGTCTCATGTTCCCGATGACCGTTGGCATTACACCTTTGTATCTGCTGATTCGCAATCTGGGTCTGGCCAACTCCCTGTGGGGTCTGATCCTTCCGCAAATTGCCTTCGGACTTCCTCAGACCATCATCATCTTGGTGCCGTTCCTACAGTCGATTCCTAATGAGCTTGAGGAGGCCTGTCTTCTCGATGGATGCTCCCGCCTTGGCTTCTTCTGGCGCATGGTCATTCCGCTGTCCATGCCTGGCGTGGCCACCACTGGAATCCTTACCTTCGTGGGAAGCTGGAATGCCTACATGCTGCCGCTGTTCGTGCTCAGTGATTCCAACAAGTACACATTGCCGCTTGGCGTACAGATGTTCAGCTCTGAACACTCCGTTGACACCGCACAGGTGTTGGCCTTCACCTCTCTGGCTATGATTCCGGCCCTGATCTGTTTCACCATCTTCCAGAAGAAGATCGTCGGCGGCCTGACAGGTGCGGTCAAGGGCTGACGGAATGTGACAACCCACGCCCGGAAGATGTTCCTTTCCGTCTTCCGGGCTTCATCTCTTATGCAAGAGGTACATTATGAAGATTTCCAACCCGGTGCTCACCGGTTTTCATGCCGATCCTTCAATGATTCGCGTCGGTGACACTTATTACATTGCCAATTCCACTTTCGAATGGTTCCCAGGCGTTCGCCTGCATGAGTCCAAGGACCTGGTGCATTGGAACATTCTTCCAAGCCCGTTGAGCCGGTCCAGCCAGCTTGATATGAGAGGAAACCCCTCTTCGGGAGGCATCTGGGCTCCTGACCTAAGCTATGCGGATGGCAGGTTCTGGCTGATCTACACTGATGTCAAGGTGGTCAATGGTGCATTCAAGGATTGCACTAATTATTTGGTCACCGCCGAGGACATCCACGGGCCATGGAGCGAGCCGGTTCGCATCAACGGGGTCGGTTTTGACGCCAGCCTGTTCCATGACGACGACGGCCGCAAATACTTGGTGCAGCAGACATGGGATTTCCGTGAATACCACCACCAGTTCGACGGTATCACATTGACGGAATTCGACGTCGACACCATGAAGCTCAAGCCAGAAACGGCCCGCACCATCTGGGATGGCACCTCGGTGAAGATCACCGAAGGTCCCCACCTATACAAGAAGGATGGTTGGTACTACCTGTTTGCCGCAGAAGGCGGCACGGTGTATGAGCATCAGGAATCTGTGGCGCGTTCCCGTACCCTTGACGAATGCTCCTTCGAAGTTATGCCGAATGGCCCGTTCATCGGTAACTTCGACACTCCTGACACCTATTTGCAGAAGCAGGGCCATGGAGCGTTGGTGGACACCCCGTCCGGCGAGTGGTATTACGCCTCCCTATGCGGTCGTCCGTGGCGTCATGATACCGAACCGGCCCATGGCACCCGCGGATGGTGCACACTCGGACGCGAGACCTCCATCCAGAAAGTCGAATGGGATGAGGACGGTTGGCCGCGCGTGGTCGGAGGCCATGGCGGACAGCGTTACGTCGACGCTCCGAAAGACGCCATCGAGACCGTTGCCCCAGCGACGCGCGACGAGCGCGACGAGTTCGAATCCGACGAACTCGGACCGAATTGGAACACCCTGCGCGTCCCGTTCACCGACGCCATGGGCACGGTGGGCGACGGCAAACTGGCATTGCGTGGTCAGGGCTCGCTGTGCAACCTGTTTGACCTGTCCCTTGTGGCTCGTCGCTGGCAGGCATTCGATTTCGACGCCGAAACCAAGGTGCGTTTCGATCCGAAGAACTACATGCAGATGGCAGGCCTGACCAACTATTACGATGACCTGTGCTGGTCATGGGCGTTCGTCACTTGGGATGAGAAACGACATGCAAGGGTCATCGAAGTGGCTCAGAACGATTTCAACCAATACACGTCGTTCCTCAAGGATGACGCCATCGTGGTGCCCGAAGACGCCGAAGCGGTATGGCTGCGCACCAAGGTCCGCACGGAATACTATTCCTACGAATATTCCTTCGACGGTGAGCGCTTCACCGAGATTCCGGTGAAGCTCGATGCGAAGATTCTGTCCGATGACTATGTGAACCAGCGCTATGGCGGCTTCTTCACCGGCGCGTTCGTGGGTCTCGCCTGTGTTGATCTGTCTGGCTATGACGCGAAAGCCGAATTCGACTATTTCGATTATCGGGAGCTTCCCGACAACCGGTAGTCGATGCCGACGGGCGGCGATTCGCCGCATTCCTGCCGCCCGTCGGTTATTTGGTGAAATGAACGCAGACTCAATGGGGAGAATGCTGAGATGACTTTGCGATTGCCGAAACTACTTGACGACGGCTGCGTGCTGCAAGCCGGTGTGGACATGCATATTTGGGGCACCGGCGATCCCGGACGCATCGTATTGACACGGCTTGCTGACGAGCGGCATATGGTGCAGGTGAAAGACGACGGAACTTGGAACGCGCCGTATGGTCCGATCGAAGCTGGAGGGCCGTACGAGCTGACCATATGCTACGAGGACGGAGCGGAGCGTATCTCACGGCAGTGCTATGCGGGAGAGGTGTTCCTGTGCTCCGGGCAGTCGAATATGGAACTGCCTATGGCTTGGGTGCGCGCCGACTATCCACAGGAGTGGGACCGTGATCCCGATCCATTGCTGCGGCAGTACAAAGTGATTCCCGATTACGATTTCAAAGGTCCTCGCGACGATCACGACCGTGCGTTCTGGCAGGGCTGCGATGCGGATACGCTTGATGATTTCTCAGCGCTCGCATATTTTTTCGGTCGCAGGATCCGCCAGTGGCTCGGTGTGCCCGTTGGTCTGTTGAACATTTCATTGGGCGGCTCTCCGATCGAATCCTGGATGGACATTGACACATTACGAGCGTTCCCCGAAGCGCTCGCCAGTCTTGAACCGTACCTTGGCGATGGTGTGGCGTCGAAAAGAAGCTTCGATTCCGTTGCCGAGCGGGACCGGTGGTACCAGGCGCTTGGATACGAGGCTGTGGCCGATGCCCACCATGAATGGCTGCCATTGATCGCGTGGGACTGTCCGGAATCCAAGAACATCGAGCCGCGCGACGTGGCATGGCATGACATACGCCTGCCTGGATGGTACAAGGATCGCGGACTTGCCGGTTTCCGCGGCGAGATTACCATGAGAAAAACCGTGTTCCTGCCTCCGTCGGATGCGGGGAAGCCCGCCCTACTGCGTCTGGGCACCATGAATGATGCCGACCATACGTGGGTCAACGGTGTGTTGGTCGGTGGGCGAAGCAATGTGTATGAGCCGCGGGACTATCCGGTCGCAGCCGGCGTGCTGCGCGCCGGCGCGAACGAAATCCGCATGCGTCTGGTCGTTGAACGGCCCGGCGGCCGTGTGACGCCCGGCAAACGGATGACACTGACCATCGGAGACGATATCTTCGACCTGTCCGGCATTTGGCAGTATGCCGTGACCGCCGAAGCCGACCGCGATTGCCCATTCGAGGATTTCGTCAGATGGAAGCCGACCGGCCTGTACAACGCCATGCTCGCCCCGTGTTTTCCATATGCGGTGCGGGCCGTGCTGTGGTATCAGGGCGAATCGAATACCGGCGACTACGCCATGCGTTATGGCGATGAGCTGAAAGCCATGATTGAATTGTGGCGTGGCAAGTGGCATCAGCCGGATATGCCATTCCTGATCGTCCAGCTTCCGAAATTCGGCATCGACGCCATCGAGGATGGTGGTTGGCCGCTTATTCGAGAACAGGAATGGAGAGTGGCGGACGAACTTGAACACGTGGCTGCGGTGGTGACGCTTGATGCCGGTGAAAGCAATGATTTGCATCCTCATGATAAGAAAACCATCGCGGATCGTGCATTCAATGTCGCGATGGATTTTGTGTATGGCCAGCAGGCTCAGCCTCAGCCGGTTGTTGAAACCGCAGAGGCGGACGATGGATTGTTGAGGATGCACTGCGTGTGGCGGAATTCCATGGGCGAACAGATGCAATCGCAGAATCGCCATCTGATGACGTTGGATGGTGACGTTCCGCGAGAAATTGATTTCCTGTGGCACGACTGCGCCACTTCGGTGCGGGCTGAGGCATGGCTGGATGGTTGCGATATTGTGGCGCGCATACCGTCGCGCATGCCGGACGAGGTGCGGTATGCGTGGAGCAACAGCCCGGAATCCGGTCTCATCTGCGACGGGGACGGTGTTCTGCTTCCGCCGTTTCATCTGCCGTTGCCCATGGTTGATTAGGAGCAGTCATGCGCAGACAAGTCATGATTCGTCAAGGATGTGTCGACGGATTCTCCGATGCGGATCCTGTGATCACCGTGTTTCGGGGCATTCCATATGCCAAGCCGCCTGTTGATGAGTTACGCTGGCGTGAGCCACAACCTGCTGAAGCGTGGGATGGCGTGCTCGAAGCCGGTGATTTCGCGCCGATGCCGATGCAGCCGCTGCCCGGCTCGGATGAGTTCTACGGCAGGGAATGGCAGATTGACGCTGACACTCCGATGGCTGAGGATTGTCTGTATCTGAATATCTGGACGCCGGCCTTGCGTGGATGCGGCAGTGGTTCCGAGATTCGTACGGATTCCCGTTGCGATGGGCATGGGCTGCCTGTGATGGTATGGCTTTACGGTGGAGCGTTTCAGACTGGATCTACCTGTGAGAAGGAGTTCAATGGAGAGCAGCTGGCCCGTCAGGGCGTGGTGGTGGTCTCCATTGCTTATCGGTTGAATGTGTTTGGTTTTTTCGCGCATGCCATGTTGGAAAAGGAAGCGGTTGATGGACGGCCTTGTGCGAATTTCGGATTTCTTGACCAGCGGATGGGCATTCAGTGGGTAAAGGACAATATTGCCTTGTTTGGTGGCGATCCTGCGAACATTACCGTGTTCGGCCAGTCCGCAGGGGCCGCAAGCGCGTTGGCGCAAAGTGTCTCGCCGATGAACGATGGTCTGTTCCAACGCGTCATCATGCAGTCTGGAGGTGGAACTGGTCTGTTCAATCGCCATCTGTGGTCTCTTGAGGATGCGCAGCGAAATGGAGCGCGTTTTTTGAAGTATCTGGAAGTTGAATCGATTGCCGAGGCGCGTTCTGTTCCTGCGACTGATCTGCTGGAGGCGGCGGTGACTTTTCCTGCTTGCGATTGGTCTGGGCAGGGTGATGATGTCGTATGGGCTCCGATGACTAATTGGATTCCCTGCGTCGATGGGACATTCCTTGTCGAGCAATACCGTGATGCGCTTATTGCGGGACATCGCGTTCCGTGTGATTTGTTGGTGGGGAACACGACCGGCGAGTTCATGGTTCCGGGCCCTGATGGCACTCCGTATCCGGAGGGTGAATGCGGCAATCTGGATATGATCGATGCATGGGTGTCAGGCGGCGGCTCGGAACCATACAGATATCGATTCGATGTGGATATGCCGGGGGATGATGCCGGTGCGTTTCATTCGTCCGATTTATGGTTTTCGTTCGGGACGCTCCCTGCGAGCTGGCGGCCGTTTCGAGGCTGGCATTACGATTTGTCCCATGCGATGAATCGATATTGGGTGAATTTCGCGGCGACAGGTGATCCGAACGGTTCCGGATTGCCTGAGTGGACGGCATGCGGACCTGATGGTCAACGATATATGCTGTTCGGTGGATGCCACGATACGCCGGGTAACGTTTCATGCGTCATGGTCAAGTAAGTGAATATAGTATGGTGTGAGCGTTCACTATAGTGCGGTGGAATGTGATGAAGGAGACGGATATGACGCAGGAGACGGAAGCGCTGATCGCGTCCGACGAGGATCTGACCAAACTGTTCGCCGGCAAGCCGACGCAATATCGCAAATCGAAGTCGCTGCCGAAATTCACAGGCGAGGCCATGCGCGCCTGCGCGAAGATCAACCGCATCTTCTTCGATGATCCGGACGAGGCGTACCGTTTGTTTCACGAGCTGGTCCCGGACGCGGGCGAGGGCGTGCAGTTCACGCCGCCGTTCAATGTCGATTATGGTATCGGATTGACCATTGGCCGCGGCACCTTCCTCAACAAGGATTTCATGGTGTGCGGCGGCGGATATGTGACGCTCGGTGAGGATTGTCTGATCGGTCCGCGCTGCACCATCGCCACACCCAACCATGCCAAGGACGCTGCCACCCGCCTGGCGGGCTGGGAGCATGCCAGTGCCGTGACCATCGGTGATAACGTGTGGTTCGGCGCCAATGTGACGGTCACGCCGGGGGTGACCATCGGGTCGAATTCCATCATCGGCGCCGGGTCCGTGGTGACACGTGACATTCCGGAGAACGTCATAGCCGTGGGCAATCCAGCGCATGTGATTCGTGAGATTCCCGAACATGACCCTGCCTTCGCCGATGTGGAAGGTTTGCTGTAGTTTTGCAAACGTTTCATAGGGGGTGTTGACGGCAAATCGATTTCTCCAGCCATGCGATGCAGGTGAGCGCGTAAAGCCTTATACGGAAGCTGTCGTTCATATTGTCGTTTCTATGAGTATGGTTCATGAATCAGCATAGGGCCGGGAAGCCCCATTGTTGGGAAGCTTCCCGGCCCTATGCCTGAATTCCTGCGGTGATGGATCAGCCGCGGGCCTTGGCGTAGGCTTCGTATACGGCTTCGGTCGGTTCGCCGGTCTCCACGCCGTCGATGGTGAGTTGCCATGCCGGAGGCTCGGTTTCGCCGGACAGCACCCAGGCGGCCTGGCGGGCCGCGCCGATGGCCACGTATTCGTCGGTGGCGGGTCGGGTCACGTCCATGCCCAGAATGCTTGGTGCCAGCGTGCGGATAGCTTCGGACTTCGCGCCGCCGCCGATGAGCAGAATGCGCGTGATGCTTGCGCCGAGCGATCGGATCAGTTCCAGGCAGTCGCGCTGGGAACACAGCAGACCTTCGACGAAGGCGCGGGCCAGGTTCTCGCGTGTGGTGTTGGCCAGAGTCATGCCGGAGAAGGTGGCGGTGGCATTCGGGCGGTTCGGCGTGCGTTCGCCGTCGAAGTACGGCACCAGGGTGATGCCGTTGGCGCCGGGCTTGGAGGCGAAGGCCAGCTTGGCCAGTTCGTCGTAATCCACGCCGAGGGCGGCGCGGCCGGCGTCGAGGATGCGCGAACCGTTGATGGTGCAGGCCAGCGGCAGGTAGTGCCCGGTGCAGTCGGCGAAGCCGGATACGGCGCCGGTCAGGTCGTAGGTTGGGTTCTCGGAGATGGCTGCGGCCACGCCGGAGGTGCCCAGGGAAATGGACACGTCGCCGACGGCCATGCCCAGTCCCAGCGATGCCATGGCGTTGTCGCCGCCGCCGGGGGCGAGCAGGCAGCCGCCTTCGACGTTCTTGCCGGCGATGGCCGGATCGGCCTTGACGGGGGCGGCGTCGCGCGGCCCCAGCACGGTGGGCAGCACGATGGCCTCGGCGTGCGATTGCGCGGCTTCGGCGCCTTCCGCGGCCTCGAGCACCATGGCGATCAGGTCGCGGCGGTATTCGTTCGACGCGGCATCGTAGTAGATGGTGCCGGAGGCGTCGGAGCGGTCGGTGAACAGGGCTTCAAGATGGGCGTCCTCGCCTTCGGCGACCGGGCCGTAACCGGCGATGCGCCAGCTCAGCCAGTCATGAGGTAGGCAGATGGCGGCGATTTTCTTGGCGTTTTCGGGCTCGTTCTCGGCCACCCATGCCACCTTGGTCAGCGTGTAGGAGGCGACGGGGGAGGAGCCTACGGCCTTGACCCAACGCTGCTTGCCTCGGGCGATTGGGTCTTCCGGCTCGCCGTTTTGTGCGGGCGCTGCGCCGAGCTTTTCGATCAGAGCCGCAGCCTGGGGCGCCGAACTGGTGTCGTTCCACAGCATCGCATCGCGGATCACATTGCCTTGGTTGTCGAGGATCACCATGCCGTGCTGCTGGCCGCCGACGGCCAGCGCGGATACGTCGTCCAGGCCGCCGGCCTGCTCGGCGGCCTCTTGGAATGCGCTCCACCAGTATGAGGGGTCGACGGATGTGCCGTTCGGGTGTTTGGCCTGCCCGAAGCGGACGAGCTCGCCGGTTTCGGCGTCCGTCACGCGTACCTTGCAGGACTGCGTCGATGTGTCGACGCCTGCAACCAGAGTCCTTGCCATGGTTTGTGTTGCCTCCTTGCATGTGCCGTTCGCCGGTGGCGCACGGTTAATAGTTAGATGAATAAACTATACTATAGTAGTGTAGCACCAGGAAAGGCTCCGGAACATCGGTTCGGGGAATTCATGCTGATGCGGCAACACGGCAAACAGGGCAGGGACGGGAACGGCTATGGCATCTCTTCGCAGGATCAATCAGGACGATCTGCGCAATCACAATCTTTCGGTGGTGATCGACACGCTACTGCGTGCCTCCGGGCCGATGAGCCGAGCGGATCTTGCCAAGGAGACCGGGCTGACCAAGGCGACGATGTCGTTGCTGGTGTCGCTGCTGATCGATGCGGGCGTCGTCAAGGAGGGTGAGCCGCAGAACTCGGCCAGCTATGGGCGCCCGTCCACGCCGTTGATGCTGGGAGGCGGCAAGGTGTGCGGCATCGGCATGCAGGTCAACACCGACGGCTATGGATGCATGGCTTTGGACATCAACCACGACATACTCAGGCACGAATGGGTGGATGCCGACATGAGCGGCGTCGAGCCGGACGTCGTATTCGGCAAGCTTGACGCCATGGCCAAGGCGATGGCTGAGGATCTGGAATCGAAACGATGCATCATCGCGGGCGTCTCGTGTGCGCTGCCGGGCTTGGTCACCTCCGACAAGAGGCTGCTCATGGCCCGCAATCTCGGTTGGGAGAATGTCGATCTGACCACGTTCGACGTTATGCGAGGGTATGACGTTACCCCGTGCAATGAGGCGAAGCTGGCCGCCATCGCGCAGATTCCGGGATATGCCTGTGCGCGTGCGGACGTGTTCGATGGCGTGGATTGCGCCGACTCCTTCCTGTATCTGTCGTGCGATATCGGCATCGGCGGCGCGATCGTCCGTGACGGTGAGATCGTGTCGGGAAGCCACGGTTTCGCCGGTGAGATCGGTCACGTGTCGGTGTCTTTGGACGGTCCGCTGTGCGGATGCGGACGACGCGGATGTTTGGAAACGTATGCTGGCCGTCGCGCGCTGGTCGAGGCTTCCGGAGTGGCCGAAAAGAATGCGGCTTCGAGCGGTGAGGCACTGGAGCGTCTGTTGGACGCATGGCATTCCCATGATGTGCGGACCGTGGAGGCCGTCGGACGGGCCATCGACGCGCTGGCCTCGGCCATCGGCTCCGCACTGAATCTGGCCGATGTCGATACCGTGCTGCTGGGCGGTTGGTGGACCGATTTCGGGCCGTTCTTCTACGAAACGCTCGAAAACCGTTTGGAATCGCAGGTCTTGGGGGCGTCGGACATGCAGGTGAGCGTGTCCATCCCGTTGGTGGCCGACCATCCGGCGTTGTACGGTGCCGCGGAAGTCGGCTTGCGCAAATTCATCGACAATCCGCTGACGTTCATCACCGACAAAGCATGATTCCTGAGCGCCGCCGCAACGTCACTCGTGCGCATTGACATATTGCGGATTCTCCACTTTGCCCGTTCCGCCATACCGTTTGAAGCCCCACAGCAGAATGAGGGATTTCGCATACGCCACCCAGGCGATGCCGAAGAGAATGGCGAGAACGCGTATGAACGGTACGAAATATGACAGGCCGGCCGCGAGTACGTCGATGATGACGAGGACGAGCGAGCAGGGGAAGGCTCGCCAGGGGAACATCGCCGATAGCGAGAAGAGCCTGCCGGTGGTGTTGGCGAAGCGTGCCTGCAACGGTGCGACGTATTCGGCGAACAGCGCCACGACCACGGCGGCGATGACCAGAAGGATCAGCGGTATGTAGGAGGCGTTGGTATCCCACGCCTTCCAGAACGACAGGCCGAAGAGGATGGCGGTGGCGAGGATGGCGACGAGCACCCAGGCCGCAAGTCCCTGTTTGAACTCGCGTTTGAAGCGGGTGAGATATTCCTTGACGAGGCGGATGTCGTCATGCTCGTCATAGGCGAACATTGTGGAATACAATGCCGCGCGTGCCGGGCCGATGGTGACGTTTGGGATCAGCGTGATGAGGTAGACCAGATTAAGCCCGACGAAACGCAGCAGGGTGTCCATGAAACGCCAGAAGGGCGCGTTGATGTTGAACCGCATGAATCCTCCTCGATGATGTGTTCGGCTATTGCCGATAGTACTGTGCCGTATTGTGCGACACGCCCTATTTATAAGATTATAAATAGCTCTCCAAGAGCACTTAGTTTGTTGGAATAACAATACTTTAGCGCCGATGCGGCAAGGGTTTTGCGGCCACTGCCGTCGCTGCAGGAAGCCGCTGAAATGGACGGCGCCGGCACGCTGACCGTGTTCACCCGCATCATCCTGCCGATGTGCACGCCGATTCTGGCGACCGTGGGCATCTTCTCGGCCGTGAACCAGTGGAACTCTTTCCAGGACACCCTGATTTACATGACCGATTCGAAGCTCTACTCGCTGCAGTACCTGCTGTACACCTACATCAACCAAGCGTCCGCACTGGCGAATGCGGCCAAGGCGAATTCGGCGAATGTCGCCGCTCTGGCAAGCGCCGCGACGCCGACCTCGATCCGTATGACGGTTTCCGTCATCGTGGTGCTGCCGATCATGTTCACCTACCCGTTCTTCCAGCGCTTCTTCGTCAAGGGCATGATGCTGGGCGCGGTTAAAGGCTGATTAACAACACAACGATTCTTTTCCCCATAACTGAATATCAGAAGAAGGAATACAAGGAGGTTTCCGCATAGAACTGAAGAAAATCACCACCCGCGCGATTGCGGCTGGCGTTGCGGCTGCTACGCTGCTGTCGCTCGCGGCCTGCGGCAGCGGCAGCAACAGTGCCGACACCAAGGACGACGGTTCCGAAATGACCGTCGAGGTCTTCGACTCGCTGGCCAGCAGCCAGGGTCTGCAAAAGAGCGGCTGGTTCGCCAAGATCGTCAAAGACAAGTTCAACATCAAGCTGAACATCATCGCGCCGAACGTGTCCGGCGGCGATACCGTGTTCGATACTCGCTCCGCTTCCGGCAACCTTGGCGATCTGGTGATTGTCGGTACCGGCAACGGGCGTCTGAACAAGCTGGTCAAGGCCAAGCTCATCGAAGACATGACCCCGTACTACTCCAGCATGAAGAATGTCAAGAAGTACGATTCCGCGGTCAAGTCCATCGCCAAGCAGGCCGGCAAGGATGGCGTGTGGGGTGTTCCTCAGGGTGTCTCCTCCCAGTCTCCGACCGACCCGAGCGAAGGCAACGAGTCGGCTGCCGCACCGTACATCCGCTGGGATATCTACAAGGAGATCGGCTACCCGCAGATCAAGGATCTCGACGGTCTGCTCAATGTGCTTAAGCAGATGCAGGACAGGGCTCGCCAGGATACCGGCAAGGACGACATCTACGCCATGTCACTGTTCAAGGATCGGGACGGCGATGTGATGCAGAACGCCGCATCCATCTGCAGCTGGTTCGGCTACACCAACCAGGGTTCCGTGTTCATCTCCGCCGACGGTAAGGACGTGCAGCCCGCCACCAAGGAGGGCGGCATCTACCAGCAGGCCCTGGAGTTCCTGAACAAGGCCGAATCCATGGGGCTGGTCGATCCTGATTCCACCACCCAGGACTGGGATACCATGCGGACCAAGGTCACCAACGGCAAGACCATGCTGTCCATCTGGAGCTGGCTGGGCAAGCCGCGTATGAACTCCGACGAGAACAAGGCCAAAGGCGTCGGCTTCATGCTGGCTCCGCTTGAGAACATGAAGGTCTATTCCGACGGCTTCCAGCCTGACGGTGATGGCGCCACCATCGTGGCCATCGGCTCCAAGGCCAAGAACAAGGCCCGTCTGGCCAAGTTCATCGACTGGATGTATTCTCCGGAAGGCATCTACGCCTCTTCCTCCAACTCCGGTGGCGCCGCCTGCCCGAAGGATCTGGGCTGCTTCACCACCGACAAGGACGGCAAGAACCCGACCCTGACCAAGTTCGGCCAGCAGGCCATGACCGGCGACCACGCCAACCTGAAGGTCTCCGCCAAGCTTGGCGGCTCCAGCTACGATGACGGCTACTCTAAGCTGAACTTCAAGGCCGTGTCTCAGAACGACATCGACCCGAACACCGGCGAGGCCTACAACCCGCTGCTGTGGAAGTCCAACCAGGATGAGACCGAGCTGTTCAAGGATTGGTCCGCCCACATGGAGAACGCCACCAACGACATCGACTATCTGCAGAAGGCAGGCAAGCTCTCCATCGCAGCCGGTGCGTCCTACACCACTCCACAGGAGGATTCCACGGTTTCCGCCACCCGCAGCTCCGTCAAGTCCGAAACGGTGAACGCCTCTTGGCAGGCCATCACCGCTGCGGGCAAGTTCGAGAAGACCCTTGACGAAGCCCGCACCAAGATCGACAACCTCGGCTACAAGGAAGTCCTCAAGGTCGACCAGCAGAACGCCAAGGACCTGATCCAGGCCCGCAAGGACATCGTCAAGCAGGCCAAGTAATTCCTGGCGTTCCGGCTGGAGCGTTTTCGCTTCGGCCGGAACGCCTCGCCTAATCACATAACCAACAAGGGGCGTCGGACTCTTCGAACCGGGCCGACGCCCCGCAACTCTTCCGGTTCCGCATATTCCGACGGACGTCGTCGTCTCCTTCTTGCCTGTCGGAACTTTTCCGCTTTTTCCATGTCCACTTTCCTCCATGCTTTCGTGAGGAGCGCGTTCGATGATGAATCTCCACACCGTCGAATCGCAATGAAACGAAAGAAAAACGCATGACCGTAATTACTGAAGCCAACAAAACCAAAGCCAGGGAACTGACGGCGCAACTCACGCTGGACGAGAAAATCGCCATTGTGCACGCCGCAGGCCTGTTCCGCAACGGCAACGCCGAACGACTGGGCATTCCGCCGCTCAGGATGGATGATGGTCCGATGGGCGTGCGCGCCGAACTGCATAACGACAATTGGGCGCCGCTGTACAACACCCGTGACTATGTGACCTACCTGCCGTCCGGCTCGGCGGTCGCCTCCACATGGAACCCCGACCTGGCCCGCATGACCGGTGAAGTATTGGGGGAGGAAGCCCGAGGCCGAGGCAAGGACGTGATTCTCGGCCCTTCCATCAACATCAAACGCAGTCCGTTGTGCGGACGCAATTTCGAATACATGAGCGAGGATCCGGTCCTGACCGCCGCGCAAGGTGTGGCCTACATCCAAGGCGTGCAGGAATCCGACGTGGCCGCCTGCGCGAAACATTACGCGGTCAACAGCCAGGAAACCGACCGATTGGACGTTGACGAGACCGTAAGCGAGCGGGCATTACGCGAAATCTACCTGCCGGCCTTCGAAGCGGCGGTACAAGACGGCGGCGTGCTCTCCGTCATGGGCGCCTACAATCTCGTCAACGGCACCAAATGCTGCGAACACAAGCAGCTGCTCGACGACATCCTGCGCGACGAATACGGTTTCGACGGTTTCGTCGTTTCCGACTGGAGCGCGGTGCGCGACACCAAAGCCAGCGCCGAAGTCGGCATGGATATCGAACTGTCCGTCACGCCGAATTTCGACGATTACTACTTCGCCAACCCGCTGAAGAAAGCCGTGGAAGACGGCGACGTCAAGGAAAGCGACGTCGACGGGAAAGTCGAACGCGTGATCGCCGTCATGGACGCGCTGCACATGCTCGGCGACGCGCACGCAAGCCGCAAACCAGGCCGTTACGCGACGCTCGACCACGCGGCGAAGGCATTGGACATCGCCCGCGAATCCATCGTGCTGCTGAAAAACGACGCGCACCTGCTGCCGCTCGACGAACGCAACATGACCCGTCTGCTGGTCATCGGTGCCAACGCCGACCGCATCCACTCCAACGGCGGCGGCTCGGCCGTCATCAAAGCGCTGCACGAAGTATCCCCGCTGCTCGGCCTCAACGGCGAGCTCGGCGGCAACGTCGAAATCGAATACGCGCTCGGCTACGACGCCAAACAGATCAACCAGGACGAAAGCTGGCAGGAGGAAAGCCTTGAGAATTCCAAGGGTTCCGATGCCAAAGACGTGAATCGCGCGCGCGAACTGCGTGACGAGGCCGTGGCAAAAGCCCGCGCGTACGCGGCCGCCGGAGATCCGGTGGTCTTCATCGGCGGACTCGACCACGAACATGATCTGGAAGGCCGCGACCGCACCGACATGCGCCTGCCGTAGGGCCAGGACGAGCTCATCGAAGCGCTCAACAAGGCGTGGTGCGTCAATTTCTGGAGCCACACCATCTACGATTGGGGCGACGTGGTGCCCGCCCGTCGGCTACGGCGACGGCATCAGCGACGCCAAATGCGTGGTGTCCGGGCTGCAGATGGACTATCGCCGCTTCCAAAGCCAGGCGCAGTTGGCCTGCTATACGAACGAGCGCGACGCGATCCGCGAATACGACGCGACCACGCCGATCACCACGAACCTCATGGGCACGTTCAAGGATCTCGACTACTTCGAGTGGGCCAAGGAGATGGACGTGGTCAGCTGGGACAACTATCCGGGCATGGACACCCCGCCGAGCTTCACCGCCATGTGCCACGACCTGATGCGCGGCATCGGCGGCAACAAGCCGTTCATGCTGATGGAGCAGACCCCGAACCAGCAGAACTGGTTCCCGTTCTGCAAGGTCAAGCAGCCGGGGGAAGTGCGTAAGCTCAGCTGGCAGGCCGTGGCCCATGGCGCCGACACCGTGCGGTTCTTCCAGATGAAGCAGTCCCTTGGCGGCTGCGAGCGATTCCATGGCGCGGTCATCGCGCATGACGGCACCGAGGAGTCCCGCGTGTTCAAGGAGACCGCGGCCTTGGGTGAGGAACTGGACCGCATCGGCAGGCGGATCATGGGCTCGCGCATCGAATCCCGTGTAGCCATCATGTTCGACTGGCAGAGCTACTGGTCGCTTGAAGGCTGTGTCGGCCCGACCACCGGCTTCAACTATCCCAATGAGGTTCATCGCTTCTACCGTGCGTTGTGGCGTCGCAATGTGCCGGTGGATATGATCGCCAGCATCACGCCTCTTGCGCGGCTCAGCCAGTATGATCTGGCCATCGCCCCGGCGCTGATCACCGTGTTGCCTGGTGTGGCTGAAACGTTGGAAGCCTATGTGGCGGATGGTGGCACCTTCATCACCGGCTATATGGCCGGCATCCATGATGAGCATGATCTGGTGGTGCCAGGCGGCTACCCGGGCAAGCTGCGCAGGCTTATGGGCGTATGGGTCGAAGAGATCGATGCGCTTGCGCCGGGCGAAACCATCGAAGTGCATGGCGGCACGGTTGATGCCAAGGGCGAGATCGTGGCGAGCATTATTCATCGCGAAGGTGCCGAGCGTCTTGCTACGTACGGCGGCGACGAATTCTATGCTGGGCATTCCGCGCTCACCGTCAATGCGTATGGCAAGGGCAAAGCCTATTTTGTGGGCACTCCGTTGGACGAGACCGGCATGAGCGCGTTCATGGCTCCGATCATCAAGGAGCTGGATCTGAAGTCGCTTGATACCCCGGAGGATGTCAGCCTGTCCGTGCGCTATGGCGATGGCGGCACCCGCTACGCGTTCCTCATCAACAACAGCGCCGCCGACAAGCGTCTGTGCCTCAGCGAACTCAACGGTGGCACGGAGCTGCTGACCGGCACCGTCATCAACGATCTGATCGAGCTTAAGCCGTATGGCGTGGATGTGATTGCGTTGCGGTGATCGCAATGCTGTAGACCACGTTAGACGGAGCGGAACGACTCCACTCGACGAAGCCGAATATGAAGAAGGCCGATGCCCTTGATGGACATCGGCCTTCTTCGTCAGGAACCGGTGGTATGGCGCCGTTCCGCGTTCATCGGGTGGCTGCGATCACACCGCCGGTCATCATCACGCCTGCTTCTTCTTCAGCAGAATCGCGGCGCCTGCAATCAGTGCCACAGCCGCGGCGACCGCCATGCCGAGCACGGAGGAGCCGGTCGAAGGGGTGGACGTGACACCGGTCGGTGTTGTGGATGGCTTCGTGTCTGTGGCAGGCTTTGCCGGGGTCGTTGGCGTCGTCGGTTCAACAGCGTCCTTTTCGAACACAGCCTGGATGGAGACGCTGCCGTCAGGCATCTCGAAGGCGTTGTTCTCGATGGAGACGTTGCCCTTCAGCACGTTCCACTCTTTGAAGTGGTAGCCCTTGTTCGCGGTGGCCGTCAGCGTGACCTTGCTGCCCTTGGCCGCGCGCTCGACATCCGCGGAGGCGGAGCCGCCTTCGGTCGCGGAGACGTTCACGGCGTACTGCGTATTGCGCACGCGCCACAGCTGGGTACCGTAGAACGGGTTCGCGGTGCCGACCACCATGTAGTCGTCGGTGTCGCAGAAGATGCGCAGACCGTGGTTGAACGGGTCGCCGAAGCCGTTGTCGGTAACGGTGCCGACGGTCACGCCCTCATTCGCGGCGGAACGGTCGGTGATCTCGAACAGGTTGAAGCCGCGCTTGGACTTGGCCAGGTACGGCAGGGACTTGGCGTAGGCCTTGAGGTTGGCCTTGCTGGTCAGCTTGACCAGCATCTCGTACAGGCCCTTGAACTTGTCGGGAATGATGTCGGCGATGCTGAAGAACGCGTCCGTGACTTCGCCGTAGTTGTTGGCGAAATCGGCGGAGCCCTTGTCGGACAGCTGGGAGCCGAGGTTGTCCAGCTCGTTGTTGATGTCGAAGAGCTGCGAGGCCTCATCGGAGGAGCCGGAGGCTGCCAGGCTGCCCGGAACGATGCTGCCGTCCTTGATGCCGTCGACCAGTTCCTTGGTCTGGGCGGCGGTCAGGCTGATCGGCTTGGCGGACGAGACGGACTTGGCGTCGGTGGTCTGCGGCTGCGCGGCGGAGGCGTCCTTGCCGGCCTGGATGCGGGCCCAGTCGACCAGCGCCTCCGGATTGTCGGTGGACGGCATGGTCTGGGTGGTCACCTTGGCGTTCTGATCGTTGCTCTGCGTGGCGATGGCGGAAGCCGGGTCGGTCGGGCCCATGCCCCACAGCAGGCGCAGGAACACGCGCAGGTAGTGGACGGTGTTGTTCCAATCCTTCTCGTTCATGTTGAGAATGTCACCGTTGGTGAACTGTGCGATCGGTTCCAGCAAGGTGGTGGTGTTCATGGTGGACAGGTACATCTTGCCCTCGTGAACGGTGGTCTGCCAGGTGTATTGGTTCATGTGGTTGTCGTAGCCGCTGCCCAGACCGGTGGAACCGCCCTTCGGGAAGGTGTCGTTCTTGTCGCCCACGAGCATCTCGACGTTCTCGTTCTTGTCCATGCGGTATAGGTTGACGGACTGTTCGAGGTTGGTGGCTTGGGTTACGAAGTTGCTTTTGGTGACGAAGCCCTGCAGTGCGCTGGACACGTCGTTGTAGTCGCCGATGTACAAGTGGTCGCCGTAGACCTGCAGGGTGCAGGCGCCGGCGCTCACACGGCTTTTGTCAAGACCGTAGTAGTACTTGGCGCCCTTGGCGGTGTCGCCTACGAGCGGACGCCAGGTCCAATCGGCCTTGTTGGTGGAATCGCCCTTGTTCTCGCCCACGTAAATGGCGAAGGAGCGCATGGTTCCGGTCTCTTCGTTCAGGGTGCTGGTGTCGCCGGTGCAGACCACGACGTACAGCTTGCCGTTGAACTCCTGCACCTGATAGATACCGCCGCCGCCGTTGACATCCTGTCGGTGGATGGCGGGCAGGTTGTCGAAGCTCGCCATGTCGGCGATCACTTTGTAGGAGTTCGGATCGGACGGGGTCTTGGATGCCACAAGCAGCGCCTTGCCCTTGCCGTCCGCGGTCGGCTTGAGGTCGCCGGCGATCAGCGTATTGCCGAAGGAGCCGATGGCACGGGTGGAGGTGAACACGTTGCCCTTGACCAGGGAACGGAAGCCATCCACGTCGACGCTGTCATACACCTTGGTGAGCTTGTCGTTGTTGGCCGGGTCGACTTCGTAGATGCACGGGAATCCGTTTTGATAGGCCATGGCGGTCTGGATCTCCTGCTGGGTGAGATCCTTGTTGTTGGTGTCCATGACCATGCCCTCGAAGTACAGCTTGCCGTTCATCTTGAAGGCGCTGCGGAAGGTCGGGATCACGCCCTTGCCTCCGTCGATGCCGGTGCTCTTGGACATGAGGATCTTGGTCTTGCCGGTCTTCACATTGAACTTGAACAGCATGCCGCCGGCGCTCTTGCCGTCGGGTTCGCCAAGGTACATGTTGCCCGCGTACATGGTCTGGATGAGTGCGGTGGCCTGCTTGGAGGTCAGGCCGAGGCTTGTCATATCGCGGTTCAGAATGGCCTGCACGCCGAGGCCGCCGTACATGGTGCCGATGTAGACCCAGTCGCCGGAGGATGCTGCCGCATAGCTGTAGGACTGGCCGCGGTCGCCGTTGCCGGTGGTGCTCAGGCCGGCGGTATAGGGGGCGATGGTGCCGTCGCCGGTGTAATCGACCACGCCATCGGCCTGGCTCAGGCCCTGATCGGCGTGGCTGACCTTTTCGAAGGTCATGCCGTTATCGTTCTGGGAATTGTAGGTGTATTGGGGAGTCAGGCCGGCGGAGTCGTCCGCCATGGCGGTGGCCGGGATTCCGGCGAGAGCCGTTGCGCAAGCGACGATTGCGCCAAGGCATGCGATTGCCTTGTTTCTCATCTATTTCTCCTGTCTTCGCGCGACGTGGAAAACGTCATTGATGGGGGCATCTAGGGGGCTGCCCGCCGTAAGCGGCGGGAGTCATAAAAGCGTGTATTGCAAGAGCCTCCAATAGGCAACCGTATCGATAAATATTGACAAGTTGTTATGGCATATGTTGCACAATGGCAGACGAATATGCTATGACGCACTTCGATTCCGCCATTGCATTGGTGGTACGCAAAGGGGTGTTGGCTGAGCGTATCGGGGGATGGGGCGGAAGCGCTTAAGTATGGGCGGGAACGCTATACTGTACCAAGGCAGGATTTTTATTAAAGATGGGTTAGATAACGATATGACTGCAAAGAAGCGCATCCTTGCGTTCGAAATCGGAACGTTCTTCACCCGATACGTGGTGTTCGAGGACGGGCGCATGGGCATTCCGGGTACTATCGCGACTCCGGTCGACGGCGAGGAGCCCTTCTACCAGGCGCTCGCGCATATTGTTTCCAAGCAGCGTGCCCCTCTTGACGGCATCGCCATAAGCGTGCCCGGCTTCATCGACACGGAGAAGCAGGTCGCCGTTACCGCCGGCGCGCTAAGCATACTGTACGGCCATGAAATCGGCAGAAAACTGCAGGGCTATCTTGACGACCCGATCCCCACATGGATGGAGAACGACGCCAACTGCGCGGCAATGGCGGAGAAGCTGAGCGGCAACGCCGTCAAACTCGACGATTTTGCGCTGATCACCATCGACAGCGGTGTGGGCGGTGCGTTGTTCCTGGACGGCAGGATCCGCCGAGGCAAGGATTGGCGTGCAGGCGAGCTGGGCATGATGATCCCGAACTATGAGACCGGTGGATTCCACACCATGCAGGATTACCTGTCGACCATCGTGCTGGCGGAGGAGTACGCCAAGGAATTCGACGTGCCGACAGGCTCCATCGTGCCGGCCACCCTGTTCCATCGTCTCGATGAGCCGCGTGTGCGCAAGATCGTGGACCGGTGGATCGACTATCTTGCCATCGGCATTTTCAACATCGTCGCCGTGGCCGACCCCGAATGCGTGCTGCTGGGCGGTGGCATCTGCCGTGAACAGCAATTGCTGCCGCTGGTCAATGCGGCGCTCGACAAGATCCCGCAGTGGAGCGATTTCCACACGGTTGTCAAGCGCTGCCGGCACACCAACAACGCCGGTCTGATCGGAGCCTACTACGCCTTCGAAACCGAGGTCGAAGGCATGGAGAAGGTGCCGATCCGCTAGTCGCGGATGCTTCCGATACGAAAATCGGCGGGTCCGCTTCCCGTGAACGGCCCCGCCGATGGCGAATATGCACAAGAGCGGTGGGCGGTCGATATCGATCTTCCGCTGTAATGCTCTGCTGATCTTCGGGGTCAGAGCTACTGCCGTGCCGACAAGGTAAGCGGCAGCAGGCAGGATTCGTTCTTCGGGTCGTGCTCCGAGGGGTCGCGGAAGCCCTGCCATTCGCTATCGGGGAAGATGATGTCGGAGATGCTCATCCATTGCTCCAGCAGATTCATCGAATTGTCACCCAGCCAACGGTACTGCAGACCGTCCATGGCGCTCATCGCCAGGGTGTACAGGTCGTAGAACCGTTCCTCGTCCACGTCCGGCGGCAGCAGCCAGTTCATCGAGCAAATCATCTCCCATTGGCGCAAATGGCGGCCGATGAAGAAATCGTGGGCCGGGTGCGAGGGGTTCAGCGCCTCGCCGTTCAGCACCGAATACAGCTGCACGAGCTCGGGGCGCTGCAGATTGTACAGCACGATGTTCAGGCAATAGCGCGGGTAGTAGTAGACGCGGTGCCCGTCGGCGTCGACGATGGCGGCCGTCACCGCGTTGTATTCGTCGGCATCGATGGTGTCGTAGCATTCCGACAGCACCATGTTGAGCAGATCGTCCTTCGAGGAGATGTAATGGTACAACGCCGCCTCGGTGATGCCCAGCTCGTCGGAGATGTTCTGCAACGACATGCCCCAGAACCCCTTGGTGGCGATGATTTTGACGGCGGCCTGCAGGATTTGCAGGTGGCGTTCCTCCTGACTCATACGCTTGCGTTTGACGAAGGTCTTGTCGCCCAGCGTGTCCCTGGCGGTAGTGGCCCCCGTAGCGTTGCCGATGCGTGAGGCGGCCGGCCAGTTGCTCTGGTCATTCAGGAATCCATCCCATGCCGCGACGCTCATAGCCAGCTCCTTACACCCCTGCTCATCGTGTCCCTCATAAAACCATCCAATACTATTACGCCCTCTGGCCTCTAGGCGAAGAGTCGCCGTAGCCACGCGTTGGCCAACACCGGCCATTGCTGGACGCATGGCTCGATGCCATTAACCCCCTGCCACGCCGTTTCCGCAGTGCCAAGCGCCAGACCATGCCCGCCTTGGGGGAACAGATGCGCCTCGACCGGCACGCCGGCCTTCTTGCAGGCATCGACCAACATCAGCGTGTTCTCGACCGGTACGCAATCGTCGGTGATGGTATGCCATACGAATACGGGCGGCGTCTTCGCGTCGATATGCCGTTCGATGGACACCGCGTCCAACGCCACCTGATTATCGCTGTTGTCGCCAAGCAGACAGTCGAAGCTGCCACGATGCGCGAGCGGGCCTGAAGTGATCACCGGGTAGCCGAGCATCAATGCGTTCGGGCGCACCGCGTCAGGGTCATAGCCATGTGCCCGCATGGTGTCGTCACCCGCCGTGGTCGCAAGATTGGCCGCAAGATGACCGCCTGCGGAAAATCCGATTACCGCGATCTTACTGGGGTCGCAATGCCAGTCGTCCGCATGCGCGCGTATGCGCTGCACTGCTTCCGCGGCTTCCAGCAAAGCCGTGGGGAAGACGGATGGCGCGACGGAATAGCGCAGCACAAACGCGTTGCATCCGGCCGCGAGGAACTGCATGGCGATCGGTTCGGCCTCGCGGTCGGAGGTCATGGCATAGCCGCCGCCCGGAATCACCAGAACGCTGGGGCGTTGACGTTTGGGATCGATCTCCTCGCTGTTGTCGAGAACGTACCGGACGAACGTGGCCTCACTGCCATCGATGCCGGTGATGATGTCTTCACAATACTGCATATCGCTACCTTAGACGGATTGTGTGTGCGAATCCATGCGGCCTTCTATGCGGCACACGGATTCGCACTGTTCTGATCGGTTCCTGCCTTCCACAAGGTTGCAGGAAACCGATGGAGGATCGCCGGAACAACCTATATGCAAGATGCTCCGGCAATCCATGTTCATGTTGAGGAGAGTGTAGGCCCGCCCCGTTTGTGAGCACGTTCTGATGCTCACATCAGAACGTGACCTCGACATCGACGGATTTGGCATCGCTCAAAGCGGGAACCACATTACCGCCAATCTTCGCTCCGTCGACGCTCACCGTGCGCTCGCCGGTGCGCTTCATGGCGATGCGGTAGGTCACGCCGCGGAACACGCGCGTCACGGTCAGCTGGTCGAACCGTTCCGGCAGATGCGGTTCGATGGCCAGGCCGTCGAGCGTCGGTCGCACGCCCAGCAGATACTGCGACACGTCCACGAACGTCCACGCGGCGGTGCCGGTCAGCCAGGAGTTCTTGCCCTCGCCCGGGGTCGCTGCCTCGGGACCGGCCACCATCTGGCAGTAGACGTACGGTTCCACCTTGCGCACGTCGGACTTGTCCTCGACATACGCCGGGCAGTTGCGCTGGTAGACGGCGAATGCCTCGTCGTCATTGCCGGCGATGGCGTTGGCGATGGAGATCCACGGGTTGTTGTGGCAGAAGATGCCGCCGTTTTCCTTGTATCCGCGCGGATAGGAGGAGATTTCGCCCAATTCGATGCGGTAGGTGGAGTAGGCGGGTGCGAGGATGGCGGTGCCCCAATCGCAGGTCAGGCGTTCCTTGACGGACTTCAGCGCCTGCTGCGCCTTGCCGTCATCGAGGCCGATGCCGGCCATCACGCACATGCCCTGCGGTTCGATGTAGATCTGGCCTTCGGTGTCCTCATGCGTGCCGACCTTGCGCGAGTAGGCGTCGTAGGCGCGCACGAACCATTCGCCGTCCCAGCCGGCGGTTTTGACGGCCTTGGAAACCTGGCCGATTTCGGCGCGCACGTTGGCCGCCTCGGACGCGATTTCGGCGTCGGACATGCCGGCCAGACGTCCATAATGCTCGAGGATGTCGGCATATTGGCTGCCGTACAGCACGAACATGCCGCCGATGAACACGGATTCGGCGACGCCGGTGTCGTTGTTCTCCACGGTCTGGAAGCTTTCGCCCGGAGTATCGGAGAAACAGTTGAGGTTCAGACAATCATTCCAGTCGGCGCGGCCGATGAGCGGAATGCCATGGGGGCCCTTATGCGTAATGGTGAAGTTCACTGAACGGCGCAAGTGCTCAAGTAGCGGCTGTTCGGAGCCCTCGACGTTGTTGAACGGCACCGGTTCGGTCAGAATGCTCACGTCGCCGGTTTCGGCGAGATACGCGTACACGCCGGCCACGAGCCACAGCGGATCATCATTGAAGCCGCCACCGATGTCCGCATTGCCCTTCTTGGTGAGCGGCTGGTACTGGTGCCATGCGGAACCGTCCTCCATTTGGGTGGAGGCGATGTCGATGATGCGCTCGCGTGCGCGTTCCGGAATGAGATGCACGAAGCCAAGCAGGTCCTGGTTGGAATCGCGGAAGCCCATGCCGCGTCCCATGCCCGACTCGTAGTAGGAGGCGGAACGGGACATATTGAACGTGACCATGCACTGGTACTGGTGCCAGATGTTGACCATACGGTCGAGCTTTTCGTCGCCGGAATCGACGCTGTAGGTGGTCAGCAGTTCGGACCAGTAGGAGTTGAGCTCCTTCAAGGCGGCTTCGACCTGTTCGACGGTGGCGAAACGGCGGAACAGCTCATGGGCCGGCTTCTTGTTTATGATGCCGACCTTGGCCGGATCGTTCGGATCCTCCCATTTCTGGTCCTTGGCCACTTCGATATAGCCCAGCATGAACACGAGCGATGCGGTTTCGCCCGGCTGGAGTTCCAGACGCACGCGGTTGGCGGCGATCGGGAACCAGCCGTACGCCACGGAATCGTGAGCCTTGCCTTCGGCGATGACCTGCGGGGTGTCCCAGCCGTTGAACTGGCCGAGGAACTCGTCGCGGCTGGTGTCGAAACCGACGACGGGCGCGTTGACGCCGTAGAACGCGTAATGGTTGCGGCGCTCCTTGAATTCGGTCTTGTGGTACAGCAGCGTGGCATCGGTTTCGCGTTCGATCTCCACCTCGCCGGTGGACAGGTTGCGCTGGAAGTTGGACGAGTCGTCCACGGCATTCCACAGGCACCATTCCACGGAGCCGGTCACGTCGATGACGGCCGGCTCGTCGGTGGTGTTCGTCACGTCGAGCCGATTGATTTCCGCATTGGTGTGCAGCGGCACGAAGGCGGTGAGCTTGGATTCGATGCCTCGCTTGGAAGCTTCGAACACGGTGTAGCCGATGCCTTGACGGCACTTGTAGGAATCAAGCGGGGTCTTGCACGGAAGGAAGGTCGGCGACCAGGTTTCGACCGGCTTGGCATCGGCGGAATCGGAGTCCATCAGGCTCAGGTAATAGCAGCGGGAGCCGTTGTCTGCCGGCACGTTGTTATACCGGTAGCGGGTGATGCGGCGTAGTTTGGCGTCCTTGTAGAAGCTGTAGCCGCCGCCGGTGTTGGAAATCAGCGAGAAGAAGTCCTCGTTGCCAAGGTAGTTGATCCACGGCAGGGGAGTCGCCGGGGTTTCAATCACGTATTCCTTTGCGGCATCATCGAAATGACCGTAGCGCATGGGTGTCCTTTCGTCGGTGAAATGGCTGTGACGAGGTGTGCTGTATGGGTATATCGTCCATTGATTTAATTAATAGGTTAGCACGTTATTTATAAACTTATAAATAACGATTTGCTGGCGTGTTGCCGTCGGTCTTCCAATGGTCATCTGTCGACGCTGCCGCAATCGGGCAGAGGTTGGGGTATACTTCCTCCCGTTGCCCTCGTAGCTCAGTTGGTTAGAGCAGCACCCTTATAAGGTGTTTGTCCTGGGTTCAAGTCCCAGCGAGGGCACATGCGGACCTGCCGGAAGCGGCGGGTCCTTTGCATATCCGCGGATTGCAGTCCGTACGCCCTGCGTGTGACGGCGCATACCGTGTCCCGGCCATCGCCTACACTCCATAAGGTTATCCGGTTCACGCCTTGCCATCGGGGCAATGCGACCCGGGTCCCCCGAATCTCTAGGAGACAAACTATGAAGCAGGGTATCCATCCTGATTACCACGCAGTGCAGGTCACCTGCTCTTGCGGCAACACCTTCGTCACCCGTTCCACCTACAACGGCGATCACATGACCGTCGACGTGTGCTCCAACTGCCACCCGTTCTACACCGGCAAGCAGAAGATCCTCGACACCGGTGGCCGCGTGGCTCGCTTCGAGAAGCGTTACGGCAAGAAGGCCAAGTGAGTCTTATTGCTTAGGCAATGAAAACGCCAGTCCATTCGTGGGCTGGCGTTTTTCGTTACCGACGTGCCGTCGCCCACCTCCGACGACCGCACTTCCGCGCCACCTTATATGATGGACAGGTCGAGTAAGGTTCAGCGACGAGTGATTCCGCTGAAGCGCAGATACGAAGAAAAGGCGTACATTGGCAGACGAACAATTCCCCGCGGCCGTCACCGCGCTTGAGGAATACCACAATATCGAACAGCAGATGGCCGAGCCGGAGGTCGCATCCAATCCCGACAAGATGCGCAAGCTGGGTCGGCGCCACGCCGAACTGGGTGCCATCGTCTCCGCCTACACCGCATACAAGCAGGTGAAGGACGATCTGGAGGCGGCCCGCGAGATGGCGTCCGAAGATCCCGATTTCGCCGAAGAGGCCAAGCGGTTGGAAGGCGAGCTGCCCGCAGCCGAAGAGAAGCTGCGCACCGCGCTGATTCCGCGTGACCCCGATGACGCGCGTGACACGATCATGGAGATCAAGGCCGGCACCGGTGGTGAGGAAGCGGCGCTGTTCGCCGGCGACCTGCTGCGTATGTACATGCGATACGCGGAAAAGCGCGGCTGGTCGGTCACCGTGCAAAGCGAGAACACCACCGAGCTGGGTGGCGTCAAGGACGTGCAGCTGGCCATCCGCGCCAAAGGCACTCCGGCGCCGGAGGACGGCGTGTGGGCTTCCCTCAAGTACGAAGGCGGCGTGCACCGCGTGCAGCGCATCCCCGTCACCGAATCGCAGGGACGTATCCAGACTTCCGCCGCCGGCGTAATCGTCTTCCCGGAAGCCGACGAGGACGACGATGAGATCGAAATCGATCCGAAAGACCTCAAAATCGACATCTTCATGAGCTCCGGCCCCGGCGGACAGTCCGTGAACACCACGTATTCCGCGGTCCGCATGACGCACATCCCCACCGGCATCACCGTGAACATGCAGGACGAGAAGAGCCAGATCCAAAACCGCGCGGCGGCACTGCGCGTTCTGAAGAGCCGCCTGCTGGCCATGAAACACGAGCAGGAGGCCGCCGAGGCCGCCGATATGCGCCATTCCCAGGTGCGCTCGCTGGACCGTTCGGAACGTATCCGCACGTACAACTTCCCGGAAAACCGCATCGTCGACCATCGCACGAACTACAAGGCGTACAACCTCGACGCCGTGCTTGACGGCGATCTGCAGGCCGTGATCGACAGCGACATCCAGGCGGACGAAGCCGATCGTCTCGCCAACCAGAAGTAAGGCGATTGGGTGGCGACGGTATTCGAAACGGTGCGTTCCGCCGCGGACGAACTACGTGCGGCGGGCGTCGACACTCCGCAGCACGACGCCAAACTGCTGCTCGCCGAAGCGTTCCATACGGACCTGCAGCACGTGGACAAAGCCATGCTCATGGGCGATGGCGTCGAACGTCTGGCCGAAAAAGAAGACGCGGAACCGGCGATGGAACGTTTCCAGACCATGCTGGCCCGTCGTGTCAAACGCGAGCCGTTGCAGCACATCACCGGCCACGCGCCGTTTCGCTACCTTGATTTGAAAGTCGGTCCAGGCGTGTTCATTCCACGTCCGGAAACCGAACTGGTCGTGCAGGAAGGCGTCGACTGGGCCACCAGAAACGGCATGTACCGCGCCAAAGTGGTCGATCTGTGCGCCGGCAGCGGTGCGATCGGCCTCGCCTTCGCTTCGGAAGTGCCGGGCAGCGAGGTGTGGGCCGTCGAGAAAAGCGCTACGACCGCCGAGTGGACGCGGCGCAACCTCGACGAGACCGCGAAACGGTATCCCGCAATCGCCGGTAATTATCATCTGGACATCGCCGACGCCACGCAAATGCCGACGTTAAGCCAACTTGACGGCACCATCGACATCGTGCTCACCAATCCGCCGTACGTGCCGCTTGCCGACATTCCCGAACAGCCCGAGGCGCGCGATTACGACCCCGATCTGGCGCTATACGGCGGTTCGGCGGACGGCACGCTCATTCCGGAACGCATCATCGCACGCGCGGCGAAACTGCTTCGCGCGGATGGACTTATGGTGATGGAGCACGACATCACGCAGGGGGAGCGGCTTGCCGCCTTCGCACGAACCTGCGGCTTCGTCGACGTTACCGTGCATAACGACTACACCGGACGGCCACGTTATCTGACGGCGGAAAAACAGCCGGCACAGTAACTTATATTCTTTTGCGCCATGCTGACGGGGATATAACCAGAAGTTGAGTCTCACTATAAGAACATTTTATGCAGGCCGCCGTCCGTCAGGCTATAAAGAACAATCGGAATGCACAGAGAGAGAACGGGCGTCCGTCATGAGTGGTCGCCGTGGTTCCGCGCACGGGGGTTGAGATGAACATGATTTTTTCCAAGGTGCGCGTTGAAAGGAATGTGCAGCGTTTTCAAGAAAAGAGGAAGAACGGAATGAACGCGAAGTTCTCCGCCAAGTGCGTCGCCCTGGTCGCGGCAGGCGCAATGTCGATGTCCCTCGCTGCCTGCTCCGGCGGCAGCATGGACGATTCCAGCAGCTCCAACGGTAGCGCGGCCAACAGCGATACCATCACGCTGGGCTCCGTCACCACCAACTCCGGCACCGCCGCCGCATACGGCGAGGCCGAGGTCGCCGGCTTCAAGCTGGCTGTGGATGAGATCAACGCCAAGGGCGGCATCAACGGCAAGAAGGTCAAGCTCGAGTCCATGGACGACAAGGGCGACGCCACCGAAGCCTCCAACGCCTTCAACAAGCTCGCCGGCGACAACAGCGTGCTCGGCGTGGTCGGCCCGACCATCTCCTCCACCACCGCGGCCGTGGCTCCGCTGGCCGACCAGTCCAAGCTGCCGGCCATCGCACCGGCCGCCACCTCCGACTCCATCGAGACCGGTGGCTATATGTTCCGCACCTGCTTCAAGGACTCCTACCAGGGTGAGATCGCTGCCAAGTTCGCAGCCGAGACCCTGAAGGTCAAGAAGGTCGCCGTGCTGTACGGCACCGGCGATCCGTACTCCTCCGGCGTGGGCAAGGCCTTCGCCGCTGCCGCCAAGAAGGCCGGCCTTGACGTCGTGGCCGAAGAGAACTCCTCCAGCGCCGACGACACCGAGTACTCCTCCCAGCTGCAGAAGATCCAGGCCGCTGGCGCCGAGTTCCTGTACGCTCCGTACTACTACTCCGTCGCTGGCCCGTACATCATCCCGCAGGCCCGCTCCGTCGGCTACAAGGGCTATGTGATGGGTCCTGACGGCTACGACGGCCTGAAGATGACCGACGACAAGTCGCTGTACAACAAGGTGCTCTACACCACCCACTACTCTCCGGACGACACCTCCAACGCCAAGGTGCAGGACTTCATCAAGTCCTACAAGAAGGCCAACAAGAACGCCGATCCGAACACCTTCACCGCACTGGGCTACGACTCCGTGTACATGATGAAGCAGGCCATCGAGAAAGCCGGCAAGAACGCCACCCGCGAAGGCGTGCGCAACGCCATCGCCGGCATGAGCTTCGAAGGCGTGACCGGCAACTTCACGCTCGACAAGAAGGGCTCCCCGAAGAAGTCCGTCGTCGTGCTTGAGCTCAAGGACGGCAAGCCGCAGTACAAGACCACCATTCAGCCTGCCAAGTGAGCGTCGCTTGCCTGAAGGCCTGAATCTGTGAAGAGGAGGGGACCGGGAAACCGGTTCTCTCCCTTTCGCGTATCAAGACGAAAATAACCATATTCAGCCGCTGGGCTTCTTCAGCGGCCAAGCCGGACGGTTATGTCAAAAGTCCGGCATCATCAACTTTTGAAAGGAGGAATGATGGGCGATCAGATCATCATGTTCATCAGTCAGATCTTCAACGGTCTGAAGATCGGCAGCGTGTACTCGCTCGTGGCACTCGGCTACACCATGGTGTACGGCATCATTCGTTTGATCAACTTCGCACACGGCGATTTCATCATGGTCGGCTCCTACGTGCTGATGCTTACCATTCCGGCGATCGTCGCGTTCGGCCTGCCCGCATGGGTGGCCGTCATCCCCGCGATCCTCATGTGCGTGGCGGTGGGCGTCATCGTGGAGAGGGCCGCATACAAGCCGGTTCGTGAAAAGGGCAACAGCATGACGGCCCTCATCACCGCAATCGCAATGAGCCTTCTGTTGGAGAACGGCTCCCAGGCCATCTTCGGCGCCGACTACCAGACCGTGCCCACCATCATCCAGATTCCGACGCTGGCGATCGGCAAGCTGAAGATCGACGGCGCGACCATCATCACCATCATGCTCGGCGTGATCATCATGGTCGCGCTGCAGCTGTTCGTCACCTACACCAAGCAGGGCAAGGCCATGCGCGCGGTCTCCGAAGACAAGGAGGCCTCGATCCTGATGGGCATCAACGTGAACTCCACCATCACGCTCACGTTCGCCATCGGTTCGGGCCTCGCCGCCGTCGCATCGCTGATGTACTGCGTTTCCTATCCGCAGGTGTCCCCGATGATGGGCGCGATGCTGGGCCTGAAGGCCTTCGTCGCGGCCGTGCTCGGCGGCATCGGCTCCATCCCGGGCGCCATGGTCGGCGGTCTGGTGATCGGCATGGTCGAAAGCCTGACCAAGGCGTACATCGGCACCATCACCGGCGGCGTGATCACGTCCGCGTTCTCCGACGCCATTGTGTTCGGCATCCTCATCATCGTGCTCCTGGTCAAGCCGTCCGGCCTGATGGGCGAACCGGAAACCGAGAAGGTGTGACCTCATGAAGAAATCAATGCTTTCCACCAAACAGTCCTATCTGATGTGCGCGGTCGGCATCGTCGTGCTGTTCGGCATTCTGATGGGTGTATGCGAATCCGGCATGGCCAGCACCTACATCAAGGGCATCATGATGACAAGCTGCATCGCCATCATCATGACCACCTCTCTGAACCTCACCATCGGCGTGCTCGGCCAGCTGACGCTGGGCTGCTGCGGCTTCGAAGCGATCGGCGCGTACAGCGCGGCCCTGCTGAGCAAGCTGCTCGTCGCCAACGGCGTTGCGATGGATCCGACGCTGCGATTCCTGCTGACGACGCTCGCCGGCGGCGTGGTCGCCTGCATCTTCGGCATCCTGGTCGGCATTCCGGCACTGCGTCTGCATGGCGATTACCTCGCCATCATCACGCTGGGCTTCGGCGAAATCATCCGCGTGATCATCCAGAACCTGAAGGTCGCCGGCGGCATGGGCCTCGACAAGGGCGCGGCCGGCCAGGCGCTGATCGGCATCGACCGACTCGCCAACCTGTACGTCGTGTTCTGGATCACCGTCGTCACCGTCGTGCTGCTGTTCATGTTCGCCCGCTCCCGTTACGGCCGTGCCGTCAAGGCCATCCGCGACGACGAGATCGCGGCAAGCGCGTCCGGCATCAACATCACCTACATGAAGGTGCTCGTGTTCGCTATCTCCGCGTTCTTCGCGGGCATCGCCGGCGGCATCTTCGCCCAGTACATCGGCTCGCTGAACCCCGCGATGGCCGGATGGCTGCAATCGATCAACTACGTGATCATGGTCGTGTTCGGCGGCATGGGCTCGCTGACAGGTTCCATCGTCTCCGCCATCGCGCTGACGATCCTGCCGGAGCTGTTGCGCGCCTTCTCCACCTACCGCATGCTCGTGTACTCGGTGGCGCTGGTGCTCATCATGATCTTCCGCCCGCAGGGCATCTTCGGCAACTGGGAATTCTCCCTGACCAAGACCATCAACAAGCTGTTCTACCCGATGAAGGTCAAGGCGCACGGCAAGTCGAAGCAGGCTGAATCCACCGCCAAGGCAGCCAAGGACACCGCCAAGACGGACGAAACCGTCGAGACGGCCGCCGACACCAAGGAGGCGCAGGCATGAGCGAGCCCATCCTGAAAGCCGAACATCTCGGCATCACCTTCGGAGGCCTCAAAGCCGTATCCGACTTCAACATGACCATCAACTCCGGCGAGCTCGTCGGCCTGATCGGCCCGAACGGCGCCGGCAAAACCACCGTGTTCAACCTGCTGACCGGCGTGTACCAGCCCACGGAAGGCGAGTTCTTCCTGGACGGCGAACGCATGAACGGCAAGAAGACATACCAGGTGGTGCGCGCCGGCATCGCCAGAACCTTCCAGAACATCCGCCTGTTCGGCCAGATGACCGTGGAGGAGAACGTGCTGGTCGCATTCAACGAATCGTTCAGCTACCACATGGGCGGCGCGATTTTCCGCACGCCGAAATTCTGGAAGCAGGAACGCGAGATGCACGCCAAAGCCATTGACCTGCTCAAGATCTTCGGACTAGAAGGCCTGGCCGAAACCGAAGCGGCGAACCTGCCGTACGGCGCCCAGCGCAAGCTGGAAATCGCCCGCGCCCTCGCCACCGGCATGAAACTGCTGTTGCTCGACGAGCCGGCGGCAGGCATGAACCCGACGGAGACCGAGGACCTGCTCAACTGCATCAACACCATCCGCGACCGCTTCGGCATCGCCATCCTGCTGATCGAGCATGACATGAGCCTGGTGATGAACGTCTGCCAGCGCATCCAGGTGCTCGACTACGGACGCACCATCGCCGCCGGCACGCCGGAGGAGATCGCCAACAACCCGCAGGTCATCTCCGCATACCTGGGTTCCGACGACGATACCGACAGCGACGATGCCAAGCACGAAAGCGAGGAAGCCTGATGCTGGAAGTCAAGAACCTTTCCGTTTCATACGGTGCCATCGAAGCCGTCAAGGACATCAGCTTCACCGTCAACGCCGGCGAGATCGTGTCCCTGATCGGCGCGAACGGCGCAGGCAAGACCACCACGCTGCACACCATCACCGGTCTGGTACCGGCGAAATCCGGTTCCGTGATGTACAACGGAGTGGATCTGCTGAAAACCCACAACAACAAGATCGTGACCCTCGGTATGGCGCACATTCCGGAAGGGCGCCACGTCTTCACACGCATGAGCGTCGAAGAGAACCTGGAGATGGGCGCGTTCAGCCTGAAGGACCAGTCGGACCTCAAGAAGGACCTCGACATGGTCTACGGCCTGTTCCCCCGTCTGAAGGAACGCCGTAACCAGAAGGCCGGCACGTTGTCCGGCGGCGAGCAGCAGATGCTGGCGATGGGCCGCGCGCTGATGAGCCATCCGAAGACGATCCTCATGGACGAGCCGTCCATGGGCCTGTCCCCGAAGCTCGTCAAGGAGATCTTCTCCATCATCCGCAAGCTGCACGAGCAGGGCATCACGATTCTGCTGGTCGAGCAGAACGCCAAGATGGCGCTGTCGATCGCCGACCGCGCATACGTGCTGGAAACCGGCCGTATCACGATGGAAGGCGACGCCAAGGAACTGCTCAACAACGAGCAGGTGCGCAAGGCGTATCTGGGCGCCTGATTCGTGCCGTATCCGCCTTGTCGGCTTGGACGCATCCAAACCGACAGGGCTTTTTCTATATCCGATGGAATATTCGCCGGTCGTGTTCCCACCATTCGGGCGCGCCATCGAGCCATGCCTTACAATAGGTAAGTTGACTGGCTGAAAGGGAGGTGTCATGAGCGAGATTTGCACAGTAAACGACGAATCCCTTGCCCGGGCCGTTGAAATCATCCATGATGGCGGATTGGTGGTCATCCCCACTGACACGGTGTACGGCGTCGCCTGCGATCCGCGTAACATCGAGGCGATCCGCAAGGTGTTCGCAGCCAAACAACGACCGAAATACAAGTCGTTGCAGGTGTTGCTGCCGTCAATCGAAAGCATGGAGAAGCTGCATCTGACCTTGCCGGTGCCGCTCAACCGTCTGGCCGCCATGTTCATGCCGGGCGCTTTTTCGCCGATAGCGGAAGCGGAAGACGACTGTTCACTTGCCACGTTGCGTCATGATCCGACAACCGGCAAAGCCACACAGGGCGTGCGCATCCCCAATTCCGCGGTCGCGCTGCGTATTCTGCGAGCCACCGGGCCGTTGGCCGCCACCAGCGCCAACCGTTCCGGCGAGGAAAGCGCACAAACGGTGCAGGAAGCCGCGGACGCGCTGGGAGATGCGGTGGATCTGTATTTGGACGGGGGAGCGACTCCGGGACATGTATCGTCCACGGTGGTTGCAGCCGACCCGCACGAGCGCGACGGCATCGCGATTCTTCGGGAGGGAGTGATTCGCGAGCTGGTCATCCGTAAGGCGTTAACACTGAATGGCGGTGCTTTGGGCGCATGAGAATCTACCTGTTCATTGCCGCGGTCGCAGGTGGCGTCACCTATCTGCTCACGCCGCTGATCCGGCACATCGCCATCGAAATCGGCGCAGTCGGCGAAGTGCGTGCACGCGACGTGCATACCGTGCCGACGCCACGCATGGGTGGACTGGGCATGCTTATCGGCTTCACCGTTGCCATGCTGTTCGCCTCTCGCATCCCTTTCATCGAAGGCCTGTTCGCCCAATCGCATCAGGCATGGGTGATTCTAGCCGGCGCCATCATGATCAGCCTGCTGGGCATGGCCGACGATTTGTGGGACCTTGACTGGATGCTCAAACTCGCCGGTCAGCTGCTCATCTCCGTGTTTGTGGCCTGGGGCGGCCTGCAGATCATCTCGTTGCCTCTCGGCTCGCTCGTCACCGCGTCGCCGAGCCTGTCGATGGCCATCACCGCGTTCCTTATCGTCGCGTCCATCAACGCGGTCAACTTCGTGGACGGTCTTGACGGCCTCGCTTCGGGCATCGTCGCGATCGGCGGCATCGCCTTCGCCATCTATTCGTACATCATCGCAAGAAGCTCGCCGTCATACGCATCCATGGCAACGCTGATCGACATCGCCATGGTCGGCACCTGCGTCGGTTTCATCCTGCATAACTGGCATCCCGCAAAACTGTTCATGGGCGACTCCGGTTCCATGCTGCTTGGCTACCTGATCACCTGCGCGTCGATCGTCATGACCGGCCGTCTCGACCCGGCATCCATCCACGCCAGCATCTACCTGCCGGTGTTCATGCCGATTCTGCTGCCGATGCTCGTGCTGTTCCTGCCGATTCTCGACATGTGCCTTGCCATCGTGCGGCGGTTGAGCAAAGGCCAGTCGCCGATGCATCCCGATCGCATGCACCTGCACCACCGCATGCTGCGCATCGGACACACCGTGCAGGGCGCGGTGCTGATTCTCTGGGGGTGGGCGTCGCTGATCGCATTCGGCTCGATCATGATTCTGTTCTTCAAAGCGCAGTATGTGCTGATTGGCTTCCTCATTGCGGCGGCGCTGCTGACGGTCGCCACGATGTACCCGTATCTGAAACACCGCATTCCCGAAATCCGTGAGGAAAACGCAATCTCCGGAACCGATGCGCAACATGCGTCGGTCGGACGCGCGCGCGGCGACAAAACGCGCGGTGGACGCTGATCGTCCGTCCGGCGCAATCGCAAGAAAAACTGATGAAACGCTTTGCCAAACGATATAAGCAGCTTTTATTACGATTGATAATTTCGGCTTTTCGCGCCGTGTCGCAGTAAGTCAGCCCACGTTCATATAGTGGGTCTATGGCTACAATTCCTGATATGAATGCAGATTCCACGTTCGCCCCACTCCCTCCGATTTTCGCCCAGCTTGGCCTCGCCTATGACGATGTGCTGCTGCTGCCGAACGAGACGGACGTCATTCCGTCCGAAGTGGACACCACCACCCATCTCACACGCAACATCACGATGAAGGTCCCGGCGATCTCCGCCGCGATGGACACCGTCACCGAATCCGACATGGCCATCGCCATGGCTCGCAACGGCGGCATCGGCGTGCTGCACCGCAACCTTTCCATCGACGACCAGGCCGCCCAGGTCGACATCGTCAAGCGTTCCGAATCCGGCATGATCAGCGATCCGCTCACCGTGAGCCCGGACGTGACCCTCGCCGACCTCGACAAGCTGTGCGGCCGTTTCCACATCTCCGGCCTGCCGGTCGTGGACAAGGACAGCAAGCTCGTCGGTATCATCACCAACCGTGACATGCGTTTCATCGCTTCCGAGGATTACGACCGTTTGAAGGTCTCCGAGGTCATGACCCGCGAGAACCTCATCACCGGTCCGTCCGACATCTCCAAGGAAGACGCGCACGACCTGCTGGCCAAGCACAAGGTCGAGAAGCTGCCTCTGGTCGATTCCGAAGGCCGCCTGACCGGTCTGATCACCGTCAAGGATTTCGTCAAGACCGAACAGTATCCGGACGCCACCAAGGATGAGCAGGGCCGTCTGCGCGTCGCCGCAGGCATCGGCTTCCTGGGCGACGCCTACAACCGTGCTTCCGCTCTGATGGAAGCCGGCGTGGACGTGCTCGTGGTCGACACCGCCAACGGTGAGGCCAAGCTGGCTCTCGACATGATTCGCCGCCTGAAGTCCGATTCCGCGTTCAATGGCGTGGACATCATCGGCGGCAACGTCGCCACCCGCCAGGGTGCGCAGGCCATGATCGACGCCGGCGTCGACGCCGTCAAGGTCGGCGTCGGCCCGGGCTCCATCTGCACCACCCGCGTGGTCGCCGGTGTCGGCGTCCCGCAGCTCACCGCCGTGTACGAGGCCGCCCAGGCCTGCCGCGCCGCTGGCGTGCCGTGCATCGCCGACGGTGGCATCCACTACTCCGGCGACATCGCCAAGGCCCTCGTGGCCGGCGCATCCTCCGTGATGCTCGGCGGCACCCTCGCGGGCTGCGAGGAAGCTCCGGGCGAGAAGGTGCTCCTGCACGGCAAGCAGTACAAACTGTACCGTGGCATGGGCTCCCTGGGCGCCATGGCTCCGCGTGGCAAGAAGTCCTACTCCAAGGACCGTTACTTCCAGGCCGACGTCACCTCCAACGACAAGGTCGTTCCGGAAGGTGTCGAAGGCGAAGTGCCGTACCGCGGACCGCTCAACGCCGTGCTGTACCAGATGATCGGCGGCCTGCACCAGTCCATGTTCTACATTGGCGCGCACAACATCTCCGAAATGCCGGAACGTGGCCGCTTCATCCGCATCACCGACGCTGGCCTGCGCGAATCCCATCCGCACGACATCGTCATGACCGCCGAGGCGCCGAACTACTCCGGCCGTCAGTGATTGGCGAATACCGCGCGAAACGCATACGACGCGACTAAACGCTAGATAATACGAAACCCGTCCGGTGGCAGGAATGCCGCTGGACGGGTTTCGTGCGTTTTCGACAGCCATTGGTCTAGTGACGTTTAGTTAATTGAGCCATGTCGATGGCACCGTATGAACGTCAACTTACGCGTTCCGTGGTGCCACGCAGCACCAGCGACGTCGGCATGACGGTGAACGGCTCGTCAAGCGTCTCGCCATTGAGCAGCGCAAGCGTCTTACGTGCAGCGATACGGCCGATTTCCGCCGGATCCTGATGCATGGTGGTCAGATCCAATGCGGTGGCGGTGTCGTCATCATCGAATCCGACCAGCGACACGTCCTGTGGCACGCGCCATCCCATGCGCCGCAGCTCCTTCAGCAGGGGAGCGGCCACGGCGTCGACGGAGACGCAGATGGCGGTCGGCTGCTTTGGAGCGCTGAGCAGCTGCGCGACGATGCCGGAATAGATGTCCTGCTCGCTGCGAGCATCGATATGGGATAGTGACGGCATGACGATGATGTCTTCATCCGCGTAACCGCAAGCTTGTGAGGCTTCGCTGAATCCCTTCTTGCGCAGCCTGTCGGAGCAGACGAACGGCGTGGTGTTGATGGGCTGTTCGATGTAGGCGAGCGTCTTATGCCCTAACGATTTGAGGAACCGTACAATCGTCGCCATGGAAGCCTCGTCGTCGATGGCGACGCCGGCGTCGAGACCGTGCGTGCTCGGCGCGTTCATGCCGACCACCGGAATGGTCAGATCGCCAAGCACCTGCTTCTTCGCCTCGTCGAAGTCAAATGACGCCTCGATGACCGCGTCGACGTTGCGGTTGCCCGGAAGATTTTGGAAAAACGCATCCAAATCGTCCTGCGTCCACACGATGTAAGGAACGATGTCGTATCCGGCCTTCGACATCACCTCGTAAATGCCTTCGAAGGCGTGGGCGTTGAACCAGCTGCTGATTTCGTTCGGCAGCAGCACGGCGACTCGCATGGTTTTGCCGGACGCCAGGGACGACGCGCTTTTCGAAAAGGAGAAATGCAGGCGCTTCGCCTCCTGCTCGATGCGTTCCCTGGTTTCGGGACTGACCCTGTCGAGCCCGCGAAGCGCGCGGGACACGGTGGAGACGGACACTCCGGCTGCCTGGGCTACGTCTGCGATGGTGGTTCGTGGCATGGTCGGATGGCTCCTTAGGGTGGACTATGCGGGCGGTCGGTTGCCCGCGACTGCTTCACTCTATCACGACACGCTGCTTTTGTAAAAACGCTTGCATGGCTTCAGGTGTTGTTATTGCTTGCTTTTTGAAGTGCTGCCACCTTGTTCTGCCTCCTGTGGTTTGCGCTTTTTTGCACAAGCGTTATTATTGATTATGTCAAGCAATGCGATAACAGCAACGAAGCTACACAACACAACATAACCATCGTAGGAAAATCAACGAAAATCGTTCTACGTACGGAGTTGTGATACGTGCGCACGGTGCACAAGCGTTTGTATGAAAGGGGACAACATGACCGAAGTCAACGATCCGTCGCTGTGGTGGAAGCAGGCCGTGGTCTACCAGGTGTATCCACGTTCCTTCAAGGATTCCCGCGGCGAGGGCCTCGGCCAGATCGCCGGCGTCACCGAGAAAATCGGGTATCTGAAGGAACTGGGCGTCGACGCCATCTGGCTGAGCCCGTTCTACCCGTCCCAGCTGGCCGACGGCGGCTATGACGTGGACGACTACCGCAACGTCGATCCGAAACTCGGCACCATGGACGATTTCGACGCGCTCGCCAAAGCCGCGCATGCCGACGGCATCAAAATCGTCGTGGACATCGTGCCGAACCACAGCTCCAACCTGCACGAATGGTTCAAGGCCGCGTTGGCCGCGAAACCCGGCTCGCTGGAACGCGACCGCTACATCTTCCGCGACGGCAAGGGACCGAACGGCGACGAGCCGCCGACCAACTGGCAGAACCACTTCGGCGGCCCTGCATGGACGCGCGTGCCCGACGGCCAATGGTATCTGCACATGTTCACCAAGGAACAGCCGGACTGGAACTGGAAAAACGAGGACGTGCGCGCCGATTTCATCAAAACCCTGCGTTTCTGGCTTGACCACGGTGCCGACGGCTTCCGCGTGGACGTGGCGCACGGCCTGGCCAAGGATCTCGACCGCGATGATCTGGACGATTATGTGGTCTGGTGCACCAACGATCAGCCCGAAGACGGCTCCCATCCGGTGATCGACCGCGACGAAGTGCACGACATCTACCACGAGTGGCGCAAGGTGTTCAACGAGTACGATCCGCCGGCGTTCGCCGTGGCTGAGGCGTGGGTCCGACCAAGCCGCCAGCATCTGTACGCCTCCCCGGACGATCTCGGCCAGATCTTCAACTTCGAGTTCGCCAAGAAGGATTGGATCCGCGACGACATGCACCTCGCCATCGAGGAAGGTCTGGAAAGCGCCGAACGGTCCGGTTCCACCGCCACTTGGGTGATGAGCAACCATGACGTGGTCCGCCATGCCACCCGCTACGCGCTGCCCCAGGTGCCGACCGGCGAATACCATCGACTGCCGCTCGACTGGCTGCTGCGCGACGGCACCACATACCGGGAGGACCGCGCGCTCGGCACCAAGCGCGCCCGCGCCGCGATCATGATGGAGATGGCGCTGCCCGGCTCCGCCTACGTGTATCAAGGCGAGGAACTCGGCCTGTTCGAAGTGGCCGACATTCCGTGGGATGAGCTGGAGGATCCGTCCGCATGGCGCACCTCCCGTTCCGCCAGCACCAAAGGCCGTGACGGCTGCCGTGTGCCGCTGCCGTGGGTTGCGGCCGACGCTCCGCAGCTGGACGATCCGAACGATGAGTTCGGCCATGGCGGCTCCTTCGGATTCTCGCCGGCAGACGCGAAGGCCGAGCCGCATCTGCCGCAACCCAAGTGGTACAAGGATTTCGCGGTCGATGTCGAATCGGCCGACCCGGATTCCATGCTGAACCTGTACCGCCGCGTGCTGGCATTGCGACATGAGTTGCAGACCACCGACCTGAGTCTCGAATGGCTTCCGGAAGACCAGCCCGGCAAGGCGCATGACGGCGCCAACGGTTTCCCGGGTGGCACCATCGCGTACCGCCGTGCCAACGGCTGGGCCTCGATCACCAACTTCGGCGAAGAACCGATCACGTTGCCGCAAGGCGAAGTGCTGCTGACATCAGGACCGCTTACCGACGATGGCAAGCTGCCGCAAGATACCAGCGCTTGGCTCAAACTGGCCGATTGACCGCACGCAGGATGCCCCGATCTGAGGGTGTCCGTGCCGGATACCGCACTCGTGCGCTGAACCATCGAACCGGCAGCGCGCTCCAGCCGTCCGCGTCCCTCCATTTGGGCGCGGACGGCTTTCCTGTTTCCAACGACCGTTTTCCAACGATGACGGTCCGACGTACCTACCCTGCGGTATCTTCATATGTTCGGCCTGCGCAGAGGGCGCGACCGCGGACCAATCGAAAGAGGCAACGATGGTAGATGCACACGATGGCGAAACATACACGTCCGAAGGCTCACGTCTGATCTGGATCGACTGCGAGATGACCGGCCTGGATATCTTCGGCGGCGACGAGCTCGTCGAGGTTTCCGTGGTGCCGACCGACTTCGACCTGAACGTGCTCGACGAAGGTGTCGACTATGTGATCAAGCCCAGTCAGAAGGCTGTCGACCACATGAATGACTTCGTGCGCGCCATGCACACCCGTTCCGGCCTGATCAACGAATGGGAACACGGTCTGAGCCTCGACGAAGCGCAAGCCAAGGTCATCGAATACGTCAGGAAATTCACTCCGGCCGGCGTCAAGCCGCTGCTCGCCGGCAACACCATCGGCTCCGACAAGAAGTTCCTTGACCACTACATGCCGGAACTCATGGAGAACCTGCACTACCGCACCATCGACGTGAGCACCTTCAAGGAACTCGCCCGCCGCTGGTATCCGGCCGTCTACCTCAACCGTCCGCCGAAGAACGGCGGCCACCGCGCGCTCGCCGACATCATCGAATCGCTCGACGAACTGCGTTACTACCGCAAGGCGTTCATGGCCCCGGTGCCCGGTCCGAGCGAAGCGGAGGCGAAGGCCATCGCCTCTGAAATCCAGGAAACCAGCCTGCTCAACAAGGACTGACAGCACGACTCCAGCGAGAGGAACCGCATGACCGCAGCTGATTGGACCACCATCGGCCAACCGCAGGATATCCGCCTTGTGGTCGCCGACATGGACGGCACGTTACTTGACGAACGAAGCCGAATCCCCGACGGATTCTGGCCCATGCTCGCCCGGCTCAAACGCCGTGGCGTCGAATTCGTGCCCGCGTCCGGACGCCAATACGCCACGCTGCGCAACATGTTCGCCGACAAAGCCGCGGAGATTCTCGACGGGGGAGAACTGTCCTATATCGCGGAAAACGGCAATGTGGTGGCGCTCGACGACAAAGTCGTGGAAGTGCATGGCGTCGATTTGGACGTCACGCGTCACGTCATCGACCTGGTCGCCGACGCCGCTGCCTCCGGCGAGCATAACGTGGGACTGGTGGTGTGTGGCCTCAAATCGGCATACGTGCAGCGTTCCGACAAGCCGTTCCTCGATGAAGTCGGCAAATACTACGCGGCGCTGAGCATCGTGGACGATCTGCACGAAGTGCTCGACTTCGCGCAGGAACCGTCCGCCTACACCCCTGACGGCGACGCTGAAATCGTTCTGAAACTCGCGATCCTCGACCTTGACGGCTCCGAACGATTCACCAACGAAAAGCTCACACATCTGCGCGCGGACTACCAGGTGGTCGTCTCCGGCAAACTGTGGGTGGACATCATGAACATCGAAACCGACAAAAAGCAGGGCGTCGAGGCGTTGCAGCGCGTGCTCGGCGTCACACCCGCGCAGACGGCGGTGTTCGGCGACTACCTCAACGATCTGCTCATGCTTGAGGCGGGCGACTGGTCGTTCGCCATGGGCAACGCGCACCCCGATTTGAAGGCCGCCGCGCGCTACATCGCACCGTCGAACGTCGAGCACGGTGTGCTCAAGGTTGTGGACAGGCTGGTTGCCTGACGATTTCGTTGCATGGGGCGCGGTGATGTAAAGAAGGTGGCGTAATGAGGCAATCCGAGGCGCTTGCGATTCTGGGTTCCGGCGCAAGCGTGTTCCTGACGGGCGCGCCCGGTGCCGGCAAAACCTACGTGCTCAACGAATTCATACGGCAGGCGCGTGCCGACGGCGCATCCGTGGCCGTCACCGCATCCACGGGCATCGCTGCCACGCATATCAACGGCACCACCATCCATTCCTGGAGCGGCATCGGCTTGGCCACGGCATTGACCGACAATCTGGTCAAAACCGTTCGCACACGCCGCAAACGCAAGCTGCAGGAAGCCGACATCCTCATCATCGACGAGGTCTCCATGCTGCACGCGTGGCTGTTCGACATGGTTGACCGGATCTGCCGCATCATCCGCCGCGACGAACGTCCGTTCGGCGGGCTGCAGGTGGTGTTGTCCGGCGATTTTTTCCAGCTGCCGCCGGTTTCGGTATCGGGACGCAACAACGACCTGATCGCGCCGTCCGCCGAATATCTGGCCAGTCGCGAACGGTACATGCGCGCCGGACTCAATCCCGAAGGTTTCGTCACCGAATCGTTGGTATGGCGCGAATTGAACCCCGTTGTCTGCTATCTGACCGAACAGCATCGTCAGGATGACGGCCAGCTGTTGAACGTGCTGACCGACATTCGCGAAGGCGCGGTGGACGATGGCGACCGCAATGTGCTGCTGACCCGGTTGGGGGCCATTCCGGAACCCGGGCAGCAGGCGGTGAACCTGTTCCCCGTCAACAGGCAGGCCGACGCGCTTAATGACCTGCGCCTGTTCGAAATCAAGGAGGAACCGCACGAATACCTCGCCGAATCCGAGGGCGCGGCGAATCTGGTGGAACGGCTCAAAAAGAACATGCTCGCTCCCGAACGCTTGTACCTCAAAACGGGCGCGGCCGTGATGGCGGTGCGCAACGACACCGACCACCAGTACGTCAACGGGTCGCTCGGCACCGTGCGTGGATTCACCACGCAATCGCAGGGCGGCTGGCCGATCGTCGAATTCGAAAACGGCAACATCGTCACCATGAAGCCGAATTCCTGGCAGATGCAGGACGGCGATGCCGTGCTCGCCACGGTCAAACAGGTGCCGTTGCGCTGCGCGTGGGCGATCACCATCCACAAATCGCAAGGCATGACGCTCGATCGTGCCGTCATGGATTTGCGACGCACATTCGCGCCGGGCATGGGATACGTGGCGCTGTCGCGAGTGGAAGGGCTCGACGGCCTGTATCTGCAAGGCGTCAACGAGCGCATGTTCCTGGTCTCACCGGACGCGGTCCGTCTTGATGGACAATTGCGATTGGAGTCGGCTCAGGCCGCCGATACGCTTGCCTCCGACGGTGTCGGAGCATTCCGCGCCCGCATGCCGCAACCGGCCGCCGGTGAGGATGACGAATTCGCGCAGGACGTGCTGTTCTGACCCGCTGCTAAATATCAGCCCATCGCCTGCAGGGAACGCGCAAGATCCGGGTCGAGCTCAACTTCGTCCTCGACGCTTTCCGGATCGGGGTCCCAACAGCTGGCGATCACGCAGGCCAGTCCGACGAGCAACCAAAGCGGGTTGCGCTGCAGGAACTCAAGACCTGGAATCGCCCGCGTGACGATGATCCATATCACCATGCCGGCCAGCGCAATCGCATTGAACGGCTTCTTCCATGGCGGGGAAATCAACGTGACGCACAATACGGCCAGGCACAGGACGATCCATTGGTTGCCTTCGGTCAGCACTTCCGGCGCTGCCGCCGCGAAGACGAAATAGCAGATGATGCCGATCCAGCCGAGTTCGTTCCAAATCGAAATGTGCGCGGTGACGTGACGCATGCTGCGTCCTTTCCTTATGAAGCGATATGGTGCTGATTCCAGTATCATAGAAACGGCTTTAGACTTATTTATAACTCTATAAATAACGTTTTTCGCGTATTGGTGTGCGATTCGAGGACGTGTGGCGCATCCAAGTCGGCTTACCTGAGTAATTTGGAACGTATGACCAAAGCACTTCGTATGTCTACCATGTTCCTGCGCACCCTGCGCGAGGACCCCGCCGATGCCGACGTCGTGTCGGACAAGCTGCTGCAGCGCGCCTGCTACCTGCGCAAGGCCGCTCCGGGCATCTGGACCTGGCTGCCGCTGGGCCTCAATGTCCTGAACAAGATCGAGAACATCATCCGCGAGGAGATGGCGTCCATCGACGCCCAGGAAGTCCACTTCTCCGGACTGCTGCCGCGCGAGCCGTATGAGGCCACCCACCGCTGGGAGGAATACGGCGACAACATCTTCCGTCTGAAGGACCGCCACGAGGCCGACTACCTGCTGGCCCCGACCCATGAGGAAATGTTCACCCTGCTGGTCAAGGACCTGTACTCCTCCTACAAGGACCTGCCGGTGACCCTCTACCAGATCCAGACCAAGTACCGCGACGAGTTCCGTCCGCGCGCCGGCCTGATCCGCGGCCGCGAGTTCATCATGAAGGACGCCTACTCCTTCACCCTCGACAAGGAAGGCCTCGTCAAGGCATACATGGACGAGCGCGGCGCATACGAGCGCATCTTCAACCGTCTCGACCTGAAGTACGTGCCGGTGCACGCCATGGCCGGCCCGATGGGCGGCTTCGAATCCGAGGAGTTCCTGGCTCCGATGGAGATCGGCGAGGACACCTTCGCCCAGTCGCCGTCCGGCAAGGCCTGGAACGTCGAGGCGCTGACCACTCCGGAACCGGAAGCCATCGACTTTACCGCAACGCCGGCAGCCGAAAAGCGCCCGACCCCGGACGCGGCCACCATCGACAAGATGGTCGAATTCGCCAACGCCAACCATCCTCGTTCCGACGGCCGCGATTGGCAGGCCTCCGACATTCTGAAGAACGTCGTCATCGCCGTCATGCATCCGCAGGACGAAGACCACGACGAGCCGTGGCGCGAGCTCGTGGTCGTAGGCGTTCCGGGCGACCGTACCGTCGACATGAAGCGTCTTGAGGCGCAGTTCACCCCGGCCGAGATCGAGGAAGCCACCGACGAGGATCTGAAGAAGCATCCGGAACTCGTCAAGGGCTACATCGGACCGATGGCGCTTGGCCCGCAGGCGCGCGACGGAAAGAAGGCCGAGAACGCGTCCGAGACCGGTGACGCGCTGCGCTACCTGATCGACGCGCACGTGGCACGCGGTTCCGCATGGTTCACCGGCGCCGACGAGCAGGACGTGGATTACTACGATTTGGTGTACGGCCGCGATTTCGAGGCCGACGGCACCGTCGAAGCCGTGCAGGTACGTCATGGCGACATGAGCCCGGACGGTTCCGGCCCGCTGAGCTTCGAGCGCGGCGTGGAAATCGGCCAGGTGTTCCAGCTGGGCCTCAAGTATTCCAACGCGCTCGGCCTGAAGGTGCTCGACCAGAACGGCAAGACCGTTCCGGTGTGGATGGGCTCCTACGGCATCGGCGTCTCCCGTGTGATGGCCTGCATCGCCGAAACCCATCACGACGAGAAGGGTCTGGCGTGGCCGGCAGTCATCGCGCCGGCACAGGTGCACGTCGTGGCCACCGGCAAGGATGCGGCCGCGTTCGAAGCCGCAGAACAGCTGATCGGTGAGCTTGAGGCCAAGGGCATCGAAGTCATCTTCGACGACCGCAAGAAGGTGTCTCCGGGCGTCAAGTTCAAGGACGCCGAACTCATCGGCGTGCCGATCATCGCCGTCGCCGGCCGCGACACCGTCAACAACGGCACCATCGAAGTGCGCGACCGCAACGGTGAGAACGCCGAAGCGGTGCCGGTCGCGGACGCCGCGCAGGCGATCGCGGACCGCGTCGCTGCACTGCTCAAGTGACATACGGCAATCCGTAGCGCGTCGGTTTGATCCGACGAACGACATACGGCAACGGAAGACCATCAAGCAGGTGGTCTTCCGTTTTTTGTTTTTCATGGGGAATACCGTGCGCATCTCACGCACATGAGGATTGTGGATGTCGGTGGATAAGTCGAAATTATCCACCGACAATCCACGACTCGCCCGACGATCTCAAGTTATCCACATTCTCCGGTTGGGCTTGCAGACGGATGGAACGTTCGGCGATAGTGGTCTTACCGCGGAAACGTGAAGATGCGGGAAGGGCATGCAGTTTACCCTCTCTCACCATAAATCCACCTCACTGCCTGTCGCTTCCGTGCCGTCAACGGCGCTTTCCGCGGTCCATCATTCGTCAAACAGAAAGGGCCAAACATGGCGCAGCAGCAGGGTCTCCTCACCATCACGGGATATGTGGGCGGCCAGCCCACGCAATTCAATCGGGAAGGCATGCCGCATGCCAGCTCATTCCGGCTGGCCAGCACCAGACATTATTTCGATGGCCGAACGCAACAGTGGAAGGACCTGCCCACCACATGGATCACGGTGAAGGCATATCGAGGCCTTTCCGAAAGCATCTGCCAATCGTTCAAAAAAGGCGAACCGGTCATCGTGACCGGCGTGCTGGCGGCGGAAAGCTGGGTGGACCAGAACGGCAAGCAACAGTCGAAACTCGTCATGGAAGCGAATGCGGCGGGGCATGATTTGAGCTACGGTGTCTCCACCTTCCGCAAACTCGCCAAGAAAAACGATTCCGGCCAGCAAGACGCGCAGCCTGGACAGGCTTTAGGACGTGATCCATATGTGCAAGCCGCCCAACAGCGGGGCGAAACTTCAGTCAATGCGATGGGCGGGCAGAGTTCCGGCGTTGACGAGCAAGGCGGCTCGCAGGCCGGTGCGGATAGCAACGCCGCCGAACCCCTACGTGAGGAATTCGGCGGCGATGGCTTCTGACGATTGCCTGACGCTTATGCGATCGCTGGCATGGCCTGTTACCAGATGCGCACGCGTTGCTCCGGTGCGAGCCACATGCCGTCGCCGGGCTGCACGCCAAACGCCTTGTGGAACAGGTCCACATTACGGGCGATGCCGTTCGTACGGCATTCGGCGGGGGAGTGCGGGTCGATCTGCAGATACTGCTCCGCCAACTCGTCGCGATTCTTAGTGCGCCAAATCGAAGCGTAGCTCAGGAAGAAACGCTGCAGGCCGGTGAAGCCGTCGATTTCAGGAGCATCGGCAAGCGCGGCTTCGATGGCTTCCGTGGAACCATCCTTGCCGCGGCCGGCCGCTTCATCGAGAGCGAACGCATAGGCCTTGAGAGCGATGTTCACACCGCTCAAATCGCCGATGTTCTCGCCGATGGTCAACGCGCCGTTCACATGAGGGGCCTTCGACGGGTCATCCGAATACTTTTCGGCGAGCTGCGTCGGCACGAACTCGTTGTACTGGTCGATGAGCTTCTGGGTGAGCGCCTTGAAATTGGCCTTGTCCTCTTCGGTCCACCAGTCGTTGAGTTTGCCGTCGCCGTCGTATTGCGAGCCCTGGTCGTCGAAACCGTGGCCGATCTCATGGCCGATCACCGCGCCGATGCCGCCGTAGTTCGCGGCATCCTCGGCATCCGGGTTGAAGAACGGCGGCTGCAAAATGGCGGCCGGGAACACGATCACGTTCATGGACGGCTCATAGTAGGCGTTCACCGTCTGCGGATTCATCAGCCATTCGTCCTTGTCGACGGCCTTGCCCACCTTGGCCAGCTGGTAGCCGGTCTCATACAGGTTCGCGGCACGCATGTTCTGGGCGAAGCCGGCGTCCTCGCGCACATCCAGCGCGGAATAGTCACGCCAATGGTTCGTGTAGCCGATCTTCGGCACGAACTTGGACAGCTTCTCCAATGCCTTGGCCTTGGTCTCGTCGCCAAGCCAAGTGGAATTGGAGATGGACACACGGTAGGCGTCGATGAGATTGCCGACCAGCTGCTCCATACGCTGCTTGGAGGTTTCGGGGAAGTGACGCTTCACGTATTCGCGGCCGACATCCTCGCCGCAGATGCCGTTGACCAGCGAGACGCCACGCTTCCAACGCACACGCTGCTCCTTCTGCCCGGACAGCGTCTTGCCGTAGAAGTCGAAATTCGTTTCGTCGAATTCGTGGGGAAGCTCCAATGTGGAGCCGATCACCACATGCACGCGGGCCCACAGCTTGAGATCATCCAGCGACGCTTCCTTCCAGAACGCGTTGAGTCCGGTGAGGAAGCTTGGCTCATGCACGATCGTGTGGCTGAAACAGCCGCGGAAATCCAACGGCTGCACGGCAGCCGCGGTGGTCGCGTCGTAAGCGTTCTGCCAGGCGTCGATCCAAGCGTCCAGGTCAACATCGGCGAGCATGGCGCACAGGTCGGCGTAATCCGTCGGGTTATAGGTCTTCACCGAATCGCGCGTGGACACGTTGTCCCAATGGTTCGCCGCGATGCGCGTCTCCACGTCAAGGAAACGCTTGGCCTGCGCATGGGCATCCTCGTCACCGGCCGCAAGATGCGCGTTCTTCAGCTGCTTGGCGACCATCTCGACATACGCCTCACGGATTGGCGCGTAATGGTCTTCCCTGTAGTAGGCCTCGTCCGGCAGATCCAAACCGTCCTGTTCGATGTGCACGACATTGGTCTCCGGCGCTCCCGGATCTCCGTAAACGGCGATGCCGATCAGGTCTGGACCGCCGGTCGGGTTCATGGCGCCAAGCGCGCGGGTGAGCGCGGCCTTGTCTTCGGCCTCGTCGATGGAAGCCAACTGGTCTTCGATGGCGGCGAGTCCGGCCGCGTCGATGGCATCGACGTCAAGGAAACTATGGTACAAAGCGCGCGACTTGACGGCTGGGCAATCATCCTCTTCAAGGATGTCGCGGATCTGGTTTTCCGCATCCTCGGCGAGCTTGTCGAAGGAACCATACCGGGAACGGTCGTCGGGAAGACGGTACATGTCGACCCACGGGCCGTTGACGAAGCGGAACAAGTCCTGAGACGGGCCGGTCACGGCGGAGAACGATGCCGGATCGATACCCGAAACCAAAGAATTCGAAGTGTTGTTCATGGCTTCACACTATCCATCTTTGGTGACAACATCGTGTATTCGAATCGAATATTCGGGTGGAACGCAAGGTGGAATACAGAAAGGAGAACATCGTTCGCCGGTGTATGGCCCGCGAAGTAGGGTTGAAGGCATGATCGAACTGAAAACCCCTAAAGAGATTGAAGCGATGAAGCCCGCAGGCCGCTTCGTCGGCGGCATCCTACGCGACCTGAAGGAATTCACCAAGGTCGGCACCAATCTGTTGGAAATCGACGAATTCGTCCACAAGCGCATCGTGGACCGCAAGGGCGCCTCGTCCTGCTACGTCGACTATGCGCCTGATTTCGGCACCGGTCCGTTCGCGCACTACATCTGCACGTCCGTGAACGACGCCGTGCTGCACGGCGTTCCGTACGACTACAACCTGAAGGACGGCGATCTGGTCAGCCTCGATCTGGCGATCAACGTCGACGGATGGGTCGCGGATTCCGCCATCAGCTTCTGCGTCGGCACGCAGCATCCCGACGACCTGCGCCTGATCAAGTGCACCGAAGAGGCTTTGGCGGCCGGCATCGAAGCCGCTCAGCCGGGCAATCGTCTGGGCGACGTCTCCTGCGCCGTCGGCGACGTGGCACGCGAATACGGCTATCCGATCAACCTGGAGTTCGGCGGACACGGCGTCGGCCATATCATGCACGGCGATCCGCACGTGCCGAACGACGGCAAGGCGCATCACGGCTACAAGCTGCGTCCGGGCCTGGTCATCGCCATCGAACCGTGGTTCCTCAAGACCACCGACGAGATCTACCAGGATCCGAAGGACGGCTGGACGCTGAAGAGCGAGGACGGCTCCCGTGGCGCACACAGCGAGCACACCATCGCCATCACCGAAAACGGTCCGGTGATCCTCACCGTCCGCGACTAGTCCAAAACCTTATGAAAACGGGCTTGTGCGATTACGCACAGCCCGTTTTTTCATGCCCGTTTTGAGACGGAACCCACATATCGAAACGCGCATGCCATATAGTGGGCGGTACTTTTTGAACTGGTAAGGAGCGAACGAGTATGGCCACAGCCAATCTGAGTGTGGAATCCAAGGACTTCACCCTGCCGGTGGTCGAAGCCACGGCGGGCGCGGACGGCATCGTGGTGTCCACGCTGCGCAATGATGGCTGGGTCACACTCGACCCCGGTTTCCTCACCACCGCGCAATGCGAATCGAAAATCACGTACATCGACGGCAAGAACTCGATTCTGCGCTATCGTGGCTATCCGATCGAGCAGCTGTGCGAGCAGTCCGACTTCCTTGAAGTCGCTTGGCTGCTGCGTCACGGCGAACTGCCGAACAAGGACCAGTACGACCGTTTCATCTCCGACATCAACCACCGCACGATGGTGGGGGAGGACTTCCGTACGTTCATGGGCTCCTTCCCGCGCACCGCGCATCCGATGAGTGTGATGGCATCCGCGGTCAACGCGCTCGCCACGTTCTACCCGGACACCACGGACATCAATGATTCCGACCAGCTGGACGAAGCGGCGACCATCATCATGGCCAAGGCGCGCACCATCGTCAGCTACATCTTCCGCCGCCGTCGCGATGAGCCGATGCTGTACCCGGACTACTCGCGCGGCTATGTTGACGATTTCCTGCGCATGTGCTTCGCCGTGCCGTATGAGCCGTTCGAATCCGATCCTCTGTACGTGCACGCGCTTGGCCGTCTGCTCATCATCCATGCCGACCACGAGCAGAACTGCTCCACGTCCGTGGTGCGCATCGCCGGTTCGGCGCACGCCAACCTGTATTCCGCGGTCGCGGCCGGCATCAACGCGCTGTCCGGCCCGCTGCACGGCGGCGCCAACGAGGCGGTGCTCCGCCAGCTCAAGGCCATCCGAGACTCCGGCAAAACCGTCAAGGAATTCGTGGAGGACGCGAAGGCCAACGGGCATCGCATCTCCGGCCTCGGCCACCGCGTGTACAAGTCGTACGATCCGCGCGCGGCGATCGCCAAGACCTATCTGCAGAAGATCATGGAACGCGCCGACACGCTGAAGCTGCCGGCGGACGAGCGCGCGCTGTTCGACGTGGCCACCGAACTGGAGCAGATCGCATTGAGCGACGATTACTTCGTGTCTCGTCATCTGTATCCGAACGTCGACTTCTACACGGGACTGATCTACCGTGCGATCGGCTTCGATCCGTCCATGTTCACCACGCTGTTCGCGTTGGGCCGCATCCCCGGCTGGATCGCGCAATACCGTGAGATGCTCGCCGATCCGAACACGAAGATCGGCCGTCCGCGCCAGGTGTACACCGGCTACACGGAACGCGATTACGTGCCGATGGACCAGCGCCACTGAACGATATTGACACGCGGCTCCGGTTTCGGACGTGCGCATGCGCCTGCCATGGCTTGCCGCTACAGTGTTTCAAGGAACGAAAGAACCTAACGAATCGCTGGAACCGGTCTACGGCTCCGGCATGGTCAAAGGAGCGTACACATGACTGAACAGCGCACCGCATGGGGTTGGGGTCTGGCAAGCATCGATGCGGCCGGCAACACCCTTGACGTGTGGTATCCGGAACTCACGTTGGGCGAGGCTCCGGCTGAAACCTCGCGTCCGAATCACAACTTCGGCGCCATCGCGCATGACGAGGCCGACGCGCGTGGCGTGCGCCGCATGACCGTGTTCACCGTGTCCAAGCTGGACGAGCCGATCGAGGACGCCGCCGACGCCTATCTGCGTCTGCACCTGCTGAGCATGCGTCTGGCCAAGCCGAACACGTTGAATCTCGACGGCATCTTCGCCAAGCTCAACAACGTGGTGTGGACCAACTACGGTCCGTTCGCCGTCGACGATTTCGCTTTGCGCAAGCTTGACGTGATGGCCGCCACCCGACAGTCCGGAGCCGTGTTGGCGCCGCACGTCGATGTGAACGTGCTGTCGATTGACAAGTTCCCCCGCATGGTCGACTACGTCGTGCCGACCGGCGTGCGCATCGGCGACGCCGACCGCGTGCGACTGGGCGCGCACCTGTCCGAAGGCACCACCGTCATGCACGCCGGCTTCGTGAACTTCAATGCGGGCACCCTCGGCGTCTCCATGGTCGAAGGCCGCGTCTCGCAAGGCGTCGTGGTCGGCAACGGCTCCGACATCGGCGGCGGCGCGTCCATCATGGGCACCCTGTCCGGCGGCGGCAAGCTCAAGAACTCCATCGGCGAGCACTCCCTGCTCGGCGCGAACGCCGGCATCGGCATCTCCCTGGGAGACAACTGCGTGGTCGAAGCAGGCCTGTACGTCACCGCCGGCACCAAGGTCACCATCTACGACAAGGCCAAGGTCGCCGCCGGCGAACCGCTCGAAACCGTCAAGGGCGCCGAACTGTCCGGCAAGGACAACATCCTGTTCATCCGCAACTCCGTGTCCGGCCGCATCGAGGCGCGCTACCGCAAGACCGGCATCGAGCTCAACGAGAAACTCCACAAGAACTGAAAACGGAATGGCGGAGAGCGTCATCCGCGCTCTCCGCAAGAGGAAACTCGTGAAAATCACACTGATCACCGTCGGCAAGGTCAAAGAGAAGTATCTGCGCGACGCCATCGCGGAATATTCGAAACGACTGGGCCGGTATTGCAAGCTCGGCATCGTCGAAGTGGCCGACGAGAAGACACCGGAGCATGCCAGCGACGGACTCGAACGGCAGATCAAGGCCAAAGAGGGCGAACGCATCGCCAAACATATTCGTGACGACGCGTTCGTCATCGCCCTCGCCATCGAAGGCAAGCAGCTCACCAGCGAACAGCTCGCCGCGAAAATCAACGACCTCGGACTCCACGGCACCAGCCATATCCAACTCATCATCGGCGGCTCATTGGGACTCGACCCCGCGATTCTCAAACGAGCCGACTACCTGCTGAGCTTTTCCAAAATGACGTTCCCGCACCAGCTGATGCGGGTGATTCTGCTGGAGCAGATCTATCGCGCATACAAAATCAACGCCGGAGAACCTTACCACAAGTGATTTTCGAGGCGTTTCGCAAGAAACGCTAAGTAGGGGCGAGCCGGTATAGTGGCGCGTATGAGTGACTACAGGGACGAACGCGAGCAGCGAGAACGCCGTCGCCGCACCATGGTGCGCACGGTGTGCATCGTCATCGCCGCGGCGATGCTGCTGAGTCTGGTCATTCCTGCGATCTACGCGGGGCTTTGACGCCTTCGGGCCCGTATGATCCGAAACGGGCCCCGGTTTCCCGTATGCGTGCGGACAGGTTCGCGGTCCGTCCATGTGGGAAATGGATGTGGGCACGTGGAAAAACCTTATGGATTGTGCGGGAGCCGTGGACGGCTCCATGTCAGAATAGTCAGGAACGTAATAGAAATGTATGGTGTAAACGATGGCAGAATTTGATTACTCCGAGGCGATCAGCGAAGCGCGCGCCAAATACGAGTCCATTTCCAAGGCCCTCGACGTCGATCGACTGACCGCCGAGGCCAAGGACCTTGAAGTGAAAGCGGCCGAACCCGGATTGTGGGACGATCCGGAAAACGCACAGAAAGTGACCAGCAAGCTGTCCGCGGTGCAGTCGCAGCTCAAGCGTCTGGCATCCGCCGACCAGCGCATCGAGGACGTGGAGACCCTGGTCGAGCTTGGCCAGGAGGAAGAGGACGCCGACACGTTGGCCGAGGCGAAGGCCGAAGTCGAAAGCATCCAGAAGGATCTCGACGATATGGAGATCCAGACGCTGCTTGACGGCGAATACGACGAACGTTCCGCCGTGGTGACGATCCGTTCCGGCGCCGGCGGCGTGGATGCGGCCGATTTCGCGCAGATGCTGCTGCGCATGTACCTGCGTTGGGCGGAACGCAACGGATACAAGGCCAAGGTCATGGACACCTCCTACGCGGAAGAAGCCGGCATCAAGTCGGCCACGTTCCAGGTGGACGCCCCGTACGCATACGGGCGACTGAGCGTGGAGGGTGGCACCCACCGTCTGGTGCGTATCTCCCCGTTCGACAACCAGGGCCGCCGTCAGACCAGCTTCGCCGCCGTGGAAGTGGTTCCGCTGGTCGAAGCGACCGATCACATCGACGTGCCGGATTCCGAAATCCGCGTCGACACCTACTGCTCGTCCGGTCCTGGCGGACAGGGCGTGAACACCACGTATTCCGCGGTGCGCATCACCCACATCCCGACCGGCATCGTGGTGACCATGCAGGACGAACGCTCTCAGATTCAGAACCGCGCCGCCGCCATGGCCGTGCTGCAGTCCCGACTGCTGGTGCTGCGCCACGAGGAGGAAGCCAAGAAGAAGAAGGAGCTCGCCGGAGACATCAAGGCCAGCTGGGGCGACCAGATGCGCTCGTATGTGCTGCATCCGTACCAGATGGTCAAGGACCTGCGCACGGGGTATGAGACCTCGCAGACCCAGGCTGTCTTCGACGGCGACATCGACGAGTTCATCGAAGCCGGCATCCGCTGGCGTCACGAACAGCGTCGCGCGGCAGCCGAGGAACAAGAAGCCTAAGCGATAGGCGGAGGGAAAACACGATGGCGCTGATCTCGCTTGAACATGTGAGCAAAGTCTATCCAAAGGGCACGCGTCCCGCATTGGATGACATCAATCTTGACATCGATCGAGGTGATTTCGTCTTTCTTGTGGGCGCGTCCGGTTCCGGCAAGACCACCTTGCTGAGCCTGCTGCTTCGCGAGGAGGAAGCCACGGATGGCGAGATCCGCGTCGCCGGCAACGATCTGCGACGCCTGTCCGCACGGCAGGTGCCGCATTATCGCCGGCAGATCGGCTTTATCTTCCAGGATTACAAGCTGCTCAACAACAAGACGGTATGGGAGAACGTCGCCTTCGCACTTGAAGTGATCGGCACAAGCCGTTCCACCATCAAATCGCTGGTGCCCAAAGTACTGCAGACGGTGGGGCTCACAGGCAAGGAAAACAACTACCCCCATGAGCTGTCCGGCGGCGAAGCGCAACGCGTCGCCATCGCAAGGGCGTATGTGAACCATCCTCAGATCCTGCTCGCCGACGAGCCTACGGGCAACCTCGACCCGACCACGTCGCTGGGCATCATGGAAGTGTTGGACGCCATCAACCGTACCGGCACCACCATCGTCATGGCCACACACAACGAGGAGATCGTCAACTCCATGCGCAAACGCGTGGTCGAATTGCACACCGGCAAGATCGTGCGCGACGAGCAGCAGGGATCCTACGATTCCGCGCTGTATTTCCCGGACGCCGAAGTCGAGTCGAAATCGCACCAGGCATTGGGCACTTCCGACCCGAACGCGAAATACCGTCGACAGAACGCCATCGATTCAACGAACGCTCCTGACGACACCGTCGACGTGGAAGGCGCGACGCGCGCCGAAACCGTGGTGAACGCCGTGGATGTGGTCGCCGCTGCCGTCCATGACGGACAGGGGAACGACGGCATCGCCCGTCTTGCCAAATCCGTGCATTCCGGACGCACCGGCCGTTACGGCGAGGCCTTCGCGTCAGTGGAGACCACCTTGACCTGGGGCAAGGGACTGAGCCTCGAACAGATGGCCGACCAGGAACAGGCCGAGCAAACCGAACGGAACGAACAGGCCAAGACCTCCGCTGAAAATGATGCCTCCGAGACTGGTGCCGACGAAGCATCGGCGCTGTCCGCTCCGCCTGCACCGCCCGTTCCACCGACCCAAACCGAGCCTCCGACACCACCCGAACCGCCCGTCCCGCCGGCACCGTCCGATGAAAACCCTGAGGACACCAAGGAGCACGACTGATGCGTTTTCGTTTCATCCTTTCCGAAACATGGAACAGCCTCAAGCGCAATGTTTCAATGATCATCTCCGTCATGCTGGTCACATTCATCTCCTTCCTGTTCATCGGCGTATCCGGCCTGATGCAGGCACAGATCACCGCCGCGAAGGGCGAATGGTACGACAAGGTCGAAGTGGTCGTATGGCTGTGCCCGGACGGTGCCAGCCAGGCGGCGTCCTGCTCGTCGGGCAAGGCGCCTTCCAACCAGGAGATCGTCGATCTGGAGAACGTGATCAACGAGGAAGCCGGCAACATCGTCTCCAAAATCACATATGTGAGCCGTGAGGACTTCTACAAGAACACCTTCCTCAAGCAGTATCCGAACGGCGAATACCAAGGACGCGTGCTCACCGCCGCCGACATGCAGGGGTCGCTGCGTCTGAAACTGAAGGACCCGACCAAATACCAAGTGGTATCCGAAGTGTTGAGCGGCCGCACCGGTGTCGAGGAAGTGCAGGATCAACGCAAGATCTTCGACCCGGTCTTCTCGGTGCTGAACCGTGCGACGGCGGTCACCGTGGCGCTCGCCGGCGTGATGATCCTGGTGGCCATCATGCTGACCGGCACGACGATTCGCATGAGTGCCGCCTCGCGTAAGAACGAGACCGAGATCATGCGACTGGTGGGAGCCTCGAACTGGACCATCCGCCTGCCGTTCGTGTTGGAAGGCGTGTTCGCGTCGCTGATTGGTTCGCTGCTCGCCTGCGGAACGTTGAGCGCCATGGTGAAGCTGTTCATCACGGATTGGCTGTCGAAGAGCGTGCAGTGGATGCCTCTGATCAACCAGAAGACGGTATGGCTGCTTGCACCGGCCCTTGTGGTGGGAGCCGTCGTGCTGTCGATCGTCGCGTCCAGCATCTCGCTGAGGAAGTACCTGAAGGCATAAACCGGCGGAGTGCTGAACGAGATGTTCAGCATATTTGAAGTTTGCTGGATACAATGTCGAAATAGGTGGATTTCGGGAAGGGAATACATGTCTAGGAAAATGACGAGACAGGTGCGGCCCATCGTTGGACTGATGCTTGCTTCGGCTATGTTCTGCGCCGGCGGCGTCGCGGTCGTCGCCGCGCCGGCTCCGCAGGCGCATGCCGTGAGCATGTCGGAATACCAGGCGAAGGTGTCGAACCACGCCAAGCTGAAGTCGCAGCTTGTCGGCGTGAGCAGCGATCTCGCCGACACGATTCTGCAGTTGGCCGATTTGAACGACAACCAGATTCCTGCGGCGGTCGAGGCCGCGGAATCTGCCCAGCAGGCGGCAGAACAGGCGCAGAGCCTGGCGGAAGCGACCACGCAGCGGTTGCAAGCGGCCCAGCAGGACAAGGCGAACCTTGAGGAGCAGATCAAACAGACCGGCTCCGACTATGATGACGCCAAGGCCGCCGTCGCGCAGCTCGCCCGCGAAAGCTTCCACGGCTCCAGTACGTCGGATGTGCTGGATTTTGTCACCGATTCGACGACCGCCGACGATTTCGTCAACAAGATGCAGTCGCAGGCCGCGGTCACGCGAAGCGAATCCAACGCGGCAACCGACGCGGCGAACGAGCTGAACACGTCGATGAACCGTAAGGACCGTTTGGGCGCCATCGAACAGAAGATCACCCAGCTCAAGGAGCAGGCCGACCAGCAGGCGGCAAGCGCCCAGCAGGCGGCAAGCGAGGCCAGCGCCAAGCAGACCGCCCTGCAGAAGCTGCGTGACGAGGGCACGGTGAAACGTGAGAAGCTCGAATCGCAGAAGAGCCAGCTGACAACGCAGAGCGCCAAGGAAGCGGCGGACATCGTCGCCATGAAATCGCAGATCGATTCATGGAACAACCAGTACAACAATTCCAACAACGCCGCTGTCAACCCCAATAACAACCAGCAGCAGTCGCGTCCGAACAACAACACGAACTACAATCCCGCTCCCGCGCCTGCACCTGCGCCGGCTCCGACACCCAATAACAACAATTCCGGCGGCGCCGGCGGCATGAACTATGCGGTGCCCGGCAATTGCCCGGCCGGTTCCGGATACTGCTACGGACACAACACCGGCAACACGGTCGGCGGTGCCGCGTATCCGTCCCGCCAGTGCACGCTGTGGGCATACCTGAGGCGTTCCCAGCTGAGCCTTCCGGTCGGCTCCTACATGGGCAACGGCGCCGATTGGGCCAATACCGCTCGTGGACTCGGATACCTGGTGAACAACACCCCGCATGTCGGCGCGGCGATGGTGTTCGCGCGCGGCCAAAGCGTAGGCGGACATTGGACCGCCGACTGGCAGTACGGCCACGTGGCCGTCGTGGAACGCGTGAACGCCGACGGTTCGGTCCTGATCTCCGAAGGCGGCACCGGCTTCGCGACGTTCCCGGCTTGGGAAACGATCTCCAACGCCGGAGCCTACCAGTACGTCCACTACTGACGGTTCCGTTCCAGACATGAAACCACGGCAAGCGCGCCGTCCGCATCGTCGGGCGACGCGCTTTCGTGATATGGTCGACGGAGTCGCGTTGCATACACTGATCGAAAGAACCGGGAAGGAGGTCCGACATGGCCAAGGAACAGGGAACCAAACCGATCGCGCAGAACAAGAAGGCGCGTCACGACTACGCCATCGAAGACAAGTATGAGGCCGGTCTCGTGTTGACCGGCACCGAAGTGAAGTCGCTTCGTGAAGGACGGGCGTCGCTGGCCGAATCGTTCATCACCATCGACCGTCGTGGGGAGATGTGGCTTGAGGGAGCCAACATTCCCGAATATCTCAACGGCACGTGGAACAACCACGCACCCAAACGCAAGCGCAAGCTGCTGCTGCATGCGGCGCAGATCGACAAGCTGGCCCGCCAAACCCAGGCCAAGGGATTCACCATCATTCCGCTGAGCCTGTATTTCAAAGACGGCCGCGTCAAGGTCGAGATCGCGCTCGCCCGAGGCAAGAAGGAATTCGACAAGCGCCAGTCGCTTCGCGAGGAGCAGGACAAGCGTGAGGCGCTGCGAGCCATGCGATACGCCAACAAGCAGGTGCGATAAATCGGAAAAATTCCGGTTTCACATAGTGAAAGAACGCCGATTCAGGAAAATTTTTGTAACACACCCTCTTTACGCTAGGATACGGTTCGGCTGAACAGGCCGATATGAATCCATAGGAGAGGGAACATGCAAGCAGGAAAAGCCCTGAAAACCGCCGCCGCGTTCATGTTGAGCGTGGCCATGCTCGCCACCGGCGCGGCATGCGGCACCAGCGACGACAGCGACGCCTCGGCGTCGAAATCCAGTTCGAAGTCCAGCGAACTGACCGGTTACGATGTTTCCGGCGTGAAGAAGGACGACGCGATCGCCAAAATGCTGCCGGATTATGTGACCAAGGACGGCAAGCTCACCATCGGCATGGATACGTCGTACGCGCCGGCCGAATTCCTGGCCGCGGACGGCAAGACGCCGGTCGGCTTCGACGTGGACATCGCCAAGGCGCTGGCCGGAGTGTTCGGTCTTGAGGCCGATCCGGAAACCGCGAACTTCGATTCGATTATTCCGGCCGTCGGCGCCAAGTACGACATCGGCATCTCGTCGTTCACCGTCACCAAGGAACGCCTCGAGGCGGTCGACTTCGTCAGCCACTTCAACGCCGGCTCCGCATGGGCCGTGAAGAAGGGTAACCCGAACAAGGTCGACACGTCCGATCTGTGCGGCAAGAAGGTGGCCGTGCAGACCGCCACCATGCAGGAGACCGCCGCCAACAAGATGGCCAAGCAATGCAAGGCCGACGGCAAGGCGGAGATGGACGTCATCTCCAGCAAGTTGCAGACCGATGTGACCACCAACGTCGTCACCGGCAAGGCCGACGTGTTCTACGCCGATTCGCCGGTCGCCGGCTACGCGATCGCGCAGACCGACGGCGAACTCGAAACGCTTGGCAAGACCGAAGGCATCGCCCCGGAAGGCATCGTCGTCAAGAAGGGCGACCAGCAGATGGACGAGGCCCTGCAGAAGGCCCTGCAGAAGCTCATCGACGACGGCACCTACATGAAGATCCTCAAGTACTGGGGTGTTCAGGACGGTGCCATCAGCAAGCCGGAGATCAACACCCCCGGCACCAACGAGTGAATGTTTCGGAACTTTTGCGTCCGTTAATACGCTCGTAGCAATCCGCTCTTAGGTTATGCCATAGCCACGTTTGGCTGGTTGATTTGGCTGGGTTGAAGAGAGGACTTGCCATGATGAGGAACCTGAAAGGTTGGGCGGCGCTCGCGTTGAGCGCGGCGATGGTCGTCTCGATGGGAGCCTGCGGAACCTCCGACAAAACGGATTCCCAAGCTTCCGTCGATTCGAATTCGTCGTCGACCACCGGTTATGACGTGTCCGGCGTGAAGAAGGACGAGAAGATCGCCAAGATGCTGCCGTCCTCCGTCGCCAAGGACGGCAAGCTGACCGTCGGCATGGATACGTCGTACGCGCCGGCCGAGTTCCTGGCCGCGGACGGCAAGACGCCGGTCGGCTTCGACGTGGACATCGTCAAGGCGTTGGCGAAAACGTTCGGCCTCGAGGCGGATCCTCAGACGTCGAATTTCGATTCGATCATTCCATCAATCGGTTCGAAGTACGATATCGGCGTCTCGTCGTTCACCATTACCCCGGAACGCATGAAGGCCGTCGACTTCGTCAGCATGTTCAAGGCCGGTTCCACGTGGGTGGTCAAGAAGGGCAACCCAGGCAAGATCGACACGTCCGACCTGTGCGGATTGAAGATCGCGGTGCAGACCGGCACCACACAGGAGGAGGAAGTCAACAAGGGCGCCGAACAGTGCAAGGCGGACAACAAGCTTGACATCCAGATCCTGTCCAACAAGCTGCAGACTGATGTGACCACCAACGTCGTCACCGGCAAGGCCGACGTGTTCTACGCCGATTCGCCGGTCGCGGGTTATGCGATCTCCCAGACCGACGACCAGCTTGAGGCCCTCGGTGAGGACGTCGGCGTGACCAAGGAGGCCGTGGCCATCAAGAAGGGTGATTCCGACACGGCCAAGGCGGTGCAGGCGGCCATGCAGAAGCTGATGGATGACGGCACGTACATGAAGATCCTCAAGCATTGGGGCGTCGAATCCGGCGCCGTCGACAAGGCCGAGATCAACCCGACCGATTTGGGCTGATCGGCGCACTGACGCTGCGGGCGTAGGGGCATCGGATGTATATAGATCGATGCCCCTACGCTTTTTGCCGATTAACGTCAGCGTAGCATTGCGGTTTTATCGTGTGCCTTTGGAATACTGGACGTCTGATTGGCAAATGGACGATTACCGTTCAGTGGATGGGAAGAGAATAGAAGGAGAACCCACTATGTCGTTGAAATTCAAATCGTTTGCCGCTCTCGCGCTGAGCGCGGCCATGATGTTCTCCGTCGCCGCATGCGGCACCACGGATTCCGGTGACGCCAAAAGCGACTCGAAGGCGAAGAACACCACTGTTGGTTACGATGTGAGCACCATCAAGAAGGATGACGAGCTGGCCAAGCTGGCCGCCTCTGCGAAGACCGTCAAGGACGGCGAGCTGTCCGTCGGCATGGAACTGTCCTATGCTCCGGCCGAATTCTACGCCGAAGACGGCAAGACCCCGGTCGGCTACGATGTGGACATGTCCAAGGCCATCGCCCAGACGCTGGGCCTGAAGCCGAAGATCGTCTCCTCCATGTTCGACACCATCGTCCCGTCCATCGGCTCCAAGTACGATCTGGGCATCACCGCCATGACCATCACCGAAGAGCGTCTGCAGTCCGTCGACTTCGTGAGCTACTACCGCGCCGGCTCCACGTGGGCCGTGCAGAAGGGCAACCCGAAGAAGCTCGACACCTCCGACATGTGCGGCGCGAAGATCGCAGTGCAGACCGGCACCGTCCAGGAGGACGAGGCCAACAAGATCGCCAAGGGCTGCAAGGCCGACAAGAAGGCCGAAGTGATGTCCTACAAGCGTCAGGCCGAAGCCGCCACCGCAGTGGCCACCGGTAAGGCCGACGTGTTCTACGCCGATTCGCCGGTCGCCGGCTACGCGATCTCCCAGACCGACGGCCAGCTTGAGGCCCTCGGCGACGTTGAAGGCGTGGCCAAGCAGGGCATCGCCATCAAGAAGGGCGACCAGCAGCTCGACGAGGCCGTGCAGAAGGCCGTGCAGAAGCTGATGGATGACGGCACGTACATGAAGATCCTCAAGCATTGGGGCGTCGAGTCCGGCGCTCTCGACAAGGCTGAGATCAATCCGACCGACCTCAACTGATTTCATCAGATAGATAGAAAAAGGAAACAGCATCATGGCGAAGAAACAAGTCGACGGCGACGGCCTCGATATTCCCAATCGCATTAAAGCCTTGCCTGTCAAGCGTACGGGTCCGATCGTGGCGGCCATCATCGTCGCGCTCTTCGCCGCGATGCTGGTGCAGGCTTTGGTCACCAATCCGCGTTTCGAATGGAATGTGGTCTGGAAATACCTGTTCAACGAGAACGTACTGGAAGGCATCAAGTACACGCTGCTGCTGACCGTCATCTCGATGGTCATCGCCATCATTCTGGCGGTCATTCTGGCGGTCATGCGCAAATCCATCAATCCGGTGCTGCGCGGCGTGAGCTGGTTCTACATCTGGTTCTTCCGCGGAACCCCTGTGTACACGCAGCTGGTCTTCTGGGGTCTGTTCGCGGTGCTGGTGCCGCGTATCGGCGTGGGCATCCCGTTCACCTCAATCGAATTCTGGAGCATTGACTCCCAGTCTGTCATCACCGCGTTCAACGCCGCATGGCTGGGCTTGGCCCTGAACGAAGCCGCCTACCTGGCCGAAATCGTGCGCGCCGGCCTCGAGGCCGTCGATCCGGGGCAGACGGAAGCCGCAAAGGCCCTCGGCATGAAGCGCACGCTCATCATGCGTCGCATCGTGCTGCCGCAGGCCATGCGCATCATCATCCCGCCGACCGGCAACGAGTTCATCGGCATGCTGAAGACCACGTCGCTTGTCAACGCCGTGCCGTTCACGCTGGAACTGCAGTTCGCCACCACGGCGATCGCGACCCGTCTGTACAAGCCGATTCCGCTGCTGATCGTGGCCTGCATCTGGTACCTGGTCATCACCTCCATCCTGATGGTCATCCAGTCGCGACTCGAAAAGCACTTCGGCAAGGGCTTCGACGCCCGTCCGGCCGGCGCCCGCGGCAAGCGCACGCCGTTGCCAGGCAAGACCTTCGGCGAGCCCAAGGATGACATCGACAAGCAGAACGAAGCCACGTTCGCGGGAATGACCGCGTGAGGGGAATGACCATGAGCGAAATCACAACCAACGAAATCGTTCCCGCCGTCAAGGCGACCCAGGTGCACAAGGCCTTCGGCAACCTGCACGTGCTCAAAGGCATCGACATGACCGTCATGCCCGGCACCGTCACCGTGATTCTCGGACCGTCCGGTTCCGGCAAATCCACGTTCCTGCGTCTGATCAACCAGCTGGAGACCCTGACCGGCGGCGAGATCGACGTCGACGGCGAGATGATCGGCTACAAATACGTCGACAAGGGCGGCGAACGCGTGCTGCAGACCCTGAACGACAAGGAAGTGGCCGAACAGCGTTCCAAACTGGGCATGGTGTTCCAGCGCTTCAACCTGTTCCCGCACATGACGGCTCTTGAAAACGTCATGGAGGCTCCGGTCCACGTCAAGCACATGGACAAGAAGGAAGCTCGCAAGCTCGCCATCGAGGAGCTGAACCGCGTCGGCATGGGGGAGCGCCTCGATTATTATCCGGCGCAGCTTTCCGGCGGTCAGCAGCAGCGCGTGGCCATCGCACGCGCGCTTGCCATGAAGCCGGAGATCATGCTGTTTGACGAGCCGACATCCGCGCTTGATCCGGAACTGGTCGGCGAAGTGCTCAACGTCATGCTCGACCTCGCCAAGGAAGGCATGACCATGGTGGTCGTCACCCATGAGATCGGTTTCGCGCGCGAGGTCGCCGACCAGATCGTCTTCATGGACGGTGGCGTGGTCGTCGAACAGGGCGGACCGGAGATCATCGACCATCCGAAGGAGTCGAGGTTTAAGGACTTCTTGCAGCACGTCCTGTAGCAAGTAAGGCTGTCGTACTGCCGTAAATTCCCAATCCACTGACGTCAAGCGTCCGCAGACGTCCGGTGGGTTGGGTTTTCTTTTTGCTGCCGACGATGGGCGCGTTGCGTGCGCCACTGGTTCGCACGATTTCCCTGGGGGAGTGGGATTTCGCATATATGGCAAAGATTTGTAAGGACGCGCGGCTTGGTTTCATGATTGACATCCTTACCCGATAGGCTAAGGAGCTATGTGTGGAATCGTAGGATATGCAGGAAATGTTCGGACCGCGTGCGGCAAGCCTTTGGAGGTGTGTCTCCAAGGACTTCAGCGATTGGAATACCGCGGATATGATTCGGCCGGCGTGGCGCTGACGGCGCCTGGCATGGAGCGTGTGGCCGTCCGTAAGAAGGCCGGACGTCTGGCCAACCTGGTGCAGGACATCGAACGTGATCCGATGCCGGACGCCACCGTGGGCATCGGCCATACGCGTTGGGCTACGAACGGCGTGCCGAACGACACTAACGCGCATCCGCACACGTCGCGTGACGGCAAGGTCGCCATCATCCACAACGGCATCATCGAAAACGCTTCCCAGCTTCGTCTCGACCTGCAGACGGAGGGCTATCGTTTCGTCTCCGAAACCGATACCGAGGTCGCGGCGAAGCTGCTGGGCAAAATCAGCGACAAGATCATCGAGGAAACCGGTAAGCCTGACCTGTTCAAGGCCATCCGCCGTCTGGCCCGCATGCTGGAAGGCGCGTTCACCATTCTCGCCACGGACGTGCGCCAGCCGGACATCGTGGTCGGCGCCCGTCACGATTCGCCGCTGGTGGTCGGTCTTGGCGAAGGCGAGAACTTCCTCGGCTCCGACGTGGCCGCGTTCGTGGCCTACACCAAGCGCGCCATGGAAATCGACCAGGACCAGGCCGTGATGGTGTCCGCAGACAAGGTCGTCGTCTCCGACTTCATGGGCAACATCGTGGAACATCCGAAGACCTACACCGTGGATTGGGATGCGTCCGCCGCCGAAAAGGGCGGTTGGGACTCCTTCATGGACAAGGAGATCCATGAGGATCCGGCCGCCGTGCAGCGCACTCTGCTGGGGCGTCTCGACGAGAACGGCAATATCAACCTCGATGAGGTGCGCATCGACGAGCATGATTTCAAAGCCATCGACAAGATTATCGTCATCGCCTGCGGCACGGCCGCGTACGCGGGCATGGTGGCCAAATACGCCATCGAGCATTGGGTGCGCATTCCGGTAGAAGTGGAACTCGCCCACGAATTCCGCTACCGTGACCCGATCCTCACCCCCCGAACGTTGGTGGTGGCCATCTCCCAGTCCGGCGAGACCATGGACACGCTGATGGCGTTGCGCCACGCGCGTGAACAGGGCTCCAAGGTATTGGCCATCTGCAACACGCAGGGCGCGTCCATCCCACGCGAATCTGACGCGGTGCTCTACACCCACGCCGGTCCGGAAGTGGCGGTCGCCTCCACCAAGGCGTTCGTGGCGCAGATCACCGCCGCATACGTGCTCGGCCTGTATCTGGCCCAAGTCAAGGGTGCCATGTATCGAGACGAAATCGCCCAGACTTTGGACTCTCTGAAGGACATGCCCCGCAAGATCCAGTGGGTCCTCGACACCCAGACCAAGACCGTGCAGGAGGCCGCCAAGCAGATGGTGGACGCGAAGTCCTTCCTGTTCCTCGGACGTCATGTGGGGTATCCGGTCGCCATGGAAGGCGCGCTGAAGCTCAAGGAGATCGCCTACACCTTCACCGAGGGCTTCGCCGCGGGAGAGCTCAAGCATGGTCCGATCGCGCTGGTCGACGAGGGCGAGCCGGTCGTGTTCATCGTGCCGCCCGCGCGCGGACGCAACGTGCTGCACGCCAAAGTCATCTCCGGTATCGAGGAGGTCAAGGCCCGTGGCGCCTACATCATCGCCGTGGCCGAGGAACACGATCCGGACGTGGAACGTTACGCCGACGTGGTCTTCTGGCGTCCCGCATGCCCGACGCTGATGAGCCCGCTGGTGGACGTGGTGCCACTGCAGCTGTTCGCCATGGACATGGCCAAGCTCAAGAACTACGACGTCGACAAGCCGCGCAATCTCGCCAAGTCCGTCACCGTTGAGTAACGAACGCAGGCACCGTTACGTGCTCGAGGAACCTCATATTCCCTTCGAATATGAGGTTCTGTACGAGGACGAGAACATCATCGTCATCGACAAGCCGCATTTCCTCGCCACCACGCCACGCGGCATGTGGTATCGCGAAACCGCGCTGGTCCGGTTGTGCGAGCGGTACGACGAGCCGAACATCACGCCGGCGCACCGTTTGGACCGACTGACCGCAGGCGTCGTCGTGTTCGTACGTAATCCGTCTGCGCGAGGCGCGTACCAGATGCTGTTCCAAAATCGCAAAACCGTCAAAACCTACGAATGCCTGGCACCGCTCGCCCCGACGCAGCAGCCGCGATATGGAACGGCGGTGCGCATCGACCGGCACCTGCCGTTTCCGCTGGTACGCAGGTCGCATATCAACAAGGATCGCGGACGATTGCAGGCGTACGAAAGCGCCGACGTGCCCAACGCGGAAACGCTGATCGAACGGGGAAGCGGCATCCGCTTCGTTGCCGGCAGACCGTACGTGAATTACACGCTGCATCCGAAAACCGGCAAGACACACCAGTTGCGCGTGCATATGAATTCGCTCGGACTGGCGATATTGGGCGATGATTTCTACCCGGACATCGTGCAGCGCGCGTACGACGACTTCTCGCAACCCTTGGAATTGGTGGCGCGCGAACTGCGATTCGATGACCCGCTCAACGGCGAGCCACGTCGATTCGTATCGCACGTGCCGTTGGGCGCGGGCTTATAGAAACCCACGATTTTGGACATTCCCCTATCTCGTCCGACACGCCCGATTATCATGGCGTTCTGTTGACTTGCCGGAGCGTTTCCGGCATCACGAGAGTAAGAGAGAACCATGGGTAAAATCTCGAAAGCCGTTCGCGGCGTCGCCGACATCTACAACGGCGCATCGCTGATCGTCCGTATCATCGTCGGCCTGATCATCGGCACCGTGCTGGCATTGACCATGCCCCACGTGACCTGGATCGGCGAATTCGGCACCCTGTTCGTGGCCGCGTTGAAGGCCGCGGCACCGATTCTGGTGTTCGTACTGGTGGCCAGCGCCCTTGCGCAGGGCACGTCGAAACTCGACCGCCGTTTCGGCACCGTGCTGTTCCTGTACCTGTTCACCACGTTCCTGGCAGCGGTCGTGGCCGTGCTGACCTCCCGTCTATTCCCGCAGACCCTGTCCTTGGGCAAGGCCGCCAAAGCCGACGTGGTGCCGCAAGGCCTTTCCGAAGTCATCCAGACGCTGCTGACCAACATCGTGGCCAATCCGATCCAGGCCATCATCGATGGCAACTACATCTGCATCCTGATGTGGGCCTGCCTGTTCGGACTCGCCATGAAGTCCATCGCCAACGAAAGCTCCAAAGCGTTCATGGCCAACGTGGCCGACGCCGTGTCCCAGGTGATCCGCTGGGTCATCAACCTCGCCCCGTTCGGCATCATGGGCCTCGTGTTCACCAACGTGGCCGACAACGGCCTGTCCGCGTTCACCAAGTACGGCAGCCTGCTGCTCCTGCTCGTCGGCACCATGCTGCTCATGGTGCTCGTGTTCGGCCCGCTCGTCATCTTCATCTTCCTGCGCCGCAACCCGTACCCGCTGGTCTACCGCTGCTTCAAGGAATCCGGCCTGACCGCGTTCTTCACCCGCTCCTCCGCTGCGAACATCCCCGTCAACATGCAGCTGTGCGAGAAGCTCGGGCTTGACAAGGACATGTACTCCGTGTCCATTCCGCTGGGCGCCACCATCAACATGAACGGCGCGGCCATCACCATCACCATCATGGCCATGGCTGCCGCCAACACGCTCGGCATCCAGATCTCCCTGCCGGCGGCCATCCTGCTGTCCGTGGTCTCCGCGCTCGGCGCATGCGGCGCGTCCGGCGTGGCAGGCGGCTCGCTGCTGCTCATCCCGATGGCCTGCTCGCTGTTCGGCATCAGCAACGACATCGCCATGCAGGTGGTGGGCGTCGGCTTCATCATCGGCGTCATCCAGGATTCCGTGGAAACCTGCCTGAACTCCGCGTCCGATGTGGAGTTCGCGGCCACCGCCGAATACCATGCCTGGCTCAAGCAGGGCCGTCAGCTGCCGGCCTTCATGTATTCCAAGAAGGAACGCGCCAAGCTCGGCATCGAAGCTTGATTGCGTACCGGCTTAGCCGCCGATGCGATATCGCAGGGAACCGCTTTGGAAGTTCGCTTCCGGAGCGGTTCTTCCGCATTCGGCGTATTTGGGTGGATATGGGGAGCCTTTCCAGGCTTGTGCGTGGCTTCCGCATGACCCGTATAATCTTATGGTGGTAATCGCAGGCGAAATACAAAACGGAGGTCCGTGGGCGTGGTGCTGAAATCGGCGAAACTGGTGAAGCAGCTCACCGCCATCTGCTGCGCGGGCGTCATGGCGGCCAGCGCCGCCGCATGCGGGGCCAATACGGACACACGCACACAGATCACCGTATGGTCGTGGGAGCCGAGCATGAAACAGGTCATCGCCGGCTTCGAAAAAGACAATCCCGACATCCACGTGGTTTGGAAGAACACCAGCGGTTACGACAAACTCAACAACGCCATCCAAGACGGTTACGGCATTCCCGACGTGGTGCAGCTGGAATATTACGCATTGCGCCAGTACGCGGTCAGCAGCCAGCTCGTGCCCATCACCGGCAGAACCGAAGGCTATGCCGATTTCTACACGCCCGGCACCTGGGCGTCGGTGCAGCTCAACGGACGGGTGTACGGGCTTCCCATGGACTCCGGCCCGATGGCCTTCTTCTATAACAACAGCGTGTTCGAACAGGTTGGCGTGGACGCGTCCAAGATCCGCACATGGGACGACTACTACGAGGCCGCCAAAAAACTCAAGAAAATCGGCGTGTACATCACCGCCGATTCCGGCGACGCCAGCTTCTACGACACGATGATCTGGCTCGCCGGCGGACGCCCGTTCTCCACGTCCAACGATGGCAAGAACGTGACCATCAGACTCACCGAAGATAAAGGCACCCGCGAATTCACCGAATTCTGGCAGAAGATGATCGATGAGGGTTTGGTGGCAACAAACCTCACGTCATGGTCGGATCGATGGAAATCGGCCGTGGGACAAGGCAAAGTCGCCTCGCTGTTCTCCGGCGCATGGCTGCCTTCGCTGCTCATGTCCGACATTCCCGGCGCGGCCGGCCTGTGGCGCGTGGCCCAGATGCCGACGCCCGACGGCAAGGCCACCACATCGGAAAACGGCGGTTCGGCCCTTGCCGTGCTGCAACGTTCCCGCAAACCCGAAGCCTCATACCGTTTCATCGAATACGCCTGCCACAATGCCAAAGGCATCACAACCCGCGTGGATGGCGGCGCGTTCCCAGCCGACAAAAACACCCTATCCGACTCGAAATTCCTCAGCAAGACCACGGTGACCGACGACCGTGGCATCGAAGTGCCCTATTTCGGCGGGCAGGAATACAACCGCGTGCTGTCCCAGGCCGCGGAGAACGTGTCGACCGGATACCAGTATCTGCCGTTCGAAGTGTATGCGCGCAGCGACTTCCGGTCCACGGTGGGCAAGGCCTACAAATGGTCGAGCCTGCTGCGCAAAGAGCAGAACAGGCTCAACATCATCGCCGCAGGCGGTCAGGTCTCCGACACCTCCAACATCGGCGATGCGTTGAAGAACACCGAATCGTCCGACCGCATCAAACTTAAGGGCGGCATAGCCCTATGGCAGAAGGACCTGAAAGAATACGGAGCCAACCAGGGCTTCACCATCCAATAGCGTCTGTGTAATTGGTTTAATCGATTGCGGCCTGCGGATAGCGCATTATCCGCAGGCCGTCGGTTTTCAGATTGCCGGGCTATGATCGCCGGTTCCCGTCGCTGGCTCTTGAATCAGCGGACGTTGCGGTCGTAGATGTGCCGCATGCCCTTGAAAATCAGGTCCGGATCGTAAATGTCGATCATGTTCGTGTCGTTGGCGAACACGCGGCTCAATCCGCCCGTCGCCACCACGCGGAAGTCCTCGTCAATCTCCCGATGGAATTGCGTGATCGTGCGTTCGATGCCGCCGAGGAAGTTGTAGTACAGGCCCGCCTGCATGGCCGGTTTCGTGGACTTCGCCAGAATCGACTTCGGACGGGTGATCTCCACTTCCGGCAGCTGCGCCGTCCCTTCCCACAGTGCGGCCGCGGCGGTGCGGATACCGGTGGTGATCAGTCCGGAAATCACCGACGCGTCCGCGGTGACGTAGTTGAACGTGGTGGCCGTGCCGAAATCAGCCACCAGAATCGGCCCGCCATACTCGTAATACGCGCCCGCGCAGTCGGCGATGCAGTCCGCGCCCATGTTCTGCGGATTGTCCATGCGGATGTTGAGTCCCGTTTTGATGCCCGGTCCCACGATCATCGGATCGATGTCGAGGAACTTCACGATGCTCGCACGGAACGAATGCATGACCTTCGGCACCACGGACGAAATGATCACATCATCGACATCCGCCGGCTTGTAGCCGCTCAAAGCCAGGAACTGCGTGATCATCAGCCCGTATTCGTCGGACGTGTGGTTCGCCTTCGTGGTGATGCGGTACGTGCCCGCGATGCGCCCATCGTCGATGAAACCGATCACGACGTTCGTGTTGCCGATATCCACAGCCATCAGAAGCATGTTGCGTTCTCCTTCGCGTTTTGCGGAAGTTCCGTTGAAATATTGCGATTATTGCGATTGATACGGTTATTGCGATTCGAAAATGCTGCGGTTAGCGCCGTTCGCCGTCCGCACGCATGGCTGCGAGCTTGACAAGAATACGTTTCGCAAGTGCGTCCTTGCCCATCTTGCTCCATCGTTCGATGTTTGGCCTGTCTGCGGTTTCGCCCGGCGTCAGCACCGTCACCACGTTCGTGTCCGCTGCGAAACCGGCGCCGGGGGTGCGCAGGTTGTTGGCCACCAGCATGTCGCAATGCTTGCCGTTAAGCTTCTTCGCCGCGTTGGCCTCAAGGTCGCGCGTTTCCATGGCGAATCCGCACAATGTCTGGTCCGGCCGCTTATGTTCGCCGGCCCAAGCCAGAATGTCCGGATTCGAGGTGAGTTCGAGTTCGATGCTGCTGCGCCCGTTCTTCTTGATCTTGTCCCGGGCCTGCTCGACCGGACGGAAATCGCCGACGGCCGCGGACATGACGGTGATGTCCGTGTCCGCGAACCGGTTCGTCACCGCGTCGAACATATCCCGTGCGGTCGTGACATCGACCACATCCACGCCATACGGGGCGTCCAACGCCACCGGACCGGACACAAGCGTCACCTGCGCGCCCAGATCGCGTGCCTGTTCGGCCAAGGCATACCCCATCTTGCCGGTGGAATGGTTGGTGAGGAACCGCACCGGATCAAGCGGCTCCTGCGTCGGGCCGGCGGTGACGAGCACGGCAAGTCCCTTAAGCGGCAGCTCGCCGTCCGGACGATTCGCAAGCAGCAGCGCTTTCACCGCCGTTTCGATGCGTGCCGGCTCCTCCATACGCCCTTTGCCGGCGTCGCCGCAGGCCAGCATGCCGCTTTCCGGCTCCACAATCGTCCAACCGAGCTCACGGCAGGTATTGAGATTGCGTTGCGTCACGGCGTTTTCATACATATGCACGTTCATGGCGGGGCACAGGATCTTCGGTCCCTTGTCGTACGCGAGTATGGTGCTGGTCAGCTGGTCATCGGCGATGCCGCAGGCGATTTTCGCGATGATATCGGCGCTCGCCGGAGCGACTGCCAGCAGATCCGCCCACTTCGCGTCGGCCACGTGGCTGATTTGCAGCGGACCGTCCGGTCCGGGCGTCACGTCGGCCGTGGCGCCGGGACGATGTCCGGCGGCGAACATGGACGTGCGTGTCGGCGTGTGGGTGAGGGAACTGAACGTCAGGGGAGTGACGAACTCCTGTGCGGCGGCGGTCATCACCACACGCACCTCATGCCCCTGCTTGCTCCAATCGGAGGCGAGATGGCAGGCCTTGAACGCGGCGATGCTGCCGGTGACCCCCAAAAGAATATGCGCCATGGATCAACCGTCCTTCTCGTTGTGACCTGCCGCGACTGCGTCAAGTATATAACCGGGCCGAAGCCTCCGCGCGCTTTGCGGGCGAATCCGAACGGGCCGCGGGTATGGCGGACAGTAGAATCAGGCCGTGGTGATCGACCTCACGCAGGCGGTCAACCGCAATCACAACACATAATCGAAAATACGAAGAGGAGAAATCCCATGTCGTCACCTACCGGTGCGCACGGCGAAGCCGACGCAACCAAACAGGAGAACGAACAGCAGCCGCAGTCCACGGCAAGCACCGACGCCACGCTGAACGCGCGTGCGAAATCGTCGAACGGCGCGAAATCGCAAGGCCCGAAGAAGTGGCTTATCGCGTTGATCGCCATCATCGCCGCCGTCGCGGTGATTGTCGCCATTGCAGTGACGTGCGGCAAAAACGATGACGCGAACACTTCCGGCGTAACTAAAGCCGACACCGTCACCATCGGGCTCAAACTCGCCCCGGTCAGCCTCGACATCCGCCACCAGTCCGGATCGGCCATCGAACAGGTGCTGATCGGCAACGTCTACGAAGCGCTGCTGTCGCGCGACTCCGACAACAAAGTGCAGCCGGGCCTCGCGAAATCCTGGGACATTTCCAAGGACGGCAAAACCTACACGTTCCATCTCAACAACAACATGTGTTTCTCCAATGGCGACAAACTCGACGCCGACGACGTGGCGTGGTCCATCAACCAGCTCAAGGAGAAGCAGTACTACAACGCCAACCAGGTGGAAAGCCTCGATAAGGCCGAAGCGGTGGACGCCAACACGGTCAAGCTCACCCTTTCCACCCCCTACTCCAACCTGCTGTGGTATCTGACCGGACGTCCTGGCCTCGTGTTCGATAAAAACGCCAAATACAACGCGAAAACCGAAGCGGTCGGCTCCGGCCCGTACACCGTCGAATCCTTCGACTCGGCCAGCAAAATGGTGCTCAAAGCCAATCCGAAATATTGGGGAACCGCGCACAAGCCCGCCACCCAGAACGTGGTGATCCGCTTCCTCACCGACGACAACGCAGCCGTCAACGCGCTGAAAAGCGGTGACGTCGACGTGCTTTCCCCGGTGAACGCCACGCTCGCCAAATCATTGGATGCCAGCACATACACGGTGTCCGCGGCCGACGGCAGCGACAAGTTCGTCCTCGCCTTCAACTGCACGAACGCCAAACTCAAGGACAAGCGCGTCCGTCAGGCCATCCGCTACGCCATCAACCACAAGGAGATTATCGCCTCCCGAGGCAACGTCGACTACGCGCTCGGCGGTCCGGTCCCGTCCGTCGACCCCGGTTACGAGGACCTGACCGGCCTGTACCCGTACAACGTGGACAAGGCCAAGGAACTTATGAAGGAAGCCGGTTATACCACCGACAAGCCGTTGCGGCTCACCCTCACCTACGCCAACACGTACGGCACCGAACTGGGCGACCAGCTCAAGAGCCAGCTCGCCAAAATCGGCATCGATTTGAAGATCGACTATGTGGAATTCTCCACATGGCTGCAGAACGTGCACGCCAACGGCGACTACGAGCTGTCATTGGTGGACCACGCCGAAAGCCACGACTTCTACAAGTGGACCACGCCGGACTACTACTACCATTACGACGGCAAGCAGGCGCAGAAACTGTACGCCAAGGCTTTGGAAGCCACCGACGAGGCCGACAGCGCGAAATACCTGAAGCAGGCGGCGAAGGCCGTAAGCGAGGACGCGCCGGCGGACTGGCTGTTCGGCTACCGCGTGACGGTGGCCGTCGACAAGCACGTGCAGGGCTTCCCCAGCAAGCTCAGCCAGACGGTGCTGCCGTTGTGGCAGATCTCCAAGAATAAGTAAGGGAACGGTATTTCCATGCGATTCGTGGGAAAGCGGCTGGCGCTGTTCGTAGCGGCTTTGGTGGGCCTGTCCGCGCTGGTGTTCGTGATGCTGCGCGTATTGCCGGGAGACGTCGCCGCGGTCATCGCCGGCACGAACGCCACCCCCGAACGCATTGCGTCGCTGCGCGCCGAATTCGGCTTGGACAAGCCGCTCGTCGCACAATATGGCGATTGGATGGCGGGCCTGCTGCATGGCGACCTCGGCGTGTCCACAGTCGGCGGACGGCCGGTCGCGCGGCAGATCGCCATGCGCGCCGCCGTAACGTTCCCTCTGATTGTGCTGAGCCTGCTGATCGCGCTGGCGATCGGCCTGCCGCTTGGCTGCGCGGCCGTCCTGACTCGCAATCCGCGGCTGCGCGGCCTGTTTCACGGCATTGCGATCGTGGGCGGCGCGGTGCCCGCATTGTGGGGCGGCCTACTGCTGATCCTGCTGTTCTCCCGTGGCACGGGACTGTTGGGATTGCTGCCCGCGCAAGGCTTCCCCGACACCGGCTGGGCCACGCCGGGAAAGGCCCTGTCCTGTCTGCTGATGCCGGCGCTCACCACCGGCATCACAGCCGGCGCGTCCATTATGCGGTACACGCGTGCCGCGGTGGGGGATATGGCCTCCTCTCAGGCGGTGGATATGGCCATGGCCTGCGGCATGACCCGCAAACAGGCGGTATTGCGCGTGGCGTTGCGTCTGGCCACTCCGCAGCTGGTGTCCGTGGCCGGTCTGACCTTCGCGCAGATGGTCACTGGCGTGATGGTGGTGGAGAATCTGTTCGCGCTGCCAGGGCTCGGCGCCATGCTGGTCACCGATGTCGGCAACCGCGACTTGGTCGCGGTGCAAAGCGAACTGTTTCTATTGGCCGCATTCTTCCTGCTGTTGGGACTCGTGGTCGATATGACGCATCGCGCGCTGGATCCACGGCTGAAGGCCTCCGGCGTCGTTTCGGGGAAGGTGAACGCATGAGCAGATCGAATCCTACGCAAACTTCGAACGCTACGGATGGTGAAGAATCAGCGTCCACAACGCCAGCGGAAGCTACTATGAGCACGACGGGTGCGGTCGTCTCGTCCATCTGGGCCAAGGCGAGCGGCAGATACGCGACGATCGTCATCGGACTATGGCTGCTGACCGCTGCGGTGTCCTTGGTCTGGACGCCGTATTCGCTGCTCGACACCGACGGTTTCAACGCGTGGGCCTCGCCATCCGCCGCGCATCCGTTGGGCACCGATGGTACCGGAGCGGATGTGCTGAGCTGGCTGATGGCCGGCTCCCGCACGAATCTCATGATCGCCGTGCTCACCGTCGTCGTCGCGGCCGCGATCGGACTGCTGTTGGTGGCAGCCATGGTATCGCGTTCCGGTGCGCTTGCGTCCACATCGGTGGTGGTGGCCGACGCGCTGATCTCCATTCCGACGGTGCTTATCGCATTGATTCTTTCCGTGCCGTTCGGCGCGTCCGCCGCGGTGGTCATCGCCGCCTGCGGTTGCGCGTACGGGCTGAACCTGGCACGCATCCTACGGCCCTCCGCACTGCTCGCCGCACGTTCGGCATACGTCGAATCGGCATTATGGTCGGGGGCAAGCTCCGTCAGCGTGTTCTTCACGCATATCGTGCCGAACACGCTGCCGGTATTGTGCGTGCAGTTGTCCATGAGCGCCGGCACCTCGCTGCTGGCGGAGGCGGGACTCACGTATCTGGGCGTCGGCGTCGGAGCCGGCGTGCCCAGTTGGGGGCATTCGCTGTCCACGTCCGTGAAATTCATCAGCGTCTATCCCATGGCCGTCCTATGGCCCGGCCTGGTCGTCACCATGGTGGTGGTCGCGTTGAACCTGTTCGGCGACGCGTTGCGCGACGCGATCGATCCGCTAACCAATCCCGCGTTGAGGGAGGCCGCATGAGCGCCGTCATACGTCATCTGAACATCGCCATCAACGGCAAGCCGATCGTCGATGATGTCGATTTGGACATCGCCGACGGCGAACGTGTCGGCTTGGTCGGCTCGTCCGGTTCCGGCAAATCGATGATCGCCCGCGCCATGATGGGTCTGCTGCCGGCGACCGCACAGGTGACGGGCAGCGTCGAATTGGGTGGTACGCAGATTGTCGGCGCGTCGGACGCAGCGGTCGCCGACCTGCGCGGACGGTACGTGGGCATGGTGTTCCAGAATCCGTCCGCCGCGTTGAATCCGGTGATGACCGTGGCGCAACAGGTCGGTCTTCCGCTGTACCTGCATTACGATCTGTCGCTTGCCGAACGGTCGGAACGCGTCACAGCGATGCTTGCCAAGGTCGGCCTCGGCGAGGACGTGCTGGTGAAATACCCGCATGAACTGTCGGGCGGCCAACGGCAGCGTGTCGGCATCGCCGCGGCGCTTGTCACTTCGCCGCGGCTGATCATCGCCGACGAGCCGACCACCGCGTTGGATTCGATCACGCAACGGCAGATCGTGGACCTGCTCACGTCGCTGGTGGACGAGTCGGGCGCGTCGATGCTGTTCATCACGCACGATTTCGCGGTGCTGAACAGGGCCGCCACACGCTGTTATGTGCTTGAATGCGGGCGGATCGCGGAATCCGGCGATACGGACGCGCTTCTGGACCAACCGCGCACCGACGCGGGACACAGGCTGGTCCGGTCGGCCCGTGCGTTGTCGTTGCACGCAGGGCAGGATGCCGGGCGGGAATCCGTGCGGAATCCCGCGCAAAAGGAGGCGGACCATGACTGACGTGAACGAAGGAATGGTGCTGCGCGGCCGCGGCCTCGACAAATGGTATGGCGCGAAACATGACCGCCGTCAGGTGCTGTTCGGCGTGGATGCGGATGTACGGGCGGGGGAGTGCCTCGCCGTGATCGGCGGCTCCGGATCGGGCAAGACCACGCTGACCCGCGTGCTGCTGGGACTTGAATCCGCGGACGGCGGCAGCGTCGAATACTGCGGCGAGCCGGTTCGTGGCGATGTGGCGCGCAAGTTGCGCATGCAGTCCGGATTGGTGTTCCAAAGCCCGTTCGATTCGTTGGATCCGCGATGGCGCATCGGCCGATCCATAGGCGAGCCATTGCGAATGCATCATCCGGATTGGCCACGGGAACGCGTCGCGGAACGCGTGGCCGAAGTGCTGGAAATGGTGAGCCTCGATCCGGAAACGTATCTCAACCGTTTCCCCGTCGACCTGTCCGGCGGGCAGGCGCAGCGCGCGGCGATCGCCCGCGCCATCGTGGACGGGCCGAAGGTGTTGCTCGCCGACGAGCCGATGAGCGCCATCGACGTGGCCGCAAGAGTCCGGATCCTTGAATCCTTCGAAGCCATCCGCAACGCTGAACCCGATATGGCGATCATCATGGTGTCCCACGATCTGGGCGTGGTGCAACACATCGCGGACCGCATTTTGGTCCTGCATGACGGGCGCGCGGTCGAAGTCGGCCCGACGGACCAGGTGCTGGGCCATCCGCGGGACGAGTACACCAAGCGATTGGTGCAGGCCGCCTCGCTGTAGGTGTCGCTCCGCATGCCTCATCCGTGCGCGCCATACCGTCTCGCATATTCGTGGTGCGTCTCTTTTCTATAACGATTTGACCGATTGCGTGTCGGTTGATATTGTTGGTTACATGGTTAGTTAGTTATGTAACTAACCATGTAACCAACAGGATGGATGGTCCGGCATGACCGGATGTTCATGATCGGGGGACTGCGATGACGCATGGAACATATCAAAGCCACGGGATGCAACGGCCACGGCGAATCGTGACAATACTGACTGTTCTTGCTTTGAGCATATCGTTGGGTGCGTGCGGCACGGCAGGAGATCGGAAGCAAGAGCAGTCGTTACGGGGCCAGGCGTCCGCCATCAGCGGCGATGCGGACGCCAACGCCGCGGACGCGTCGTATCGGGACGAAATCGCAAAAATCAAGAACTCCGGTAGCACTGAAGCCGCCCAGATTCTCGAGGACGGCAAAATCACGGAAGAGGAGTTGGTCCAGCTCGGTTCCAGCTACGCGCAATGCCTGACCTCGAAAGGCATCACAGTGGACACCGGCGAGGCGCGATACCCCGGTGGGTCGATCAGCCCGTCCTACGGAGACGACGCGCTTGACAAGCGCAACTTGAGCGAAGATGAGATTGCCGCCACCAATGCCGCTGACGAAGCCTGCCAGAATGAGACCCAATACAAGAACATCGTCGACCTGTATCTGAGCCTCAAGGAGAATCCCGAGAACGTCGATAACGACCAACTCGCGCGCCAGCAGAACGACAAGACACTGGCCTGCCTGAAAAAACACGGCATCGTGGACGACTCCGTGACCGCCGACGCCTACGACGAGCTGGCGACGATGGGCGAATCCGGCGGAACGAGCTTCGATGACCTGATCGGCAAATACGCCCTCAAGGACAATCCCGCCTACGACAAACGCAAAGCGGCCATCATCGAACAATGTGGGGCATTGTGATGGCGGGCGGCAAAACACCCGTCAGAGCATGGTCGCATGTTCGGAACCGACGGACGGATGCGGATGGAAAGCGGCGGCCGGCGACGCGACGACGTCAGCCATTGGCCATGTCGGTCGTCGCGCTGTTGGTAGTCATCGCATTGGCGGCAGGCGTCGGATGCGGATTCCTGCTGGTCCGACCGGCCATACCCCAATCGTTGCGATCCTCAACGGCCTCCGGCTCGATCACTGCGGCGAAAAGCCGGTTCGATGATGCTCGAGACGTCACCGTCACGGTCCATACCGGAACGGGGCGCACCGTGGCCTCGCCCAAATCGGGCACCATCACCGCCTATGGTTGCGCGCCCGGACAAACCATCGATTCCGGAACAAGCTTCATCGCAGTGGATGAAGTGCCGCTGCTGTCGTTGCATACCGCCGTTCCGCCGTTCCGCGACCTGCAGTCCGGTATGCGAGGCCGCGACGTGGCGGCGCTGAACGCCGAGCTGCGACGGCTTGGATATGCGGCCCCCGACGGCGATGCGATGACCTGGGACACGATTCTCGCATACAATGCGCTCGCCGATACCGTCGGCGCGGCACGGCTGGTCAAGGACAACGGGTGGACGCTAGCCAAAGACGCTTACGTGTGGTTGGATGGGCAATCCGTGACGATCCGTTCCTGCGTTGCCGGCATCGGCGCATCAATCGACGTGAAATCCGAACTGTTGACCACCGATTCGCAATCGCAATCGGTATCCGTGACCATGCCGCAGGACGAGGTGGTCGCAGGAGATCGGGTGCTTGACGTGGACGGTCGAATGGTCGACATGCCGCAACAAACGACGGCAATCACCGACTCGTCGACGCTGGCTGCATTGCTGGGCAGCGACGCCTATCGGCAGGCGTCCGGCACAGCTGAGTCCTCCGAGAGCGCGTCGGATGGCGCGTCGGATGTGACCTTCACCCTGCAATGGCTCCTGAAAACTCCAATCGATGTATGGTCGCTGCCACCCACCGCTTTCTACGCGCAACATGATGAACAGGCCTGCGTGGTGTCCGATGGCAAGCCCGTCGCGGTCACCGTGATCGGCTCCCGTTTGGGGCGCTCAATGGCCACGGTCGATTCCGGAGTGGCATTGGGCAAAGTGCGCACGAATCCGCAAGGAGGCAAGCCATGCCGATGAGTGATCCCGTTGATTCCACGGGTCCTCTGATGAAGGGGGATGATGATCGGACGCCGGGAAAACTGGTGACGTTGCGCGATGTTGGGCACACATTCACTGGAGACACTTGGCTGTTCCGTTCGTTAAATGCTGACCTGCGGCCCGATCGCGTGTACGCGCTGGTGGGGCCTTCCGGTTCGGGCAAAAGCACATTGTTGTCCATACTGGCGGGATGGGTGAAGCCGTCGGAAGGATCCATTCAGCGGCTGAACATCGGGAAAACCAGCTGGGTGTTCCAAAATCCCATCGGAGTGGCGCGCCGAAGCGTGATCGACCATGTGACTCTGCCTTATCTTGCGCGGGGGTTGGATGTGCCGCAGGCGGAGGCATGCGCGCGCGAGCTGCTTGCCCAGTTCGGTCTGGCGGAGCGCGCGTCCAGCGAATACCGGGAGCTGTCCGGAGGAGAGGCTCAACGGCTCATGCTGGCGCGTGGCGTGGCGTCGGGCGCCGATCTGCTGCTGGTCGATGAGCCGACCGCGCAACTCGATGTACATACGGCGGATACGGTGAATGCGCGACTGGGCGCGTTGTCAAGACAGGGCATGATCGTGGTGGTCGCCACGCATGATCATCGCACGCGCGACGCCGCCACCGATGTCATCGATTTGGAGGATTACCAATGAAACCGATGCGGTTGAAAGCGGTGCTGCGTGAGACTTGGCGCAACGTCGCCACTGGTACGAGCCGATGCGCGCTTATCTGGCTGCTGCTGTCGATATGCGCGGTCGCATGCATGTGCGCAGACCTGACGCAGATGACGGGGTTGATCGGCGATGCCCGGAAATGGAAGGAATCAGGTGCCTCCACCTATGCGATCACTTTGCAGGGAGGAATCGACGGCGCGGCCTGCGAAGGGCTGCGTTCCGCGAACGGAGTGTTGGGCGCCGCCGCCCTCCGGCAGTCGTCCGACCGCGTGCGCATCGCGTCATTGCCCGCGACCGAGATTCCGACATACGAGGCAAGCGCACATGTCGCGCAGGTATTCGCGGCGACAGGGATACGGAAGGACAATTCCGGTGTGATCATGTCGACGGCTGTGGCGCGCACGTATGGCGCGCATGCCGGCACGGTGCTGCCGCTCGTCGGCGGCACACGCATGCGCGTCTCCGCGACGTTCAATTGGCCAAGCGACGGAAGGCAACCAACATACGGCTATGCGATTATCTCGCCCGGCAACGATACCAAGGCCTATGACACCTGTCTGGTCCGTGCGTGGCCGGTCCCTGACGATATCGAAAGCCTGCTGCGCGTCTCCATTCGCGCCGATGCCGAATCCGGCACCGGCGCCGCTGCGAGCGCCACCTCTGCCGCTGCGAGCGCCACCTCTGCCGGGGCGAGTGGAAAAAACGAAACGCCGCATGCGAAAATCAGCCGGATCAATACCACGCTGGGGTCGCATATGCCTGGCCCGGCGGATTTCGATGCCCGCATCACCCGGTATGCGCCACTGTTGATGTTCGTCACCGCAATGGCGTTGGGAGTCGCATCGGTTTGCATGCGCAGAATCGAGATAGCGAGCGCGTTGCATGCGGGTTGTCCGAAAACCGCGATGCTGCTGCAGTTGTCTTTGGAGACGTTGGCCACGGTGGCGGCGTCTTGCGTGGCATGTCTGCCGGTTGTCGCGATCGTGCCGCTCATATTGACCGGATCCGGTGACGCGATTCCGGTTGTCGCGATGCTATGCCGTGTTCCGGGCGCCATGTCGGTCGGGATGCTTGCCGGCACTGCGGTTGGGGGTATGACGATTCGCGAACGGCAGTTGTTCGCCTATTTCAAGGCACGCGCATGACGTGTGCCGTGTCCTTGAGAGATGCTTCGCCGGCTGTTCGTTGCCGCATCGCGGCAGACCAACGGTTAGAGTGGATGACGTTGATATTGAACCGACTAGGCGGCTGGAGGCGTCGGATGCGATTCGATTTTTCGGGAACGACGCCATTGTTCCGGCAGGTGGCCGAACAAATCAGCGAAGCTATCGTCTCCGGTGCCTTCGCGGAAGGCGAACAGGTGCCCAGCACCACCGAGATCTCGTCCACGTATGCGATCAATCCCGCCACGGTGCTCAAAGGCATGAATCTCCTGGTCGATCAGGGTCTGCTGGAGAAAAGACGCGGCCTTGGCATGTTCGTCACCACGGGAGCACGGGAGAAGGCTCGTGACGCCAAACGCGAGGAACTGCTCACCACGCGGGTCGTCGAACTCGTCGCGCAGGCAAAGGCGCTTGGCATCAGCTGCGAACAACTACAGCGCATCATCGGAAGGACCTATCGATGAGTCTGGTCATCAGCGATCTGAGCAAGAGCCGTCATGGAACGTCCCTGCTCAACGGAGTGAATCTGGAATTACGGAGCGGTGCGATACATGGTCTGTTCGGGCGCAATGGTGCCGGCAAAAGCACATTGCTGAACATCATCGCGAACCGACTCGTGGCCGATGCCGGCAGTGTGTCGTTCGACGGCAACCGTATGACGGATGGCGGCGGCATGTGGGAACGTCTCATGCTGATGGACGAGACTTGGCCATATCCTGTCGAATGGCGTCTGCGATCGGTGTTCCGTCTGATCTCGCGGCGATACGGCGGATTCGATGATGTGTTGGCGGGGCGTATGATGCAGGCTTTCGGGCTGCGGCCTGATGCTCGTTTCATGAGACTGTCCACCGGTCAGCGTGGCGCGGCGAAGCTGGTTGCCGCGCTTTGCGCGCCGACCGATATCGTGTTGCTTGATGAAGCGACTGATGGTCTTGACGCTGCGGCCCGTGACCTGTGTTACCGCTTCGTGATTGAGTCGTATGGCGACAGACCTCGCACCATGATCATATCCACCCATCTCATAACGGAGGTGGAGGGACTGGTCGAACATGCCGTGGTCCTCGACCATGGGCGGGTGCTGGAATCCTTCGACATGAACGAGTTGGCACAACGTGGGCGGATGCTGTCGGGGCCGGTCGGATCGGTGCGGCGGTACTTGGCCGACAATGGTTTGCGTACGCTGTCGGAAACCGTTCTCGGTGGTCTGCTGACTGTCGGCGTGCGTGGCGTGCCATCTGCACCGATGCCGGAGGACGTTGTCATGAGGTCTTTCGATCTCAATGAGTATGTCATCCAGATTACCGGCATGGACAAGGGGTATGCGTCATGATGGATGAAGTGAAAGGCTTGTCGGCCGGGATGCGGTTCGCGCTGACAAGGCAGCTTGCCGCGCGTTGCGTCGTGTTGATGGCGTACGTGTTGGCCGGTTATTGCGTGCCGTGGCTGTGGGGTCTGATTTTGGCCTTGGTATCCGGAGGTCATTATGTGGTGGAATACCATGTGCTTGGCCCGACGTTGGTGATGTGCGCGGTTCTGACGGCGGTTCCGGCTGTCAGTGGCTTTCGTTCCCTGATATCCATGGGCGTGGGCCGGGCCGTGTATTTCTGGACCGAGATGTTCGCCAATCTTTGCTTCTCCCTTGCCTGCTCGGTGGTCATGACGTTGGGGTTCGTGCTGACGCCGAACCATGATGCCGATATCCTCATCACGTTCCGTGTCGGCAGTGACCTGCAGTGGCTGGCTTGTGTGCCACTATCCGATTCATTCGGACGATTGCGATTCCTGAACCGTGATCTGGGCGGTTCATACGCGGCCATGAGAACAGGCGTGCGAGGCGATACGGCCAATCCGATGCTGCTGTTCCTGGCGCTGTTCCTGTTGACCGCCTCGGTGGCGATTCTGGGTCAATGCGTCGGGGAACTGCTGGCGCAGGTCAATCGGTACGGGGCAATCGCCCTGGCGGTGTCGGCATGCATAGCATGGGTCGCGCGTCCATGGCTGTTGAACAGAACCGCCACCGATGTCAATCCGATGATATGGAAACTGCTCGAGGCACTGCGGGGACGCTGGTGTCTGATGTGGCGTGAGGGGCAAGCGGCGTCCGCGGCGATGTACGGAACGTCCAACGAGCGTCTCGTATACGATCAGGCCTACACGTTCTGGCCGATGATGGTGCTTTTCGTAGGTGTGATGATCTTCGGCAACTTGTTGTGCTGGCTGTTGATCCGGCGTCGTGAGGTGCGTGTTCCGCAGTTGCTGCCGGTATGGTGGTGACGATGCTCGGCATGGGCAACACGCCGATGTCCACGTCCGTGCTATCGTATGAGCCATGTTCAATTTCTCATGTTGTTGCTGTCGCTGACCAACCGCCCGAGGGGCGCGTGGTTCATCGACGCATAACTTGAGATAGGACATTCCAACAAGCGGTCGCGCATATCGCAGGCCGTATGCGAATCGCCAAACGATCATTCGAAATAGCGCATCAGCCGAGGTTGGCGCACGCGACGCACGCGAATGAGCAAGGCAGCATCGCAACAGGTCCCGTTTCAACAACTGCACGCGACGGACGCGAGCTTCTCGAACATACGAAACCAAAACCATTCGAAAAGCCCACGAACCGCACCGTGCAAAGGAAACGTCATGACCATCCACAATTCCCTGTCCGAACTCATCGGCAACACCCCGCTCGTCAAACTCAACCACGTGACCGACGGCATCAAAGCCACCATCGCGGTGAAGGTCGAATACCTGAACCCCGGCGGCTCGTCCAAGGACCGCATCGCCGAACGCATCATCGACGCGGCCGAACGCAGCGGCGAACTGAAGCCCGGCGGCGTGATCGTGGAACCGACCTCCGGCAATACCGGCGTGGGGCTCGCCCTCGTGGCGCTGCAGCGCGGCTATCGCACCATTTTCACCCTGCCGGACAAGGTGTCCGAAGCCAAGCGTGCGGTGCTGCGCGCATACGGCGCCGAAGTGGTCGTAACCCCCACCGACGCCGGTCCGGACGATCCGCGCTCCTACTACCAGGTGGCGGACCGTCTCGCCAAGGCGATTCCCGGCGGCTACCGCCCCAACCAGTACGACAATCCGAACGGTCCCGAAAGCCACTACCATACCACTGGTCCGGAAATCTGGGAGGCCACCGACCACAAGGTCACGCATTTCGTGGCGGGCATCGGCACCGGCGGCACCATCTCCGGCACCGGACACTATCTGAAGGACGTGTCCAACGGCGCGGTGCAGGTCATCGGCGCCGATCCGGAAGGCTCCATCTACTCCGACCCGAACGATGTGCACCAATACCAGATCGAAGGCGTCGGCGAGGACTTCTATCCGAAGGCCTTTGATCGGAGCCTTCCCGACGAGATCGTGCAGGTCACCGACGCGGAAGCCTTCGAAATGACCCGACGCCTTGCCAACGAGGAAGGACTGCTCGTCGGCGGCTCATCCGGCATGGCCGTGTTCTCCGCGTTGAAATACGCCCGCGAGCACGACCTCGACGAAAACCAGCTCGTCGTGGTGCTGATGCCCGATTCCGGCCGCAGCTACATGGAGAAGATCTTCAACGACGACTGGATGCGCGCCAACGGATTCGCCGACGTCGTGGAACGCACCACCAAGCCCAGCCTCGCCGAACAGTACCTGTAAAAGACCGTCAAACGACTGTCCGGCAGCCCGATCGCACCTTTGAAACCAATGCCAATCATCCGAACAACCCAAACCATCCGATACTTCCAAGGAGTTCCCATCATGACCATCTCGACCAACACCGAAGCCCTCAACGCCACCGCTCTCGCCACCCGCGCCATCCACGCAGGTCAGGAACCCGACCCGACCACCGGAGCCGTGGTCACCCCCATCTACATGACCTCCACCTTCAAGCAGGATGGTGTCGGCGGCCTGCGCAACGGCTACGACTACAGCCGTTCCATCAACCCGACCCGCAACAGCTTCGACGAGCAGCTCGCCGCCGTGGAAGGCGCGAAATACGCGTTAAGCTTCTCCTCCGGACTTGCCGCCATCGACGTGCTGCTGCGCTCCACCCTGAAGCCCGGCGACAACATCCTGCTCGGCAACGACGTGTACGGCGGCACCTACCGTCTGCTGTCCAAGGTGTTCGTGCCGTGGGGCATCGGCCTCGACGTGGTGGACATCACCGACACGGCCGCCGTCTCAGCCGCGCTCGCCAAGAAGCAGTACGCGTACATCTGGGTGGAAACCCCGTCCAACCCGCTGCTCAACATCACCGACATCGCCGCCACCGCGGCCGTGGCGCACGCGCACGGCACCAAAGTGGTCGTGGACAACACCTTCGCATCCCCGGTATTGCAGCATCCGCTCGCAGACGGCGCCGACGTGGTCGTCTACTCCACCACCAAGTACATCGGCGGCCACTCTGACGTGGTCGGCGGCGCGGTGGCCCTGAACGACAAGGAAACACGCGACGCGGTGGCCTTCCTGCAGAACGCGGCCGGCGCGGTGCCGTCCCCGTTCGACTCCTGGCTTGACATCCGAGGCCTCAAAACCCTCGACCTGCGCGTCAAGCAGCACAGCCGCAACGCCATGAAAGTGGCCCAGTGGCTCGAAACCCGCCCCGAAGTGGAACGCGTATGGTATCCGGGGCTCGAATCCCACCCGGGCCACGACATCGCGGCACGCCAGATGCACGGCGGTTTCGGCGGCATGATCTCCATCCAGATCGCCGCCGGTTTCGAAGCGGCCAAGAAGTTCGCCGGAGCCACCGAAGTGTTCACCCTGGCCGAATCCCTGGGCGGCGTGGAATCCCTGATCGAGCATCCGGGCGCCATGACCCACGCCTCCGTGGCCGGCACCACGCTCGAAGTGCCCGCCAACCTGATCCGCCTGTCCGTCGGCCTTGAGGACGCGGACGATCTGATCGCCGACCTGGAGCAGGCGTTCCGCCAGATCTGAATTCCCTATTTCCGATAGAAGCATGAAACGGTCGGCATGGGCAAGACCCGCGCCGGCCATTTCGCTCTCCACGGTCAACGCATGGCATTGCTACACTTGGAAACCATGACGCAAGCTGTTGATTCCGCCGATTCCGTAGACCCCCGCGCATTGGAGGCGCTGAACCGCTATTTCGGCTACGATTCGTTCCGTCCTGGACAATCCGGCATCGTCTCGGCCATCCTCACCGGACACGACGTGCTTGGCGTCATGCCCACCGGCGCCGGCAAATCCATCTGCTATCAGATTCCCGCAGCGATCCTGCCGGGCGTCGCCATCGTCATCTCGCCGCTGATCTCACTCATGCGCGACCAGGTCGACGCCCTGAACGACGTGGGCCTTCCGGCCGCGTTCATCAACACCACTCAGACGCCGGACGAACAGGATCTCGTCTTCGCGCAGGCGCTCTCCGGCCAGATCAAACTGCTGTACGTGGCGCCGGAACGTTTGGAAACCGAACGATTCCGCAACTTCGCCGTCCGTGTGCCGATCTCGCTCGTCGCCGTCGACGAAGCGCACTGCGTCTCCCAATGGGGGCAGGACTTCCGTTCCTCATATCTTGGCATCGGCGAATTCATCGCCGGACTGCCCACACGTCCAACGGTCGCCGCGTTCACCGCCACCGCCACCGAACGCGTGCGCCGCGACATCGTTTCGATTCTGGGCCTGCACACACCGTCCATCACCGTCACCGGTTTCGACCGGCCGAACCTGTATTTCGACGTCATCAGCATGCCACGCAAAGACAAAGCATCCTGGGTGGCGTCCTACATCGCCAGCCATCCGGACGAATCCGGCATCGTCTACTGCGCCACGCGCAAGGAAACGGAAGCGCTCGCCGAATCGCTTAACAGCGCCGTCGCCGAATTGCGTGCCGCAGGGGGTGCGGATGTGTCGGATATCGGCACCATCGCCGTCGCCTACCATGGCGGTATGAGCGCCGACGCACGAGAGAAGGCGCAACGCGATTTCGTCACCGACCGTGTGCCCGTGGTCGTGGCCACCAACGCGTTCGGCATGGGCATCGACAAATCCAACGTGCGGTTCGTCATCCACCACAACATGCCCGAATCCATCGAAGCGTACTACCAGGAGGCGGGTCGCGCCGGACGAGACGGCGAACCAAGCCGCTGCACGCTGTTGTGGAACGAATCGGACATCGTCACCCGCCGCCGGCTGCTCGATTCGGATTACGAAAACGAACGATTGACTCCCGAAGAGCAGGAGGCCGTACGCGCGTCGAAACGCCGGCTGCTCGACGCGATGGTCGGCTACTGCCGTACCACGGACTGCCTGCACGCGTACATGACCCGGTATTTCGGCGAAACCGCGGGCGCGGCGGCGAAAACGGACGGCAAATGCGTGGGCGGTTGCGCCAACTGCGAGCACACATTCGAAACCATCGACGTCACCGACATCGCCCGAGCCATCAGCCGTTGCGTGCACGATGTGAACCAGCATGTCGGCAGCGGCAAAATCGTCAAGGTGCTGCGCGGCTCGAAGGCACAGGATCTAAGCTATCTCAACCCCGAAAGCCTGCCGTCGTTCGGCATGCTCGACGAAGTGCCGGAAGCGCGCATCCGCGACGTGCTGAGCCAGATGGCCACCGACGGCTTCCTGACGATCGCGGAAGGACGCCTGCCGATCGTCGGCTTCGGACCCCGTGCGGCGGAAACGGTCGCACCCGAATTCCATTACGACATCAAGAAGATCAAACGTGCTGACGCCCGTGCGCGTCGAACGCCCGACGTGTCCACTCCCGCTGTCGGATCGTACGTGCCGGATGACGGCGACGAGGCGCTATTCCAGAAGCTGCGTGCGCTGCGACTGGACATCGCGCGCGAACTCGGCAAACCGCCGTACATCGTGTTCTCCGACAAGACGTTGCGTGACATGGTACGGGTCAAGCCGATCACTGACGACCAGTTCCTTGCCGTCAACGGTGTGGGGGAAAGCAAGCTCAAACAGTACGGCGAACGGTTCATGGCCGCGATTCGGGAGGATTCCGGCGACGAGGCTTGAACCGGCCATAACCGACACGCATGGCACGACGGTTGACGTTGAGCCCGCGAACCGTGAATAGTGGAATGTGAACACAACAACGAAAGGACAGAACATGGCGGAAGACAAGCCGGTGGTGGAAAGCTTCCAATTGGACCACACCAAAGTAAAGGCGCCGTATGTGCGCTACATCGATACGGAAACCGGCCCCCACGGCGACGTGATCTCGAACTACGACCTGCGATTGGTGCAGCCGAACGAGAACGCCATTCCGACCGGCGGACTGCACACCATCGAACACACCATCGCGGTGCTGCTGCGCGAACGCATCCCCGGTTACATCGACTGCTCGCCGTTCGGATGCCGCACAGGCTTCCACCTGCTGACGTGGGGCGAGCATTCCACCGAGGATGTGGCTCGCGCATTGAAGGAATCGTTGGAATTCATCGCCTACGAGGCCACATGGGACGACGTGCCGGCAACCACCATCGAAAGCTGCGGCAACTACCGCGACCACAGCCTGTTCACCGCCAAGGAATGGTGCAAGGACATCCTCGCCAAGGGCATCAGCTCCGACCCGTTCGAACGCCGCCTTGTGTGAGCGTTACCATGCCTGTGCGGTGGGCGTGGTAGTTTGGACGGCTGGAATGCTTGAGAGAGGTACACAGTCGAATTGAGGTGAAAGGGTTGAGCGAAACCACTTCCGAACGTCGGTTCCGTCGTGCCACCATGGATGATCTGCCTGTCATGCTGAAAATCTACCAGCATGCGCGTGAGCTTATGGCGGCCAACGGGAATCCCACGCAATGGGGAAACACGTTCCCACGTGAGGAAGTGATCCTTGACGACATTCGCCAGCAGCGCACCATGCTGCTGGTGGACGAGGCTGACGGCAAGGAGCGTGTGCTCGCCCAGTTTGCCCTGTGCACGGGCGAGGATCCCACCTACGCGCATATCGACGGCGCCTGGCTGGACGACGACTCGTATGTGACCATCCACCGCATCGCCTCGTCGGGAATCGTCAAAGGCGCGGCCAAGGACTGCATCAACTGGTGCATCGAACATTACGGCAACGTGCGCGCCGACACGCATCCGAACAACAAGGCCATGCAGCACGTGCTCGAATCGAACGGATTCGCCCGCTGCGGCCTGATCCAACTGCTTGACCGCCCCACCGATACCACGCGTATCGCCTACCAGCGTCACGAATGGTGATTGCGCATACACAGAAACGTAGAAAAAAGGACGTCTCCCGTAAAACTGCGGGAGACGTCCTTTTCCATATGAAGGGATGATTAGAACAGTCCCGGCTCGTTAAGCTGAGAATGCTTGCGGCTGTACGTGAAATACACGACCAGTCCAAGCGCGAACCACACGGCGAAACGCACCCACGTCTCCCAATTCAAACCGAAGATCAGAATCAGGCAGAAGATGATGGCGCAGATTGGCGTGAACGGCACGCCCGGCGCCCGGAAGCCACGATGCGCGTCCGGCTGCGTCTTGCGCATCCACAGAATGCCGGCCGACACGATGATGAACGCGGACAGCGTGCCGATGTTCACCAGCTCGAACAGCACGTTGATGTTGATGAAACCGCCGGCGATCGCCGTCAGAATGCCGAAGAACCACGTGCCCTTGAACGGTGTGCGGTACTTCGGATGCACTTCGCCGAAGAACTTCGGGAACAGTCCGTCGCGGCTCATCGCATAGCAGATGCGGGACTGGCCGTACAGCTGCACCAGCATGACGGTGGTCATGCCGATCAACGCGCCGAGGTTCACGATGAACGCCAGCCAGTTGAGGCCGGTCTCGAGAATCACGCCCGCCACCGGAGCGTCGATGAACTTCGCGAACTCCTTGTACGGCACCACGCCGGTCATGATGAGCGTCATGACGATGTACAGCACGGTGGACACGGCCAGCGAGATCAGGATGCCGCGCGGCAGCGTCTTGTTCGGATTGATGGTCTCCTCGGCGGAGGAGGAGACGGCGTCGAAGCCGATGAAGCTGAAGAACACGATCGACGCGGCCGGCACGATGCCGTACGGCTGCGTCGAACCCGGCTGGAACGTGTAGATGCCATACGGGGAGAACGGCTTCCAGTTGGCGGGATTGATGTACCAGACGGTGCACACGATGAACAGCACGATGATGGCCAGCTTGATCATCACCATGATGTCGTTGGTCTTCTTCGTCTGGTTGATGCCGATGGACAGCACCCACGTGATGATGAGCACGATCACGAAGCCCGGCAGATTGAAATACGTGGTGACTCCCGGCGTGGTGCCGTACGCGGCGGTCAGTTCGACCGGCAGATGCAGGCCGAAGCCTTCCAACAGCTTGTTGAAATAGCCCGACCAGCCGGCGGACACGGTCGCCGCCTGCAACGCGTATTCCAAAATCAAATCCCAACCGATCACGAAGGCGATCAACTCGCCGAACGCCAGATACGCGTACGAATAGGCGGAGCCGGAAACCGGTGCCATCGCGGCGAACTCCGCATAGCACAGGCCCGCAAAACCGCAGCAGACGGCGGCGAGCAGGAAGGACACGCACAATGCCGGTCCCGCGGTGAGCGCGCCCTTGCCGGTGAGCACGAAGATGCCGGTGCCGATGATGGCGCCGATGCCCAGCATGGTCAGGTCGAAGGTTTTCAGTGTTCGCTTCAGCGGAGTCGATTCGGAGACAAGTTGGTCCACCGACTTCTTGCGAAATAGATCCATGGTCGTCAGATTCCCTGTGATTGTTTCAAAAATGGGCTGGACCGGACGGATTTCCGGGACTCTGGCACGCCTTAACGCCAGAAATCAGAAAGGCCGCGTCGATATGCGCAACAGCCTTGTGTATGGAAAGTGTAAAAAACACTGCCGGACAAAATCGTGAAAACATCGTGAATCGTCTCACCATATGTCCCTGATGTTCCATACCTGTCACATAGCGGCGCGACAATGGGAGCCATGACTTTGAGCGCAACACGTGAATGGGATTTCTCCTCCGAACAAGGCAAAGCGAACTACAAGGCCGCCCAGCGGCGGTATCCGGCGCAGGCCATCGTCGACCTCGCCGCACTGCGCGACAACATGCGCCATCTGGTGAGTGTCGTCGGCGGTCCGCATTCCGGCACCGCCGTCATGGGCATCGTCAAAGCCGACGCGTACGGCCACGGTCTGGTTCCGGCCGCGCTCGCCGCGCTCGCGGGAGGCGCCACATGGCTCGGCACCGCGCAATCGCATGAGGCGCTGCTGCTGCGCAAAGCCGGCATCGGCCCCGATCGCTGCCATATTCTGACGTGGGTCTACAGCGGCGCCGAAGTGCCGTTCGACGAGCTGGTCGACAACGACATCGACATTTCCGTCGGCTCGCTCGCCGGCATCGACGGCGTCGCCGCGGCCGCACGCAGGCTCGGCAAGACGGCGCGCGTGCATGTGAAGGTCGATTCCGGCTTCGGCCGTAACGGCTTCACGCCCGCCGGTTTCGACGCGGCGCTCGCCAAACTGGTGCCGCTCGCCAAGGAAGGCGTGCTGCACATCGTCGGCCAGTGGAGCCATCTGGCGGTCGCCGACGCGCCGGACGTCCCGGAATTCGTGGCATCCACCGACATGCAGGTCGAAACGTTCAAGGACTTCACCCGTCGTATGGAGGCGGCCGGCATTCCGCCGGAAATCCGCCACCTCGCCAACACCGCGGCGACGCTGTCCCGTCCGGAAATCCACTTCGAACTGACCCGTCCGGGCATCGGCCTGTACGGTTACGAAGCCGATCCGGCCATGGGCACGCCGTCCACGTATAGCCTGAAGCCCGCCATGACCCTGCAGGCGCAGCTCGGCACCGTCAAGGATGTGGAGGCCGGACATGGCATTTCCTACGGCCGTACGTATCTGACCCCGTCCGACACCTCCACCGCGATCGTGCCGCTCGGCTATGCGGACGGCATCCACCGTTCCGCCTCCGGATTCGACATGGAAGGCGCCAAGCACGTGACCAAGCCCGGTGGTCCGGTGCGCGTGATGACCGCGGAAGGCCCGCGCCTGTACCGTGTGTCCGGCCGCGTGTGCATGGACCAGTTCATCCTCGACCTGCACGGTTCCGCCGCCGAACTCGGCATTCACGAAGGCGACAATGTGGAACTGTTCGGTCCGGGCCGTGGCGAGGATTACGCCGAACCGACCGCGGACGATTGGGGTCGTGCCGCCGACACCATCAGCTACGAGATCTTCACCTGCCTGCGCAACCGCATTCCGCGCCTGTACGAGCATGCCACGGACGTATTGTCCGCCGAGGACCTCGCCAAGCTCGACCCGGCAAGCATCCTGTAATCCCGTAAAAAGCGGCGGCAGCCGCCGCACCCATAGGAAGGCGGTGCATCATGACGAGCGAAGGATACAGCGCGTTCGACGAGGAGCGTTGGGCTCCGGAACCACCCAAATCCAGCTCCCGCACCGCCTTCCAACGCGACCGCGCCCGACTCATCCACTCGTCCGCATTGCGCAGGCTCGGCGCGAAAACGCAGATTCTGGTGGCCGGCACGGACGATTTCGCACGTACACGGCTTACACACACGTTGGAGGTTGCGCAAATCGGTCGACAGATCGGCACTTCGCTCGGTTGCGATCCCGACGTGGTCGACTGCGCATGTCTTGCGCACGACCTCGGCCACCCGCCGTTCGGCCATAATGGGGAACGTGCGCTTGCCGAAATCGCCGGCAATATCGGTGGTTTCGAAGGCAATGCGCAAACCTTGCGATTATTGACGCGCCTCGAACCGAAAATACTGTTTCCCGACGGACGTTCCGCAGGCGTGAATCTGACGCGTGCCGCGCTCGATGCGGCCGTCAAATACCCGTGGACGCTTGCCGAAGCCGCCGCGCATCCGAAAGGGGAGCGCAGCGCGAAATTCTGCGTCTATCCGGATGATACGGACGTGTTCGCCTGGCTCAAACAACACGCGCCCGACACCACCCGCCGTCCCGTCGAATGCCAGGTGATGGACCTGTCCGATGACATCGCCTACAGCGTGCATGACGTGGAGGACGCCATCGCCACCGGCGCGTTCAATCCGGGCGAACTGCACGAAAACGGAGTGATCGACGCGGTCGTCGAGGACGCGCGCGCCTGGTATGGTCCGCAATGGGACGCCGACAAACTGGTGGACGCGTTCGCACGAATGCACCGGCGCGACACGTTTCCCGGCTATTTCGACGGTTCGCGCCGCGCGCTCGCCGCATTGAAGAACATGACCAGCGATCTGATCGGTCGGTTCGCCGGTTCCGTGGAACATGCCACAAGAGATACGTACGGCAACGAGCCGCTGACCCGATACAACGGCGATCTGGTGATTCCCGAGGAAACCAGTTACGAAATCGTGGTGCTGAAAGGCATCGCCGTGCATTTCGTCATGGCGCCCGGCGAACGCGAGCCGATGCACGGCGAGGAACAGCGGATCGTCGGCGATCTGGTGGACGTGTTCATGGCGGACAATCCCAAACCGTCCAGCGCGTTGGAGAACGTGTTCCTCGACGATTGGCGCGAGGCCGGCAGCGACGGCGAACGCCTGCGCGTGGCCATAGACCAGGTGGCGAGCCTGACCGACACGTCCGCCCTGACCCTCCACTCCCTTCTCTGCTGAACGGGCTGGTAGGCTGGACCGTATGCCGGGAATGATCAAGAAGGAAGACATAGAAAAGGTCCGCGCCACCGCCGACCTGTATGACATCGTATCCGCGACCGTCACGCTCAAACCCTCGGGAACCGGCACATACGTAGGCCTATGCCCCTTCCATGACGAGAAAACGCCAAGTTTTTCCGTGCGCCCGGCGCTTGGCGTATGGCATTGCTTCGGCTGCGGTCTCGGCGGCGACGTGTTCGGCTACGTCGAACATCAGGAGAACATCGACTTTCGTGACGCGGTGGAGCTGCTCGCCGACAAATACCATATCGAACTGCATTACGACAAAGCCGACAACGTGCCCGCGCACACCGGTTCGAAACGCGCACGCCTGCTCGAAGCCAACGAGGCGGCGCAGGAATACTTCGTCTCCCAGCTGATGACCAAGGAGGCGCTCGCCGCGCGCAAGCTGTTGGACGGTCGCAACTTCAGCCAGGCCGACTGCCAGCGGTTCGGCTGCGGATATGCCCCCCAAGGATGGGATAACCTGGTGCGGCACCTTGCCGGCAAAGGCTTCACCCAGCAGGAGATGCTCGACGCGGGACTCGCCCGTCAGGGCCAGCGTGGCGTATACGACTATTTCCGTGGCCGCGTGACATGGCCGATTCGCGATTCGACCGGCCGTACGCTTGGCTTCGGCGCGCGCAAGCTGTACGAGGATGACACGATCAACGCGAAATACATCAACACGCCCGACACGCAGCTGTACCGCAAAACACAGGTGCTGTACGGCATCGACCTTGCCAAATCGGCGATTGTGAAGAAACGCCAGGCGGTGATCGTCGAAGGCTATACCGATGTGATGGCCATGCATCTGGCCGGCATCGACACGGCGGTCGCCACGTGCGGCACCGCATTCGGCGCCGAGCATGCGAAGATCATCCGCCGATTGATCGCGGACGATTCGTTGGGCGCCGTGCAGCTGGTTGGCCCCCTGAAGGTGGAGGGGCAGGCGTTGAGCTCGCGTGTCGTGTTCACATTCGACGGCGATGCGGCTGGGCAGAAGGCCGCGATCCACGCGTTCGGTTTGGACGCCGCGTTTTCGACGCAGGCGTTCGTCGCGGTCGCCGAAGACAACCTCGACCCGTGCGATCTGCGCATCAAACGCGGCAACGAGGCGGTGCGCGCGCTGATCGCCAATGCGCGGCCGCTGTACGATTTCGTGATCGATTCGGCAATCGACCGTTTCGACACCACGTACGCGACAGGTCAGATGGGCGCGGTCAAGGCGGTCGCCCCGCTGATCGCGCAAATCCGAGACCGTTCGCTGCTCGACCTGTACTCACGCAAGGCGGTACGTCGCATCGGCGTCGATCTGGACATCATGCAACGCGAAGTGGCGTACCAGCGTCGCAAACTGAACATGCGTGACGAGGACGCGTACGCGCCGAAACGTCGATTCCAAAACAATGCGGGGCCGTCGGCTGAACCAGCATATGCGGAACGTGGCGCGAATCCGTATGCGAATCCCGCCGCACGCAAGGCGTTGGAGCATCGCGACGCGGCCGACCAAAGCTACTATCGCATCGACGACGCCGTGTTCATCTGCGAACAGCAGTTCATGGCCACGCTGATCCAGGTGCCGTTGGCCGTCGATCCGACGATGTTCGCCAGCCTGACCTTGTCGAGTTTCATGACGCCGGTGTTCCGCACGCTGTTCCAAGCGGTCGCCGCGGCGGGCGGGCTTCCAGGGGAAGACGTGCCGCAGGGACTGTGGATGCACAATCTGACGAAGGCGGGCGGTCCGATGCTCGAATCGGTCATCAACGAGCTGGCCGTCATGCCGCTGCCATTGCCGCCGAGCGAAGCGGACGCGAACCGCAATACAGGCGAGTCGCAGGAACAATCGGCGCAATTGCGCAAGCCAACGCAGGAGGAGCGGCGGTACGCGTCCGAACTGATCGTCAGACTGCTTGATACCGGCATCATGCGCAAAATCGGCGCGGCCCAGCGCCGCATGGCGCAACTGCCGGACGGTGCAGAGAAAATCGAACTGCTCGGACAGATCACCAAACTGGAAACGCTGCGCAAGGACCTGCAGTCGCGTGTTTTCGGCAACAACGTTGCGTGACACGCCCATATGGTGAATCGAAGGCGAACGGAAGATGATTTTTAGACAAAATCTTGGCGCACGCGGGGTTAATTTGTGAAGATTCGCGGGCCTTGTTTTCGGTTTCGCCGGTTTGCAAAAGCATGCGGCAGTAAGCAATAGTGGATGAAAATCGTTGGAATGGTCGGAAAAGCAGCACGCCGAGGGTTCGTGCTAATCGCATTTTTGGGTAAAGTGGTCTAGGCGTTTGCATGAAAATCGCTTGGGTTTTGCAAGGTGTGCAAGGCGGTTGCAAACGGGATTGACGGAGGAATGCATGCGGCGATTGGTCGTCAAGGTCCTGAAGAACGAGACTATTCTCGTAGTCGCTTCCATACTCGCACTCATATCGTGCTTCATCGTGCCGCCAGACAAGGAATACGCCGGCTACATCCACGCCAGCACCATCTCGCAGCTGATCTGCCTGATGCTTGTGGTGTGTGGCTTCCAGCGCATCGGCGTGTTCCGCATCATCGGCTCGCGCCTGCTGCATCACGTCAAAACCGCGCGTGGCCTGGTGCTCACGTTGATCGCATTGCCGTTCTTCTCCGGCATGCTCATCACCAATGATGTGGCGTTGGTCACCTTCGTGCCGTTCGCAATCGCGGTGTTGACGATGGCGCACATGGAAGAGCATGCGGTGCTTGTCGGCACGCTGATGACCGTCGGTGCGAACGTGGGCAGCATGCTCACCCCGATCGGCAACGCGCACAACCTGTATCTGAAAGCGTTGACGGGCATGCCGACGTCCGAGATGATCGGCATCATGGCCCCGTATTCCGCTACCGCAGCCGTTCTGCTGATAATCATCACCTGCGTGATTTTCGGCAGCAAATCGGTTTCCGAATTTTCCGCGATCGATGGTTCCGGCATCGAACAGAACGTGCTCGCCCCGCATTCCGACCGGCCGCAGCCTGACGAGATTCGCGTGACCGGCTACGGTGCCGGTTATGGCGGCTGGCGTACGATCGTATACACGGCGTTGTTCGTCGTCTGCTTGCTGGCGGTGAGCGATTTCATTCCGCTGTGGGTGATGTGCGTCATCGTGTTCGTGGCGTTTCTGCTGTGCGACCGCCGCGTGTTCCGCAACGTCGATTGGGGACTGCCGCTCACGTTCTGCATGTTCTTCATCTTCATCGGCAATATGAAACGCGTGCCGGAATTCTACGAGCTGGCCGCCTCGCTGGTGGGCGCGCATCCGCTGGAAGTGGCCGTGGTGTCCAGCCAGTTCATCTCCAACGTGCCGACCACGCTGCTGCTGTCCGGCTTCTGCGACCAGTGGCGTGAACTGATCATCGGCACCAACCTGGGCGGCTTGGGCACGCTGATCGCGTCCATGGCGTCGCTGATCGGCTACAAGAACGTGACGCGCGCCTACCCGGACAAAAAAGGCCGTTATCTGGCCGTCTACACCGCGGTGAACGTGCTGTTCGTCATCGTGCTCGTCGGCCTGAGCTGGATTATCGAGTAGTGTTTGGCCGTCGACCGGTTTCCCTGACCGCTAATCTCAAGGTCGCCGGTTCGCACCTTTTGCTGGGATTGCATGAAAACCCTTGGAATCATTGGATTTCAAGGGTTTATTGTTACGTCGGCTGATGGTCTGGTGCCGTGATAATCTGTGCCGGGAAGCGTGTGCCGAGAAACGTAGGAAGGCTGAACATGCTGCAAGGATTGCTGGGAATTTTCTCCGGACTGATCACGCCGGTGCAGACCGCGGTGAACACGCGGCTCGGCCGTTCCATCGGCTCGCCGTTGCGCGCCTCGCTGGTGTCGTTCAGCGTCGGCCTCATTGCGATGCTGACTTTGACGCTGCTGCTTGGCCCGTATCCGCTGATTCCCGCCATCGCGGCGAACGGCCCATGGTGGATGTGGTTCGCGGGCGTGTTCGGTGTCACTTTCCTGACCGGCAATGTGCTGCTGCTGCCGAAACTGGGCAGTCTCAAAACCGTGATCATGCCAGTCACCGGGCAGATCGTCATGGGCCTGCTGATCGACGCTTTCGGCTGGTTCGGCACTACCGCGCAGCCGATTTCCCCGCTGCGCATCGCAGGTGCGGCGATCACGCTGGTCGGCTTTCTGCTTGCCGTCGCCGGACCGAATCTGCGATTGAGGCCTGCCATCGATCGCCCGGCTGGCGGTTCGGAAAATTCCGGCGATTCCGAAAAATCCGAAACTGACGGAAAAGCCGTACATGTGCCAGGTTCCGCGACCGTGCTGTGGAGTTGCGCAGGCATCGCGTTCGGCATGTGTTCGGCCGTGCAGACGGCGTTGTTGGGCAAGCTGGGCGTCGCGTTGGGGTCGCCGGTGAAGGCGTCGCTCGCCTCGTTCGTGGTCGGTCTGATCTCGCTTGCGATCGTCGTCGCATTCGTCGACCGCACCTACAGCCTCGGCGACGCGCTGAAGAAAGGCAATCCGTGGTGGATGTGGGTAGGCGGATTGCTGGGTGCGACGCTGGTGATGTGCAACGCGTACCTGTCCGCGCATATCGGCACCGGCATGACGGTGATGCTGGTATTGCTCGGTCAGGTCGGCGGAGGATTGCTGGTCGACCGTTTCGGCCTGCTTGGCGTGCCCCGCAAGCCCGTGGCCGGCATCCAATATGTCGGCGTGCTCGTTGCCATCGTCGGCATTGTGCTCAAGGCGATGTGATTGCCGTGTCGAGTTGGCAACCGTGTGCGAACTGACTATACTGTGTTTAGTTTGGCCCTGTAGCTCAGCTGGATAGAGCATGTGACTTCTAATCTCAAGGTCGCCGGTTCGAGCCCGGCCGGGGTCACCATCAAGCCCTCGCGTCGTTTCATGCGGTGCGGGGGCTTTCCTGTCCATTGAACGGCAAGCCATTGGCTTGCGAAGATAGGGGAGACCATGAAGCGAATCGTCGCGGGCATTCTGGCGCATGTGGACGCGGGCAAGACCACGTTGTCGGAGGCGCTGCTGTACGCTACCGGCCAAGTACGCAAACTCGGCCGCGTCGACCACGGCGATGCCTTCCTCGACACGGACGTCATGGAACGGCAGCGCGGCATCACCATCTTCACCGAGCCGGCCGTCATCGCCACGCCCGACCTCACCATTACCCTGCTCGATACTCCTGGACACGTCGACTTCTCCGCCGAAACGGAACGTACGCTCGCCGTGCTCGACTACGCCATCCTCGTCATCTCCGGCGCGGACGGCATCCAAGGCCATACCGAAACGTTGTGGCGACTGCTCAATCGCTATCAGGTGCCCACATTCGTCTTCGTCAACAAAATGGACGCGCCTGGCGCCGACAAAACGCAACTGCTCGCCCAACTCAAGAAACGCTTCTCGGACGGCTGCGTCGACTTCACCGAGCCGATTGACGGCGAACGCATGGAGGAGATCGCCATGCAAAACGAAACGGCCATGGACGCGTATCTCGACACCGAAACCGTGCCGGACGAAACCATTCGCGCCATGATCGCCCGCCGTGAGCTGTTCCCCTGCTATTTCGGATCAGCGCTGAAAATGGACGGTATAGAACAGTTCGTCGCAGGTTTCGAACGGTTCGCGCAAGAGCCGCAATACAATGGCGAATTCGGCGCACGCATATATAAGGTGTCTCATGACGCGCAAGGCAACCGTCTGACCTGGCTCAAGGTGACCGGCGGCGAACTGAAGGCCAAGATGATGCTAAGCGGCACCGCGCACGCCGGCGACGCGGATGCGGTTGCCGAAGACGGCCAATGGCATGAGAAAGCCGACCAGGTGCGCGTCTATTCCGGCGCGAAATCCATCACCGTCGACACGGTCCCCGCAGGCACCATCTGCGCCGTCACGGGTCTGACGCAGACATTCCCCGGCGAAGGCCTCGGCATGGAGCGGGACGCCGGCGGTCCGGTCCTCCAGCCGGTGCTCACGTACACGCTGGAACCGGGGGAGTGCGACATTCACAAATGTCTCGTCGCCCTACGCGAACTGGAGGACGAGGATCCGCTGCTGCACGTCATCTGGCAGTCTCGCCTAGAGGAAGTGCACCTGCAGTTGATGGGCGCGGTGCAGCTGGAGATCATCCAGCAGATCATGCACGACCGTTTCGGCTTGGACGTCACGTTCGGACCGGGCAGCATCCTGTACAAGGAGACGATCGCCGCGCCGGTCGAAGGCGTCGGCCATTTCGAGCCGTTGCGTCACTACGCCGAAACGCATGTGCTGCTCGAACCGCTGCCGCAGGGCGCGGGAATGGCATACGCCACCGTGTGCAGCGAGGACGTGCTCGACCGCAACTGGCAGCGCCTCATCATGCAGCATTTCCAGGAACGCGAGCATCTGGGCGTGCTCACCGGCTCGCCGATCACCGATATGAGAATCACGCTGCTGACGGGCCGTGCGCATCTGAAGCACACGGAAGGCGGCGATTTCCGCCAAGCCACCTACCGCGCGATACGCCAGGGCCTGATGGAAGCGAAGAAGAAGGGCGATTGCCGTCTGCTTGAACCTTGGTACGGCTTCCGTCTGGAAGTGCCGCAGGACATGGTCGGACATGCGATGGCCGACATCCAGCGCATGTCGGGCACGTTCGACACGCCTACCGGCGACGGCGAATACATGGTGTTGAACGGCACGGCGCCGGTATCCGAAATGCGTGACTATGCGATGGACGTGAACGCGTACACGCACGGCCGTGGCCATTTAAGCTGCGTGTTCGCCGGCTACCAGCCGTGCCACAATGCTGACGAGGTGATCGAGAACATGGCTTACGATCCGGAATCCGACCTGGAGAACACGCCGGATTCGGTGTTCTGCGCGCATGGCGCCGGCTATCCGGTCAAATGGTACAAGGTGCCCGAATTCATGCATCTCGACTACGCGTGGGATGGCATGCGCGAATAGAACCGAAAGACAGACGGGTGGGAAGCGCCGATTGCTTCCCACCCGAGGCATGTTGTCGGATACCGACAAACGGATAAACGAAAAGCCCCACCGAATCGGTGAGGCTTCATGCTGGAGCGGACAACGGGACTCGGACCCGCGGTCTCAACCTTGGCAAGGTTGCGCTT